>Ga0210406_10005154_pt1 | contig 13770 bp, 13 predicted proteins | sample IncBWC30MmetaG_FD_155454 | JGI IMG/M metagenome (GOLD analysis project Ga0210406, IMG submission 155454) | Forest soil microbial communities from Barre Woods Harvard Forest LTER site, Petersham, Massachusetts, United States - Inc-BW-C-30-M | ecosystem: Environmental > Terrestrial > Soil >... | reverse complement strand
TGCTCGCCGCGTTCACGGAAGACGTCGAGGTCGGCGCGAGGCTAAAGTAATTGCTGCGATTTGAGGGGGGGCCACAGCCATGATTGGCTGTGCCACAGTAATTCGCACGCGATGGGGCGGAAGGGGGTTGCGCCACAAAATAAATGGAATTGATCGACTCGCATGCGCACATCGATTTTCCGCAGTTTGCGGAGGATCGCGGCGCCATGCTCGAGCGGGCTCGCGCGGTCGGCGTCACCATGCTGCTTGCGATTGGGTCCGGGCCGGGTCCAGAAAAGCTGGATGCGGCGATTCCTTTTGCCGAACAACACGACTGGATCTATGCGACGGTGGGCACGCATCCGCACGAGGCCAAGGAACTTACGGGGGCACACCTCCAGGAGCTTGCGAAATTGGCGCAGCACCCTCGCGTGATCGCCTACGGGGAGATTGGGCTCGACTATTTCTATGACCATTCGCCGCGCGATGTGCAGCAGCGCGTCTTCCGCGAGCAGATGGAACTGGCTGCGAAGGCGAAGCTGCCCCTCGTCATTCACTGCCGCGACGCCTGGTCCGATTGCCTGGAGTTGCTCGAACAGAATTGGCGTCCCGTTGGACTCGGCGGCATTTTGCATTGCTTCACCAGCACGCTGGAAGACGCCAAGCGCGGCCTCGATATGGGCTTCCTGATTTCCTTTGCGGGGAATTCGACGTATCCGAAAGCGCAGAACCTTCGCGACGTTGCGAAAGCATTGCCGCTCGCGAATCTTTTGATTGAGACGGACTCTCCGTTCCTGGCGCCGCAAGCGTATCGCGGCAAACGCAACGAACCGGCCTACGTCGGCGAGGTGGCCAAGGCTATCGGTAGTGTGAGAAACTTAGCCGCAGAAGAAGTTGCGCTGGCGACGTCAGCGAATTTCCGGCGGTTTTTTGGCCTGACCGCGGGTTCGCCGGCAAAGTCCGCCGCGGTGGAACGGCAATGATTCGCACCTGCTTGCGTGTGATCGTGATATTGTCCTATGCCATCTGACACAGGATCGAAGCAGGCCAGGGAGAACGTCATCACACTGCTGACGGCCAGGGAAATTTTTGACCTCGTCCGGGACGATCTCGTTCTGGTGGAGCAGGAGTTGACGCGGCACACCTCGGCGGCGTTCGAGCCGGTTTCCGAAATCACCAGCTATCTCCTGGGCGGCGGCGGCAAACGTTTGCGCCCGGCGCTGCTGTTGCTTTCCGCGCGCTACGCCGGCCGGACCAACAGCGAGGGCGCGATTCGCCTCGGCGCCGTGGTGGAGCTGCTGCACAGCGCCACGCTGATCCACGACGACGTGATCGACAGCGCCAACACGCGGCGCGGGCGGCCTTCGGCAAATTCGCGCTGGGGCAATCATCGCAGCGTGCTGGTGGGCGACTGGCTGTACATGCTCTCGTTCCAGATGGCGCTGGAAGAACGCAACTTCCGCATCCTGGACATTCTGATCGACCTCACGCAAAAAATGGTGGAAGGCGAGCTGATTCAGCTGGAAAAAATCGGCCGCATCGACGTGACCGAAGAAGATGCACTGCGCCTGGCCACCTACAAGACGGCGTGTCTTTTCAGCGGCTGCGCGCGCTTGGGGGCGGTGCTTGGCGGCCTGGAATTGGCGGGCGAGGAAGCGCTCGCGGAGTACGGGCGCTATGCGGGTCTGGCGTTTCAGCTGGTGGATGACCTGCTGGACTTTACCGCGTCGGCCGAGCAGCTCGGCAAACCCGTGCTCAGCGATTTGAAGGAAGGCAAGGTTACGCTGCCGTTGATCTATGCCATGGAGAATGGGCATCGCGATGCGCGGGAGCTGGTGGCGCGGGTCCTGGAGGAAAAAGAGTTTGACTCCGTGCGGCCGGAGACGATTGTGGCGTTGGTGCAGGAATCCGGCGCGCTGGATCGGGCGCGCAATCTGGCGCACGAGTATGCGCATCGCGCGAAGGCCTGCCTGAATGGGCATGGCGATTCGGAATATGCGCGGGCACTGCGGACGTTGCCGGATTTTATTCTCGAACGCGAAAACTAAGAGAAAGAAACGACAACGCAGAGTACGCTGAGGTTCGCCGAGCGGAGATTCAAGGCACGTTCGCCACGCAGATGTTGCCCTTCAAGGTTGTCTACCACGAAAAATACGATTTAAATCTCGGGCCGCATGTTTTTCCTTCGCAGAAATTCCGGCTGATTGCGGAGGCGCTGCTTGCCGAGAAAATTGCCACGCGAGAAGATTTCGCGCAGCCGCAGCCCGCAACCGACGAAGACATCCTGCGCGTGCACACTCCGGAATGGGTGCGCAAGCTCAAGACCGGCACGCTCTCCGCCAGCGAGGTGATGCTGCTGGAGATTCCGTACTCGCGTGAGCTTGTAGATGCCGTGTGGCTTGCAGCGGGAGGATCCATTCTTGCCGCGCAATGCGCGCTTCGCGACGGCTTCGGCGCGAATCTGGGCGGCGGATTTCATCATGCGTACCCCGATCATGGCGAAGGCTTCTGCGCGATTCACGACGTGGCCGTGGCCATCCGGCGCTTGCAAGCCGACGGTGCGATTCGCAAAGCCATGGTGGTGGATACCGACGTGCACCACGGCAACGGCACGGCGGCCATTTTCAGCGGCGACGCTTCGGTGTTCACGATTTCCATCCACCAGGAAAACAACTATCCGGCGCACAAGCCGCCCTCGAACATCGATCTACACATGATGGATCGCGTTGACGATGAGGAATATCTCGGCGCGCTGCTGCCCGCCGTGCAAAAGGCACTCGATGAATTTCGCCCGGAGCTTTTGTTTTATGTCGGGGGCGCGGACCCATTCTGCGAGGATCAACTGGGCGGATTGTCGCTGACAAAGAAGGGATTGAAGGAGCGCGACCGCCGGGTATTTCAGGAAGCGCGCCGCCGCGGCATTCCCGTGGCAACCGCGTTGGCGGGCGGCTACGCCAGGCGGGTTGAAGACACCGTGCGGATTCATGTGAATACGATTTTGGCGGCGCGGGACGTGGCAGTGGAGTTTCCGATGAAAGCGGCGTCGCCGAGATAGAACCCGGAGGCGCAGAGAAAAGCAGGTCTCTCACTTCGTTCGGGATTGTGCAGTCGCGCAACGCGACGAGTTCAAACCGGCGATTACGAGGCGCGCAGGCGAATCTCGCCGGAGACGGTGTGGACTTCGATGCGGCCGCCGTTGCCGCTGCCGACGCGCGCACGCAGGGAATGCTTCCCTTGCTCCTCAACCATCACTGGAATGTCCGTCTTGATTTCGCCCGAAATGGCCTCTGCGGCCAATTGAAAATTTGCACTGGACGGCACGCCCAGCAGTACGCTGCCCGAAACAGTCTTGAGATCCCAATAGCTGCTGGCGCCCGGATTCCCCTGCACGTCCACGCGGCCGGAAGCCGCCTGCGCTTTTACATCGCTGGTGGCGCCTTGCACGTCGACCGAACCGCTGGCAGTCGAGGCGTCAACGCGGCCGCCTGGTTTAATGACTTGCGTGGAGCCGGAGAGCGCGCTAATGCTGACATCGCCTTTGATGTTGGAAACGGTGACCGTGCCGGAAGCGCTGTTCGCGCGGATGTCGTCGCCGATATTGTCGGCGCGAATCGAGCCGCTCAATGTGGAAATCTGCGTCTGCCGCTCGATGTGGTTGACGCGAATGGAGCCGGACGCCGATTCCGCCTTTACCGGCCCGCGCACGTCTTGAATCGTTTGCGTGCCGGAGAGCAATGTAGATGCAATTTCCGTATCGTGCGGAACCTCAATTTTGTAGGAAATGCTGACATTGCGCAGTTTGCGCATCTCTTCGCCGATATGAATCGTGCTGCCGCGCTGCTCGATGGGCGGACTCGCCAGCAGTTCGTTGAGGCGCTTCTCGGGGCTCTCGAATCCCATGCCGGAGGAGCGGGCGTCTGCATGGACGTGCACCTTGCCGTCGGCGCTGCCGGTAATGGAGACGTCGCCGGAAGTATTGGTGAGCTCCAGACGAATCGGTCCGCTGACGCTAAGCGTGCGGTCGAAGCTGCCGCTGGCCGATGGCCCCATCGCGCAGCCCGCGCTCGCCAGTGCGGCGAACAGTAAGCCTGCCAGGGCCGCGAAATTGCGATATCTCATCGTTCCTCCATGCGAGTTCAGGGCCAGAGCCGCGTGCGTGCAACCACAGTCTAAAGTCTGTCTATAAGAAGATACGCAGAGGCGCGGAATTATGTTCCGAACGCGGGGTGCGCTCAAGAGCGTTTCTGCTGCGGCAGCGTTTCGTTGAGCGAGCCCTGGCGATAGCCCTCGAGATCCAGCGCGACATAGGTGAAGCCGACGCGCTTCAGGGCTTGCGAGATCGCCGCGCTGGTTTCTTTCGAGAACGCACGGTCCATCTCTTCGGGGGCGATTTCGACGCGCGCCAGCTTGTCGTGCAGCCGCACGCGGAATTGCCGGAAGCCGAGTTCACGCAGCGCCGCTTCGCCGCGTTCGATCAGTGCGAGGCGCTCGGGAGTGACTTCGGTGCCGTAGGGAACCCGGGAGGCGAGACACGCGGAGGCGGGGCGGTCCCACGTAGGCAAGCCGGCGCGTTGCGAGAGTTGGCGAATTTCTGATTTGCGCAGGCCCGCGTCGAGCAGCGGGGCCAGCACGCGATGCTCTTTGGCGGCGCGATGACCGGGGCGGAAATCGAGCGTGTCGTCGGCGTTGACGCCATACGCTGTCGCGGAGAAGCCGCGCTGCTGCGCCATCGCATCGAGCACGGAGAACAGTTCATCCTTGCAGTAAAAGCAGCGGTCGGCGGCGTTCGCGCGGTACGCGGGATTTTCCATCTCGTGCGTTTCGACGAATTCGTGATGGATTTTGAAGGTGCGGACGAATTCGTCGACGGCGGCGCGGTCGTGAGCCGAAAAGCTGGGCGAGAGAGCGGTAACGGAAAGAGCGCGGTCACCGAGCGCCCGGTGCGCGGCCCAGGCCAGGTACACGGAGTCGGCGCCTCCGGAGAGCGCAACGATCAGAGAGCCGGCGTCGGCAAGGCGGGCCAGGAGCGAAGTTTCCTTTTGTTCCGGCGAAACATCGGAGGTTTCGGCAGCGCGAATTGGAACGAATGCCGTCATCGCGAATAAGTATAACGCACTGTGTAGTTGAAGCGCGGGTTTGCAAAGCTCAAGCTTGCGGCGATTACTTGAAGTCGAGGAGGACGTCGACCGTGCCCTTGGCTTCATCGGGCTGCAACCAGTGGCCCACTTCGTCGTAGTGGATGGGCAGATCTTTGAAAATGTCCGGCGAGTGCGCTTGCACCTTGGTCAAAAACTCTTCGAACTTCACTTTGTCAAAGAGCTGGCCTTGCGGAATCGGCCAGGTTTCGCGCAGACGTCTTTCCGCGTTCAAGGACAGCCCGGTGATGATCATCGAACCGAAGCGGAACGGCTTTCCCTCGTCGATGCGCACGCGGTACGCAACGGTGTGCGCCGCATCGTCGTACGCGGCCGCCGGCTCGACTTTTGCCTGCATGTAGCCGCGGCGTCCGTATTCTTCGCGCACGCGATCCCAACCAGCTTCAATGGCCATGCCGTCGGCGACATCGCCGGATTTCAAGCCGGCGCTGTTGGTCAGCGTGATGGTCGACAGCACATTGTTGCCGCTCCATTCCACGCCTTTCCAGTGATAAACCGCGCCGGGATTCACCGGCACGTAAACGGGGATTTGCTCGGGCAGCTTTTTATTTGGATTCCCGGTCAGGCGCACTTCCGGCGGGCCGAGTTTGGCGCGCAGAAAACCTTTCTGCAGAAATAGCGGACGAATCTGTTCGGCCAGGAACATGTCGATCGTCATGCGTGAATAGGGCCTGCCGAGCAAATCAGGGAGCTGTTGCCGGACAGTTGGCGAGGAATTAAGGGCGGGATCGCTGAACTGGACTTCCGCGATGTGCAAGGCCTCGGCATTGATGCGAATTAGCTGCACGCTGCCGTCGCCGACAGGGTTGGGCGCAACCTGGTGCTCGACGGCCGCTTGCAGCCCGTGAGCGGCGAGAAATTGGCTGACGGCGTCGGCAGCCTGGTCAACCACCGTGCCCGCTTGGGGAAGCGCGCCATCATAAAACGGCAGCTTGGCGCGAATCGCCTCGTTGAGCTCGCTATCGGCGAACCAGGGAAGGTTGTCAAAGTACGCTGGGATGCGCGGCGACTCTTCCACGTGGAAGGTTACGACCAAGCCGTCGGTGCGCGATTGAAAGTTGTATCTCACCTTGGCGAATAGGCCGCACTGCACCAATTTGTCCGCGGCGGCCTGCAGGTCGTCTTTTCCGACTTGCGCGCCAATTTGCAATCCGGTCAGCGCAGCCGCCTGCGGTTCGGGCAGGGACTTCAGGCCGTCGGTACGAATTTCGCGCAGCTGCGCGGTCGCGGCGGGCGAAGGTGCGACGGGAGCAGTTTGTGCCCATGCGGAGAATGCAGAGGCAGCCGCGAGAAACAAGGCCATTGAGTTACGCACGCGCATCACGCTAGTTTACCGAAAAACGTTTTTGGCTGCTGGCGAGCCGCTACGAGGACGCCGAAAGCCTCATTCAACGGTGACGGATTTCGCCAGATTGCGCGGCTGGTCGACGTCGCAGCCGCGGCGTACGGCGATGTGATACGCAAGGAGCTGCAGGGGAATGATCTCGAGCATAGGCACGAGCAGTTCGGGGGCTGGAGGAATTTCAATCACATGGTTGGAGGATTCACGAGCCAGGCGATCACCGGTGGTCACGACAGAGATCACGATGCCATCGCGCGCGCGCACTTCCTGGATATTGGAAACGCTCTTCTCATAGCGAGTGACCGAATCCGGATCGTTCTTGTCGTGCGTGGCGAGCACCACCACGGGAAGATTCTCGTCGATCAACGCGTTCGGCCCGTGCTTCATCTCGCCGGCGGGATAGCCTTCCGCGTGAATGTAGGAAATTTCCTTGAGCTTCAACGCGCCTTCCAGGGCGATGGGGTAGTGAATGCCGCGCCCCAGATAGAGAAAGTCCGTGTTGCGGAAGAATTGGCGGGCCAGCGTCTCGTATACGCCGGTCTCGTCGCCCTGCAGCACCATTTCGATCTTGTGCGGGATGCGCGTAAATTCCTGAAGCAAATGCTTGGCCGCATCGCCGGTCAGCTTCCCGCGCACTTGGCCGAGGTGCGCGGCCAGCAGCAGCAGCGCGGTGAGCTGCGCAGTAAATGCTTTGGTGGAAGCGACGCCGATTTCCGGGCCGGCGTGCGTCAGGATGGAGCCGGCGGCTTCGCGTGTGACCATCGAGCCCATGACGTTGCAAATCGCCAGCGTTGGCGAACCCTTCAGTTTTGCCTCGCGCTGCCCGGCCAGCGTGTCCGCGGTCTCGCCGGACTGGCTGATGCACACGGTCAGCGTCTTGCCGTCGAGAATAGGGTCGCGATAGCGGAACTCGCTGCCGTAATCGACTTCCACCTGCATGCGGGCCAGCCGCTCGATCATGAATTTTCCGGCCAGGCCGGCGTGCCAGCTCGTTCCGCAGGCCACGATGCGCACTTGCTGGAACTCGCGGAACTGTTGCTCGGTAATCTGCATGTCGTCGAGGAAAATCTTTCCGGTGTCCTGCGAGATGCGGCCAAGCAGCGTGTCGCGCACGGCGCGCGGCTGCTCGAAAATCTCTTTCTGCATGAAATGCTTGTAGCCGCCCTTTTCGGCCATGATGGGGTCCCAGGTGACGTGTTGCGCAAGGCGCTTGACCGGGCGGCCGTCGTGATCCATCACCTCGACGCCTTGCTGCGTGAGCACGGCGATATCGCCATCAGCGAGGAAGAAAATTTCGCGGGTATGCTCCAGGAGCGCGGGGATATCGCTAGCGACAAAAAACTCGCCATCGCCGAGGCCGATGACCGAGGGCGGTCCCATACGGGCGGCAACGAGCTTGTGCGGGTCCTTCGCGGACATAAACACCAGGGAGTAGATACCACGCAGCTCTTTCAGTGAGCGGCGGACCGCTTCCTCCAGCGGCGCATTCTTGGAGTGCTTCTCAGCCAGGTGCGCGACGATTTCCGTGTCTGTTTCGGTGACAAACTTATGTCCTTCGCGCTGCAATTGCTCCTTGAGCTCCAAATAATTTTCGATGATGCCGTTGTGCACCACGACGATCTGCCCGGTGCAGTCGCGATGCGGGTGCGCGTTTTCTTCGGTGGGGCGGCCGTGCGTGGCCCAGCGGGTATGGCCGATTCCGTAGGTGCCTTCGATGGGAGATTTCCGCAGGACCTCTTCGAGATTGCGCAATTTCCCCGGGGCGCGGCGAACTTCCAGCTTGCCGTCCTGCGTGACAACGGCGATTCCCGCCGAGTCGTAGCCGCGGTATTCCAGCTTGCGCAGCCCTTCGATGATGACGGGAACGACCTTTTTCGGTCCGATATAACCGACAATTCCGCACATACGGCGGTTTCTCCTGGGAGCAGCTAGTTTAGAAAGCGTAACACGGAGTTTTTGCGCGCCGTTGCGCGGTGATCAGGGAATTGCGAAAGTGCAAAATCCCTGCGCGCGAGCGACGCGGAGCGTTTCAGTCCACAATCTCGAATCGATATTCCTCGATCACCGGATTGGTGAGCACTTCCTTGGAAATGTGCTCAAGCTGCGACTGTGCTTCGTCGCGACTCCAGCCATCGAGGTTCAACACGAAAAATTTTCCCTGGCGCACGTCGCGAACCTGCTTGTAGCCAAGTCCGGAAAGAGCGTGCTGGATGGTTTGTCCCTGCGGATCGAGAACCGTGCGCTTCGGCATCACCCAAACATGTGCTTTCATAACGCCAGTATAGCAGTGGCACAGCCATTTCTGGCTGTGCGCCTTTGAGTTCCGCTAACCGGCGACGTACAAGCGGTACAGGAGCAGTTGCGTTCTAGTGTAGATTGATGGTGAGGAGCTAGTCATGACGCCAGAAGCCACGCGTAGCGGTGCGAGCGATAACGAAACGTTGCCCGCGCTGCCTTTCGACTCCTGGAGCGACACGCTGGCGACGCTGCACATGTGGACGCAGATCGTCGGGAAAGTGCGCTTGAAATTATGCCCGCTGGTCAACCAATGGTGGAACGTGCCGCTCTACGTCACCCCGCGGGGCATGACCACCGCGACGATGCCATACAAGGAACGCGCGATCGAGGTGCGCTTTGATTTCATCGACCATACGCTGACCATCGAAACTAACGAAGGGCGCGTTGTAACCATGGCTTTGGTGGCCGAGAGCGTTGCGGAGTTTTACAAGAAGTTCATGGCGGCGCTGGCCGAGCTCGACGTAACTGTCCGCATATGGACGATGCCGTGCGAGGTTCCTAATCCCACGCCATTTGAGCAGGACCGTGCTCACGCGGCATATGATCCCGTGGCAGTACATAAGTTCTGGCGAATTCTGGTGTGGGTTGATCAAGTATTGAAGGAGTTCCGAGCGGGCTTTGAAGGAAAGGCCAGCCCCGTACATTTTTTCTGGGGAAGCTTCGATCTGGCAGTCACTCGCTTCTCCGGAAGAGTAGCGCCGGAGCGGCCGGGCGCCGACTCCATCACACGCGAAGCCTACTCGCATGAAGTTAGCAGCGCGGGGTTGTGGCCGGGCGGAGGGGACATCAAGGGGCCGGCGTTCTACTCGTATGCCGCGCCGGAACCTGCGGGTTTTGCGGAACAGCGCGTACGGCCAGAGGCGGCCTTCTATCATCCGCAGATGAAAGAGTTTTTGCTCATGTACGACGACGTGCGAGCCGCGGCCTCTCCGAAGACGGCGCTGACGGAATTTCTGCAGAGCACGTATGACGCGGCGGCGTACTGCGGGAAGTGGGATCGCAAAGCCCTGGAACGCTCGAACCGCCCTGCACGTTGAAACCAAATACTGCGGCCACCCGCGGGGGAAAGACGGAAAGCCAGAATTGGCTGCCCCACTATTTTGCAGGCACGCCGGTAAATCGCACGCCGGCGCTGTGCACTTTGTACCGGATATTCAGGCCGATCAGCAAAGCCGTGATTGACTCGACGATGCGCGCGTTCTCCAGCTTTCCGCCGTTCAACGCGCGCACTCCCGGGATCTTTGCGGCCAACTCCATGGCCACTTGCTTGGCTTTTTCGTCATCGCTGCAGACCAATACGTCGCAATCGAGCAGCGCATCTCCCGCCAACAACTCCGCGCCCAGATTTTGAAACGCAGCCGCAATGCTGACTCCTGCGGGCAGCAATTCCGCGGCCGCCTCGGCCGCCGAACCCTGCCACACGCCAAGCATGCGCGTCGGCGATCCGCCCACGGTCGCGGCCAGCGCCACAGTGGTGTCAATCACCACAGTTCCCGGCTTCCACACGCCCTTCAGTTGTTTCAGCAGGGCAGCCTGGCCGGAGAAGGGAACCGTGAGCACCGCGACCTCGCACTGCGTCGCGGCCCCGGCGTTGTCCGCGCCTTCGATCTGCGCTGCGCCACTGACGCGAGCTCGGAGTTGCTGCGCCGTTTGCTCGGCGCGCGATGCTTCGCGGGACCCGATGACGATGTGCTCGCCCGCGCGTGCCAGGCGGTTCGCCAGCCCGGAGCCCTCGGGCCCGGTGCCTCCCAAGATCGCAATCTTCCGCGCCATTTGTAGCACTCCTTTTTCGCTCACCGCGTCGCGCTGATTATACGTGACGCGAGGGCGCGACCTTGCGCCTGGTCTATGCTATCTTCAAAAACTCGCACATGGCGCCGACAACCCCAACGACATCCGAGTTCAAAGTCGCGCTCGGACAATTTGCCACTGGAGTCACCGTAGTCACCGCGGAGCGCGCCCCGGGCCGCGTTCACGGCATGACCGCTAACTCCTTCACATCCGTCTCGCTGGACCCGCTGCTGATTCTCATCTGCGTGAACGAGAGCGCGCAACTCCTGTCGCTCGTAAAGGAGCAAAAACGCTTCGGCGTGAATATCCTGAGGGACGACCAGCAAGCCATCTCGGAATATTTTGCGCGCGTGGAAGAGAGCGAGGAGACGGAAAAGCGGTTGGGCATTCGCTATCGTTGGACGGAGACGGGCATCCCGCTCCTGGAGGAGGCTCTCGTGCATCTGCCGTGCCGCGTCATCGCCTCCTATGCTGCCGGCGACCACACCATCTTCATCGCCGAAGTCGAGAGTGTCGAAGTCTATGACGGCGAGCCGTTGCTGTACCTGCGGGGCAACTACCGTCACATCGCGCGCTAGGCCAGCCGCTACGCGCCACTTCAGTGATGCCCGCCAAGCGGATCGCGCTTCACGCCGTACTCCGCTCCCCATTTGTCGGTCATGTGCGAGCGAATCTCCCACAGCTCCGGAAAAAATTTGTGGCGCATGCCTTCTTCCAGAATCTCCACGGGACGCCCCTTCAGCGATTTGGAGCCAAACCCGATGGTGCGGTGAATCAACTGCATGTGCTCGTAGCGGAATTTCTGGAACAGCTCATCGAATTCGGCAAGCGCTTCCGCCACCACGTAGGCGTCGCCGTGCGTGTACTGCGTGTCGTAAATCTTCTCCAGGGTCAGTCCGTGCTTGTCCAGGTAGTGTTCCCGGAACGAGCTCCAAATCGGCTGGTACATCTTCAGCAGCACCCGGAATCCCGGCGATTCTTGCCCGCTGCCATTGCCGAGCCGCAGGCGAATTTCCTGATATTCCTTGGGCGACATGATCTCCAGCAGCGCGATCTGCTGGATCATCAGTCGCTGCAGGGTGTGCACGCGCCGGAAGAGGGTGAGCACGCGATTGGTATTTTCCTGCTGCAAATAGTCGTCGATATCGAGCAGGGTGTATGCGATCAGTTTCATCCACAGCTCTTCGACCTGATGCACCACCTGGAATTGCAATTCGTCGGCGTTACACAACTCCTCGAATTTCGTCTGGCAGGAAAGCAGCGTTTTGGTGTGCAAGTACAGCTCGTAATCGAGCGTGCCTTCTCCGCCCATAATCCCGTAAAACTGTTCGCGGTTCACAATGCCTCCGGCGCGTGTCATCCTGAGTCTATCCGACTTGTCCTGAGCTTTTCTTGCGAAGGATGAGGATAGGGCGAAGGATCTCAGCGTACGCAATTCGCAGATTGAACTAGGAAGGTTCTAACAGACCGCGCTGCTACCGCTCCGAACTGCCCGAGGGCCTCGTCTGCTCCGTGTCGCCCACATCTTTGCGGTGGCTCTTCACTTCGCGCAGCGCGTACACCGGCTTGTTCTGCGATTCGTAATACGTGCGCGCAATCAATTCGCCCAGCAGGCCCATAGACACCAATTGCACGCCGCTGATGAACAAGGCCACCGCCAGCAGCATCAGCGGCCCGTGCTGCGTCATCACGTTCGAGCCATAGGCAAACTTCTCGACTGCCAGATAGATGGCAATCAACATTCCCACCGTCGCTCCGCCAAAGCCCAGCAAACCAAAAAATTGCAGCGGCCGCGTCGAGTAATCCAGCAGGAATTTCACAATCATCAAATCCAGGAAGACGCGAATCGTGCGCCCGATCCCGTAGTTGCTCTTTCCGCTCTTGCGTTCGCCGTCGGTGATGGGCACCTCCGCGATGCGCGCGCCCGTCGAGCTGGCCAGCGCCGGAATAAACCGGTGCAGCTCGCCGTACAGTTGAATTTCCTGAATAATCTCGCGGCGATAGGCCTTGAAGGTCGTACCGAAGTCGTGCAGCTCCAGCCCGGAGAGTTTGGCCATCATCCAGTTCGCCGCGCGGCTGGGCAACTGCCGCAGCAGCCAATGGTCGCGCCGCGCGTAGCGCCAACCGCTGACCAGGTCGTAGCCTTCCTCGATTTTTTCCAGGAAGCGGGGAATCTCTTCAGGGTCGTGCTGCAAATCGCCATCCATCGAAATAATCACTTCACCGCGCGCGAAGTCAAATCCCGCCTTCAACGCCGGCGTCTGCCCGAAATTCCGTCGCAGCCGCACGATGTTCACGCGGCGATCGTGCTCGTAGATGTCGGAAAGCACCTTGAAGGAATTATCGCGGCTGCCGTCGTCGATAAAAATCAGTTCGTAGCTCTCGCCAATGGAGTCCATCACCTCGGTAATTTTCATATACAGAGGTGGAATGTTCTCCTGCTCGTTGTAGAACGGGACGACGATGGAATATCGAACGCTGGATTCGCTTCTCATACGGTGCTGGCCAGGAAGGCATAGTCTATCAGGCGAATCCCCTGGGAAGCGACAAGATTTCGTATTTCCGTGTCGGTCAGAATCTCGACCTCTTTTTGCCTGGAAGCCTGCAGCCGCGTCGCCGTCTTGCGCAACGCGTCGTCGGCGTATCCCGGGTGGCACATCAATTCGGTCGTGCCTTCCGGCAGGTTGCGCAGCAGGCGCGCCACGCCCTCCTTGGTCAATTCGCCGGTTTGCGCGATGCCGCAAAAATAGTCCGCGCTCGATATCCCCGCGCGTTCCGCCTGTTCGCGCGCATCGCGGGCCAGCAACTTCAGCCCGCGCGCTTGCACGCCCTCCTTGGTCAATTCGCCGGTTTGCGCGATGCCGCAAAAATAGTCCGCGCTCGATATCCCCGCGCGTTCCGCCTGTTCGCGCGCATCGCGGGCCAGCAACTTCAGCCCGCGCGCCTGCACGCCCTGTTTGAGCACCACCGCGGCGCGCCGTTCGCCGGTGGAAAGCGCCGCCCGCAGGCTGGAAGCCTCGTGCGAGACGCGAACCGCCCCGATGCCGTGGCGCTTGGCCAGGCGCAGCGCAATCTCAAACAGCCCGGGCAGCATGTGCACGTGTTTGTGACCATCCAAGTGCGTCGGCTCGATTCCCGCATCGCGCACCTTCGAGATTTGCGCGCTCCACTCTACCTCCACTTCGCGCACCGAGAGTCCGCGCG
>Ga0210406_10005153_pt1 | contig 13771 bp, 16 predicted proteins | sample IncBWC30MmetaG_FD_155454 | JGI IMG/M metagenome (GOLD analysis project Ga0210406, IMG submission 155454) | Forest soil microbial communities from Barre Woods Harvard Forest LTER site, Petersham, Massachusetts, United States - Inc-BW-C-30-M | ecosystem: Environmental > Terrestrial > Soil >... | reverse complement strand
CCATAAACCGTTGGAATAATTGGCGCGCCCGAAGAGATTCGAACTCCTGACCCCCAGATTCGTAGTCTGGTGCTCTATCCAGCTGAGCTACGGGCGCTTAGGTCCACCCAGGGCGGCGAAAGCGAGCCCTGCGCGAGGGCGGGCTCTAGCCGCTTTTGGCGAAGCAGGCAAGACCGAACCTCCGTAGTTGCGCCTCGGGCGGCCTTGCGCGGATAGGGGTCGCCCGCTAGTCAACGACGCGGCTCATGACTTCAGCTCCGCCGATTGCTTTCGTCAACGCGCGTCTCATCGATCCGGTTCAGGAGACCGAGACGCGGGGCGGGCTCATCGTCATCGAGGGCGTCATTGCCGGCGTCGGCTCCGCGGTCACGCGGGACCAATTGCCGGCTGAGGCAACGATCGTCGACTGCCGCGGCGATGTCCTTTCGCCGGGCCTGGTCGACATGCGCGCGTTCGTGGGCGAGCCAGGGGCCGAGCATCGCGAAACCATCGCCAGCGCCAGCGCCGCCGCCGCCGCGGGGGGCGTGACGACGCTTATCACCCGTCCGGACACCAATCCGCCGGTCGACGACCCCGCGGTCGTCGACTTCATCCTGCGCCGGGCGCGCGATGCCGCCAAGGTCCGCATCCACCCCTCTGCGGCTCTGACCAAGGGGCTCAAGGGCGAGGAGATCGCCGAAATTGGTCTGCTCGCGGAAGCAGGCGCGATCGCCTTCTGCGACGGACCCCGTTCGGTCGCCGACGCGCTGACCATGCGCCGCGTCATGACTTACGCTCGCGACTTTGACGCGCTCATCGCGCCGATCTGCGAGGACCGGTCGCTGAGCCGCGAGGGGGTGATGGCCGAGGGCCTGCGTGCGAGCTGGCTTGGCCTGCCCGGCGTGCCGCGCGAGGCAGAAACCATTGTGCTCGAGCGCGATCTGCGTCTGGTCGGGCTGACTGACTCCCGCTATCACGCCGCGCTGATCTCGAACCGCCTGTCACTCGAGGCGATCGCGCGGGCGCGCGAGGCTCAGTTGCCGGTAACCTGCGGCGTGTCGATCAATCACCTGACCCTGAACGAGCTTGACGTCGGCGACTATCGCACATTTCTCAAACTCAAGCCCCCGCTGCGCCCCGAGGACGAGCGCCTGGCCTTAGTCGAGGCGCTAGCCGCCGGCCTTATCGACGTCATCTGCTCAGACCACGATCCGCAGGACGTGGACACCAAGCGGCTGCCGTTCGTCGAGGCGGCGGCGGGCGCGATCGGCGTCGAAACGATGCTCTCGGCGAGCCTGCGCCTCGTTGCCGGCGGACATGTCGGCCTGCCGCGGGTCATTCGCGCCATGACTTCGCGACCTGCCGAGATCCTGCGGCTGCCAGTCGGCAGGTTGTCGGTCGGCGCGCCGGCAGACGTGATCCGCTTTGATCCGGACGAGCCATATGTGCTCGATCCCGCTTCGCTCCGTTCACGCTGCCGCAACACGCCCTTCGATGCGGCCCGGCTCGAGGGCCGGATCAAGATGACGCTGGTTGCCGGGGGGGTCGCGCACGAATAGTCTCACTGAAAATCGGCTGGAAGCGCGTATGGTCGGGGTTTCTTACGGCGGGGCGGTGGCGCTCGGCTATTTGCTGGGATCCATTCCCTTCGGGCTTGTGCTGACGAAGCTGGCCGGGGCAGGGGACTTGCGCTCGATCGGCTCCGGGAACATCGGCGCGACCAATGTCTTGCGTACCGGTCGCAAGGGGCTTGCGGTTGCAACGCTGGCGCTGGACGCGCTGAAGGCGACGCTGGCCATTGTTTTGGCGTGGTGGTTGTTGGGACCGCCGACGACGCTGGCGGCGGCCGCCGGCGCGATCCTCGGCCACATGTATCCGGTCTGGCTCAAGTTCCGCGGCGGCAAGGGCGTTGCGACCTATCTTGGCGCTCTCATCGGCCTTGCTTGGCCGGCGGCGATCGTATTCGCGTTCGTCTGGCTCGCGGTCGCGGCGCTTACCCGCTACTCCTCGGTGGCGGCGCTCACGGCCACGGTTGTTTCTCCGATCGCCATGGCCGCGATTGGCGAGAGCGGCGCGGCTTTGGTCTTCGCCGCGCTGTCAGCGCTGGTCTGGTTCAAGCACAGCGCCAACATCGCCCGGCTTTTCCAAGGCTCCGAGACGAAAATCGGGCAGAAGAATTAGAGTGAATGGCGAACAAGCCTGAGTCGCGCCTTACCGACCAGCAGCGCTTCGATTGGCTGCGGCTCACACGCTCGGAGAATGTAGGCCCGCGAACCTTTCGGGCGCTCACCACCAACTGCGGCGGCGTCCGAGCGGCGCTGAATGCACTGCCAGAGCTCGCGCGGCGCGGGGGCGCGAAGCGCCCGATCCGCATCGCTTCGGTCGAAGAAGTCGAAAAAGAGCTCATCGCCGCTCGCAAACTCGGGGTCCGCTTCGTCGCCCTCGGCGAGCCGGACTATCCGCCGGCGCTGCAAGAGATCGATTCCGCGCCGCCGATTCTCGCTCTTCGAGGCCGTGCGGAAGCTGTGCGCAAGGCGGCGGTCGCGATCGTCGGCTCCCGCAACGCTTCCGCTGCGGGACTCACGTTCGCCGAGCGGCTGGCGCGCGGTCTGGGACAAGCCGGCTACGTCATCGTCTCTGGGTTGGCGCGGGGGATCGACCAGCGCGTCCATGTCGCGAGCCTGGAGACCGGCGCCGTCGGAGTGCTCGCTGGGGGACATGGAAAGCCCTATCCTAGCGAGGCTGTGCCGCTGATGGAGCGGATGGTCGAAGCGGGCGCGGTCCTGTCCGAAATGCCGATCGAATGGGAGCCGCGCGGGCGAGATTTTCCGCGCCGCAATCGTATCGTCTCAGGACTCGCCTTGGGTGTCGTGGTGGTCGAGGCGGCGCGGGGTTCGGGCTCGCTCATCACGGCACGGTTCGCGCTCGAACAAAACCGTCAGATCTTCGCGGTGCCCGGTTCTCCCCTCGATCCCCGCGCCCACGGGACCAACGATCTCCTAAAGCAAGGGGCGTCGATCTGCACCGGGCCGGAAGACGTGCTGACGGCGCTCGAGCTAGTGCGATCGGACGATGACCTCGCCGTCATGCGCGAGGCGAGCGGCGACTCTGGGGAGCCACTTTGGGGGGAACAAGCACTCTATGGGGTCGATCCGCAATCGACGCCTCGAACGCAGGCGGGCGACGAATTCGACGACGCCGGCGCAGCGCCCTACAGCACCGGCGACGAAGCCGAGGTCGCACGCGAACGGATCGTCGCCTTGCTCGGCCCTTCGCCAATCACGCTCGATGAACTGGCCCGGGCCGCGGAGGCTTCAGCGCGGATGGTGCGGGTGGCGCTGCTCGAACTCGAAGTGGCGGGGCGCGTCGAATATTCGGGCGACCGCGTCGCATTGCGAGGGACCGCCAACGAAATTTGAGCCGAACGGGAGTTCAATCGAACGAATTGCTCACGTGGGGCAATCCAACCGCAACCTCGAAGGGGTGCTGCTGGTCCGCGCGCTCGGCTTCCGCGACGGCGTTGGTGCGAACATAGATTTCGCTTTCCGCTCTCGCCATTCCGAGGAAATAAGCGAGCAGGTCGAGGCGGGCAGCGATCGCCATAGCCTCGAGCTGGGCGGTCATGTCTGTGATGTAGCGAGCGACATCGAGCGCTTCGTGCGTGACAGCCCGATGAGACGAATCGCTGGCCTTTCTGAGCGGTCTCCCGGAACCGTTTCTTCCGGCTCTCACTTGTTCTCCACGTACTCGTCTCGGGAAACCGATTTCCTCAATCATAAGACAACGCTGTCCCGTTCGGCGGAGGGAGGCGGACCCTTTCGGGTGCCCCGATCCGGGGTCGATAGCCCTGCTCAACGCGGGGTCGCTTTGATTCGGGCTCGACATCAGTTTACACCGTAAGAGCGCTGATTTTAGACCGAAAAACAAGACGTTTTTGACAATATTGCCGAGCCGGCGCTTCCACAATTATGTAGAGACAGGTGAGCAAAAGTGTTGAGACAAGCTACGGGTGGCCCGTTTGTGGGCGCATGAGGCCGCCAAGCCGATCCAGGGCGCCCTGAAGAATATAAGCCGCGGCCATCTTGTCGACGATCTGCGCGCGCCGGGCGCGCGACACGTCAATGGCGATAAGCGACCGGGTGACGACGGCCGTCGAAAACCGCTCATCCCAGAGGACGATGGGCAGGTCCGTCCGCGACGAAAGATTGCGCCCGAATGCCCGCGTCGACTGCGCGCGCGGATTGTCGCGTCCGTCGAGATCGAGCGGCAGCCCGAGGACGATTCCGGCGATGCCGAATTCGGAGAGGATCGCGGTAAGCGACTCAGCGTCCTTGGCGAAGGCGCCGCGCGGTAGGGTCTTCAAAGGCGAGGCGACGCGGCGCTCGACGTCGGAGATCGCAAGGCCGATGGTTTTTGAGCCAAGGTCGATGCCGATCAAGCGCGCCTTGGGAGGAAGGCTGAGGGCGAGATCTTCGATTGCGATCGGATGACGCATTGGCGTGACCGGCCTATCACCGGGCGATGCGCCAGTCGACTGACGGCATCGCGAGCGGCCGCTCATTGCAGGCAAGTCTCGCATCGCTGTTTGCCAGCCAAATATCGGCGATGTATAGGGGCTCGCCCATGTTCCAAGGTGTTTTGGGAGCTTTGGATGCCCGTCGATCTCAACACTGTCCGACGCATCGCGCATCTCGCGCGCATCGCCGTGAGCGAAGCCGAGACGCCGCATTTGCAAGACGAGATCAACGCCATCCTCAAGTTCGTCGAGGCGCTCGATACGGTTGATATCGACGGCGTCGAGCCGATGACGTCGGTCATTCCCATGCGGCTCCCGATGCGCGAAGACGTTGTCGCCGACGGCGATATTGCGCCCCTCGTGCTCGCCAATGCGCCGCTCACCGAGGACGGCTTCTTTGTCGTTCCCAAAGTGATTGAGTGACCCGCCGAGGCTGGACGCTCGCCTTCAAGGATCCAATTTGACCGATCTGACCTCCCTAACGCTTGCCGAGGCGCGCGATCGTCTCAAACATCGGGCGATTTCCAGCGTCGAGATCACCAAGGCTCATCTCGAAGCGATCGAGCGCGCCAAAGGGCTCAACACGTTCGTCGCGATCACGGCGGACAAGGCGCTGCAAATGGCTGAGGTGAGCGACGCGCGCCTCGCCACGAAAGAGGCGGGTCCGCTCGAGGGATTGCCGATTGGCGTGAAGGACCTTTACGCCACTGAAGGGATCCATACCCAAGCGTGCAGCCATATTCTGGATGGGTTCAAGCCGCGCTACGAATCGACCGTCACCGCGAACTTGTGGCGCGATGGGGCGGTGATGCTGGGCAAGCTCAATATGGACGAGTTCGCCATGGGCTCGTCGAACGAGACCTCATATTACGGACCCGTGGCTTCGCCCTGGCTGCCGCCCAACTGGAGTCGCGACAGAGGGCGCACGGCGGCGCTGAGTTCCGATAAGCGCGGCCTGCTGACGCCCGGCGGATCGTCCGGCGGCTCTTCCTCGGCTGTCGCGGCGCGCCTCTGTCTCGCCGCTACGGCGAGCGACACCGGCGGCTCCATCCGCCAGCCCGCGGCCTTCACGGGCATCGTCGGCGTCAAGCCGACCTACGGCCGGTGTTCCCGATACGGCATGGTCGCCTTCGCCTCGTCCCTCGATCAGGCCGGACCGCTTGCGCGCACCGTGCGCGACGCCGCAATTATGCTGCGGTCGATGGCCGGGCCCGACCCGAAGGATTCTACTTGCTCGCCGACCGCCGTTCCAGACTACGAAGCTGCGGTCGGACGCTCGGTCCGGGGCATGAAGATCGGCGTGCCGAAGGAGTATCGCCTCGAGGGCATGAGCAGCGAGATCGACGCGCTGTGGGCGGGCGGCGCTGAGTGGCTTCGCACCGCGGGCGCAACCGTAGTTGAGGTCAGCCTGCCGCACACGCCCTACGCGCTGCCTGCTTATTATATAGTGGCGCCCGCGGAAGCCTCGAGCAATCTCGCGCGCTACGACGGCGTGCGCTACGGCCTGCGAGAGCCGGGGGCCGACATCACCGAGCTTTACGAGAAGACTCGCGCCACGGGCTTCGGGACGGAAGTTCGACGGCGCCTCATGATCGGCACCTACGTCCTCTCCGCCGGTTATTACGACGCTTATTATGTGCGGGCGCAGAAAATCCGCACCCTCATCAAGCGTGACTTCGAGCGAGCGTTCGCCGACGGCGTCGATGCGATTTTAACCCCCGCCACGCCGTCCGCCGCCTTCGGGATTGGCGAGAAGGGGTCGGACAATCCAGTCGAAATGTACCTCAACGACGTCTTCACCGTGACCGTCAACATGGCGGGTTTGCCGGGGCTCGTCGCGCCCGCGGGCTTGTCCAGCGATGGCCTGCCGCTCGGGTTGCAGCTCATCGGCCGTCCGTTCGACGAGGAGACGCTATTCGCACTCGGCGAGACGATTGAGCAATCGGCGGGACGGATGACGCTTCCAGAGCCGTGGTGGGTATGAGGCGCCGGCACCAGATCCAATTGGACTTCGGACGAGAGTAGAGCGATCAGCATGGCGACAGACAGAGCAAGCGCGAAGCTTATCAAAGGCGCGACCGGAGACTGGGAGGTGATCGTCGGTCTCGAGGTCCACGCCCAGGTGACTTCGCGCTCCAAGCTGTTCTCCGCCGCCTCAACTGCGTTCGGCGGCGAGCCCAACTCGCACGTTTCGCTCGTCGATGCGGCGATGCCCGGGATGCTGCCGGTGATCAACCGCGAATGCGTGGCTCAGGCGGTGCGTACCGGCCTCGGCCTCAAGGCCCAGATCAACCGCCGCTCGACTTTCGACCGCAAGAATTATTTCTATCCCGACCTGCCTCAAGGCTATCAGATCTCGCAGTACAAGAGTCCGATCGTGGGGGAGGGGGAGATCCAGGTCGAGCTTACGCCGGACCATTCCATCAAGGTCGGGATTGAGCGCCTGCATCTCGAGCAGGACGCGGGCAAGTCGTTGCACGACCAGTCGCCGACGATGAGCTTTGTTGACCTCAACCGTTCCGGCGTCGCTCTGATGGAGATCGTCTCCAAGCCCGACATGCGCTCGGCCGACGAGGCCAAGGCCTATGTCGGCAAGCTGCGCACCCTCCTGCGCTACATCGGCTCCAGCGACGGTGACATGGAGAAGGGCAATCTGCGCGCTGACGTCAATGTCTCGGTGCGGCGCCCCGGAGAAGCCCTCGGCAGGCGCTGCGAGATCAAGAACGTTAACTCCATTCGCTTCATCGGCCAGGCGATCGAGACCGAGGCCCGCCGGCAGATCGCCCTCATCGAGGACGGCGGCGCCATCGAGCAGGAGACGCGGCTGTTCGATCCCGCGCGCGGGGAAACGCGCTCGTTGCGCTCCAAGGAAGAGGCGCACGACTATCGCTATTTTCCCGACCCGGACCTCTTGCCGCTTGAACTCGACGCGGCTTTCATCGACGCGCTGGCCGCGGACCTGCCCGAACTGCCCGACGCCAAACGGGCGCGCTTCATCGCCAACTACGGCCTCTCGGCCTACGACGCCTCGATCCTCGTCGCCGAACGGGAGACAGCGGATTTCTTCGAGGACACCGTCAACCACGGAGGCGCCAAGCGCGACGCGAAGGCGGTCGCCAACTGGCTGATGGGCGATATTTCCGCGCAGGCCAACGCGCAGGGCGTCGCGGTGGCGGACGCGGGCTTGAGTGCGGCGTCTTTGGCTAGCCTCGTCGATCTCATCGGCGAGGGCGTGATCTCCGGCAAGATCGCCAAGGATCTGCTCGTCAGGCTGTTCGCTGATGACCGCGGCGCTGACCCGCGCGCGCTGGTCGAAGCGTATGGTCTGCGTCAGGTGACTGATACGGGCGCGATCGACAGCGCCGTCGACGCCGTCATCGCGGCCAATCCCGACAAGGCCGAGCAGGCCAAAACGAAGCCTGGCATGCTGGGCTGGTTCGTGGGTCAAGTGATGAAGTCGACCGGCGGCAAAGCCAACCCGCAGGCGGTGAGCGACGCACTGAAAAAACGACTCGGCGTCTAACGCTTAAGCCGAATCACGCGCAGCGAATCATGCGATTCTCGCTGCGACTCGTGCGGTGAAGTCGACGATCGCAACGCTTCAGTGACAAAATCTGATGTTAGCTCCCAAGAAAAATTCGATTGCGATGAGCATGCGCGCCGTTTCGATTTGATACGCTCGTCACGACGGATGCGCTTGATACACGTGCTGTCCTACGCGCGTAAGGCCGGATCTGCGAGCGCGATGAATCGCCTTCGCACGAGCAAGCAAGAGTCTCGGAGATCGCGGCAATATATGGGTAAATCAGGAATCGAACGAGCTTGGGTCGGCTGATGCGCAGAAGCGTCCCGCGCGAAACGCGCGCGCCGTCGCAACAGAGTGAACGGCGTGCGCGGGCGCTCTCGTCGACGAAGGATCAGAGGCCCGAGTGCGCGCGATAATTCGATAGTCACGACGCTCAGCGCGTGTTGCGCGCCTGTGCAACGCTTGCGTGAAATCAAAACGAATGTACTTTCGCTCGCGCATCTGCATGGCGCAAAATTTGTGCTGAGGGCAGATGGTTGAGAGGGACGTGATAAATGCCGAAAGCTGCTACCAAGAAAACGGCGAAGAAGTCCGCCGCCAAGAAGCCCGCGAAGAAGTCCGCCCGCAAGGTCGTCGCCAAGAAGGCCACGCGCAAAGGGGCGGTGAAGAAGGCCTCCGCGAAGAAGTCCGCCCGCAAGGTCGTCGCCAAGAAGGCCGCGCGCAAAGGGGCGGTGAAGAAGGCCTCCGCGAAGAAGTCGGCCGCTAAGCGCGCGCCAGCAAAGCGCAAGAAAGCGATGCCAATGCCGACCTCTGGATCGTCAGACACGTCGCCCGCCGCCTAATCGGCTTGCGCATTCCGACGTATCGGCTGATCAGGCGCGGTTGCCGACGGTTCGGCCTCGCCTGATCAGCCTATTCGTGCTTCGCGTTTGAAATGGGCGCTCGTACTTGGGTCCACGATCGGCGGTTGGCACGATCGCGCACAGAAGCATAGCGCGGCCGCCGCCGCCATCTTGATCTCGACCAAGGCCCTGCGCGCCGCTGGCTCTGCGCTGGCCCTCCTTAACTGTGAGCGTGTCGGTCCAGGTACCGCAACCTCGATCGCCACGCGCTTGCAATGGGGGATGCGTCGGGCATATATCGCCACGCGCATTGCGCCGGGAGACGTGGCCGAGAGGCTGAAGGCGGCGGTTTGCTAAGCCGTTTAAGACCGTATGCATCTGTATCGGAATGTGCCGGTTTTCTCTTTATTTTCTACGAGTTATCTGGCGATCGCCTCGCTTCCGTAACGATCTGTAACGAGCTGTTCTGAGATGTTTGGGACCAAGAATGGGACCAGCTTGGGACCAAGGCTAGCCCCTCGGCCCTCGAGGCCCAATCCGGTTCTGACGAAGATCTGGCGGCGCCGTCCAGAACTGTCCTAGGACTTCACGCGCGGCCCGATGGAGCGCGCCAGGCCCGGCGGCAGGACCTGCCGCCTCGAGCACGGCCTCCACAAATTCAGGCTGTCGGCCCTTGTCGATCGGCGCCGACAATTCGCGCAAAATGGTCTGCTCGTCGGTGTTAAGGCGAAGCGGCATCTGAAAGCTCCCGGAAAAGTGGTGATTTGGCGCGGAGGCTACATCAGGTTCGCGGTTGACCGAAGCTGCCGGTTTGGCAGTTTCCGCGCCATGCCATTCTGGTCGGTCGTTCGGTCGCTGCCGATGAAAGAGCGCTTCGCTGCGTCTCAGCTCGAGCTGCGCGGCTACGAAACATTTTTGCCGATGATCTCGACGAAGCGCGCATCAACGCCGTTGTTCGCTTCATATTTTTTCGTCCTGATTGTCGAACAATGGCGCTCCATCAACACTTGCTTCGGCGTCTTCGGCCTAGTTCGCGTGGGCGATTGCCCCTCAAAAATGCCCGACGCTGAGATCGAAAATCTCAAGGCGATGATCGACGGGCACGGCTTCGTGAGATTGCCTGAAGGCCGTGGATCTCCCGTCAAGCGCGAGATCGCGATCGGCGCTCGGGTGCGCGTGACGGCAGGACCGTTCGGCGGGATGTCGGGGCTTTATGCTGGCCAGTCGACGCGCGAGCGCGAACTGATCCTGCTCAGCCTTCTCGGCCGGCAAACACCCGTGACGATCGCCGCCTGCCTGATCGTTCCGGCGCAATGAGCGAAGAGGCGCGCCGATGACACGGCAGGAACTGACCGCGCTGCGCGACGCGATCGACGTCTTGCTGCGATGCCCCGACGCTATCCGAGAACAGCTTCTGCGCTGGTTCGCGCCCGGAAGCTCGAAGCCGAATGGACATGACTTGCATCCGCCTCCGCCTCCGCGCGTGCAGGCGGAAGATCCTCGCCCTCCGCCAACGCCCTATGTCGGCAAGAGCAAGCGCGGCAGGCCGAAGACTTCGACGAAGACCGCAGAACGTAAATTGCTCGCGGCGATGCAGGACAATCCCGGCTTGAGCGTGGTCGCGCTCGCCAACGCCGCGGGGAGCAGCAGGAGCGCGACCGGCGAGCGATTGCGACAGATGGCGCTGCGAGGCATGGTCGAGAAGGATCTCACCGGCAGATGGAAACTGAAGGCAGAGGAGCCGCGCCCGCCGCTGCAGGGAGCCGAAGCGGGCCCTCAGCTGCCGCCGTCGAATTGAAGACTTCGGCGGCGGCGAAACCCGAACCAGAAGACAAGCCTGAGCCTGTCGCGCCGTCTCGATCTTGGGTCCGCCCGATAAGTGACTACGCCCGCCACGCACTCGCCCGTCCTGAAGACGCCTCGAGCTACGGCTAACCCGGCTGTGAATAGTTCGTAGGCTGCGGCTTGACGTTGGCAGGGCAGCGGGCGACGCTCGCATTGTCCTGGCCACCTCAGCAGTGATACCCAGGCGACGGCTGCCGGGACGGGCCGCTGCCGGCCATCGAGCTACTGATGCCCATGTCACCCGTGCTGGCGGCGGCCTTACCACATGCTACGGCGCGCGTGGAAGCGGCTCCTGGAGGAGAACGCGATGCCCGCACGTAACCTCGCACCTGCGCAAACGCTCCCTTGGCGTTCCTGGTATTCGCCTCAGCGCTGGCGAACGCGGGCCAGGCACCAGCTTCAGGTCAAACCGCTGTGCGCCTTGTGCGAGGAGCAAGGCCGCATCGTTCCGGCAACGATCGCTGATCATCACCCGCCTCATAAGGGCGATTACACCGCCTTCCTGTTTGGCCCGCTGCGCAGCCTCTGCTGCGATTGCCATCAGGGCCAATGGGCCGTCGACAAACGCGGATATCGCGACGATGTCGACGACGGCTTTCCGACCGATTCCAAGCATCCGTTCAATCGACAGAGGGGGTAGGCGGGGGCTAGGTCGCCACGCGAGCCCCCCAGTGCAAGGCAGGAAAAAGTCGTGTCTGTCGCCGATAGATTGTCAGAGTTTCTGAAGCGGCTTCGCTGGTGGTTTCCGGCGACGGCGCGGTGGATACCGGAACTCATTGGTTTCTTTGCTCCATACGTTGCTCCAGTCCTCATCGTTCTTCTGCTCTGCGTCGTAGTTCGCATGTTCTGGCCGTGTCACGCGCAACAAGCGATACGGTGGATAGGCGGAGGATTCCAGCTCGTCGGTGTCATAACGATTGTGCTGAAGCTTCACGCCGCGCAGCAGCAGTTCTCACAACACACGCTGAAGCGCATTTTGGAGCGTCGGCCTCGGTTCTGGCAGCAGAACACGGTCATAAGCGCGGCGGGGACAAGCATCAGCACGGCGAGTGGCAGTGTGCGAGGTCGCGCTGTTGCTGGTTCGCAGGCGACGTTGGAGCAGCGCGTTGCAATCTTAGAGGACAGCCACACCAAACTCTTCGATGAGGTCGGCAGTCTCGGGAATGAGGTGAAGCGTCGGTCTGACGAATTGGCCAGCAAACTGCATGACGAAGCCACGGCCCGTGAGGCGGCGGACAAAGGAATCAAAGAGCAACTGAAAGAGACGGCTGTAGGCAGCATCCACTTGGACGTGTGGGGAGTGGTATTCGTCGTGTCAGGCATCGTTGCCGGGACAGCTTCTCCAGAGATCGCTGCGTGGGTGGGTGGAGGGTCCTGTGGGTAGAAACGAACCCGGCGATCACCATCGGCTTGGTCCATGGTTTTCTCGCGATAGCGATACGACCGGCGATGACGGCATGCCGACCGACAGTTGTCACCCTTTTAACAAAGCCAGGGGGTAGGCCGAGGCCGAGCCGGTCGATCGCAATCCGCGTTCACCTCGGTACGGCTAAAGGGCCGGGGGGGAGGTCTTCAAAATATCGGCTTCGACCTGCTGACGGCGCTGGGCCAATTGACCTCACCGACGCCGAGCTCGCCGCAGTCGGCTACCTCGCGTGTCTATCGCCGCGCCCGCTTGTCGGCTTTGGCTGGCGGCGGGGCCTTCGGTTCGGGGGTTGGCTTTGGGGCATCGTCGAACTTCATCAGCGCCGTGCGGAGCGGAACGAGCCGCGGGGCGTGGGAAATTTGTCGTCCTCGATGGTGCGACGGATGGCCGCCGTCAGGTCGGAGCGTGATCTGCGTCACAAACGTAAACAGCCAGGCGGTGTAGAGGCAACGGCCGAGGCCGCGCGCGATGCTCGGCCTTTCTCTCTTTGGAGGAGGCTATGGACCTGTCCACCAAGCTGAAGATCACCGCTGTGATGGCGGCGGTGCTGATGGCGGTGGTCTGGGCCGTCCCGGTTCCCGTGTGAAGGAAAACGGGGCGACGAAGGATCCTAACCTGACGAGGCAGAGAGCAAAAGGCCCGGCCAAACGGGAGATGGCCGGGCCTCGCTTCAGGGCCTCGCTTCAGAAGTCGCTAGGCTAACGCCCGCAAGCTTCCGCTTCCGCGTTCGCGTACATGCAATCGTGATGCCACAGCGACGTGATCCTGCGGCTGGCGGGGGAGGGCTAAGGTCCCCGTGCAACGCGCTACCTGAAGCCCTCGACCCACTCGGTCAGCGCTTGCGAACCCCGGCCGAGCGCCGCGTCCATCGCCGCTTTGTATCCGCGCATTGCGTGCTCGCTGGAGATGACGCCTTTGGTCAGGGGGTTCTCGGTGAGGTCGGCGCGCAAGCCCGCCACAGCGTCGGAGAAGTGGCCCATGTCTACGCAGACGAGCGCGCGCTGCTTTGCCCAGGTCAGCTGTTCCTCACGGCTCTTCATACGGTCGATAGTCTGGCACGCCATGAAGTCGGGGCCGTATGCCATGCGGGCCTGGTCGATATCGTCTTCCCGCCGCACCGGCTGCAGCGTAGGCGCTGGCCGGCCTTTGGGACCGTCACGGTCTCGGGCAGGGCGTCGACGTTGACGTCGGCTTTATGGCCGCAAGCCTCGCAGGCGGCGCTGACGGCATGGACGCCGTTTGCGCGGATGTTCGAAAGCGTCATCGGCGGGCCGGGATTGGAGCGCATGTCAGGCGCGCCGATTGCTGGAGCTCAGCTTTAATTTCTGCAACCGAGACGCTTTCGATGTGGGCGTCCCTGATTGTGTGGAGCGATAGCCCCTGGGCCGCGTTCTGAATAGTCTCCTTGAGATGCTTCTGGTAGTTCTGCGCCGCCACGTCTGATGCTTCGTCGCCATCCACGAAGTCGATTTCTGTCACCAGGTGGACCATAAAGCTCCGCATCGTTTCCTCCTCCTGTTGGTTTCGTGGGTTGCCCTTGCGTCGCGCTTCGCCGCTTCGTCATCCTCAGGCTGGCGGCGGAGGGCTGAGATCAAGGTCGTATTGCTGCTGCAATTGAACGACGACGGTAGCTACGT
>Ga0210406_10005152_pt1 | contig 13774 bp, 11 predicted proteins | sample IncBWC30MmetaG_FD_155454 | JGI IMG/M metagenome (GOLD analysis project Ga0210406, IMG submission 155454) | Forest soil microbial communities from Barre Woods Harvard Forest LTER site, Petersham, Massachusetts, United States - Inc-BW-C-30-M | ecosystem: Environmental > Terrestrial > Soil >... | reverse complement strand
GCGCTTGGTGGAGGCAACCACGTAGATCACACTTCGCCGTGACAAGCCGGGCCGGTGGGTCGCAGAAATCGAATCTCAATAGCGGGACGAGGACAGCATCAAGCCCCAGCCTTCGCAAAAGAGCGCAATAAACTGGGGCACCCGGCTAGAACTTTACGCGGCCAGCGCCACGTCCCTCGCGACTTCGGCCACCAACTCATACGACCGGAACCGGTCGGCCGGGTCGTAGGTGTCGGTGACCACGATGACTTCATCGGCCGACGTCTCTTCGACTAACTTCTCGAGACCGGCTTTCACAGTTGCTTTCGATCCGACGATGGCCGCGCCCAGCTTGTTCTCAACAGCGGCACGCTCGAAGTCGTCCCAGATCTCCTCCATCGAATCGACCGGAGGCAGCAACTCCACAGGCTGATTCCGGATGAGTCGCAAGAACCGTTGCTGGGGCGTGGTGAACAGACGGCGCGCGGCCGCATCGGTGTCGGCGGCGATCACCTGCACGGCCACCATCAGGTGAGGACGCGCGACGTCGCCGGGGCGAAACCGGTCCGAATATAGGCGAGAGGCCGCGTAGAGATATTCGGGCGCAAAGTGGGCGGCGAACGCGAACGGCAATCCTTCGGCTGCGGCCAGCTGCGCGCTGAACGCGCTCGAACCGAGCAGCGTGATCGGGACGTGGCTTCCCTGGCCTGGAATCGCCTTCACCGCCTGACCCGCCCGCGCGTCATCAAGGTAGGCACGCAACTCCGCCAGCAACGCAGGAAAATCGTCTCCCGTCTGTCGGTGATCGCGGCGCAAGGCGCGCATGGTGTGGAAGTCGCCGCCGGGCGCGCGACCCAGGCCGAGATCGATGCGTCCGGGATACATTGCGTCGAGCGTGCCGAACTGCTCGGCGACCACGAGCGGCGCGTGGTTGGGCAGCATCACGCCACCGCTGCCCACGCGGATGGTCGACGTCGCCCCCGCTACACGCCCGATGAGGACTGCCGTCGCCGAGCAGGCCAGCCCCTCAATCGAGTGATGCTCCGCCAGCCAGACGCGTCGGTAGCCAAGCCGCTCTACGTGTTGCGCGAGTTCAACCGAGCGCGCGATGGCGCTGCGTGCCGACTCTCCTGTGCGCATGCCGACCAGATCGAGAACCGAAACTGCTAAACCGTTAGACATAAGAATTAGATTGCCGAAGGTGCGCGAGAGATGCGAGAAGGACGCAAGCAGGCAGCAACGTACCTTCACCCGCCCTCTTTAGGGTGGGCTGAGGGCCCGACCAAAATCAAGATTGGAAATCGCAAGCTGCATCGCTACCCCACTCAATCGCACAGACCGCGATTGAATGGGGCACCCACGCGCGATAGGCGGGGGCACCCGGCACTCCCGATACGCAAACCGCGAGTCGTCTGAATTACGAAAGAATCTGTAAAATCTCTGCCGCATCAAAAACGCCAACTCTTCCGAACAAACTCATCCCTGAAGGATCTCTCCATGAGAACGTTCCGATAGTCGCAGTGCTTGCTGGTTGTCGTACTTATTGTTCCCTTCGCTGTCCCCCAGAGCGCCCCCGACGCTTCCCCACGAGCACCTAATCCGCAAGCCACCGCCAACGCCGACCAGGTAGCGAACATCCTGGGCATCTCCCAACTGGTCAGCCGCGCCCACAGCCTGCACGCGCAGACGCCCTGCGAATCTTCGCCCACGCTCCCGGAGCTTGCGCTGCGGCAGGACATTCTGGAGACCGTGACCGCGGCCTCCCTTGATGCGGACGGCGTGCTGGCCGAGTTAGAGAGCGAGCGTGCCCGCCTCTCTGAATTGAGCGCGGCCTTGCAGTCGCGCCGCGATCGAGCCGTGAACCTTACCAATGTCGCCGGATTGATTACCGGCACCGGGTTGGGGATCGCGGTGAATGCCATGCAGTTCAGCAGTTCGACCGCGAACCTCGGCAACGGTCTGGGAGTCGGTTCGGGCATCGCGTCGACCGCGCTGTCGATCATCGGAATTCGCCAGCAGCACGGGCCACAGCACACCGTGGGCAGAATTCCCAACATGCTCGCGCCGTTGTTTGCGAGACCGGCGGAGTTGAACAGCGATTATCCCGAAGCTGTGCTTGCGTATCTGCGCAGCGTCCCGCGGGGCGAAGCTGCGGATGCCGGATCGCGGCTCGACCAGCTCATGACCGAGTGGAAAGAGGCCGGACGCGTCGGGCAGTCCGGCAATACAAAAAACGATCAGAAGATCGCGCGGCTCACCTCGAGCCTGCACGAGAAAACCAGGCTGTCGATCGATGACCTATCCGACCGGATGGCCATGCTTGGGGATGTGACTGGGCGAGTTGGATTGATGAAGCGGGATTTGGGGGATCTGATGCGGTCGGTGCGGGGCGCCCAAGAGTGTCCGGCTACGGGCATGCCCTAAACATCCCCGACTCTAGAGGGTGGCCCCGTCCAAGCTCCCTTGGGCAGCGGTTTTCGTTGTCTTCTGCATGGTTGGGAAGATTCGAGACGATCCCGCCACGCCTCGACCGGGCCACCCACCCGGCGTGCTCGATTCAGGCGCGTTGGCGTTTAATCAACGGTTCGATTTCGTGATTGATCTCGAACTTTACCGGCGTGCTGCATGACTGGCAAATCGTTTGGTGAATTCCGCCGTTCAAACTCATCGCTTCCAGTCTGTTGGAACGCAGGCACTTGGGGCAGGTGACGATCAGATATCCAGCAGGGTCTCTCGGCACGAAGAGTGGGGCAATGTCACTTTTCTCTCTTTCCGACCGGATAGGAGAAGCGGCTAACAGCTTCGCGACTTCTTCGAAAAGCTCGTCGACCGTGTAGCGTCCTTTTTGCAGGAAAGCGTCCGCCAAAATCCCCCTTGGATTTTCGCTCGGGAGGTATTCTCCGCTCATGGCTATGGTTGCGATCCGCGGAAAGCGCTTGCGTACGATCGCCAGGAATTCAAATCCCGACATCCGGGGCATACTCAGATCGGAGATGATCACATCGGGAAGGGCCCCGCTGAGAGCGTTTAAACCATCCAGTCCGTCCGCTACCGTGAGAACCTCATAACCCTGGCTTTCCAAAATGGCCCTTGTAACTTCGCGCATGGACGGTTCGTCATCCACAACCAGGATGCGATAGGGGAATTGATGGATCTCGGCTTCTGCAACGAATGTACCTTCGAACGAAGACGCTGGCCCTGCCGCTGCAGTCTGGTCCGGCATTTTCTGAATGTTTGCTTCCAGCGAAACGGTCTTATCCCAATTTTCCTCTTGGCTAGCAGGCATGGGACACCCCCATCTCTGAAGAAGTGCTCAGACAGCGGAATGATACCCAGCACGAAGTCAGCAAAGCTGGTCAAAACTGCACATTGGCGAAATTGATTAGGAGATTAGCCGGATGCGTCGGGCAGTCCGGCAACGCCAAAACCGATCAGAAGATCGCGCGGCTCACCTCGAGCCTGCACGAGAAAACGAGGCTTTCGAATCGATGATCTATCCGACCGGATGGCTATGCTCGGGGATGTGACTGGGCGGGTTGGATTGATGAAACGGGATTTGGGGGAGCTGATGCGGTCGGTGCGTGGCGGGGGGAGTGTGTGAGCCTTAGGAGGACCGCTGGACGATTGGGGAAAGTTCCAGCAGCACTAGTTACCCCAGACAAACCGGGAGCATAAGCTGTTGCAGTAGGACCACCAAGGAGGGAACGTCAGGGAAAAGCTGGAGTTCGGAAAATTTTATCGCATCATGGTGAACACGGACGACGGGACGGATGTTATTCAGATGGCCCATCATATCTAGTAATTACTTTTGAAGCAGGCTCTCCGCCATTAACCCCCGGTCCATAGTGCGGGGCCACATTCGTACGTGGCGTTGTGCGATGCGTCCACTTATTCTTTTGGCCAATGTCGTCATCCTTTCCCCGAACATTCTACCTATTACCTCTGCATGCCAACGATGCTCATTATTCCCGCCGCCGTATCGCCAACAACGTCAAGTCATCCAAACGTGCTCGCGGCTGCGAAGTCGGCCTTGCGCTGCCGTTTTCGGCCTTGACACGGCGTCCCGAAGCGACCAGAATCTCCCGAAAAAGTAACTATCCAGGATTCACTCTTCCCCGAAATCCGGCCCCGATTAAACAGAATAGGAGGTTTTATGAAATGGATCGCCGTGGGAATCGGTGTGACCGTGCTGTTCGCCTGCTTGGCCAATGCGCAAACCACCAAGACCATCATCATGCGGGACGCCTGTGATCCCGACAGCTTCAACGCCACCGTCGGACCCGGAACCTGTGTGGCCGGACAACACGGAACCACGCTGTTCGGGGACTTCATCTCGGAACTGCAAAGCGACCAGATTGCCGGGGCGTGGCGCTTCAACCCTCTGTTGAATACCACCGAGGGACATTTCAAGCTGGTCCGCCTGGAACTGAAGCCGGGAGATCAGACCACCATTCAGAATTTAGGGGGCGAAACCCATACCTTCACCCGCGTCAAGAAATTCGGAGGCGGGTTCATCGCTGTACTCAATGGCCTGACGGGCAATCCCGATCCGGCTCCGGAGTGTGCGCAGGTGTTGCCCGACGGATCGCTTGCCCCGCAACCGGAGAGTGATTCGAATCAGTTTGTGGAAGCGGGCCTTACCGAACCTGGGCCGACGGCGGGTACTCCGGCGCTACCGCGCGGCGTTTCTCGCTGGGAGTGCTGCATCCATCCATGGATGCGGATGATTGTCGAAGTCCAGGGACACGAACACGGAGAAGACTGATGCCAAGCGGGTGGCGCCCGGTTCCCCACGTTTCGTGACTTTCGAAACGTGGGATTTCACGGACCTATCCCTCTAGGTTTTCGGGTAACGGGTCCACCCAGGTTAGCGTCCAAAAAGCGGACGCGAACCTGGGGCACCATCCCTTACACGCGCCGCCGTATCGCCAACAGCGACAAGTCATCCAGACCTCGCTGGCCTTCGGTAAACACGCGCAGGTCGTCGAGGCAGGCGCCGATCAGCTCGGCGGGTTGACGTCCGGCTTGCTGGCGCACCAGGGTCAGGACGCGCTCCACGCCGTATTCGTCGTCCGCGTGGCGGGCTTCGGAAAGGCCGTCGGTATACAAAAAGAGCGTGTCACCGGGCTCCAGCTGCACGCGCGTGGCGGAAAACTCGCTGTTGTGAAACATCCCGAGCGGCAAGCCGGTCGACTCCACACGCAGCACGCCACCGCGTCCGACCACGATCGCGGGCCAGTGGCCGGCGTTATGGATTTCTACTTCTCCCGTGGGCTTGGCCTGTCCGCACACCAGCGTGGCGTACTGCCCGGCCAGCGCGCTTTCACAGAAGACGCGATTCACCTGCGTGACAATCTGGCCGAGCGGCAGGGCCAAGCCGGTCAGGCTGCGGAATAAGGCGTGCAGCTGCGCCATCAGCATGGAGGCGGCCACGCCTTTGCCGGAGACGTCGCCCAGCACAAAGAAGAGCTGGCCATCGGTCGGGATCAGGTCGCAGTAGTCGCCGCTGACCGCGCCCAGCGGCGCGTAGTGATAGCTGGTCTCCCAGTCGCCGGCGCACAGGCCATTCTGCGGCAACAGGTTGCGCTGCACGTCCGAGGCGAGGTCGAGATCGCGCTGCAGCTCGGCGCGCTCCGTCTGGGTCAGATGGTCGAGACAGTAACGCAACAACGGATCGGCCAGCAGACGGTCCTGCTCCACCGGGTCGTGGCACTCCTCGCACAGACCGTACGTGCCCTTGGCCATGCGGTCGAGCGCCGAATCCACTTCGCGCAACAGGCCGGCCAGGCCCGCGTTGCGCGGCGCCGAGACAATCGCCGCTTCGAGCCGGCGCTTGCGATCCTCGAGTTGATTGTGCAGGAAACTGACTTCGAGCGTGGCCATGGGAATCTCCCCCTGGGTTCTTATTTCGGTTATCAGAATGTCGGCTATTGGATTCTACGATGTCTGTTTTCGATGCGAGTGTCTATGCGCCACATTTCGGAGCTTTTTGAAACAGGCTGTTTCGAGCGCAAGTGAAGGGTTCGATAGGGACCAGGGTCGTCGGACAGGAGTGTCCGAGCCACATGGGAAGAATTCGTTTGATTTACAGCAGGTCGACCGTGGCGGGGCTGGAGTCGTAGAGGGGAATGGTCACCTCGACTAGCGTTCCCGGTTCGACCCGGGAGACTCTGAACTCGCCGTTCAGCTGCTTCAATCGTTCTTTCATGCCGCTGATGCCGACGCCCGCGGTGCTGGCGGTGAGGGCGATGCCTTTACCGAAATCACGAACCCGGACCGTGACGCTGTCCAGGTCCTGAGTCATATCGATTCTGGCGTCCTCGCTCTCAGAGTGACGGTACACGTTGGTGAGCGCCTCCTGAATGACTCGAAAGATTGCCGTTTCAAGGTCGCTGGGCAAGCGCGGGAAGATGGCTGGTTTGTAGTCGAAGGTGATGCGTAGATGGCTGCGCTTCCTGAGACCGTCGAAGTACCAATGGAGAGCAGGCAGCAGGCCGGATTCGTCGAGCAAGGGGGGATGAAGCAGGTAGGAAAGATTCCGGACCTTCGTCAATGCCCGATCGGCCATGTCGCTCGCGGCGGCCAGTCCCGGTTGGTTTTTCATGTCGAGCTCAATTTTGAGCGCGGCGAGTTCCTGGCCTAGTTCGTCGTGCAGGGCGCGGGAGAGGCGCCGACGTTCTTCGTCCTGCACATTCAGCAGGTCGCGGGAAAGCTTTTGCAGTTCGAACGTCCGCAATTCGACCTGGCGCTGTGTTTCGACAAGCTGGGTAACGCGGGTGCGCAGTTCCCGGTTGAGTTCACGCGCACGCTCTTCCAGTTCGCGCCGCTCGGTGAGGTCGCGGGTTACTTTTGAAAAGCCTTGCAGGTTGCCCTCTTCGTCGCGGAGGGCAGTAATCACGACGTGGGCCCAGAAGGTGGATCCGTCTTTTCGTACGCGCAGGCCTTCGTCTGTATACCTTCCTTCTTTGCTGGCGATTTCCAGTTCACGGTCGGGCCATTTGCTTTCGGCGGCCTCGCGGGGATAGAAGCGGGAGAAATGCTGACCGATGATCTCCTGGGCAGAGTAACCTTTTATACGCTGGGCACCCTGATTCCACGTCATGACTTTGCCGTCGCGGTCGAGCAGGAAGATTGCGTAGTCTTTGACACTATGGACCAGCAGCCGGAAGGTGTCGTCGCTGAGCCCCGGACTACCTGACTCGGAGCCGCTCTGGGCCGCCAACGAAGTTGGGCTGTGCTGGGTCATGCTTTGGAGCCTCCATGAAAAGGGCGTCATCTTCACACGCCCAAACGTAGGGAGGGGCATGCTTTTCGAGCTTCAACCCAAAAATCTAACGTCAATTACCCCGAGGTCAAATACAGGGAAATCCTTAGTTTTGAAGGGGAGGTCTGTGGCGTCCGACCCTCACCAAATAGTGGCGGTGCGGAGCGTTGTGTATACTCTGCGCCGATGAAACGTCTACAGCTTTCCTTCACTCTATTGCTGTGCACAATCAGTGGCGCCGCGGCAGGGCAGAATCGTGCGGCGGCGGCGCTGGATTCCCTTCCGGCCATCAGGAAGATTGACCAGGTGGCAATCTCGCCGGACGGAGGGCAGGTTGCGTACGTCGTCGACGGAGCGTTGTTTCTACAAGCGGCGGCGGGAGGCGGCGCACGGCAAATTTTCGGCGAGCAGAAGGCGGTGCGTGATGTGTCGTGGGCGTCCGATGGGAAGAGTTTGACCTGGCTGGGGGATTTGCCGACGGAGGTGCCGGCTTCACAGTTGTGGTCGGCGGCGGCCGACGGAAGCAATTTGCTCCAGTTGGCGGACTTGAAGGGGTTCGCGTCCGGTCCGCGCTATGCGCCGGACGGAAAGACTGTCGCGCTGCTTTTCATCGAAGGGATGCCGCGCGTGGCGGGTCCGCTGCAGCCAATGACGCCGCTCGCGGGCGTGCTGGGCGAAAAGGTCTACGAGCAGCGCATTGCAGTGGTGGATGTGTCTTCGAAGAAAGTGACGGCGGTATCGCCCGAGGACGTCTACGTGTATGAATACGACTGGATGCCCGACTCGAAAGGATGGGTAGTGAGCGCAGCGCATGGGTCAGGCGACAACAACTGGTGGCTGGCGCGGCTGTATGCCGTTGATGCAGGCAATGGAGAGATGCGCGAGATCTACAAGCCGAAGTGGCAGATCGCCGATCCGCATGTTTCTCCGGACGGAAAGTCGGTGGCACTGATTGAAGGCTTGATGAGCGATGAAGGGCTTACTGGCGGAGACGTGCAACTCGTGCCAGTGGCGGGAGGGGCGGCACGCAATCTGACGCCGGGACTGAAGGCATCGCCGTCATCGGTGGCGTGGACCGGAGCGGACCGGCTCGCGGTGGTGGCGAATGTGGATGGGAATTCGGGATTCATGACCATTCCGACCAGCGGTTTGGTGAATGGGGCATCGTGGAAAGGATGGACGGGGGAAGAAGCGATCGGCACGGCGACCGATACGTATGCGTTAGGCGCTTCTTTTTCGCGCGACGGCTCAGTGAGCGCAGTGGTGCGACAAGCGGCGAGCACGCCACCCGAGGTATGGGCCGGGACAATGGGATCGTGGAAGCAGATCACACATGTGAACAGCGATGTGCGGGCGACCTGGGGCGAGAGTCGCAACGTCCACTGGATGAATGGCGATGCTCGTGTGCAGGGCTGGCTGATGTTGCCGAAAGACTACGATCAGACGAAAAAGTATCCGCTGGTGGTGAGTGTGCACGGCGGGCCGTCGTGGGGGTGCACCTCGCAATGGCAGGCCGGCAAGATGGGCGATATGACGGCGGGATCTCTGCTGGGATGGTTCGTGTTGTGTCCGAATCCGCGTGGAAGCTATGGGCAGGGCGAGGCGTTCACGCAAGGCAACGTGAAGGATTTCGGGAACGGAGACTATAAGGACATCATGGCGGGAGTGGACGCGATGATGCAGCAGTTCCCGATTGACCAGAAACGAATTGGGTTGCGTGGGCACAGCTACGGCGGGTACATGGCGATGTGGGCGGAGACGCAGACCACACGCTTCGCGGCTGTCGTGGCGGGGGCCGGGCTGGCGGACTGGCTGAGTTATTACGGGCAGAACGATATCGATGAGTGGATGATTCCGTTTTTCGGGGCGTCAGTGTATGACGATCCAGCGGTGTATCAGAAATCGGATCCGATTCGCTTTGTGAAGAACGTGAAGTCGCCGACTTTAATTTTGGTCGGCGATCGTGATGGCGAGGTACCGATGCCGCAGTCGATCGAGTGGTATCACGCGTTGCAGGCGATGAAGGTGCCGACGCAAATGGTGGTGTATCCGAACGAAGGACACGTGTTCTATCGTCCGGCGGATGCGCGCGATTATACGCTGCGGACGTTGCAGTGGTTTGAGGAGTGGTTTGGGAAATAGGCAGGAACCGCTTGCGCACAAATGACTTGCACTTTTAGAGATATGCAAACCGCCCCGCCACCTTAGTCACTATCCACGGTGATTCAACTGCCTGCATGGCGAAGACGAAGGCGCTATGATGTTGGCGCCAAGGGCGGATTGATTTTACGCGCACGAACCTGCACCGGTGGCAAATCCTCCCCAACCCAATCGTGCGCCCAGGATAGGCGGTAAGCGATACATGGCACGATCCTTGATCTGGATTCAGGACAGTTCGGATCCCGGGTGGGCCTGCTCCAGTTGCCGCTGGAAGTATCCGGTTCCCACGCTGCTTGGCTCCGAAGACGCCAAGAGTGCCTACGATCGGCTTGCAGCTGCGAAATTTCGCGACCACATTTGTGAAAGGGAGATCACCACCCCCGCGGCAAAGGTGAGCACCGGGCCGACGTTCGCGGAACGAGCGAGCCAGTTGATCAAGGCAGGATACAAGCCGAAGGACGCCGTGGAACTGGTGACGCAAGAGATCGCGATGGAGCAGGCGCACGATCCGAAGGCCAAAGAAAAGGCGCGCATGGATGCAGAGGAATTTCTTTATCGGATTCGCAAGGGACTGATCTAGTCGTTGATCTGAGTCGAAAAGGCACAGGGAACACCCGTGCCTTCTTTCTGTCTTCAGTTGCAGCGCGGGGCGTTGGGATGGGTTTTACAGTAGGGAGTACACGGAATGCACAGTTTCTTTTTGGGGGTCGCAGTGATATTCCCGGCCAGGCTGCCGGTGAACATGGCGAAAGCGAACACGAGGAGGATTCTTTTCGAAGACATGCGGCAATCTCCTATGCGGGATGTGGGCCCAAGATTGCGGGGGAGTGTGAGCCAAAGCAGGTCGGGAGTCAAGGAATGAATTTTTAGGTGAGACATAACAGTTAGCTTCTGTTGGATCTTCCAGGCAAGCTGATTTCAGAGGTTCACGTAGGTCCCTAAGGTCTTTTCTCCTCATCCTCCCCGTCGCGCATTTTCGAAATCGCTTTGCGGACGTCGACCGTGGCGCTGCTCCAGCGAGCGATGACTCCGACTACGTCGTCGGCAGTCACTGCAGGGACCTCCGGGTTGCTTTATCCGTACGGGGGTTGTTGGAGCACGGTCGGCTAGTTGTCGAGCTGAACTTTAATGGAAGGTCGGGACAGAGTGAGGGCTTGTTTCTGGATGGGGCCGGGATTCTGGCGGATGCGTGCGGCTTCACTGCCCAGAGGTTTCTCGAATTCCTCGAGAGTTTTCGCCAGAGTCTTTGCTTCTTCGGAGTCCGCCGCTACTTTCATGAGCTGTTGCGATTTCAGCAGGCTCGCGTAGGAGAGTCGCGGCGGAAACCCGGCGTCGCGCAGAAAGAGCGCATAGTTGTACCAGTCGACGGCCTCGTTGTGACGGTCATCCATGGTGGCATCGAGTTGCAATGCGCGCTGGTAGAAACGTAGCGCTTCTTCGGTGCGGCCCGAGTGTGCGTGCACGGTAGCTTCCCCAATGGTGGCGAAGCTTTCGAGCTTCCCTTCCCCAGTCTGGGCGGCGATGCGGCGGGCCAGATCGAAGGAGCGCAAGGCCTGATCGGGGCGTCCGGCGCGGTTCTGGCAGTCGGCGAGTTTCAGGGCGACGCCAATCAGCTTGGGCGCGGGCGGGCGCATTTCAGCGCCGTGGTGCGCGACGATCTCGAGAAAAGCTCCGTAGTGCGGGGCCGCCTCGGCGGGCTTGCCTTCACGATCGAGTTCGGCGGCGAGATAGAGTTGCGCGTCCGCGAGCGAGGGATCGGTGGCGACCGCCTTCTGCCAACTCTGCATCGCTTCCTCAGTGTGGCCGAGTTGCATTGCCAGGATTCCGTGATTGGCAAGCAACTGGGCGTCGCGCGGTGAGCGCTCCATCGCGGCGCGCGTCAGGGCGTATGCCTCATCGAAGCGCTTCTCAGTGGTCAGATACTGGAGGAAGGCGTTGCGGGGAGCAGGATCCATAGAGTTGGCCTGAATGGCGCGCTTCCAGGCGGCGACGGCGGCTTCGGGTTTGCCGGCGTCCAGTTCCTTGCGCGCGAGGCGCATCTCGAGTGATGAGTCGTAGGCATTCAGGACCGCGGCGCGCTGCAGGTCGGGAAGATTGTCGTCGTGCAGCGCGAGGTAGTAACGAACCTGATCGACCGTGCCCCATGCCAAGAGGGCGACAGCGGCGGTGATGCGCAGCCTGCGCGCGGCCGGCGCGGGGCCGACCATCCAGCGGAAAGCGGAGGCCAGGCTGGTGCGAGCTCCGGAAGCGGCGTCGGCTAGCTGCTCTTTCGAATTCAGAAGCAGGTTGGCGATGCGGCCGTCACGCAGTTTCCAGATCGCCCCATCCAGAATGAAGTGATGGATATTTACCAGTGCTGTAAAGATCAGGAAGCTGCGCGTGAAGTCGAAGTGGAATAGGTGGCTGGCGATCCACGGGCCGGGGATAAAGAGCGCGATACCGCCTGTGATCAGAACTGCGAAGTAAGCGAAGGGACGCCAGCTCTGGCGGTCCTCGGCGCGCGCTTCGCGTCCGGCGTAGTAACTGGTGATCCAGAGATATTGAGCGGAGTGCATCACCGCGAGCACACCCGTGCTGTAGCGGCTCTGCGGCACGCGAAAGCGTTCTCCGAGCGAGAGCACTGTAGGAAGAAGAAACCATACGAACTGTGTGCTGAACAGTGTCAGCGACGGAACTATGCCGCGCCATCCGACCTGACCGATGAGACTCGAGAGCGCATAAGCATTGCAGCCAAGGAATGCGAGCGCGAAGACGATCTGCAGTTGCGAACTGACAACCCCGGGGATATCGAGCGAGACGAAGAACGGATCAGTGGACGGCCCGGTGTGGAAGTTGAGGAACAGGATTCCGTAGGAGAGCAGGAACGCGGCGTACATCGCGTGGCGAACCGCGTTGGCGGGACGAGCACCGGCGCGGCGCGCGAACATCATCAGGATGCCGTAGTTCTGGCCGCTGTAGTGCCAGGGACTCCACGTGAGATAGATCGTAAAGATGAACGGCAGGGCGCGGAACCAGAAGTGCGAGACCACGGCGGTGGCGAGCACCAACAGTGTGGTTTGCACGGTGAAAATTCGATACTTGTTGAAGTCTTCCGAGCGATGGTAGGCGCGGTAGACGGTCGCCATGTAGTGCGGGTAATTAAAGAAGAGAGCGAGGACGTAGAAGGCGACGGACCAGGTCAGAGTTTTCGACGAGGCCGAGAGGTATGCAACCAGGAGTAGAGGCGCGGACCAGGCACCACAGCCAACGATCATGTCGAGCCATGGGCCGTAGATCCAGAGCGGCTGGGAGTTTGATTTGGACATGGAGAGTGGAGCTTTCCCTGCGCGGATTATAGGGAGAGGGTGGCGTTGGGCTCATGTGCCGAAAGTAACCTTGGGAAAGCGGGTCGTATGCGGAACGGCTTGGTCATCCGCGATTATCCGAGACGAATCGGGTTCCCCTACTCATGAATGTTAATTTCGCGTGAAAGCCGACTTCGGGGAGTCTGCACAGCGGAAGATATAATCTGTGTTGCCGATGACTATTTTGAGGCAACTAACGCGAGCCGAAGAGTCAGTGATCGATGCACATTTGACTGGACGAAAATGAATGGCAATTCTCTAACAATTGAAAATCCCTTCGGTATTTCTGTCTTCGGATCAGCTCTGCTGCGAGTTTCGCCCGATTCGGCGACGATTAGAGCTGCCATCACCCGTCTTGAGGAGAACCCATCAGAAGCCTTTGCGAAGGCAAGGGAGGGAGCGCAGACAGTCACAGAGTTTTTAAGTCGGGCAAAAGTCAAAGAGTCAGGACTCTCTCGAATATCTGTATCTCAAGAGTACCGCTTTTCAAATAATGAGAACCGCCCAGTTGGATACAGAGCAAAAATCGGCATCACAGTGATCCTCAATCAACTTGACCAGATTGAAAAAACCATCTCCGGTTTGGTGGAGGCGGGTGCAAACGAAATTACATCCATGGAGTTCCATACGACAAAATTGAAGGAGTTGCGAGCTCAGGCACGTCAACTCGCCACTGATGCAGCGCGGGAGAAGGCCGAGACCTATGCTGCTGCAGGAAAAGTAAACTTGGGCCAGATCCTACACATTCAAGATGTGAATCCCAGAGTGCTGGACCAAATGTGGCATTCGCAAGTCGGCAGAGGACCAGTTCTCCACGAGGTGGTTGATTCTGAGCCAGACCAACATACGTTAGGAGGGTGTAAATAGAACTGTGTAAACGACCATGGGAGGAAGAAAATGGAAGAGCCCATGGCAATCGACAAGAAGCTGATCGATCAACTGCTGACCGACTGCAAGAAGCCCGAGGATATCATCGGGGAAAACGGTCTGCTCAAAGAGCTGACCAAAGCCATTCTAGAACGAGCGC
>Ga0210406_10005150_pt1 | contig 13776 bp, 11 predicted proteins | sample IncBWC30MmetaG_FD_155454 | JGI IMG/M metagenome (GOLD analysis project Ga0210406, IMG submission 155454) | Forest soil microbial communities from Barre Woods Harvard Forest LTER site, Petersham, Massachusetts, United States - Inc-BW-C-30-M | ecosystem: Environmental > Terrestrial > Soil >... | reverse complement strand
ATCTGACGGGACAGAACAAGCCGAACGATAATTTCGCGGAATTCTCGCGCGCATTGACGCAGGGTGCGAGCGCGGTCCTGATCGACGTTCTGACGAAGGCCGGCGGAGGTCAGTGGTTCAACGTCGTCGAGCGTAACGATCTGCAGCCGCTTCTGCAGGAACGCCAGATCATCCAGAACACGCGCACCGCGGCGGAAGGCGACAAGGCGCCGAGCCTGCCGCCGCTGCGCTTTGCCGGCATCCTCCTCGAAGGCGGCGTCATCGGCTATGACAGCGATGAAACTACCGGCGGCATCGGCGCGAACTACCTCGGGATCGGCGCCGATACGCAATACAGGCAGGACATTATCACCGTGGCGTTGCGCGCGGTCAGCGTGCAGAGCGGCCGCGTGCTGGCTTCGGTCACGACCACCAAGACGATCTATTCGGTTCAGGTCCACAGCTCCGCATTCCAGTTTGCCGCGATCGATCAGCTTCTGCAGGCCGAACTCGGTTTCACCAAGAACTCGCCGGCGACTCTCGGCGTCCGCGAAGGCGTGCAGCTTGCGGTCTATGCGCTGATCTTCGAGGGCGTGAAGAACCATCTCTGGGAGTTCAAGGACCGCATTGCTGGCGATGCGTTCTTGCGCGAGCTCGACAAGCAGCGGCAAGCGGCCGTCATCCATCCCGGCGCGTAGGCGCCGCGAAGCCGGCTAGCGGCCGATCTTATCGGCCGGCCGGCCGCGATTGCTGGGTGGCCGTGTAGCAGGCTTGCGAGGAAGCGTTCTGCGCGTTGCAGGTCGCGGGCGCCGTAGGAGCGGTCGGGGCGGGGGCGGCGGTCATTGTCGTTTCGGGCGGCGGCTTGGTCTGAATATTTGCGCCCGGCGCGACGCGGCCGCGCGATTGCTGGATATAGACCTCCGATGCGGCAACGGCGGTGGAAGTGTCGGATTGCGGCGGTGTGTTGCCCGGCAATGCCGTCGATACCATTGCCATTGCCATTGCCATTGCCACCCATGTCGCCAGTCCTAGTCTCATCGGCCTGCTTTCACCCGCGCTGTCCGCTGCACCTCACTGCACTTGCCTGCTGGCGGCGTGCAGAATCCGCCCAAGCGCACCGTAATGCGCGCCCTGTATTTCCGCGTTGAACAAAGACCAAGGCTCGGCCTTTTTCAAGGTCACTGGCACGTCGAAGGTCGCCAATTGGCCGAATGTTCGATATTCGGCGATGGCCTCGTCGGGATGTCCATCTGCGACCGCCATCTCGATGCGGCGCAGGCTCAGCACCAGCTCCTTCACGGCCATGCGCGCAGCGAGCCGTTCCTGTTCGCCGCCCTTGATCGTGGTGTCTCTGGTATCGGGGATTCGCTCCGTCAGCTCGCGCAGCTCGGCGCCGGTGCCGGCAACCGCCAGCGACACGATCGCCATGTCGCCGGCAGGGATCGAGAGCTCCAGGACGCTTGCGAGTTCGCGCACTTCCTTCATGCGGATTGCGACACCATCGTGCTCAAAGGGCCGCTCGCCGTCTCCGACCGCGTTCAGATAGGCCACCAGATCCGCTGTGTCCGCGTCCGACAGGCCAAGGTCGAACTCCCGGTCGAAATGCGCAACCACCTGCTCATAGCTGTCATAGCGGCCGTCATGGAAATAGGGCGCGTTGAAATTGGCGTTGAGGAGGGTCGGCGTTCTCACCAGGCCGCCCGATCCGACATTGTGTCGCAATTGATCGGCAAAAGCGCTCGAAGGCACATGGCATCCGGCGCAGCTCAGATGGGGCTGGTGCGGGAAGGGCTTGAAAAACAGGGTCTCGCCGCGGCGCTCGGCGTCACTGGCCTGTGACGCCAGTGCGCCGCCCGGCGCAATCCGAGGGTTGGGGAGAAATCGATGTCCGTGATGTAGGCCACCAGCGCGTCGAGAATGGCGGGACTCGGTTCAGGCCCGGCAAATTCGTTCACGATCACATTGTGAACGAAGTCCCGCAGCGAGAAGCTGCGACCGTCATGGCCATAGGGAGCCAGGAAGCGAGCCCCGCGCAGGCTCGGGATTCGGACGGGATCGAGCAGGCTGTTGAAAGCCTTCGGATTGAACATCAGGCTGGTCGTATCGAAATTTCCGGGCCGCGTGGACAGACCAGGAATGAAGAATTTCGGGTTCGAGGCGCCATTGACATGGCAGGTGCCGCAACTGATCTCGGCCTGTCGCGCGGTGCCGCCCAGAATGGCCGGCGAATTGAAGGCGAGATCGCCGAGATTGATGAGATAGGATTTGTGCCCGCCAACGGCTTCGGTGTGGAACAGTTCACGCGGCCGTTGCAGCGTTTCCTCATAAAGCTCGGTGCCGGGGGGCAGCACCGTTTGGTCGCCGCCGAGCGGAAACGCCCCGGCCTGCTGCAACATCAGGAGCTGAATCAGGATCAAGATCGGACCGAGCGGCGTTTTGCGCGGCATCATCGCGCGATCCCTGTCGCGCGCAGAAATATCCACAGCTTTCACTGTCGCCATGCCCTTCCTTAAAAGAATAACGTCGCCGATTCGGGAAGTGGAATACGTTACCGGGAGTGACGGTTCGTCCCTCGGCAAAAAGGAATGTCAGCCCGGCAGCAATAGATGAGTTTTGTCGACAGTTTGATGACGGTTGACGGCAGGAGAGATCATGCGCGGCCCAAGATCATCTTCGCACGCTTGAGTCTTCAAGCATTTTTTTGTCCCTCTGGAGATTTTCACTGCGCTTCTCCTAAGCGCACACGATCGTCCATCGCGCCAAGTGATCCTCTGGTGACGATCGAATGTCACAAGACGGCAAAGATTATGTCACGCACGATTCGCGGATTGCCCAGTTGTTTGCATCGCACACGGGCGTTTTCCGAAATTGAATCCCCAGGCGCAGGTCGATTTGTCGGCAAACAGTCATCGAGTCGAAATGTACGTCCCCTAGCTTCCTCAAATTCACTTCACCAGAATATGAGGAGAAATGATTATGCGGCTTTGGGGCGCCATCCCGATCCTCGCAACCGTCGCAGGTGCGCTGACCGTGTCGTCGGCCGCGCGCGCGGAGAGCCTGGCCGATAAAATCGTCGCCGAGACCAAGCAGGAGATCAAAGACGAGCAGAAGGACCGTGACGACGGCGAGCACGCACGCGATTACAGGCACATCGTCATCATCTATCAGGAAAATCACAGCTTCGATAATCTCTACGGCTTCTGGGGCAATGTCGGCGACGATTCCATGGACGGCCAGTCCAAAGCCGACGCGGCGCATACGAGCCAGGTCCGCCAGGACAATCAGACGGCATATCGCTGCCTGCTGCAGAACGACGTCAATCTGATCTCTCCGTCGCCGTTGCAGACGAGCTGCACCGATAACACAGGTCCTGTTGCCATTTTGAGCGCGTTCAAGAACAAGCCGTTCGAGATCAACGACTTCATTCCGCCAATCGCCACCACCTGTCCGAAGCCGGTCGGCGCCTTTGCTTCCAATGGCTTTCTCAACGGCACGGGTCTTCCGGGCGGCTGCACCAAGGACATCGTGCATCGCTTCTATAACGAGCAGTATCAGATCAACGGCGGGCGGCAGAATCGTTACGTGACCGGCAGCGACGCCTCGGGCCTCTCGATGGGCTATTACGACACCAAGAAGCTGCCGATCTACAGCTATCTGCACAGCCATGGCGCACCGAACTATGTGATCGCCGACAGCTTCTTCCAGAGTGCGTTCGGCGGATCGTTCCTCAATCACCAGTTTCTGGTTGCGGCCGCGCCGCCACCCTTCGCCGGCGCGCTCAACGACGGCAGCGCCAATGATCTTCATTCGGTGGTCGACACCAACGGCATGCCGACCAGCACGCCGCTCTACACGAGCCCGCTTGCTGCCGCGAAGGATGCGCAGTTGACGGCCTCCTGCAATCCGCCGGCGGGCCGTCCGGCGGTGCCGGCAGGGCTCGCCTGCGGCGATTTCGCCGTCAAACACCACACAGCCCTTCTATCAACCGTTCTCGCCCGGGACCGCGGACGCACGGCGCCTGCAGCCGCTGACCATCCCGAACATCGGCGATCGTCTGTCTGCCAGGAATGTCGACTGGGCCTGGTATTCCGGCGGCTGGTCGAACGCCAACGGGGATGTCGGGGCGTCGGGCTGGACCAATGGCAATGGCCTGGTCTGCAGCGATCCCAACCATCTCGTCGTCACGGATTCCGTCGGTAACGTCGTCAACACGTTCCCGCACTGCCCGGACGTCGATTTCCAGTTCCACCACCAGGCGTTCAACTACTACGCCAATTACGCGCCCGGCACGGCGGCGCGCACGGCGCATCTGCGTGACGAGGCGGAGTTCATTCAGGCGGCGAAGAATGGCACGCTCAAAGCGGTCAGCTTCATCAAGCCGGTCGGCGAAGAGAACGAGCATCCCGGCTACACTGACGAGACCGACGGCAGCCAGCACCTCGTCGACCTGATCAAGGCCGTTGTCGAGGGACCCGAAGGCAAGGACACGCTGATCATCGTCACCTATGACGAGTTCGGCGGCCAATGGGACCACGTGCCGCCGCCGCCGCACAATCGGCATGGCAAGGACGCGCAGGCCGCGGACCAGTGGGGCCCGGGCACCCGGATCCCCGCACTTCTGGTGTCCAAACGCTTCGATAAATCCGGTGTCGCGCATGATGACTACGACACGACGTCGATCCTCAAGCTGCTGGAGAAGCGCTTCGGCCTTGATTCCCTCGGAACGCGGCCCGTGCGCAACCTGACGGTCGCACTTCGCGCTGCCGCGAAATAACTAGACCGCCGCGTCAAACTGGGCCCGCCCGTATGGTGGCGGGCCTTTTATTTGGCTTTTGGCGTTCGCGGGCCGCATCGAAACCCCGGATCCGGTGGATCGGCCGCGCGTCCTGCCTCAAGATCGGCCCGCAATTTGCCTCCGGTTGGTGCTAGAGCATGATGTGATTCGATGGAATCGCCATCATGCTCTAGCTCTTTGTTTGAGCATGATCTTTTCGGAAAACCGGTTTCCACTTTTCCGGATCATGCTCTAGGCTCCTCAAGCCAACCAATCGGGAAAGTTGCATGCTGGAGAAATTCGAGCGCTATCCGCTCACATTCGGGCCGACGCCGATCGAGAAGCTTTCGCGCCTGACGGAGCATCTCGGCGGCAAGGCAGAACTTTACGCCAAGCGGGAAGACTGCAATTCGGGGCTTGCTTTCGGCGGCAACAAGCTCCGCAAGCTCGAATACATCATTCCCGACGCAATCGCGTCCAATGCGGATACGCTGGTCTCGATCGGCGGCGTGCAGTCCAACCACACTCGCATGGTCGCAGCCGTTGCGGCGAAGCTCGGCATGAAATGCCGCCTGGTGCAGGAGAGCTGGGTGCCGCACGAAGATGCGGTCTACGACCGCGTCGGCAATATTCTGCTGAGCCGCATCATGGGCGCCGATGTGCGGCTGGTGGATGAGGGTTTCGACATCGGTATCCGGCAAAGCTGGGAGCAGGCGATCGAGGAGGTGAAGGCTGCGGGCGGAAAGCCCTATGCGATCCCGGCCGGTGCATCCGTGCACAAATATGGCGGGCTCGGCTATGTCGGTTTTGCGGAGGAAGTGCGGGCGCAGGAGAAACAACTTGGTTTCGCCTTCGATTATATTGTCGTCTGCACCGTCACGGGCTCGACCCATGCTGGCATGCTGGTGGGGTTTGCGAAGGACGGGCGTGCGCGGAAGGTGATCGGCATCGACGCGTCCTTCACGCCGGCGCAGACCAAGGCGCAGGTTCTTTCGATTGCTCAGAACACGGCGCGCCTTGTTGAACTCGGCCAGGACATTGTCGCGGATGACGTCGTCCTGATCGAAGATTATGCCCACCCGGCCTATGGCATTCCGTCCGAGGACACCAAGGCGGCAATCCGGCTCAGCGCGCGTCTCGAAGGCATGATCACCGACCCCGTCTATGAGGGAAAATCCATGCAGGGGATGATCGACCTGGTGAAGAAGGGCTATTTCCCACCCGGCTCGAAGGTGCTCTATGCCCATCTCGGCGGCGCGCCCGCTCTCAATGGCTACGCCTATGCTTTTCGCAACGGATAGGGCATCCGCGCCCGATCGCTGGCTTGGTGATCTGCCTCACGTCCCGCGGCAATCGCGTGTGATCGGATGGATATTCGGTGCCGCGCGTACCGAGGCCCACCCGCTGTCAGAGCGAAATGATGAAACGGATATCGGTTGAGCGAAGATTGCTGCTGAAGGCCACCGCTGGTGCGGCGTTCGGCCTGGTCAACGGCGCTTCGCTGGCAGAAATCCTCCAGGCGGGCGGCAGTGATGCCAAAAGCCCAGGTCGCGACGATCTCTCTGTCGCCCAGTCGCGGCTTGGGGAGAACTTGATCCGCTATCTTGTCGACCATGGCGAGGCCGGCGCGGCTAGAAACCTGATCGTCTCCCCTGCGAGCCTGGCTTCCGCTCTCTCGTTCATGGATCTCGGCGCGAGCAATCTGATGCGCGCCGCCATTCACCAAACCCTCGGATTCAAACCTGCCGCCAAGCGCCGAACCGAGCAGGATCTTTCGGCGCTCAGGAGCAGCGTGTCTGCGATCATCGGGCGGAGCGCTGCGGATGGGCCATTGGCGCTCGCCAATCTGCTGGCTTTCGATCTGTCGACCAAGCCGCGGCAATTGGCGCTTTCGGGATTGTCCAGGGCCGGCGCGGATGTGCTGGTGGATCATCTCGATGATCCGAACATGATCGGGCGAATCAACGGCTGGGTGCGGCAGAGGACCCACGAGCTGATTCCGTCGATCATCGAGGAGGCGCCGGAGGAGATGGGCCTCGTCGCCGTCAATGCGCTCTATTTCAAGGAGCGGTGGAAGACACCGTTCGATCCCACCCGGACCCAGCCCGAGCCGTTCCAGACGACTTCGGGTGAGCCGGTGGACGTGAAGATGATGCATTCGCCAGTGGCGAAATTCGGCTTCCGTCAGGACGACCACTTCATCGCGGCTGAGCTTGCTTACGCCAACGATGATTTCAAGTTGGTCGTCGTCACGACGAAATCTGCACCTGCGCGGGTCGCCGAGTTTGCCGCAGTCGCCGGCTGGTTGGGCGGGCAGGAATTTGCGATCAGCAACGGCGAAATCGGCATGCCGACATTGTCGTTGTCCGCCGCGGGGGAAATGTTGCGTCCGCTGGACGCGCTGGGATTGAGGGTCGCGCGCCAGATGCCGGATGCCCTGAGCGGGTTCTCCGCGATGTCCCTCATCATCACCCGCATCGTCCAAAGGCTCGAGCTGCGCCTGAACGAAGAAGGCACCGAGGCCAGTGCGACGACCGCTGTCGTTGCGACGCGTTCGTTAGGGGCAACGGACCATATCAGGATGATCGTCGACAAGCCGTTCATGTTCGCGCTGCGCGATCAGAAGACGGGGCTCATCCTGTTCATGGGCTATGTGGCCGCGCCCGAACAATAGGTCACGTACCGCGGTCAGTGATCAGCCGACGTCTTCACCAGCGCGATCAGTTCTGCGCCATAATGGTCAAGCTTCTTGTCGCCGATGCCGGCAATTCCGCGCAGTTCGCCAAGCGTCGCGGGACGGGTCGCAGCAATGCCGTCAATGGTTGAGTCGTGCAATACGACATAGGCCGGCACGCCGCGCTTTCGCGCCGTGTCGGCGCGCCAGGCCCGGAGCGCCGCTTGCAGAGCCGGATCGCCGGCTCTGCCGCCAGGAGCGGGCGCAAGATCGCCGCGTCTCGAATTGTTTCGGGTGGCGCGATTGCGGGAGTCAGTGGTCTGCTCGCGGAGCATGATCTCGGTTTCTCCCCGCAAAACGCCGCGCGCGGATTCCGTCAACTTCAGCGCGCCGAAAGCCTCGCTGTCGGCGCGAAGGTGCCCCATCGCGACGAGCTGGCGCAACACCGTGCGCCATTGCTTCTCGTTGAGCTCGCGCCCGACACCGAACACCGACAATTTGTCATGACCGAACTGCTGGACGCGCTCGGTGATGCGGCCGACCAGCACGTCGATCAGGTGCATGGCGCCGAAGCGCTGGCCCGTGCGGTAAACGCAGGACAACAGCTTCTGCGCGACGATCTTGCCGTCGCTGACGCGTGGTGGCGACAGGCAGTTGTCGCAATTGCCGCAACCCTCCGTGACAGAGTTTTCGCCGAAATAGCCGAGCAGGCGGACGCGCCGGCAATGCGCGGTCTCGGCAAGTCCAACCAGCGCGTCGAGCTTGCCAATCGACACGCGCTTGAACGCGTCCGAAGCCGAGGATTCATCGATCATGCGGCGCTGCTGGACGATGTCCGACAGGCCGTAGGTCATCCAGGCCGTAGCCGGCTTGCCGTCGCGGCCCGCGCGGCCGGTCTCCTGATAATAGGCCTCGATGCTCTTCGGCAGATCGAGATGCGCCACAAAGCGCACGTCCGGCTTATCGATGCCCATCCCGAACGCGATCGTGGCGACGATCACGATGCCGTCCTCGCTGATGAAGCGATCCTGATGGCGGGCGCGTACACCGGCGTCGAGCCCGGCGTGATAGGGCAGGGCCGTGATGCCGGCCTCGGTGAGGGATGCCGCTACATCCTCGACCTTGGCCCGTGACAGGCAATAGACGATGCCGGCCTCGCCCGGATGACGCTCGGCGATGAAGGTCTTGAGCTGGGCCGGCGCATTCCGCTTGTCGACGATCTCATATCGGATGTTTGGCCGATCGAAGCTCGCGACAAACTGCGGCGCGTCGACGAGGTTGAGCCGCTCGGCGATCTCCTTGCGGGTTAGTTCGTCCGCAGTCGCAGTGAGCGCCACGCGCGGCACGCCGGGGAAGCGCTCGGCAATAATGGACAGCCCAATATATTCAGGACGGAAATCGTGCCCCCATTGCGACACGCAATGGGCCTCGTCGATCGCAAACAGCGCGATTCTGGCCCGTTCGAGCAGCGCAAGGCAGCGTGGGTTCAGCAAGCGCTCCGGCGCGACGTAGAGCAGATCGAGATCACCGGCGATGAGCCTGCGCTCGACCGCCGAAGCTTGATCAAACGAAAGCGTGGAGTTCAGCACCGCTGCGTTGACGCCGGCCTCGACCAGGCCCGCGACCTGATCACGCATCAGCGCGATCAGCGGCGAGACCACGATGCCGCAGCCTTCGCGCAGCAGCGAGGGCAATTGGTAGCACAGCGATTTGCCGCCGCCGGTCGGCATCAGGACCAGGCAATTGCCGCCGCCCACGACGTGCCGGATAATCTCTTCCTGCGCGCCGCGGAAGCCGGTCAGGCCGAACACGGAGTTCAGAGCGGAGCGGATGTTGGAGAGAGGATCGGACACGCAATGTCGCGAAGGCAGGCTCAGGTTTCGGCCATATCCGACAATGTAATCGGTTTTCCACTGTGCCGCCAGTCCGTCTAGTATAGAACGGTAAGCCGGCAAATGTGGAACGCATCATCATCATGATGTCGTCACGTCGCGCAGAGCTCGGCTCGCGCCTTCTTGACTGACAAGGCTATGGATTTTGCCTTGAGACGTCGATCGGATTCGGGGTAAACGGCTTCAATTCAACATCGATGGTTTATCCTCAGCCGCAAAAGTCTGGAGCCGCGCCATCAAGAGCACGAGCAGAGCGGCCGGTGTTTTGGCTTGCTGTTTTTCAAAGCCGGTCGCTATCGTGCCGTGCGTAACCGTCACCATCTTAACCGTCACCATTCATGTCTGGCATCTTGCTGCAAAATTTCTCACCGCGTCCTCGTTGAAAGCCGCGGGCAAGATCAATGCCGGTGGTTCAGGAGATGGAGCGGTCGACCCGCATGAGCGTCTTGCTTCCGCGTCCACTGCTTCTTGATGTCGATTTGATGTCTGCGCAAGGCCTCGCGCTTCAGCAGTCCGTGGCGGACCTGTATGGCCCGAAGATCGTCGAGGCCGCGACGCTTGCGCGCAGAATGTTTCTGTTACGTTCGCCCTGGGCGCCGGGGTTGCGCTTTGTAGGCGCTGAAACAAAGACCCTGATCTCCAGCGAGGATGCTGGCTCCATGATTCCGATAGGCCTGAGCGGATCGGGCGAGCGGCTGGAAGATGCCTTTGTCGCTTGCGTCGGTGAGGGGATCGATCGGCTTTCGCACATTGAACGCCCTGGCGACGTATCGAAAGTTGCAAGTCTGGCTGACGCCGCCGAGGACATCTGGCCCGCCGCGATCGAAACTGTTGAACGGGCCGCTGCCGACCAGTCTCTTCCGAAAGACATGCCGCTTGGATGGGTCATTGGCAAGCGTCTTGGCCCGGGTCTCGGCCCGGACGAGTCCTTCGAAGACGCCCAAAAAGTGTTGCTGCCGGCTGATTGGTGTTTGCGACGAACGAGCGATCAACTGGGCCTGCGGCCGCTGTCGGCGCTGAGCGTCGGAGTTGCCGCCGGCCCAACATTCGATTGGGCCGCATCGAGAGCGATTCTGGAATTGATCGAGCGTGATGCGGCTAGTCTTTGGTGGATGGGAGGACGCCGCGGCAAGGCAATCCCGCTCAACCAACCGGGCATGGCGGAGACGGTCAGGTTATCGGCTGCCTTGCGCCAGGGGGCAAGCGATCGTGAATTTTGGGTGCTTGATATAACCACGGATATCGGTATTCCGGTGGTCGTGGCCCTGTCATGCGACAGGGATGGTCGGCGGCTCGCCTATGGGTTGGCCTCGCGTCTTTCGATCGGGGAGGCGATGCACGCGGCACTTCTTGAGCTTTGTCAAACCGAGCTGGCGATTTTGCTCGCTGAGATCAAGCGGACCGAGCTTGGTGAAGGCGCGCTGCCGGCTGCGGAACGGCTTCATCTTGAACGGGGCTCCTCGATCGATGCGAACCGATGCGCCTTGTTGCATCCGGATGGTGTGCGGCTGGGACGCGATGGGCTGGAAACCGAGGCGCCGGAAGCTGAGGGTCGGGATGCTGATGGGCGGGAAACCGAGGCGGCAGCCAAGGTCGAGCTTCGCGGAATTCTCGGCGCCCTTTCGCGATCCGAAATTGAGATGGCATTGGTAGAACTCACGCGTCCCGAGTTCGATATTCCCGTCGTTCGCGCCATTGCGCCTGGGCTGCAATTGATGCCTGGCGGCTTTTTGACTGATCGACTGCGACGGACCACCGCGGAATTCGGCGGTGGTTCGGGCGACACGGGCGGCATTCCGCTGATTTTATAACCCGGCTCCCATTCGAGCCATTTGCAGTATCGTGATTTGGATGGAGTTGGGTGGTCGAAAGCCTGAGGCAAAAGCTGGGAGCCGGCCGGAACTTGGCGTGCTGTCGGTCACTTTGCTGGGCAGGATGTCTTTCGATGTCGACCGGAAAGAGATTGAGCTTTTAAGCCGGAAAACGCGCGCGCTGCTCGGGTACCTCGCGCTTGCTGATGCGCAGGAAGAAAGCCGGGAGAAGCTGGTCGGCCTGTTTTGGAGCGAGTCGCCCGAGGAGCGCGCACGCGCTTCGCTTCGCCAGGCGCTCCATGAAATCCGCGGCGCGCTGGTGCCGAGCGGCTTCAGCGGGTTTCGGACCGACAAGCTCGCGGTTGCGTTCGACCGCGCGCAGGTTCGCGTCGACGTCGCGGACATGCTCAGGGAGGCCACGGACGGAAAGCCGTATTCACGGATCATCGAGCAGCGCAATCTGATCGACGAAATCCTTGCCGAAGTCGAGAACATCGATCCCGCGTTCGAGACCTGGCTGGTGGCGAAACGCCAGACCATTCGAGATCTGGTCATTCGCAATCTGGAAGCTGCGCTGCGTGCCCAGGACGGGACGACGGAACTTGGCCGCGATATCGCCAATGCGATCGTAAACCTCGATCAGACACATGAGGAAGCGTGCCGGTACCTGATCCGCGGGCATATCGCGGATGGAGCGGTTGGCAGTGCGCTGAAGGTCTACAAGACTCTTTGGGACATTCTCGACGCGGAATATGATGTCGAACCCACGCGTCAGACGCAGGAGCTGATTGCCGGCATCAAGGCGGCGCTGCCCTTCAGCGGCGCCGGAAACACCGACCCGGTACCTCAGGTCACGGCAAGCCTGAAGGCGCCTTTGTTTTCGCCGGGGCCGGAATCCGATCAACGTTCGACCGCAACCGAGCGATCCGCCCGATTGATCCTGTCGGTTGGTCAGTTCACCTTGTCCGGAGCGACAGAAAAAGACTATCTGGTGCAGGGATTTCGCCGTGAGTTGATCGCCTGCTTCGTGCGGTTTCGCGAATGGCAGGTGCGTGACTGGACAGATTCAGCGAATGAGCAAGCGCCCAAAAACCCTGGTGACGAGCTGGTCCTCGATGCGAGTGGCTATGAGACACGCAAAGCCCTCCATCTGGTGCTCACGCTGAAGGACGGTGCCGCGGGCACCTATCTGTGGAGCGAAAGCCTTACGCTGCGGCTCGACAATTGGCACCAGTCGCAGCAAAGCCTGGTACGGCGCATCGCCTCGGTCCTCAACGTCCACGTTTCAGCCGAGCGGATGAACAGAATCATAAGCCGGCCGGTTTCGGACCTGAGAGCCTATGACATCTGGCTGTTTGGTCAGGCCACATTGCTCGGCTTCGATCCGCAGAGGTGGGACAAGGCGGCGGAGATGTTTCGCGAGGTCATCAAACAGATGCCTGATTTTGCACCGGCTTACTCCAGTCTGGCGCAGTTGAACAATTCCTATCATATCGTGAAGCCAGGTACCCCTCGGGACACTCATCGCACGATGCAGGCACTCGCCTACGCGCAGGAGGCCGCGCGTCTGGATCCTCTGGATTCGCGCAGCCAGCTATGTCTCGGCTGGTCGCACGCCATGGCAAAGCGCTATGAGCAGGCGATGACTTACATTCCGCTTGCGGTTGAACTGAACGACAACGATCCGTGGACGCGCGTCTCAGCCGCCAATTGTTATGCATTCTGCGGCCGCCATAAGGATGCGATCGATATCATCGATTCAAAGCCTAAGCAAAATGCGGCGGTGTTGCCGAGCGCGTTGCATTGGGCCTATTACGCTGCGATTCGCTTCATGGCCGAAGATTATGAGGGCTGCGTTGTCGCGGCCGATCTCGCTGGGGATCTCAACGCAAACGTACCGGGCTTCAAAGCCGCCGCTCTCTACCATCTTGGCCGCCAAAATGAAGCCAAGGCGGAGCTTGACCGCCTGTTTTCCATCGTTCGGAGTCGCTGGTCCGTAAGCGAACCAGCAACTCCGGCAACGATGACTCGATGGTTCCTCCGGTTGTTTCCGATCGCCATGCCTGAGAGCTGGGCGCGGTTACGCGACGGAATCGCGGGCGCTGGCGCTCCGGTCGAGGGACTGGTCCATCACCAGTGGTAACCTTCATGACCTTTCCCTACTCGGCAAATCGAACCGCGTAGTCGCCGATCCGAGCCGCGTGCAGATCGAGCGCCGCTTCGGTCGTCATCTTGGGTAGCCGAGTTTCGTAGAAGTCGTCGTAGAACTGCGGCATGGGATACTGGCTGCCCGCCACCAGTTCTGCTTCCGCTGCTTCTACCATCAACTGCGGGGGCAATTTGATCACGATGGTCTCCGCACTGAATTGCACGAACTGCAGTCCTACCATCCCGTCGGGAAACGTGACGGTTAGTCCGACCTCAGAGGCCTGCTTCTGCAAATCCTCCATCGTCCGGGGTAAGGGGGGCGCTGGACGTCCGGGTGATATATGGTTCCTCCCGGTCGCCCAGCACAAAAGCAGCTGTCCCCAAAGGATGTCGTCGCTGATCTCTATTTTGGTGGCCATAAGTGATACTCCATTTTTCCGAGGTTGGCCGGCCCGCCTTGCGCGGTCACGATCTCAGGCGAGCCGTCGATTCCCGATC
>Ga0210406_10005149_pt1 | contig 13776 bp, 13 predicted proteins | sample IncBWC30MmetaG_FD_155454 | JGI IMG/M metagenome (GOLD analysis project Ga0210406, IMG submission 155454) | Forest soil microbial communities from Barre Woods Harvard Forest LTER site, Petersham, Massachusetts, United States - Inc-BW-C-30-M | ecosystem: Environmental > Terrestrial > Soil >... | reverse complement strand
CGCACCTGGCAGCTCCTCGCGGCGTGGCCGGCGCGAAGCGGCTGGATCAGCTTCAGCACCGCAACGGTAGTCGTGCTGCTCCTCGGCATTGTCTGGTCGCTCAAGGGAGCCTTCCTGCGCACCTGGGGGACAGCCTATCTCAGCCCCTCCGTCGTTCACGACCAAGCCATGCACGGCGAAAGTGTCATTGCAGCGGGTCCCTACCGCTACGTTCGCAACCCTCTCTACCTTGGCAACCTCATCCACACCCTTGCACTTGCACTCCTCATGCCGCCCAGCGGAGCAGTCTTCTGCATTCTCGCGATCAGCCTCTTCCAACTCCGCCTGATCGCGGCAGAAGAGTCTTTCCTTACCGCAAAGCTAGGCGAACCCTATCTCGCCTACTGCGCCAAGGTCCCCCGCCTCATCCCCGCTTTCACACCGCGAGTTCCCGCCTCCACTCTCCAACCCAAATGGCCCCTCGCCTTCCTTGGCGAGATCTACATGTGGGGAGTTGTCGTCACCTTCGCGACCCTCGGCTGGCGCTACAACTCCATCCTCCTCATCAAGGGCGTGCTGATCTCCCTCGGCCTCTCGCTCATCGTGCGCGCCTTCCTGCCAAAACGCTAACTTCCCTAATTTTTCTCGACGCGCCCCAAAACAACAAGCCCGCCGCACCCAAACGAAACAGGGCGCAACGGGCTCATCGTTTTTTCCTGCTGTTCATGTTTCTCATGCCTGAAGCAAAAACCGCTCAGGCGTTGTCGTGCGGGAGGGCTTATCGCGTGCGACGCGTTCGCGCCAATTGCCGCAGTTCGTGTCGCAATCGAACTACTTCTTCGCCGGTGCGATCGTGTCCTTCGCAACCTTGGCCACGCGGAACTTCACCACGGTCTTGGCCTTGATCTTGATCGTTTCGCCGGTCTGCGGATTGCGACCCAGCCGCGCCTTGCGCTCTGCCTTCACCAGCTTGCCGATCCCAGGAATGGTGAACTCGCCATTCTTCTTGGTCTCTTTTACTGCGGTGTCGGCGAGCAACTCCAGGCCCGCCGCAGCCTGCTTGTTGGTGATTTCGAGCTTCTCCGCCATGTGGCGAACCAGCGCTGTCTTTGTCATTCCCTTTGCCATGTGTGTTGCTCCTTCTTACTTTCGAAATAGATTCTCGGGTCTTGTTCACCTTGCCCGCATAAAGATTTCGTAAAACCGCATCCTGTTTCCAATGCGAAATCATCAATGTTCATGCGGCTGCGGAGAACCGTACCGCAATTCACCTTCATCCTTTCCGAGCGCTTTGTCAATCAGAATTCTTCGGTTTCCACAGGTTTTTTCCGGGTTTTTCCGGTTTTGTTCGCATTCGGGCACTTTTTCTGCAAAAAAACCCAGCAAAACGAAGAAATTTATTTCTTCAAAGCCTTCGTCTCACGCCCGTTTTGTCGCAGCACAGCGTAGGACACATGGCCTAGTTCGTCTTTATAAAACTCCAGTTCAGCGTCAAACGCGGTTGGAAAAAACTTCGTCTCCGACTCCGCCTGCATCGCAACTTTCCCCTGCCCCGAGCCCTGCGTTACCAGATGCCCATCCTCCACCGTCACCACAATGCTGAACGTCGGCGTCAACTCATAGGTGCCGACGTAGCTCGCAAGAATCTTCGGATCGACCGTGACAACCGCGCGCACCTTCGGCTGAAAATCCGGCCAGTGATACACCGTCGCAATACTCCGCATCACCTCGTCCGCCAGCCTCGACCCACCCTGCGCATTCGTCATCACCACAGCGCCCTCACCATCGTTTTCATAGGCCTCCATCACGCTCTCAAAACCGGCATTCACGCCGCCATGGCCAAAGTAAGGATTCGTCTCCGCCCCGCCAATCTGCAACCCCAGTCCCCACTTGCCCATCCCCGGCGTCAACATCTCCTTCGTCATCGCCTGCGACAGCACATGATTCGCTTTGCCCTTCAGCGACTGTTCAACCTCCAGCGCATACAGACACAGATCGCTCGGCGTCGTCCACAAACCCGCAGCCGCCATCTCCGGATACGTATGCGCTCCTCCCTGAACCGCCTTGCCATCGGCTTCATAGGGCGTCGCCGCCATCGCACGCATGTCCACCGGCAACGGCTGCTGATACGTGCTATGCGTCATCCCGATCGGCGCAAGAACCGTGTCGTGCAGCAGCTTCGGAAACGGCTCCTTCGTCACATCGATCAGCATCTGTTGCATGATCGTGTAGCCTCCACCGGAGTAGTTCCAGCGGGTCCCCGGCGCGGCCTCAATGCGAATCGCCGGCGTATTCGCCGGCTTCTCGCCATTCAACACCTGCACCAGGCTTGGAACCGGAGCGTCCGACGCGTAACCCGGAAAGCCATGCACCGTCGTCCCGCCCGTATGGGTCAGCAGCTCACGCAGCGTCACCGTCTTGCCACCTGCAACGGGGGCATCCGGCAGCTTCCAGCTCGTCAGCACTGTATTCACATCCGCATCGAGCGAGAGCTTCCCTGCCTGCACCTGGTGCAATGCCGCCATTGCAGCCAGGGGCTTGCTGATCGATCCCGCCTGGAACAAAGTCTCTGCCGTAACCGCAGGCCCATCGAGCTTCGTGACTCCAAACCCCTGCGCCCACTCGATCGCACCATGATGAATCACGGCAATACTCACGCCCGGAACATGCAGAGCCGTCATTCGTTCACTCAGGCTATGCCGCGGGTGAGGATCGTCCTTTACTATTACGCTTGGCGTAAGACCCGCCTCGACGTCCTTGATGTGCTGCTGCGTCTCAGCAGAAATCGCCGTAGAAATCGCCGGCGGCTTTTGAGAATGCGCAAGCTGCCACGTCCCACACGCAAGCATGAACACCAAAACTCGCTTCAGAACCGTCCGCATCGAATATCCTCCAAAGGCATCTTGGGCAAGCAGCGGCCTCGCGAAGAAATTCACAGTTTTTCGTTGGCGTGAATTTCACATCCGTTTGGCGGCTCCGGCATCCATACTCTAGCAAAGAGAAACGAAACACCACCCTTCGCACAATCCATCCCCACCGGCCCTGGTTCCACAATTAAAAAAATAAGGAGAACACATATGCCCACAATCACGACCAAAGACGGCACCTCCATCTATTACAAAGACTGGGGCGCCGGACAACCCATCACCTTCTCGCACGGTTGGCCCCTCACCGCCGATGCCTGGGACGCGCAGATGCTCTTCCTCGGCCAGCAGGGCTATCGCGTCATCGCGCACGACCGCCGCGGCAACGGCCGCTCCAGCCAGCCTTGGGACGGTAACGACATGGATCACTACGCCGACGACCTGGCCGAGCTCTACAACTTCCTCGACCTCAAAAACGCCATAGCCGTTGGCCACTCTACCGGAGGCGGCGAAGTTGCACGCTTTCTCGGCCGTCACGGTACCAGCCGCGTTTCGAAAGCCGTGCTCATCGGCGCCGTTCCGCCCCTCATGCTCAAAACCGCCGCGAACCCCGAGGGCCTGCCGATCTCCGCCTTCGACGGCCTTCGCGCCAGCCTGGTCGCCGACCGCTCGCAGTTCTACCAGGAACTCACCCTGCCCTTCTACAGCTACAACCGCCCCGGCGCCAAAATCTCCAAAGGCGTGCAGGACAACTTCTGGCTCGCGGGCATGCTCGGCGGCCACAAGAGCCAGTACGACACCATCAAGGCCTTCTCCGAAACCGACTTCACCGAAGACCTCAAGAAGATCGACATCCCCGTGTTTGTTATGCACGGCGACGACGACCAGATCGTTCCCATCGTCGCTGCCGGTCTGAAGTCGGCCAAGATCCTGAAGAACGCAACCCTCAAGGTCTACCCCGGGTTCCCTCACGGCATGTGTCAGACACACTCCGACACCATCAACCCAGATCTGCTCGCCTTCCTCAAGTCCTGACGCCGATCCCCAGGGGTGGGCTTCTCTTCCGGTGGCTCACCCCACACCGGCAAGGCATTCTTCCGCGAGTTGTTCGAGCGTCTCGTCCTTCAACGCGCTCGTATCCACCCATCCACCAAGTTGAAGCGCGATCGACATGCAAGCATCCCTTAGCTCGTCGGCAACCAGTCGATCTTCGATAGCCCGCGCCACCACCATGCCTCCCACGCACAGTGCAGCCACTGCCTGTGCCTTCGCATGCCGATGGTGCTTCTCATCCGCAACACTCCGCTCCAGCAAGCCAACCATGGCTGCAAACACCTCTTGGAAGGCGCGCTTCGTATCCTCGCCCGACCGCGTCACATCGGTCGGCAGCGCAACCATGGAGCACGAATTCTCCACATCCTCAAAGTGCTGTTGAGAGAGATAGGCCTTCACTACCTGCGCCGCAGCCTGCGACGAGGCCATATCCAACGTCACACCCTCCCAAGTGTTCTTCCACTCCGGATCGGTGGCGAAGGACCCCAGAACCTTTGTGTACAGATCGCTCTTGCTGCGGAAGTAGCTATAAAACCCGCCGTGCGTCAGGCCTGCGCCCGACATGATCTGTTGTACTGAAACATGGACAAAGCCATGCCGATTAAACAACCGGCGTGCACTCTTGATGATCTTTCTCTTTACTTTGGCACGATGACCCACCGGATAAGGCATACTTTTCCCTGCCTTTGCTTTGAAAAGTTCCGTTCCCTGCGTTTGATATCAGAAGTATTAGCTCATCCGTCCTGTACTGTCCACACAAAATATTTTTGGCCTCTCCTCTCCCTAAAAGAAATTTCGTCATTTCGACCGAAGCCGTTCGCGTTCTCATCGTGAGCGGCGAAGTAGAGAAATCCGCTTCGCTACCCAGGCCTCTTCCTGGCCGTTGCTCTAGTCGTTACCTTCTTTCAAGGCATCCATACTGATGAATCCATTCTCTGCGCCCGGCATCAACCTCTATGCGGCGGTTGACGTTGCGAGAGGAGCACTCACAGGATGCAGATCGGCATCGACAGCTTCGCAGCACTGGTTCCAGATCCCATCACGGGTCACACCGTCACCGCGCACGAACGCATCGTCCAACTCCTCCAGGAGATCGAACTCGCCGACCAGGTTGGCCTCGACACCTTCGGCCTCGGCGAGCACCACCGCGTCGAGTATCTCGACTCCGCCCCCGCCATCATTCTCGCCGCAGCCGCCGCCAGAACAAAAAACATCCGCCTCACCTCTGCCGTCACCGTCCTCAGCGCCGCCGACCCCGTCCGCGTCTTTCAAAACTTCGCCACTCTCGACCTCATCTCCGGCGGCCGCGCCGAAATCGTCGCCGGCCGCGGCTCTTTCATCGAAGCCTTCCCCCTCTTCGGTCTCAAACTCGAGGACTACGACGAGCTCTTCGAAGAAAAACTCGATCTCCTCCTCGCCCTGCGCGAATCCACCAACATCCATTGGTCCGGCAAGCATCGCGCCGCACTCACCGGACAGGGCGTCTACCCCCGCCCCCTGCAAAACCCGCTCCCCATCTGGTTAGGAGTCGGCGGCACACCGCAATCCTTCGTCCGCGCCGGCGTCCTCGGCCTTCCCCTCATGGTCGCCATCATCGGCGGCGAGCCCCACCGCTTCCGTCCCCTCATCGACCTCTACCGCGAAGCCGGCCAAAGCTCCGGCCACGCCCCCGAAAAACTCAAAGTCGGCATCCACGCCCTCGGCTATGTTGCCGACACCGACCAGCAAGCCTCTGACGACTTCTTCCCCGGCTACGCCGAAGCCTTCACCAAAATCGGCAAAGAACGCGGCTGGCCCCCAGTCACCCGCAGCCAGTTCGAAGCCCTCCGCCGCCCCACCGGAGCCCTCATGGTTAGCGATCCCGAAACCGTAGCCTCCAAGCTCCTCCAGATGAACGAAGCCCTCGGCGGCATCTCCCGCATCAGCTTTCAGATGAGCGTCGCCGCTCTCGCCCACGACAAACTCATGCACGCCATCGAACTCCTCGGTACCCGCGTAGCCCCCATCATCCGCAAAGCCCTGCTCTGAACGTCTTCTACCGTCCACCGCCCTTGTCCGCTCAAACGTTTCTTAGTTGTCATCCTTCGCCGAAGGCGGAGGATCTGCTTTTGCCGCAGTCCTTGCTTTTGGGATTAAGCGCAGGGCTTTAGCCCTGCGAAAACTGCACAAGCAGAAAGGGGCTTTAGCCCCGGGCCTTCTTCGTCACAGCGTCCTAGAAGATCGGCCGCTTCGCCTTCCCCACCAGCGGAGCATTCAGCATCGCAATCATAGGAGCCGCCGCCCTGAACCGCTCCACCACATCCTTCAGCAGCGTAGCCTTCATCGCCCGCTCCACCGGCAGTCGCGCCGACACGCCCCATTGCTTATTCTTCAACAGATCCATCGCCGGATGCTCCTCCGGAAATCCCTTAGGCGCCCGTGTCAGCGGAGCCCCTTCACTCTCCGTCATCAACGACCGCAGCTTCTTCGCCTTCATCACCGCGCGAAACTCCTCATGATGCTCCGCCAGATAGCGTCGAATCGCCAGCAACTGTTCCCGCTCCGGCATATACACGCCAGCCGCAATCACAACCTCCTCCGGCGTCACACTCAGGTAAAACCCCGCCCCCGAGGTCTTCTGCAGCCCATCCCGCACCCACCATGCTGAAACATGGTTCTTGTATGGCCGCTTGTCCTTGCTGAACCGAATATCCCGATAGATCCGCATCACGATCTTCTGCGGCGGCCTCACATGCATCGGCGCAAACTCCGCCATCGCCTCATTCACCTCGCCGATCAGCTTGAGCATCGGCTCCTTCAGTTCCTTCTCAAACAACCCCCGCCGCGCCTCAAACCACACCCGGTCATTGTTCCGCTTCAACCCACGCAAAAACTTCAACGCCTCGCTCGAAAATTGTGTCGCCATCCTTCAATCGTACCCTCCATCGTGCTGGCCGAAGCAAGCTCCCGCAGCGAACAAGATTACTAATCTATTCGCAAATCCTTGCATGTGGATCTACCTGCGACGCAAGAAATACTTTGTTTTCAATGGCCGAAAGTGGCCAGAGGGTTGCTCCACACTAGATCGACAACCTCGTTTTCCACCGCAAGCAACAAGCGAAAACGCCTCTAGACATCCGCCGCAAACCAGTCGGCTAGATGTCTCGGCCCCGGGCCCCTCTTTTCCTAACCGAAACTTCCTGATGGCACTTCATCCGTCCGGTGGTCATCCATCGCGCGAGTTTGCGCTACCGTGCGCCAAATCCCTCGTCGATGCAATTGAACACCGACAACCCGTTTACGCGATGCCAACCCCTTCTTGAGAGGTGTTCCTTGAAGAAATTGCTGATCCTTAGCTGCTTACTCGTCGCGGCTAGCTCTTCCGCCCTAGCCGATAACTTTATCTACGCGAACAACGCTTCCTTCGGCGCGCCCTACGTCTTCCAAATCGACAAGACGACCGGCGCGGTCACGAACTCCTACACCAACCTTCAAGGCAACAACGGTCGCGGCTCCGTCGTAGTCGGTACCACACTGTATTACACCGATGCCGGTGACAACCACGTCTACGCCTACAACCTCTCCACCAAAACCCAGCTCGGCAGCGTCTTCACCGTTACCGGCTCCTCAGCTCTCTCCACAATCGCGTACGACGGTACCAACTTCTGGATCGGAGACTACAGCGGCACCAACCATGCTTATCTCTACTCGCCGACCGGAACACTACTGAAAACGATCTCGCTCTCGAAGTGCACCGGATTCTGTGACGGTTTGGAATACTTCGTCATGAACAACACCGGCTATCTCCTCTCCAACGAGGAAGATGGGGCCGTAGACAACTATGACCTCTACGACACCAACGGCAACCTTGTCACTGCCAACTACCTCAATACGTCGGGGCACACCTCCGGAACCACGGGCATCGCATTCGACGGCACTAACTTCTACACATCGAACATCTTTCAGGGCTCCTTCAATGTATGGGCCGAGGATGGTACCTTTATCAAAACCCTCACCCTTAGCGGCAATGGGAACTTGGGCTTCCTGATCGAGGATCTCTCGGCAGACTACTCGCAGGTCCTGCCACCTTCCGAAGTTCCAGAACCCAGTACCCTCGTCCTAGTCGGCTCCTCCATGCTCGGCCTGGCGGGCGTTGTAAGACGTAGATTTGCACGCAACCAGAAATAGATGGAAGGCGGCCTCTCCTGAGGTTGGTACCATCGGCCCGGCCGTCCTGCAAGGGATGGCCGGGTCTTTGATTGTCTGCAAAGAGCTTCATTGTCTGGTTATCCGGCATTCGTTCGAATCCGCCCGAAGTCAGCTGTCACTTGAGGAATGGCGCGGCTTGCATCGCATCGCTGTTCCGTACCCCCTCGCCTGCCGGTCTCAGCCTGCCTTTCACATGCTGAATAACCTCCGGCAGCGTCACTAACGCTGAATCGCCCTCGAGAATCCTTAGTCGGCGATGAACCTTATCCAGATCCCCTGCGAAGTGCCACAAGCAAACAACAAGATTCAGCCGCGGAAAATTCGCGTGAACCTTCTGATAAAGATTCCTCGCATATTCAATGGCAAACGGCGGCAGCGCCGAGATGCACACGACATCCGGATCGAACTCCGTGACAGCTGACATCATCTCGGACGACATACCCACCGGCACACTATGACACTCAATTTGACCGTTCTGGAGCAGTTGAGAAAGCAGCAGGCCAACCACTTCATCCGCCTCATCTCTAGCTGGAAGGCAAACAACACAGCCTCCCGAAACCTTCTCCACGACATCCTCCGCATCATGAAGAACCGACCCATTGGAGTCGCCCAGTTCTTCAATAAGCTCCCGCGTGCTCTGCATGATGAAGCTCAGAGTCGGCTCGTCCAATTCGTTGCGATGACGATCCTGCTCGACCAGGCTAAGCGCCGGAATCAGTACTTCACTATGGAGGTCCTCAAGAGAGTTTCCCTGAAGATATTGCTCTAAGACCTGTCTCGCCTCGTTCTGATCCGAAGCCAGCAGCCGTTGGTAATACAGATCCGATCGCGATATCTCCGGTTCGTCTCCCAACAGCACCCTCAAAAAATTAAGACTCGGAACATACCGGCCCATCACCACCAGAGAAACGGTCAGAGGCGTCGCCAGAATCAGCCCCGGAAATCCCCAGATCAGCGTCCAGAAAACCGCCGCAACCAGAATTGCCAGCGTGGATAGCCCAACCTGGTTTCCATAGAGGAGCGGCTCAGCAAAATTCGCAACGACGATTTCCAGGAAGAAAAAGAACGCCATCGTTCCCCACGTGTGTCCCCACCCAGGAAATATCGCAAGCGATAGCAAGATCGGCACCGCCGCCGCCGCCGGAGCCCCCACGTAAGGCAGGAAGCGAAGAACCGCCGCAAACAATCCCCACAGCCACGCATCGGGAATCCCGATCAAATACAGTCCCACTCCAACAACCACGCCAAAGACCGCATTGACCGCCGACTGCAGAAACAGGTATCGCTGCACGCGCTGCGTCGCTTCATCCAGCGCCTGCGTCATCACCTTCAGCCGCCCGCCGCACGAAAGATGAATGAACCGGTTGCGCAAATCTTCCCGGCCCAGCAAGACGAAGATCGTAAAGATCACCACCATCCCCGCCGATCCCATCGAACCGAGTACGCTCCCCAGGGACGCAAACGGGTTCGAGGATGGCACCACCTCCACCGCCATCGGTCGAGCCGCCGACGATCCCGGCGCAGGCAGCCGCTTCGTACGACTTTCCTCCATTGGCGCCGAGCCGCTCTTCGCCAGCTCCCTCTCCAGATCATCCACCGTCTGCGACACCTTGCTCAAACTCGTGTTGCGCAGGCCGCTCAACGCATGAATCTTCTCCTCCAGAGTCGTTTTATAGACGGGCAGCTTACTCGCCAGATCCGTAAACTCTGCAGACAGCTTCCAGGCAAATCCGAAGGCGACCCCGCACAAAGCGATCCCGACAATCACAATCGCCAAGGCACGAGGCACGCGAAGCCTGCCCAGAAAGGTCATCACCGGGCCAAGCAGCAACGAAAGCAGCAGCGCCAGCGCCAACGGAATAAACACGCTTCGGCCCAGATACAATGCTGCGACAACAACCACGAAGGTAACGATGCGTAACAGTTGCTCGGTTTCGGTCAAACTCGATCTTCGTTTCATGGGCTTTCGAAAAACAGGCAGCTCCAGGCGTCTGCCGGAACCGGCATCCGCCAAAATGGCACATCACGGCATGTGAGTCCTTCCACCCACCGTGGGGTTGTACCCGCTCTGGCAAAGCTTCTGGAGTCCCCTCTCAAGCAACACCGGCGGCAAGGTCGTCTGCTCGTTAGTGGCTCTGCTCCATCCCCTAGGTGACAGTAAGTGTGAGCCCCTGTTGCTTCCACCAGTCTTCAATCGTCTCCGCATAGATAGCGTATCCGTGCAACCGATCCTCTCCGATGATCATGCCGCACCACCCGAAACCATTCTCGTCAGGATTGCAGATCCACGCGCCCGAATCCCCGCGCATGACCGGCCGCCCGCCGAGAAGTTGATAAAACTTCGGCCAATTCAATTGAATGACATTTTGGAAACAGTAGTCCTGTCCCTGCCATTTCAGCTTGTAGATGATGCCCAGCGCTCCGACCCGCAACGTCCGGTTCCCGCTGCTGCGGCCGGTAAACTCTACCGTTTGCCCTTGTCCAATGCTGGCAATCGGCGTAATCCCGGTCAACGGCCCAATGTCGAGCACCTCCAGGTCCGCGGATGTAGAAGAATCGATCTCGATCAGCGCGATATCGACAGTGTTCACTCCGGTTGCGGACTTCGGTGTACACAACCCCACGGGCAGTTGAAGCGACGTGTGTGCACTCACTGTTCCTATCGCCGCCGCGCGATTGCTGTCGACCTGCGCAGGCTGCTCTACCGTGCCGCTCGTCATAACGTGCGCACACGTCACCCCGTACTTCTGCGCCGATTGTTGGTCCTGCACAACTCCCCCCATCGTGCCGCACTGCTTCGTTCCAACGCCTGCGCTCAAGCCCCCTAGCACCGGCCGCTAATCGGGGTCCCCGCCAGCTTGCTGGTGGGGTGAGCTTCGGTGGGCATTCGCGCCGCGCGCGAACCCTCTCTATTTCTCATCCCGCAACAAAGCACTAGCCGCCCACATCACCGGGGCCTGCCCATGAAAATCTCCGGTCCGCCGCTTCCGCTGATAGTAGTAAGCCAGATCGTCCTTCTTCCCCGTCCCCTCGCACACCTGCGTCACATCGTAGTTCTGGTCCACATACCCCACCACCGCGATCCACGCCTTCCGCGCCGCCGGCCCATACGTCTTCGCATCCAGCCATCCATGCTTCACACCCGTAATCATCGCAAAGCTGAACATCGCCGAGCTCGAACTCTCCGGCCACGCATCATCCTTATCGATCAGCTCCCGCCACATCCCATCCTTCCCCTGGTACTTCAGCAGCGACGCCATCATCAACCGGTACCCCTTCAAAATCCGCGCCCGGTCCGGATGATTCTCCGGCAGCGACCGCAGCATCTCCGCCATCCCCGCCGCCACCCACCCATCCCCGCGCCCCCAGAAGTACTTCACATCCGGAGCGTGATAAAAAAGTCCATTCGGCTGCTGCAGCTTATCCAGATACGACACCACCTCCTTCGCATCCCGGTCCAGATACTTCTTGTCCCCCGTCGCCCGATATGCCTCAAGCTGCAGCATCACCAACATATACATATCGTCGATCCAGTACCGCGTCTCCGCCGACAAACCATCCGGCTGCGGACTCTCCCACTGCCTGTCCGCCCACTTCTGCCCCTCCGCCAGGTACTTCGGATCCTTCTGAATCGCAATCTCCAGCGGAACCACCCCAAAGATCGAGTCATCCACATGCCGCCGCAACGGAGTCCGCTCCGCCTCCGCTCCACCCGGCATCAGCGGCTCAAACTTCTTGATCAATGCATCGCGCAATGCGTCATCATGCGTCAACTGCGCAAACGTCAGCGCCCCATACCACGCACAAACCTCGGAGTAGTGGATCGTCTTCGTATACTGGTGCGGACTCGTCACAAAGCGCTCCGCCAGATGTTTGCCCACCTCCTGCGGCGCCACTCCCGCAGGCCAGTTGTCGAAGTAGCTCTCCTGCGCCGAAGCCACCGCCAAACTCCCAGCCAGCACACACCCAAGCAAACCAATCTTCGCCATCGAAACCGAAAACGAAATCATCCTCACCTCACAAAATTTGCCGTCAACTCCAACGCAGCTCATTCTATCCCCAAAAATATCTTTTCGCGGGCACGCAGTCACGAACCGCATCAGAGTGAGAAATCAGTCCCACGAAGCATTACTGAAAACCAAAAACCAAAAAGTCTTTATCCCTGCCTCTCCTCTTACCGAAAGCCCATCACCAAATGCCAACGAAGGCCTGAAGGATGCATATTTGGGACGGGGAACTCAGCCGTCTAATCGACTTCGAGCGATCCACTCGGTGGGAGACTGCCCGGTCGATCGCGTGAAGATCCGACTCAAGGCCGTTGAGCTCTCGTAGCCTACTGCGGGGGCAATGGTCTTCAGCGGTTCTCCCCTTCGCAGCATCGTCTGTACGATGGCCATTCGCCAGGCAGTCAGGTACGCCATGGGTGTTACTCCCACTACCTCTCGAAAATGAGCGGCAAAGCGAGCCCGAGACATGACGGAAACGCCGGCCAGGCGATCAAGGTCCCAGGGCTGCTCCGGATGCTGATGCATGGCCATCACAGCCTTCGAGAGCCGCTCATCGCTCAACCCTCTCAAGGTTCCGGATTGGACGAGTTGACGCCCCACCGCCTCGCGCAGCAGGAGGATCAGCACGTACTCCGCCAGCCGATCCACAGCAGCTTGTCGTCCCGGTAAGTCCTCGAAAGCTTCTTCAAACAGTAGCTCGACTCCGCGCCCCGGGCCTCCCAGCGACCTGAGGGGTATGTGCATGACATTGGGCAGAGATTGCAGTAGCGGCTGAAGAGCGCCCGCTCCAAAGTCGATATGGGCGCATACGATTTCAGCTCCTTCTGCATCGGTTTGAAATCGATGCTGCATCGGGCGCGGGTAGAACAGCACGCTGGGTTCGCGAACGCGAAGCGTCTGTTTGTCCGGCTGCGTGACCTCGATACAACCTGCGCGCAAAAGATGCAAGTGCCCGGCAGTGTCCGAGTCATGGTTACTCGACACACCACACAGCCTGCCACAGAAAAAGACCTCCGCCGAAACGGAGAAGTGGCGGAACACTGCTGCGAGAGGATCCATTCAGTTCGATAGGCTACAGCCATCGTCGCGCAAGCGCAATGTTGTCGAGGTACGTGCCGCTATCGGAATGAGACGAACGGTATAGTTCGACCGCTCGGCTGAATTATCCAACGGAGTGTGCGCCAAGAAACGGCCGCCGCAAAGGAGAAAAATTTATGACGACGCAAACGGACTCTATTCCAAGTCTTTCCGCGACAATGACAAGCGAGCGGGACAGTTCGAAAGCGAGCAGCATTACCCGCATTCTCACCTTTGTATCCAGCCTGGATCGCGTAGGAATGGGCCTGCTACGCGCGGGACTCGTGGTCGTCCTGCTTTGGATTGGCGGCCTCAAGTTCGCCAGCTATGAAGCCGACAGCATCGTTCCTCTGGTTGCCAATAGCCCGGTCGCCAGCTTTCTGTACCATCACCCGGCACCAGAATACAAGCACTATATGAACAAGGAAGGCGAAATGAAACCGGCCAACCGAGAGTGGCACCGGTCCAACGGAACCTATCCGGTCTCTTACGGCCTTGGCGTCATCATCATGTCGCTGGGTATTCTGATCGCCTTGTATCCGGTTCGGCCGGAATTGTCCGCAATCGGGAGTTTCCTGCTGATTTTCATGTCGTTCACAACACTTTCC
>Ga0210406_10005148_pt1 | contig 13784 bp, 15 predicted proteins | sample IncBWC30MmetaG_FD_155454 | JGI IMG/M metagenome (GOLD analysis project Ga0210406, IMG submission 155454) | Forest soil microbial communities from Barre Woods Harvard Forest LTER site, Petersham, Massachusetts, United States - Inc-BW-C-30-M | ecosystem: Environmental > Terrestrial > Soil >... | reverse complement strand
TGACCGCAGGCATGGCCCTTCCGCTTTCTGCCAGACCACCAAGAATACCGAGGTCTTTGGTGCTAAAGCTAACACCAAAGCTGACAAATTTTTCTTTCGCAAATCTCGAACGAACGAAGGCGGTGAATACGCCGACCACCCGCGACAACGTTTCTTCGTGCATCCCTGCACCACCGACTCCGGCCAATACGCAGATTCCGCCAGACTTGAGGACGCGCCGACGTTCGGCAAAGGAGTGATTGCCGACCAGATCGTAGATGACGTCATAACGCTGATCGCCTTTTGTGTAGTCCTCTTTGGTGTAATCGATCACGCGATCGGCGCCTAACGATTTTACAAGATCGACATTGCCCGTGCTGCAGACGCCGGTTACCTCCGCGCCGAGTGTCTTGGCAATCTGCACCGCGAAGGTCCCGACGCCGCCGGACGCACCATTGATCAGCACCTTGTCTCCTGCTTTGACATGTCCTGTGTCGCGCAAGCCTTGCAAAGCAACAAGCGCGGTCGGGATCGAGGCAGCTTGTTCAAAACTGAGATTGCTCGGCTTGGAAACGACTGCTCCGTTACGCCTGACGCAGATGTATTGGGCGAGAGCGCCCGCCCTTACTCCGAAAACTTCTTCGCCGGGTTTAAACTCGGTTACATTCCTGCCAATCGCTTCAACTGTTCCCGCGAAGTCAGATCCTGGGATAGTGTTTCTCGGCTTACGAAGTCCGAAGATGAGCCTGCCGATACCGCCTTGCAGCATGCCGCCATCGTAGAATCGGAGAGAAACAGCGCGAACCCGGACAAGAATTTGGTTGTCGTTAGGCACCGGCTTCTCCACCTCTTCAAGTTTCAGGACATCATCCGGCGAGCCGTACTCGCAATATCGGATCGCTTTCATTCGCGCGGCTCCCTCAGGAATGCTGCGTCCGCAGTCGTTGGTCGAAGTCCAATAGGCGAACTCCAACCACGCGAAAAAAAACACGACAACGACGAACGCGCTCCATTTCAGGATTCGTTTCATTTCATGCGCGCTACCTAATCAATAGTGACTACGACTTTTCCGCGCGCGTGACCCTCTTCCATGTAGCGCACCGCGTCCGCGGTCTCGTTCATCTTGTAAGTACGGTCGATAACGGGTGCGACTTTGCCGGATTGCATAAGATCACGCAAAACGTTCAGATCCTGTTTCGTGAATTGCGCAATGTAGAAGACAAACTTCTGCCTGGTAAAGTTCGACCGAAAAACATTCCAAAAATTTGCGGCTACTCGGCCCATCATTCCGGGATGTAATCCTGCGCCGCCGACCCCGGCCAGGACGCAAATGCCGTTCGGAGTCAAAATCTTTCGCCGCTCCGAAAATCCATGATTGCTGACCAAATCATAGATCATGTCGTAATGCTGATCCGTTTTCGTGAAATCCTCTTTGGTGTAATCGATCACGTGGTCTGCGCCGATCGACTTCACCAGGTCGACGTTGTGGGTGCTACAAACGCCGGTCACTTCCGCGCCGTAGGCCTTGGCGATCTGCACCGCGAAAGTTCCGACACCGCCGGACGCGCCGTTGATCAAGACTTTTTGTCCGGTCTGAATCCGTCCCTTGTCACGCAGACCTTGCAACGCCGTGATTCCGGCGACTCCGACCGAGCCGGCTTGTTCAAACGTGACGTTACTCGGTTTCATCACGATCGCCCGCTCGGCCTTGACGCAGATGTAATCAGCCACTGCTCCGTTCTTCCCGCCGAAGACTTCGTCGCCCGCTTTGAAGTCGGTTACGTTTTTGCCGACCGCTTCGACCACGCCGGCGAAGTCGGTGCCGAAACGCGTGTTCGTCGGCTTACGCAGGCCGCTAAACAAACGCGCAAGCCACGAGTCTCTAATCATGTGTCCGTCCACCGGATTAACGGAAGCGGCGCGAGCGTGAACTAGAACTTCATTGTCAGCCGGCGTCGGTTTCTCGATCTCTCGCAACTGAAGGTTCCCAACACCATACTCGCAGGACAGGATCGCTTTCATGGAATGAGTAGGATTTTTGGTGATCTGCTCGCAGTCGTTGTTCGACCTCCAGTAGGCGATGAACGTCCATACGAACAAACCGACAAAAATGACGAGGACGATCCTTTTAAAAATGCGTTTGAGTTTCATCTGGGCAACGAGACTAAATCACGCGACGGCCAACGCGGGAGTAACGGATTCAGCCGGCGCCCTTACGCCTTTGATCAGCAGGTAAAGCATGATCGCCAATTCGCCGAACATGAACGGTTGGAAGTACGTGAACGCGCTGTCGTAACGACTCGGTGTAAACAGACCGATGAAGCAGAGAACAATCCAGGCGAAGCAATTCAGGATTAGCCACCCGCCGATGAATCGCGGAAGAAATCCGGAACGGTAAACGAGCAGTCCAAAAGGAAACAGCCACGCCCCCCAGAAAATCTCGTTGACCAAATCGCCCTGCCAATGCAGCCGAATGAAAAACATTCCGAGCGCATTACGCTGCGTCTGATCGATAGCGTCGAGGAACTGGCCGCCCTTGAACAGATTGAAGGCGGCGAGATGATTGACCGTGTTGTAAAGTCCGACCGCGGCGGAGACCAAAACAAGTCCGACCATCAACTGCGCCCAAGTTTTGTTCACATCACTCAGCAGGCGATAGAGAGCGAATACGAGACAGATAAAGATGAGATGAGCAATCAGCCCGCCGACGATGGCGAGATCGAACATTGTTTCATGCGCCAGCACGTTCGTCGCTGTAGCGGCCGCGTCTCCGCGCACAAAGAGTTTACTCGGCACGTAAATCATGCTGAACGGTGCGACTACGACCATCGATAGATAGATGGCGCCGGCGATGCGTGCGGTTTTCTTTAGTGGATTCATGGGGTTCAGTTTCAGGGTTTAGTTTCAGCGTTTAGTTTCAGCGTTTCAGCGTTTCTAGAGCGGTCCGCGATAACGTCGCAGCCGAATCGCCGCGACGATGAATCCTGCGGCGAACACCAGTCCGATCCAAAGACCAGGCGTCGCCAAAAATCTTCCGGGCGTCAATTGCGCCAGCGAATCAATCGAAATCGTCTTATGGAGTTGGAAATCGAAAGCGGTGTCGCCCGCGCCGAGCAGCCGGTTCTTCACCATCGAGAAAAAATAGGTCGTGTTGAAAGTGATCTTTTCGAAAATGCTGATCGCGATGAATGGCATCACTGCCCAAAGAAATGTCGCGCGCCGCACGATTCCCGAAATCAACAGCGCCCAACCGTAAATCGGCGCATGCCAGAGCACGATGGCAATCAGGCTGTAAATTAGAATCACTGATTGCTGAAGCAGATTGAAGTTTGCCCAGCTCGTTGCGGCCAAACCGCTCGGCAGCAACGCGGCACTACTAATTAAGAGCATGATGAATTGCGCGATAACAATGATCGCGAAAGCAATCGGCGGGATGACAAGCAGCGGGATGCTAATCTTGGAAAGAACGGTGGTGACATCTGAAACGGGAAGCGATTTCCAAAATAGAATGCTGCGCTCGCGCCGTTCACCGTGCAGCGCGTCGAGACAATAAAACAGACCAACGATGAAGGCAGTGATGATGATCACCCCGGCCGCGATGTTATAAGGCATCTCGATTGCCGCCCGCTGATGCGCGGGATCGAGCAATAACGCCATTCGCCTTCGTCCCGGCAGATGACCCGAACTGACCAGCGCTCCGAGGAGAATCACCCCGGCGACAATCAGCGGCGCGATGTAAATCGACTTGTTCTCCCACAACTCACGCCGAACCGACCAAAGAAATGGTTTCGTTTCGACAGCGTTGGAGTTGGAAGCTGGCAGATTGGAGCTAGCAGAGACAGATGTGTTCATTTGGCTTCGCTGACCTGTGCCTTCTGATTTGTGACCGCTGAATTCGTCATCACCGCGACAAACAGGTCGGCGATCGTTGGCGTGCGCACATCGCCGAGGGCGGCGAGCTGGCCACGGTCGACCTGATCGAACAACATGATGCTGCGCCCGAAAAGCTGGCGCTCGTTCATCGGCTTGAGCAAACGTGCACCCGCGAGATGGTCGGGATGCACCATCAATTCCACGTAACGCGATTCGAATTTCTCCATGGTGCATTCGAGCACGATTCGGCCGTGATTAATGAAAATGAGATCAGTCAGGACATCCTGAACTTCTTCGACCTGATGCGTTGTCACGATGATCGTGCGTTTGCCGTCGAAGTAATCGTTGAGCAGCGAATCGTAGAATTGTTTCCGATACAAAATGTCGAGACCGAGTGTCGGCTCGTCGAGCACGAGCAACTTCGCGTCAATCGCCATAACAATTGCCAGATGCAGCTGCGCGACCATCCCTTTCGACAACTCGCGCGCTTTGCTGCGGTGCTTGATTGTCGTCTTGGCGAGAAAACCCTCCGCTCTCGCGCGATCAAACTTTGGATGCACGCCCGCGACGTAGTCGAGCAATTGCGAAACGCGGATCCAACGTGGCAACACCGCAACGTCGGCAATAAACGAAACATCGCGCATGAGCTGATCGCGCTCGGCCCAGGGGTCGCGGCCGAGCACTTTCAGTTCTCCTAGGTATGCGTTCAGACCGAGAATCGCATTCAACATTGTCGTCTTGCCCGCGCCGTTCGGTCCGATGATTCCCAAAATGCGACCTTCCTCGACCCGAAGATCTACATTATCGAGCGCGACTGTTACGCCGTACGTCTTGCCAAGACCGCGAGCTTCGATCGTTGCCATAACGCTCAGTGTTCCCTCCCCTTTGCCGATTTGCCAAGGCTTCGCTTGGCCGCGGACACGAGTTCCTTCCGCGTTAAACCGAGTCGTTGAATCTTCGCCGCCACGCGCGGCCATTCGTCGTTGAGAAACTTTTGTCGTTCGCCTTTCAGTAACAACTCGCGCGCTCCGGATTTCACGAACATTCCCAATCCGCGCCGCATCTCGACCAAGTCCTCGTCCACCATTTGCTGGTAAGCCTTCAGCACAGTCAGCGGATTGATCCGATATTCGGCCGCGACGTTGCGCACCGACGGCAGCGGGTCGCCTTCTTTGAGCACGCCGTCGAGAATCATATGGACGCCACGATCGCGGAGTTGGCGATAGATCGGCTGATTGTCATGCCATTCACGGTTCATCCGGTTTTGCAGTCAGTGTTATAGTTAGATATAACACCAGTTCACGCAAGTCAATTTTATTTTCGCGTGTCGGTGATGTCTCAGCGCCGGATGGCTGACTTCGCTTTATTCGTAATTTTCCGGACGAACTCCGTTTTCGTTTTCGTGTAAGCCACGCGGTCTCTCAGGTGGGCTGTGGCGGCACGAACTTTCAGCTGTTCATAGTCTCGAGCAGTCTCTCTGTGCGCGATCAGGTAATCACGAAACAGCAAACGTTCCCAATGCTGGGCGAAAGCAGGGTGCCGCGTGACCACATGAATGTGATGAGTTCGAACACCGTGTTTGTTCCGCCGAATGAAAAACGGGTACCATGGCGGCACGTCATCTCCAAAAGTCGGCCGCCAAAAGTATTCGTAGCCCTTCGCTTTCAGAATGGGCGCAATTTCTTTTCGCGCGATGTGAAGACTGCTCACTTCGACCAGAATGTCGATGATCGGTTTGGACGCGAGCCCAGGCACGGCTGTGCTTCCAAAATGTTCAATTCGTCGAATTGATACCGCCGGCAAGAAACGTCGCAATCGCCTGGCTTCGCGGCGAAACAAGTCGGGCCAGACCGGATCGTATCGAGCGATCTCGATTTTCTCCCCAACAGCTTTCTGAACACGATCAGTAAGCTTCTTCATCCGATCTCATGCCGGGCTGAACTGGTGTTATACCAAAGTATTGGCGTTACATAAACTGCCGAACAAAAATGAGCGAGAACATGTCCAACCAACCGTGAAACCGATCTGCGTCACCTTGATCTGCACAATCGCGGTAGCATCCGCGCTGCGCGCGCAAAACCCATCGCCCGGCAATTCGCCGGAACTATCGCACCGGAAGCCGAAGCCCGTGCGCGTCGTGCCGAAGCAGCCGGCGCCAATCGTGCGCGCGCCAACGACGAATACTCCAGCACGACAACCCGCGAACGTTGTCGCCTACTCGGATGCGCTCGGCCGCTACCAACACTTCCGGCACACGCGATTTTGGTGGAAGCACCATTTTACCACGTTCGTTCTGGTTGGCGGCGGTTATTATTATTTCGACACCGGTTATTGGTTCCCGGCGTGGGGCTACGATCCGAACTACGAAGCCTACGATTACGACGGCCCGATTTTCACTTATGGAAATCTACTCCCCGATCAGGTGATCGTGAATGTTCAGCGCGCGCTTCAGGACCGGGGTTATTACGGCGGGGGGATAAGCGGTGCGCTCAGTCCGGCAACCCGTCGCGCGATCAGCGCGTTTCAAGCGGACGAAGGATTGGAAGTTAACGGCGTCGTCGATGGGCCCACCGTTTACGCGCTCGGCCTGATTTAATTCGGTTTTTTGCCGACCGCGCAGATCCAACCGTTATCGAGCTCCTCGAAAATCTGAACATCGGAAAATCCGGCGTTTGCGAAAAGGTCGCGATGTTCGTTCGGGGTCAAAAGATTCATCTTCGCCGCGAGGTGCTTTTCGAAAATCTGTTTCCGAACGCCTTCGAGATGTTTTCCGCCGCGATAAATCTCAGCGACGATTAACAACGAGCCCCCCGGTTTTAGAACGCGCAAAATTTCGCGAAAGTCATTCGGTAAATCCGGCCAAAACAAATGCGTCTCGATCGCGGTGATGAGATCGAAACTGCCGTTGGCGAACGCCAACTGAGAAACTGACCCCTCTCGGATGCTGACCCGACCGATGTCGATCCAGCGCGTATTATTTCGGTGTGCTGCAGTCACACTTTCTTCCGAATAATCTATCCCATGAACTTTTCCCTCGCTGGCCATCGCGGCCACCTTGCTGATCGTTCGTCCGCCGCCACATCCAACGTCGAGAATCGCGTCGGTCTTCTTGATTGCGACATGACTCAACCCCCAATCGGTCAATTTGGAATGGTGCCGATTCATCTCCCACAAAATGAAGCGGCCAAACAAACCTGACGGCTTTCGGCATTGCGAGATTACTTTATCCGCGGCGCTCATAATGTTGTGCGAGTCGCTAACTCAATTTCGGGAGCGCTTCGTTTTCCTCGGCGATGTATCGCTTGAGAATGTTCGGCACGTTGTTCGGCGTGTTATGCCTGACTTCGGCGGCAACGCCATCGAGGAAGGATTTGTATTCGGTCCCCATGGCATCTCTTACCGCCCTCCAAACGGCCCGGTATGCCGGATTGCTGAGCAACCGTTTCAAGGTGGCAACGTCCGACGTCCAGCTCTTGGTGTCGAGCGTGCCCGACCGAAACTGCAGGAAGCAGTCTTCATAGCTCCAGAAGACCGACGCGATGTAGCCGTAAAGCACGAGATACTCCTGATCAGTGACTGTTTCGCCCCGGAAAACGCGAAGCAATACTTCACTGAGTTTAGGATCGGTTAGGCGAGACAGCAGATCGACATTGCGAGCGCTTCGTCCCTGCTGCATCAACGATCTTTGATTACGATTCGATTGCCGGATCTGGACGCCGAGAAAAAGGAGCGAGACCAGAACGGCAACGCTGCTGAGCAGGCTGGCAATCAATGCGAGATCCGCAAGACTCATGGTGGCGTCGGCTTCGTGTTAGGAGGAGGCATCACCGATCCTTTTGGAAACGGCATCTCCGGCACTGAAAGCGTGTTTTGAAACGCTGCGATCAACCATTGACCATGTTGCTTCTGCAACAGGTGCGTTTGGATTCCTTGTTGCGGCACCGGAAGCCCGCTCGGAGTTCTTGCACCAGTCATCGTCCAGCGAACATGCGCAACAGCCGTGTCCGAAGTCAAAAACCGAATATCCACGTTCGCAATCGTCAGTGTGCTCTCTTTGAAAACGTAAACGTAAGCGTCGGTCAGCTTTTGCTCGATCTCGGCCCGTCCCTTCCACCACCAGCCGACGATGTTTACGCAGTCACCGTCTTCCGTGAACAAGCTTGCATACGCCTTCGCGTCATGACGGTTCCAAGCCTCGGGCTGTCGCGCTTCCAGCGCACGAATCGCCGCTTCGTCTTCCGATGATCCCGCGGCGAACAGATTAGCGGTAAGAACCACTACCAACAGCGCTAAACATTTCGGAAATTGTGCACTCATGCCTTCGTTTCGGAAATGGCGAATAGAATGTCAATGTCGGAGTCGACAGCAAGCTCAGGCTGTCCCTCTCTAACTACTTTTTCTTGCGACGTGGTCGCTGCTTGGCCGAAACCGAGCGAATGATTAATTTTCCCGGGCCGCTCGCCGACAACGACACTTTTGATTGAGCAACTGCCGCAGCCAGCAATGCCTTTACTTCCGGTCGATGCAACCGGTTCGCCGATTCGAGCCGGATGAATCGCGTCTGGTTCCCCTCGCCCAGAAGAATTCGGTTCGGATCCGGAAGTCTCGCGCCGTGAATGAAACACAATCCAACCCCACTCGCGGCTGCGGCGATCGACACAATGCAATCCGACGGCCGCTCCGTTGGTCCGTAACCGATCACGAAGAAATTGTAGTTATCGTAGGCGAGCTCATTTGCGGTCGGAAAACGTTTCCGCAATTCCTTCCGCACGCTCCGAATCAAACCCCGATGCTTCGCGTCGAACTTGTTGATGAAACTTGTCAGTTCCTTCTCAGCTTTAGCAATTTGGGAGGGAACTGGTTTCATAGGTCACGCTTGTTCTGCAACCTGCGTTCAAGCTTGTCGAGTGGCGAAAAGATCAGACAGGCTAGTTCGACATCTTTTCGAAAGAAGAGATCAGGAATTGCCATCAATTCGCAACCGGCGACGCCGCGAACCCCCGCAAACACCAACGAGATGCCCAGAAACGTCACCGCCGCCAGCTGACCCTTCCCACTGCCAAAAACTGGCATTGGAAAAAACCCGGCCACATACAAGGCGACCAACAACGCATGCACTAGAATAGCGCCGAGTAATGGGCCGAGGGCAGAGACGGGACGCGAAACGACGATGTGAATCACGCAATACGCGACAATTAGCCCCGACATCAGGAGCAGCGACCAGAAGAAGACTCGTGATGGAAGTCGAAAGTAAATCGGCGTTACATAAACGATCAGCACAACGCCAAGCAGAATTCGGAGCGCGCGCCCTACCGGCGACGCTCGGTTCGGTTGTTCAGGCGACGTTGAATTTCTTTCTCTCAACTCCTCAACTCCTCAACGCCTCAACTTCCCTGCAGTTCTTTCGGCAACTGTTTTGGATCGACCGGGTAATAAACGCTCACGTCGTGCGGCTCGCCTTCTTCGAATTCCTTCTCCGGTGCGCCGACGATCAGCCATAGCACTTCTTCGTCGGTGTCATTGAAGACTTGCCGCAACATTTTCGGACCAACCAGAACGCCGCCATGTTTCGGAACGGTGATTGTTTCATCGCCAACGCGCATTCGCCCCGTACCTTCGATCACAAAATAAAATTCTTCCGCTTTCGGATGTCGGTGCAATGTGTTCGCGCTCTTCGGCGGCAATTTCCACAATCGCGCGCCTAGAATCTCGCTCCCCGTTCGTTCCAAAAAATCAGCGTTCGGAATTTTCATCATGTTCGACGGCCGCCACGCGAGTTCCTCCGGCTTGATCAAAAAATATCCGTCGATCGGCTTCATCGGAAATTACTGGCGATGGTTAGTTGGCTCTATGCACGCGGCTCATCAGCGCGTTCGATGGCAACTTGGGATCGAGCGCTTTACGCGCAGTTTCAACTCCAGCGATTGGAAGAGAACTCGCGTCGAGCAACCCGAGTTGGGCGAGCACCGACGCTTGGTCCCAGTAAATATGTTCGTGCGCGAGTTTGCCGTCACGGAATTGAACAATCGCAACGAGCGGCACTTCCACTCGCTTTCCAGTTGGAGCGACGCCGGGCAACATCCAATCCATTCGAATCGTATGGGTGAACTTGAAAACCATTTCGTCCACGAGCTGGTTATTACCAATGGTTCGCGAGATCGGAATCATCTCCGTGTCCGGGGGCATCTGCGGAATAAAACGCTTGGAGTAAAACTCTCGTAGCTCGTCGCGACCGACGCCGCCAGTTAGCACTGGAATATGGTTCACGTAAGCGTCTTCGACCATGGTGGCGAGAGTGTCTTTAGTGTTGTGAGTCGCGAACTCGTGGCGCACATGCTCTTCCCAAAGTTTACTCAAAGATTCCTGCGCCTTCGTCAGTCCACTGCTGCGCGGCGCTTTCTTCGCTTTTCGCGTCATTCGTGGTCTTCGGGGCTGACCGGCCGCGGTTTGGAGAGAAACTTGTCGACTTCGTCGTTGTAGGTTTCGAACGGGTCGCCCATGACGAGGAAATCGCGGCTGTCGTGCGCGACCGAGTCCCAGTTGATGACGTAGGGTTGATGTCGATCCTGGAAATACGCGACCGCGCGGGCGCGGCCGGATGCGCGCGTGTTGGCCGGCGGAACGCGCGTGGCATTCCTGGGCTCAAAACTCTGATTCCACTCGGCAACTCGTTTGCCAGGCGTCACGCTGAAGAACAATCCGCGCTGTGGATCGATGTTGTGATACTCGAGATCCAAACTTTGCAGCCACGGATCGTCCCAGCCAATTTTTTCCGATTCCATGAACGCTTCGAGCAACCATTTCTTGGTGATCCAATCGACGCCCCCGATCAACGCCTGCGGATTTTGTTCGATTGATTCGAGAACAAAGCTCCAAGTCTCGAGCAACCAATCGGTCTCCGCATCCTTTCCGCGCAAATGCCGCTGGGCCAAATCGTGAAACTGCCATTGCACATCGAGCGCGCCTATGGTTTTGCCGTTCTCAAGATCGACAACCCATTTGCGACTCGCATCGCGCGAGATATCTCGGGTGCTGCGGACGGCATCGTTGAGCACGAAATTGCGCGGCAACTGGCGTTGCTCGAGCAGTGAGAGCACGCAGGCGGTGGTGCCGATCTTCATCGCGTTGGCGAACGGACTCATGTTGGAATCGCCGATGAGCAAATGCAGCCGCCGATATTTGCGATAATCGGCCAGCGGCTCGTCGCGTGCGTTGATGATGGCGCGATTGAACTGTACCCATTGGTAAATGTCGTTCACGATGTGGTCGGCGCGCTGGCTCAACTGAAACGCGACCGGCGTCTCGGCTTGCGGTGGCTCAAAATCGAATGCGAGCGGGTTGGCCTGCCCCACTCTGCCGGCGCCGGTGAAAATTTGTCGCGTCGCGAGAAAGGTGAGCAGCGTACCGAGCACCGACGGCGTGAACTGCGCCTCGCGCTTCATTAAATAATTTTCATGACAACCAAACGTCGCGCCGGTGTGATGATCGACGTTGTTCTTGATGAACGAGACACGATCACTCGCTTCCAGAGCGGCGAGTGATTCGCGCAGTAACGCGTCCCCGGCCATTTCGTAAGTAACGAGGTCGTGCAGATGCAAACATTCGGGCGACGCGTACTCGATGTGGCCCATGTCGAGATAAAGGCGCCCGCCGTTTAAAAGAAAACCGCCGTTGCCCGGCGGTTCTTCGTAATCGCGATAGTGCAGATCGATCGTGCCGGCGCCGGCCTTGTTGAAGAGATAATTTTTTACCTTGGCCGGCCAAATCTCCGAGTTGCAGCGCAACTCTTCGCTGCTCATCAGACAGCCGTACTCAGTCTCGATCCCGACGATCCGGTCCATGCTAGGTAATTAGCGAGTTAATGAGTTGGAGATTTAGCGATTTGCAAACCAATCATTAAATCACTGAATCGTTAAATCGCTAAATGATTTCGCACGGGGGTTGCTCTCTCTGATTCCCAATGGAACTCTCAGCTGTAGCGGCGCTCTGTGAGCGCCGAACGAATTATGCGACGGTCATAGACCGCCGCTACAAAATTTGTTGGCTGTTCGCCATTTTCGTCGCGGGCCTCCATATGTTCATGGCGATCAGAGCCGTAAACACGAAATCGCCGACGTTTGACGAACCGCAACATCTCGCGGCCGGCTTCAGTTATTGGCTGAGAAACGATTTTCGGCTCGATCCCGAGAACGGAAACCTTTCCGCGCGCTGGGCCGCGCTACCGCTCGTATTGAGCGGCGCTAAATTCGTTCCGCCCGATGACGACGCATGGCGCCACGCGGACGAGGGCGGCACCGCTCACAAATTCTTCTACGAACTTGGCAATGATCCGGACCGCATGATCGGGCAAGCGCGACTGATGATTTCAATCTTCGGCGCGGCGTTATGTCTGTTGGTTTATCGAATCGCGCGCGAATTTTTTGGCGTGCTCGGTGGACTGCTTGCAGAAACGTTGATCGCATTCGATCCAAATTTTCTCGCGCACAGCGCTCTGGTCACGTCGGACGTCGCGGTGACTTTCTTTTTCGCGGCAACGATTTGGAGTTGCTGGAGATTATTTCAAACGATCTCGCCCGCTACGTTTGCAATTGCGGCGTTGAGCTTGTCCGGGCTTTTCCTGACGAAATTCTCGGCACCGATCGTTCTTTCGGTTCTGGGCGCGCTGTCGATGCTGCAAGTCTTCTCACAACCAGAGATCGCGATCAGCTTCAGAAAATTCCGGACGAGTTTAACCGAGACTTGGAAGAAGTTCTGCGCGATCAGCGTGGCGTGGCTGTGTCTCGGTCTGACTGTTTTCTTTGCCATCTGGTTATCGTTTTCATTTCGTTACTCCGCCCTGACTGACAACGGGCCGGCCCGCAAAGTTTGGGACAAGTGCTGGAGCGCAATTCTTTCGGATCACACTCCAGCTCAGCGCACCATTGATTTCGCGCGCGCTCATCACTTGCTTCCCGAAGCATATCTGTGCGGCTTAGCCTACACCCAGAAAAGTGTCGAATTGCGGCCGTCATTTCTCGATAGTCAGTGGAGTTTGGTCGGATTCGCCTCGTTCTTTCCGCGCGCGTTCCTCTACAAAACGCCGCTGCCGGTCTTGTGCTTAATCGCGCTCGCCATCTGCGTCGCGGTTTGGCGCCGTGAGAAATGGCGCAGTTCAAATCTCCTGAATCCATTTTTTCTGTTCGCGCTGATTTACGCCGCGTTCGCGCTGCGACTACAGCTCAACATCGGACATCGTCATCTGCTCCCGATTTATCCCGCACTGTTTGTCAGCTGCGGCGCCGTCGCACTTCTCTGGCAAAAAAATCACCGAACGATTTTTGCGGCCGCAGTCGCGATTCTCTTGTCCTGGCAAATCGGCGAATCACTCGCCGTCCGGCCAAATTATCTCGCCTACTTTAATCAAATCGCCGGCGGTCCGAGCCGCGGTTATGAGCATCTGGTCGATAGCTCGCTTGATTGGGGGCAGGATTTGCCGGCGCTGAAGAGCTGGATCGACAATCACCGGTTGCTGGTAGACGGAAAGCCGCTTTACCTGGCCTACTTTGGCACGGCCGACCCGAATCGGTATAACATCGACGCGAAGCGTCTTCCGGAGAATCATTCGACCGGCGACCAAACATTCGCGCCGTTGCACGGCGGCGTTTATTTTATCAGCGCGACGACACTGGAAAGCGTCTACGCGCGCGAGATCGGAGCATGGTCTCTCAATTACGAACGGGAATATCAAGCCGCACTCGGCCAGGTGGAACGTTATCGGGCCACCGCGTCGAATCCGTCCGCTCGCGTGGCCTTGATTGCTGACGACGGCGCTGTTTCATGGGCAAAACAAATCCGAACGTTCGAACGGCTTCGGTTCGAGCGCTTGTGCGCGTCTTTGCGGTATCGGTCGCCGGACACGCAGATTGGTTATTCGATTTTCGTCTTCGATCTGA
>Ga0210406_10005147_pt1 | contig 13787 bp, 11 predicted proteins | sample IncBWC30MmetaG_FD_155454 | JGI IMG/M metagenome (GOLD analysis project Ga0210406, IMG submission 155454) | Forest soil microbial communities from Barre Woods Harvard Forest LTER site, Petersham, Massachusetts, United States - Inc-BW-C-30-M | ecosystem: Environmental > Terrestrial > Soil >... | reverse complement strand
GCTGGTTCATGAATGCGACCGGCCAGTATCAGGAGGGCCTCGGCTACGCCCAAGGTGCTTTCGAGATCGCCATTCGCGAGCAGGACTCATACCTGGAAGTGCTGGCGCGCAGTTCGATGGGGCGGAATCTCCTCCTGCTTCACCGAAACCAGGAAGCCGTTGAATGTCTGTCTGCCGCCAGAGAGATCGCCGAACGCAACGGCTACGACACGATCAGCGCCAACCTGACCGGCGCGACTGCGATGGCGCTGGCGCGCACGGGCCATGCGCGACAGGCGATCAGTCTGGTGGAGGCGCTTCTGGAAAGCGGAATGCACCTTCGGACCGGCAAGGCCGAGGTGTGCCATCTCTATGCCGGTTATGCCGAGGCGCTGGTTCGGGCCGGCAACGTCGAGCGCGGGCTTTCGGCTTTGGACCATGCCCTTTCGATTGCGCGTTCCATCAAGAGCCCCTGGCTCATCGTCGAATGCCTCGGCCTGAGAACCCGAGTGGTGACGGAGATGAACCCCAACGACCCCCGCATCGCCCGGGATCTCGCCGAGCAACGCACGATCTGCGATCAGTTCGGCGTGGTACCCTGGGCCGTGTCACGCGTTGCGGCTTGACAGGGTTTTCTCGTCTCCAGCGCCTAACCGGCCTGTTCGGTAACCTGCGTGAAGCGTGCCGGCAAACCGACGGTGACATTGACGAGCTTTATCGGCTCGCCGCCCTTGCCGGCAACCTTGCGCAATCCCTGCAGGCGGCTCGCCGCTTTGACGCATTCCTTCATGACAATCATGGCGATCCGATCCCGCCCCCAGCAAGCCCTGGGATTCGACGCCTCATTGAAGAGCAGATAGCTTTTGACGTCGCGATCGAGCTTGAAGCGGAACGGCTCGGGGAAGGCTTGAGGGTCCAGATTGGCCGCGGTGATCAACGACACCACCCATTCGCCTGCTTCGATCCGGGCGCCGCTTGGCAGGGGCCCATCCGGCGGCGTCTCGCAGTAACGCACGCGAATGGCCAGATTGGGATTGAGCCGTTCGGCCTCATAGATGATGTGCGACAAGACATCGGCACCCGGCACCTGCATGAGATCAGGCAAATCGAGATGCAGTTTGAACAGGCTTTCCATGATCGCGCCAAAGGTCAATGGCGTGGTAGCCAGGCTGGTACCGACGATTTCAAGCAGGAGCGCACTGACGTCCCGATAGTAATGGGACTGCCAATCGTCGCCCGCGGAAGCGTATAGCTTCTTTAGGTCCGGCGACTTCTCGTTGTCGATGAACGCCGTGAGGAGCGTCTTTGGGCGGATCGGGGAAGCCTGGAGAGTGGCGCGAACCGTATCGATATAGTTGAGCATCTCAGAACCGGCCTGACGCGCCAGGACGTGAATAGCCTGGTTTGATTGTACGTTTCCAATCAGATCGGCGAGGATGATGCACGACCAGATCTGCAGCGTGAGCGAGCCGGGATTGTCAGGCTTCTGGTCGACCAATGTGGCGAGCCATTCGGGCGGCACTTCACCGATATGCTGATGCGCGAAACGCAGCGCCACGGCCATCTCGGTCAGCCAATCCGGTGTCGGAATTCCATACAGCTCGTTGATGACCGCGAGCGTAGCCTGGGTGGCAAGATCGGCGACCAGATCGATCCGGCGCTCAAATGCCGTTCGGCGCAAAGCGGCATCACAAGCCGAGCGAGCCAGGTGCTGGACAAACTCGGGCAATACCTCGTCGGGACGCCTCGTTGAATCGCGCAGGGCGCCGAGTGTTTTCCAGGCCATGAAGAGGATGGTGTGAAGGCGCTCGCGTGCCGATTGGGTCGGCCCGACATCCTCGGTGCCGACGATAAGATCCTGGCCCCGCGCGAGGCTCCGACCGTTCTGCGTGTATTGCCGGACCGAGAACGCCAGCTGTCCAGTCGATGTGACCGGGTTCTTCAGGACGGCTTTGACATCGTCGTAGCGTCCGATGAAACAGATCTTTTCGGATTGACCCTGAGGCGAAGGCGGCAGGGTGACGTGAATGGCCGGCTCGCCGCCGGGCCTGAGCATCCGAGCCCCGTAAGCTTTCAATCGATCGAGGTCGAGCAGGACGGGCGATTTCACATCACCCATGCTGTAGCCCGCATAGGGAATCGCGGCATCCGGCGCGAAGCGGTTGCCGTCCGCCATCTTCCTGAGAGCTTCGATGCCTGGGGCGAAGAAATAGTCGCCGCCGCGCGTCGTGACAAAGCGCGGCAACCCGGTGACGGGCGCCGCCGCGCCGGCCTCCAGAAAACTGTCCGACAGAGCGGCGCTGTGATCACCGATCAGCGGGCATCGTCCGAGCCCGGCCTGGCCGAGAAATTCCGCGCCGTTGATCCAGTTGGACTGAATGACTTCAAACTGCAGATCGATTCGCGAGTTCGCGGCAATGAAAAGCAGTCCTCGCTTCTCGCCGTCATTCAGCACGCCATCCCCAAGCAGCGGACCGCCATAGCTGATGCCGCGGCGCAGGATTCGATGATGCCGGGCCTCGCCGCGTCCGCCGATATCACGCGGGTTCGCGCGGCGAATATGTGCGCCGAGCGGGCACTTTCGCCCAAGGGGGTCGTCGGCAGTATAGCGGAAGTCGTTGAGTGCGGCCTCCATCTCCGGATCAACGCCGCGCTCCTGGTCGGGCGACAGCACGAGCGGCACACCATTGGGCCACCGTCCGACGAAATGCGCCGCGAGCGCCTTTTGAGCGTCGGGGTCCTTTGGGCGCTTTCGGCTGAGAAAACCTCGAAAGCCGGCGACATCCTGCTCGAGTTTGCGGAACACCAGGAACGTGCTTCCAACGGTGAGGTCGCCATTGACCGGCACCGATTGAATCTCGCCGCCTTCGTCCTTCAGGTTGAGAAAGATCTCGCCCGGAGCGACGGGGCTCCAGGTGCGATCGCGGCTGGGCGTGCCACCTCCGGGAAGCGTGTCGCGGAGTCCCATGTCGACGAAGGGCTGGCTCAGGCCGTCGCGAAAGCCAAAATGCTCATAGCGATGCTCGAGCGCCTGCACCTCGCCATCCTTGCCGATTTCATAGGGGTCCTGGCCAAGCTCGATGTGCAGAATCTCGAGGCCGAACAGGCGGAACAGCATGCGAAACCCGAAACGAAGCATCCGGCCATGTTTGTCGACGGGGTCGTTGAATGCCCTGACGTCGCGACGCATCGCTTTCCAGAAGGCTTCGCTGGCGGAATTGCTGTCGCCCAACGCAAAGCCCCCGGTGAAATAACCGTGCACACTGGGCAGGCCCAGTTCGCCCTCCCAGAACTGGGGCGCACTCGCGCCGGTGTCATGCAGCTGTTCGGCGCGCGCTGCCATTCCCTGCTTGAATGGATCGGGGAAGGACCTCAGCGTGCCATCGTCGATCTTGAGCGCAGCCAGCCCCGAATAGGTGAAGGCAATATTGATCGGTGTCGTATCCTTCCCCGGCGCGTCCGCTTCGCCCGCGTCCTCGCCGCGCACGATGCCTGGTGCAGGCTGCCCCGTATGGGGGGTCTGCTTCGTCATGGCCGGCGCGCATTGGCGCAGGATTTCATAGAGCGTCACGATCGGCAGCGGTCCGAGCGCCCCCTGCGGAACGACCGGACCTGCCTTGCCGCTCAGCGACTGCAACCTGGCGGCAAAATCGTCCGGCCGGGTATAGACGTCAATCAACTGCCGAAGCAGGTCGAGATTGAGCATTCCCGATTCGAACTGATGCTGGATCCATTGAGCGGGATCATCAACGCTGGCGCTCGGCTGCCCGGCTGGCTGAGCGTTGACGGCGGAAACGTCTGCGGCCGTCGCGTTCGGAGCGGCACCCGGCGCCGGCATGTCAGGCATGAGGCCGGCAATGTTCTCGATACCGGATTTGTCAGCCGACACGATAGCCTTCAGCCAATCGAGAAAGGCCTTTGCCGGCGCGTCCGGCGCCGATGGCGGCGCGTTTGCCGCCTTGCTTTCCGCTTCAGCCAGCCGTTGCTGCAGGAGCCCGGCATTCAGCAGCGCCGGTTGCGCGAAATCCTGCCACAGCTCGCTCCTGGTCTCCTCGCTCGCCTTCGCCAGGGCGCTTTTCATGCGCTCCATCGTCGCGTCGAATTCCGCCTGCGGGAGGATGCGGAAGAAGAAGAACAACGACCAGTTTCGCGTCACTTGCTGGCCGTCAACCTCGAATTTCGATGCCCTGAGAATGTGGGCCTGCGCGTTCTTGCGCGTCTGCTGGCAGATGGCTTGATCGGTCATTTCTTCCGCCTCCCCTCAGCTCTTTTCCGTCTCGAACAGTCCCGCGGGCGAGGGGAAATTGCGTGCGTATTGCTCGCTGTGTCGCAGGAATTCGTCGAACAGCTCCTCGAGCGATCTCACGCGCCTGCCCTCGGGAGAGTAGATGCGGGCGACAAGCGCGTCGAAGCGCCGCTTGAAGTCTTCAAGCTGCTTGATGCGGGCCGTCGAAAGATTCGAATAGGGTGCGTAAAACAGGTTGGTGTTGATCTGGTAGCGTTTGATCCACAACCAGAACTGCTCGAACTTCGACGTCCCCGGAAAGTCCTCGCAATTCACGAAGATCTTGTCGAAGTCGCGCGCCAGAAATTCCGCAATGTCGTGCATGTAGACTTTCAGGTCGCCGTCGAATTCGACAAGCGTCAAAAGGAAGGACCGCGCTTTCGCGGGCCTGCTTTCTCCTTCGAGGTAGTCATCAATCGGCTTGGGTATCTTGCCGCCGGCGAGATTGGTCTTTTCGCTGCCTTCATAGTACGCGACGTCCGAGAGGTCGGAGTAAAGCAGATATTGTTCGGGCCGGATGATGATCATGCGGCCGAAATGGATCGCGGGTATTCTGTTCAATTCGTTCGGAAGACCCTGCAGATGCCGGTCTGCGAGGTTTTGGATGGCGGCGGCCAGGCATTCTTCGTAAGAGCGCCGTTCGCCGGGCGGGCACCCGCGCCGTACCGGCACCAGGACGGCTATCTCACTGACGCCTCCGACGGTTTTCGATTTTGCCCAGTCAAGTATCTTGCGCGGCATCTCGCCGGGGCTGCTGGTGCTCATGGAAACCTCAAAATCTCGGCAACTGAAAATGACTTGTCGGCGACGCCAATTGCACGCAGCGCCGCGCGGTCTCAATGGTGGCGAGACCATTCCACCATCAACCAGGAAGCAACGTTTAAGTAGAGCGGTGACAGTAATCCAACCGCAAAGTGCGGGCCGGAGTCAAGACGACCAGCTCACAATGTTTCTAGAAGCATTGTGTGTCCGCGCAGCGACGTCGGATACGTTCGTTGCCTGGAGTCGCGGGCTGGACAGCTCGAAAATCGATGGAGTTGGCCGTCAACGCCGCACCGCCTTGCGGGCCCGCTCCTCGAAACGCTGCGCGGAAGAGAGTTTTGGAGCGGGCGAAGGGGCTCGAACCCTCGACCCCGACCTTGGCAAGGTCGTGCTCTACCACTGAGCTACACCCGCATCCGAAAACGTTGGCGGCGACGTCTTGCCGCCGGCAACCGCAGTCCTATGCCAAATGCGCGCCGTGAATGCAACAGTTAGGCGACGGCCGGGGATCGGATAAATCGCTCGAAATCATCGCCAAAGCCGCCGAATCGGCTCGGAACCCTGCCGGGACGGCTGCTAGGTGGTGCTGTAATAGGCCCTCGCCATGGCAAAACTCCTGTGGTGGATCGATCTGCCCTCGGCATGGACCGGCCGACCCCACGCGGCCACCCGATCCCCCGACAGCGGCCGCGCCCAGGGAGCCGATTGAAATTTCCGCCCAGACCGCCACTTAAGGGGCCGAACTCCTGAAAACACAGGTTTGGCTGTGCTAGAAGAAGCCCGGCTTTGAAGGACAAGCGGACGAGGACCCCCCGTGACGATCGTAGAACAGAGTAACGCAGCGGCGCCGGCGGCGGCCGATCTGATCAAGGAAACCACGACCCAGACCTTTGTGAAGGACGTCATCGAGGAATCGAAGCGCCAGCCGGTGCTGATCGATTTCTGGGCGGAGTGGTGCGGCCCGTGCCGCCAGCTCACGCCGGTGCTGGAAAAGTCGGTGCGCAACGCCAAGGGCAAGGTCAAGCTGGTCAAGATGAACATCGACCAGCACCCGGCGATCCCGGGCCAGATGGGCATCCAATCGATCCCGGCCGTGATCGCCTTCGTCAACGGCCAGCCGGCCGACGGCTTCATGGGCGCGATCCCGGAAAGCCAGGTCAATGCCTTTATCGAGAAGGTGACCAAGGGCGTCACCGCGCCGGGCGAGCCCAATATCGCGGAGATCCTGCAAGAGGCCGAAGCCGTGCTCGCCGAAGGCGATCCGGCCGCGGCCGCGCAGATCTATGCCGAGGTGCTCTCGCTCGATGCCACCAATATCGCGGCGATGGCCGGTCTTGCGAAATGCTACGTCACGACCGGCGCCATCGACCAGGCCAAGCAGACACTGGCGATGGTGCCGGAATCCAAGCGCAACGACGCCGCGGTGAAAGCCGTGCAGGCCGCGATCGACCTTGCCGAACAGGCGCAGTCGGTCGGACCGGTCGGCGAGCTCGAACAGAAGGTTGCCGCAAACCCGCTCGATCATCAGGCGCGATTTGATCTCGCGACCGCGCTGAACGCGATGGGCAAGCGCCCAGAGGCGACGGCGCAGCTGCTCGAGATCGTCAGGCGCGACCGCAAATGGAACGACGACGGCGCCCGCAAGCAGCTGGTGCAATTCTTCGAGGCGTGGGGCGGGGCGGATGAGGCCACCGTCGAGGGACGCAAGAGGCTGTCGACGATCCTGTTCTCGTGAATAGTTGGCGCATGATCTTGGCGGAAAACCGCTGCCCATTTTTCCGGATCATGCGCTGACCTAGCTGCCGGGGAGGCTTATGCCGATCAACGCCGAATATCGCGGGCCGGCCGATCTTCCCGAGGTGATCCCGGTATTTCCGCTGCCGGGCGCGCTGTTGCTGCCGCGCGGCCAAATGCCGCTGAACATCTTCGAGCAGCGCTATCTCGCGATGGTGGACGACACCTTCCGCGACGGTCACCGCCTGATCGGCATGATCCAGCCCGACGTCACCCATTCCCAGAACGAGGCGCGCCCGGCGCTGTTCCGCGTCGGCTGCGTCGGACGCATCACCCAGCTCGCCGAATCCGGCGACGGCCGTTACATCCTCGAACTGACCGGCATTACGCGCTTCCAGGTGGTCGAGGAGATGACCGTGCTGACGGCGTATCGGCAATGCAAGGTGGACTATTTCCCCTTCCTCGACGACTTCACCGCGCGCAAGGGCGAGGATGCGGTCGACCGCGAGGCGTTGCTCGAGGTGCTGACCGATTTTTTGAAAGCCAACAATCTCAAGGTCGATTGGGAAGGCGTCGAAAGCGCGCCGAACGAGGCACTGGTCAATGCGCTCGCGATGATGTCGCCCTATGGGCCGGCCGAAAAGCAGGCGATGCTGGAAGCGCCTGATCTCAAGACCCGCGCCGAAATCCTGATCGCGGTCACCGAGATGGACCTCGCCAAGAAGCGCACCAGCGGCGACCCGCCGCTGCAGTGACTAATACCCCGCGACGGCCATCGCGGCGACAGCGCCGAGCATCATCCAGCCGAAATGCTTGCCCCGCGTGCCGACGGCGTTGCCGAGTGCGCTGAAGGCGAACAGGCAGGCCAGCGTCACCACGATCCAGTGCCGCGCGGCGTCCGACGCCATCGAGGGCGCAGCGAGCAGCAGCACGCCGCCGGCGATCCAGGCCACCGTCGGGATCTGCCAGACGAAGCGGAACAGCGTGCGCAGGCGCTGCGGCTCGATGGTCACGTGCGGAAAGATCCTGGTTTCCGACAGCACGCCGTGAATCAGCGCGGCCGCGATCGCCACCACGCCGGAAACCTGCAGCAGGATATCACGCATCGGAACCTCCATACAGTTATGTATGGTGATAGGCGCCGCGCTGGCATCTGTCAATACAGTAGTGTATGGTGGCCTTAGCGATGGCTGATCAACTTTCCACGCAGGACTGGCTCGACCTGGGCCTGAAAACGCTGGCCACCCAGGGTTTTTCGGCGCTGAAGGCCGAGCCATTGGCCAAGGCGATGGGCGTTTCGCGCGGCAGCTTCTACTGGCATTTTGCCGATATCGGCGCGTTCCATGCGGCGATCCTGAAAGCCTGGCGCGAGGTCGCAGCCGAAGCGATCATCGCCCAGGTCGAGGCCGCCCCCGCCGACGACGATCACCTCACCGTGCTGCTGCAGCGGGTGTTCTCGGAAAAACTCTCGCTGGAACGCGCGGTGCGGAGCTGGGCGGCGTTCGATGCCGCGGCGCGGGCCGCGGTGCAGGCGATCGACCGGCGGCGGCTTGAATATGTCGGGAGCCTGATCCGCGCCCGCGGCGTCGCCGACGAGATCGCGCAGGCGCGCGCGCAAATCCTGTATTGGGCCTTTCTCGGCTATGCGCTCTCGGACAAACCATTGCCCAAGGCGCCACGCGAAGCGATGCTCGGGGAACTGGTGCGGATCGCGTTGAGTTAATCCCTCAAGGCCGCATGAATATGCTAAGGCGTGGGCGGCAACAGCAGAGAAAAACCGATGACCGCCACGCCGGAACGCCCCGAAAACACCGTCGATCCCAAGCTGCTGGAGATCCTGGTTTGTCCTTTGACCAAGGGGCCGCTGGAATTCGATTCGGCGAAGCAGGAATTGATCTCGCGTTCGGCGAAACTCGCCTATCCGATCCGCGACGGCATCCCGATCATGCTGCCCGAGGAGGCACGCAAGATCGATTAGCGCATGATCCGGAAAAGTGTGAAGCGGTTTTCCGAAAAGATCATGCGCGAACAACGAGCCATGCGGGTCATCGTCGCCGCGCTGCTTCTGCTCCTCTCCGCGGCGAGCGCGACTGCGGAGGAAAGCAGCGTCCGCGTCGGCGCGATCGACGCCGTGCTGAACATCCCGCCCAATATCGAAAAGCCGCCGGTGGCGCTGTTGATCGCGGGCTCCGGATCGACCGACCATGACGGCAACGGGCCGCAGGCCAAGCCGGCAACACTGAAAAAACTTTCCGATGAGCTGGTGGCGAAGGGCATCGCCACGTTGCGCTACGACAAGCGCGGCGCCGGCGGGTGGAAAAAGGAATTCGGCAACCCTGCGGAATTCCGCTTCAAGGACTATGTCGACGATGCGGCTTCGCTGGTCGACTATCTCCGCGGCAGCAGCAAGTTCTCGAAGCTGGCGGTGATCGGGCATAGCGAGGGCGGCCTGGTCGCAATCCTCGCCGCGCGGCGCGTACCGGTCGACCGCCTGGTGCTGCTCACCACATCGGCGCGGAAACAGGGCGACCTGCTGAAGGCGCAGCTCGAGAAGCAGCTGCCGCCGGAGAAGTTCGAGCCGATTGCAAAAGCGATCGACGCCATCATGGCCGGCCAGATCGTCGATCCGCCGCCGGCGGGGCTCGCGATCGCGCCCTCGATGCAGCCCGGCATCGCCTCCGCCTTCACCGAAGATCCGATCGATGCCCTGAGGAAGATCGATTTGCCGACCCTGATCATCGCCGGCGGCCGCGACCGCCAATTGGCGCGGCTCGATTTCCTGGCGCTGACCACGGCCGACTTCGCCGCGAAGTCGGCGTGGCTGCCCGATATGAACCACGTGCTGGTCGATGTGAGCGACGAGGCCGACGACGTCGCGAGTTACAATCAGGCGGAGCGGCCGCTCGATCCGGACCTGATCGAGACGGTGGCGGAGTTTATCAGCGAGAAAGACACGCGTGAGCCGCGCTGAATCCTCAGCTGTCGTCCCGGCCAAGCGACCAGGTCCGCCGTAGCTCAACGAGCGAAGGCGGAAGCGCGAGCCGCGACATAACCACAGGCTTTCGTGCTTGCGAAGGCTGGGGCCCCAGCGCGCCCAATAATGACGGCCTGTGGTTATCGGTCCCTGCTTGGCGCCTTCGCTAAAGCGTCGGCGTCCTTAAAGCGCGATGAGATTGGGTTGAATCGTCATCGCGCTTTAACTTTTTGATTGAGCATGATCTTTTCGGAAAACCGCTACACACTTTTCCGGATCATGCTCTAGACTTCACCGCGCCGAAGCCTCTCGGCGTAGGCGGGTCGCAGGGACGACACCGTCAGAGCGCCTCGCCCTTCAAGAGCCGCGGCACTTCGCCCGACAGCCCGGCGGCCTGGCGGATGAACATCTCCTTCAGCGGCGGCGCGCGATCGACCAGGCCGAGCCCGATATCGCGGACGGTACGCAGCAGCGCCGACTTGTTCGAGAACAACACATTGAGCGAGTTGGTGGCGAGCCCCATGGCCATGGTGTCGAAGCGCCGCCAGCGCTGATAGCGCTCGAGCACGTCGCCCTGGCCAAGATCGATGCCGAGCCGCGCCGCATCGACCACGACTTCGGCCAGTGCGGCGACATCCTTCAGGCCGAGATTGAGGCCCTGCCCCGCGATCGGATGAATCACATGCGCGGCGTCGCCGACCAGCGCCAGCCGGTCCGCGATGAAGGAGCGCGCCACGAAATAGCCGAGCGGAAACGCGCGCGGCTTGTCGAGCACCTTGATCTCGCCGAGATGCAGGCCGAAACGCTGTTCGAGCTCGCTCAGAAATTCGGTCTCGCCGAGCGCGATGATGCGCGCCGCCTCGCTGCGCTTCTCGGTCCAAACCAGCGAGGAACGGTTGTTCGTCAGCGGCAGGATCGCAAACGGACCCGCGGGCAAAAAATGCTCTTCGGCACGGCCGTGATGGTCGCGCTCATGGCCGACAGTGACGACAATGCCGGACTGATCGTAGTCCCAGCCATGGGTGGCGATGCCGGCGCGCTCGCGCAGCTTTGAGCGCGCGCCGTCGGCCGCGACCAGCAGGCTCGCATCGACGACCGTGCCGTCGGCCAACGTCACGTTGATGCCGTCCGCATGCGCGTCGTACGAGGTAACCGCGGTCGCGCGCAGGTCGATGCCATGCGCGGTGGTGCGCGTCACCAGCGCATCGATCAGGTAGCGATTCTCGACCATATGCGCGAACGGCTCGCCCGGCTCGACATGGCCGGCAAAGGTGAGGAACACCGGGCGCGTGGCGTCTTCGAGCCTGGAATCGGTGACCACCATGTCGAGGATCGGCTGCGCGGTGGAGGCGATATCGCCCCAGACGCCCAGCGCCCCGAACAGCCGCCGGCAAGCCGCGACAATGGCGGTGGCGCGGCCGTCGCGGCTCGGACGAACGCCAAGCGCCGGATCGGCCACGATCACCGCAACCTCGGCGCCGAGCCCCTGGCGCAGCGCCAGCGCCAGCGCCAGCCCGGCAAAAGAGCCGCCGCAAATGACAATGCTTCGCTGTGCTGACATGGAAACCTGCTTACTCACACGCTTGCGCTGCCATTATAGCTGGGCGAAACAGGTTCGTGAAACAAGCCCCATCCGCCGTCATTCCGGGATGGCGAATGACGCAGAAAGCCGATCGATGTCCAAAAGCCTGATCGACCTGATCTCCATCCTCGATCTCGAGCCGCTCGAGGTGAATTTGTTCCGCGGCAACAGCCCGAAGACGAGCTGGCAGCGGGTGTTCGGCGGCCAGGTGATCGGGCAGGCGATGGTGGCGGCCTGCCGCACCGTCGAGGGCCGGCTGCCGCACTCGATCCATTGCTATTTCATCCTGCCCGGCGATCCGCAGATCCCGATCGTCTACCAGGTCGAACGCTTGCGCGACGGCAAGAGCTATTCGACCCGGCGCGTCACCGCGATCCAGCATGGCAACGCGATCTTCTCCATCATGGTGTCGTTCCACGCCGAGGAGCCGAGCAGCTTCGACCATCAGGAGAAAATGCCCGACGTGCCGCCGCCGGAGAAACTCACGGCCGAGGAAGTCTCCAAGCAGCCGATGTTCAAGGAGATGCCGGAGTTCATCCGCCGCTATTACGAATCCGACCGGCCGATCGAGCTGCGTCCGGTCGAGCTCGGCCGCTATTTCGGCCAGAGGATCCAAGACGGCCGCATCCATGTCTGGATCCGCACCGCCGCGAAACTGCCGGACGATCCGGCGCTGCATCTCTGCGCGCTGGCCTATGCCTCGGATTTTTCGCTGCTCGATGCGGTGATGGCACGCTACGGCCGCACGCTGTTCGACCGCCGCATGATGCCGGCGAGCCTCGATCACGCGATGTGGTTTCACCGCCCGTTCCGCGCCGACGAATGGCTGCTTTACGCGCAGGATTCGCCGAGCGCGCAAGGCGGCCGCGGGCTGACCCGCGGCCTGATCTTCAAGCCCGACGGCACGCTGGTGGCTTCCGTCGCGCAGGAAGGCTCCGTGCGCGAGCGGCGCTGAAGCATGATCCGGAAAAGTGTTCAGCGGTTTTCCCTCGCGACAAACGCGTAGCGTTTGCGCGGAGATCATGCTCAAAGGCTATTACGCGGCGTAAGCCCCGCGCTCGACCAGCGCGGTTTGCGACACGAACCACTTGGCGTACCAGCGGAGGATCCACGGGATCGGAATGATCAGGATGAAGAGAAGGCTCATCACGATGGTGCGCCAGAGCACCTGAAGTCCCGAACCGTTGAAGACGACCTCGCGCCGCGTGCCGGCGAGGTTGCGGCAGATCCATCGCATCCAGAAGGTGATCACCCAGGCCCAGCCGATGACCGTGAAAATCGAGACGAACATCAGCAATTGAAAGCCGATGAACGCCCAGATGCTGCCCTCGAACGTGATCGGAAGGGGCTGACCGTTCGAGCTCAGATGGCTGACCACCCACCGCATGAGCATCCAGGACAGGGCAGCCTGCGCAGGGATGCCAAGGAGCTGGAGTCTGTTGTCGATGACACCGATATATCCCACCAGCGCCAGGCCGACGATCACGTACCAGATATCGCCGACCTGGCCGGTGAAAGCGAGATTGGGACGTCCCGGCACATTGATTTTGGGAAACAGCCAACGGTAATAGGCCGTCACGACCCAGGGCGAGGGAATGACGAAGATCTGGCCGATGACCAGAAGGATGCAGTATCCGAGGAACGACCACAGCGGCAAATCGATCGACAATGCCCCGCTGCCATAGCCGCCGCCTGCATATCCGCCTGCGCCCATCACCGCGCCGCCTTGCGGCATCATCGGCGGCGGCGCGCCGCCACCAGCCATCAATCCCGGCACCTCGCCGGCCTTCTGCCAGCCGGCCATGCCCTCGCACCAGACCAGCGTTTGCACGCTGACCTGCCCGCGCGCGATCAGGTCGCGAAACTGCGCCTCCGGATAGGGACCTTGTTGTTGCCCGCCAGCTGCAAAAAACCAGGATCGGTTGGACATGCGCTTCCCCCAAAGACCACTGAGTAGGGTCGACCAAAAACAACACCACGAAAACGGCGGGTCCCTTTGAGCCCGCCAAACACCCATATTCTGACGGAGGAGGCGCGGCCCTGTACAGGGCTTGGAGGTCACAGCGCGGAAGGATTCCGCGTAGCGCTGCAAGTTTTTTGTGCCATTTGCTCGAAAAGATGCCAGATTTGCGCCGGCACCGACCGGCCGCTGCCGTAGCTTTGGGGAAACGAAGGGCCTGACCATGAAACTCGTCGTCGCGATCATCAAACCCTTCAAACTGGACGAGGTCCGTCAGGCTCTCACCGGCATCGGCGTGCACGGCATGACCGTCACCGAAGTCAAGGGCTACGGTCGCCAGAAAGGCCACACCGAGATCTATCGCGGTGCCGAATATGTCGTGAATTTCCTGCCAAAACTGCGGATCGAGATCGCGGTCGCCTCCGAGCTCGCCGACAAGGCGGTCGAGGTCATCACCGCCAACGCGCGCACCGGCCAGATCGGCGACGGCAAGATCTTTGTGACGCCGATC
>Ga0210406_10005145_pt1 | contig 13788 bp, 8 predicted proteins | sample IncBWC30MmetaG_FD_155454 | JGI IMG/M metagenome (GOLD analysis project Ga0210406, IMG submission 155454) | Forest soil microbial communities from Barre Woods Harvard Forest LTER site, Petersham, Massachusetts, United States - Inc-BW-C-30-M | ecosystem: Environmental > Terrestrial > Soil >... | reverse complement strand
CCACAGCGAAGTGGACGATCCCACCATCACGCAGCCTCGCCTTTACGAGCGCATCAAGTCGCATCCGCAACTCTGGAAAATCTATGCTGAGCACACCGGCATCGATGCCGAGCCAATCGCCGCCACGATTCGCAAGGAATACGAAGAAGCCCAGCGCAAAGCAGGAAAGCTCACAAAGATTCCGCGGCTTCGCAAATTGCCGGATTACTGGGTGCCGTACAACTACGGCAAATACAATCCCGCGTTCGAAGTCGATACCGGGCTCCCTCGCGAGAAGCTCGCTGAAATCACCGATGGACTGATTCGTCCGCCCGCGGGCTTCCACGTGCATCCCAAAATTGTGAAATTGCTGGAACAGCGTGGCGAAATGGGCCACGGCGGGCGGCCGGTGGATTACGGTTTTGCCGAACTTCTCGCTTTTGGCTCGCTGGTTCTGGAAGGGAATCCCGTGCGCCTTACGGGACAGGATTCGCAGCGCGGCACGTTCAACCAGCGCCACGCGATTTTGGTCGACACGCAGACCGAGCAGGAGTATCTCCCGCTGGCGCATCTTTCTGCGTCGCAAGCGTTCTGCGAGATTCATAACTCTTCGCTTTCCGAGGCGGCTTGCCTCGGTTTCGAATACGGCTTTTCGCGCGACTATCCTGAAGGCCTGGTTCTCTGGGAAGCTCAATTCGGCGATTTCGTCAACGGCGCGCAGATCATCATCGACCAGTTCATCAGTGCCAGTGAAGACAAGTGGGGCCTTCCGACTGGGCTCGTCCTGCTTCTTCCCCACGGCTACGAAGGCCAGGGCCCGGAGCATTCCAGCGCGCGCATCGAGCGCTTCATGCAGCTCGCGGCCGAGGGCAACCTGAACATTTGCCAGCCTTCCAGCGCCGCGCAATATTTCCACCTGTTGCGCCGTCAGGCCCGGCGCCTGTGGCGCAAACCTCTGATCGTCTTTACGCCGAAGAGCATGCTGCGGCATCCCGACGCCTCTTCCACCCTTGAAGAATTCGAGCGGCCGCGTTTTCTCACTCTGGTTTCCGATCGAGAAGTCACCGATGCGCAAAGCATCCTGATCGCCAGCGGCAAAGTCGGCCACGAACTCCGCGCGGAACGCCGTCGCCGCAAGGACACCTCCACAGCGATCTTTTTCCTCGATCAGCTTTACCCGCTGCCCAAAACCGAGATCGCAGGGGCTATCGATGCGCATCCCAATGTTCGCGAAATCGTCTGGGTACAGGAAGAACCCGCCAACATGGGCGCGCTCTTCTACGTGCTTCCGCGCCTGGAACGCATCGCCAAGGACAAAAACATTCGCGTGCGCGCGGTGAGACGTTCCGCCAGTGCCAGCCCGGCCACCGGCTCCTCCAAAGCTCACGAACTCGAACAGAAGACTCTGCTAACCCTGGCCTTCGCCACTACTCCCAACTCCTGATTGGGCGCCCACACGTGTAGGGTTCTCGGGTCTTCCTCTTTATTCCTTCCTGGAGCGCTGGCTTTCATGGCAGCTGTGAAAGACGCTCACATCGCAACACCGGGCTCGCATAAAAGCGAGCGCTACATTGAAGACACAAACCCTGTTCGGGAAGGGAGTGTCTGCGCCGCCACGAATCGCTAATCACGGCTCACGAGTCACCTATAACCTTGCTACCTTCTTTCGCATCTTCTGTTGCTGAGGAGAACACCGATGACTCCCGTTCCTGCTCCTGACAGCGGCCTGATCCATGTCAACAGTTCCTATTCCGTCACCGAAACTGCCAAGCGGCTGGAGGCGAGTCTCCTCGCACACGGCATCACTATTTTCTGCCGCGTCGATCACAGCGGTGAGGCCGAAAAAGCTGGTTTGCACATGCCTCCAACGCAACTTCTGATCTTCGGCAGCCCCAAAGGCGGCACGCCGCTGATGCTCGCTTCCCCGACAATGGCGATCGACCTGCCGCTAAAGGCCCTCATTTGGCAAGACGCCGGCGGCAAAGTCTGGCTCTCTTATAATTCCCCGGAATACCTGCAACAGCGCCACAGTTTCCCTCCGGAACTCATCAAGAACATCGCTGGCCCCACGCCGCTGCTGCAGGCGGCTGCCACGTGACATTCCGCCTGGTTAAATATGAATGCCGTGTTAACCCCCGCTCAATCCGTTCGTTAGCGCGTTTACAGTTCATTCATATTCTTGTCATCTCCTGCTCACCACATCGGCTGCCTCCGCTGTCAGAATATTCCCGATTCAGCTAATTCCCTGGGGGTTCAATCAAATCCATGCCTACCGCGATGCGGCGGTCTACGGTAGACTCCTACCGATGCGATCAGCGGTTCGAGAGCGGTACATGAAGCGCATCCTGATCATTGAAGACGATCGCGACATCGTCGAGCTCGTCCGGTACAACCTTGCAAATGAAGGTTTTCAAATCAGCGCCGCCCTCGATGGCGCCAGCGGCCTCTCCACTCTGAAGAAGTCTCCTCCCGATCTGCTGCTGCTCGATCTGATGCTCCCGAAGCTTTCCGGCCTGGACATTTGCCGCGAAATCCGCAAGGACGAATCCCTGAATCGCCTGCCCATCCTGATGCTCACGGCTCGCGGCGATGAAGCCGACCGCGTGGTTGGCTTGGAAATGGGCGCCGATGATTACGTCACCAAGCCCTTCAGTCCGCGTGAACTGATTGCCCGCGTCAAGGCTCTGATTCGCCGCGCCGAACCTCCCGCCGATGCTCCGCGCGTCCTGGAAATCGGCCGCCTGGCCATCGATCCTGCTTCTTACCGTGTCAGCCATGCGGGGAAGCCCGTGCCTCTGAGCACCCTCGAATTTCGTTTACTCTATTACCTGGCTTCGCGCCCTAACCGCGTCTTCACCCGGGATCAGTTACTTGACGCCGTGTGGGGCACGGATCGGTTCGTCACTCCGCGCAGCGTCGATGTTTACGTCCGCCGCTTGCGCGAAAAAATCGAATCCGACCCGGAAAATCCCCTGCACTTGAAGACCGTGCGCGGCGCCGGTTATCTTTTCGAAACTCGTGCGGCCTAAATTCTTTTGGAAACTCGCGCTGACCTTCCTGGCGCTGCTGCTGAGCGTTTTGCTCGCAGTGGATTTCCTTGCCGAGCGCACGCTTCGCAGTAGTTACGAGACCCACGGTTTTCAGGAACTGAAGGCACTCGCCACCGTACTCCGCCGGGATCCTTTACCGGCCGGCGCTCCGCAAACACCGCCGGATATTTCTGCTCTGAACACCTGGACGAAAAACGCGGCTGCCAACGGCGTCCGCGTCAGCTTGATTTCTTCCGACGGTACAGTGTTGGCGGATTCAGAATCGGAAACGCAGACCATGGAGACCCATGCCGGCCGCCCCGAAGTGCTCCAGGCTTTGCAGAACGGCGAGGGCCAATCCACGCGCTACAGTGTTTCGGTCAAGCACCCGCTTGTTTATTACGCTGTGCGCGAGAATTTCCCCGACGGTACACCCGTTATTTTGCGTCTGGCTTTGCCCGTTGAAAGTATCGACCAGGAATTGGCCACCTTCCGCACGCGACTCTGGCTGTGGTCCCTTCTTATTCTCCTGCTGGCCAGCTTGGTTGCGTTGCTGATCTCTCGCTCGTACACCGATCGCATTGAGCGGCTGCGCGAGTTCTCTCTGCGCGTAGCGGAAGGAGATTTTCGGCCTTTGCCGGGAGACGGCAAAGGCGACACTCTGGAATCTCTCGGCGTTTCCTTGAATCAAACGGCCCAACGGCTCGATCGCACAATCCGCACTCTCACGGAGGAGCGCAATCTTTCCTCCGCGATTCTCGGCTCCATGGTGGAAGGCGTCGCGGTGGTCAATGGCGTCGAACGTCTCGTATTCGCCAACCCTGGCTTCGCTCAGATCCTCGATCTGGATGTGCCGCCCGTGTCCGGGAGCTCGCTACTGGAGGTTGTTCGGCAAACCGAACTCATCGAAGCCGTGCGCCGCGTTCTCGCCGGCGAGCCGCGCGTCGAGGCTGAGATTGTCACTGGCACGCTTCGGCAGCATTATTTCGCCGCCACGGTGGCCTCCGTTCGCGCCGGGGAAACCTCCGGTGCGGTCATCGTGCTGCACGACATTACCGAACTTCGCAAACTCGAGCGCGTCCGCCGTGATTTTGTCGCCAACGTCTCGCACGAATTCCGGACTCCGCTCACTGCCATTCAGGGCTTCTCTGAAACTCTTCTGGCGGGCGCCGTCCACGATCCCAACAATCGCGACCGTTTCCTCGGCATCATCCTCGAGCATTCCCGCCGACTCGCTCGCCTCACTGAAGATCTTTTGCGCCTGTCTGAGATGGACGCGGAGCGCCTTGAGCTTGAGGTCCGCCGCCTGGCCGTTTCGCAGCTCGTCGAATCCTGCTACGAAACCGCGCAACGCCGCGCCGCCGAAAAAGGACTCACCCTTTCTCTGCAATTACCCGGCCGTCTCCCCGATATTGCTGGCGATTCCCGCCGCCTTCAGGAAGTGCTGCAAAATTTACTGGATAATGCCATCCAGTACACCCTGCCAGGCGGAAAAATCGCCCTTAGCGCCGAAGCTAAAAATGATGAAGTTATTTTCGCCGTCGCAGACACCGGCATTGGCATCCCGCGATCAGACCAGCCTCGCATCTTTGAGCGTTTCTATCGCGTCGATGCGGCCCGTTCCCGGGAAGCGGGCGGGACCGGGCTAGGCCTCAGTATCGCCAAGCACCTGATCGAAGTTCATGGCGGACGCATCTGGGTGGAAAGCGAAGTGGGCGAAGGCTCGCGATTCCATTTCTCTATCCCGGTGTTTGATCCGGAGCGCGCGGCGACACGCGCTGCCGTCTCCGCTGCCGGCAGCCGTGCCAGCCGCGTATATCCCGCCAATTCATAGGTATCCGTCGCACATCCCTTCGCCTCTTATTCACCTGCTCGTCAACAAGCAGTAACATACCCAGCCCACACTGTTGTTAGCGTGCGAAGGCGTTTCAACTGTCTCGCCGCGGAGGCGTGAATGGCTACCACCACGGGATTGACGGAAGTCGTGCTGTACGACACGTTGGTCAACTACCTGATCTCCATGGCTCGGCTTGTCGAAGGCGCCATGAACCGTGCCCTCGACGCCATCGTCAGTTTTGAGAGTGAACGCACCGCCAGCCTTCCCGGCGAAGTTTTTCTGCTCGAGCCGCGCATCAACGAAATGGAAATCGTCATCGATGAGCACGCCGTCCGCCTTCTGCGCCGTGGTTCGTTTACCGAGGACGAGACTCGCCTCATCGTTGCCGCTCTGAAAATCACCAATGATCTCGAGCGTATCGGCGATATCGCCGTCAACATCGCTGAACGCGTTATCTCTCTTCGCGAAATGCCGCAAGCGCAAACTCCCGAGGAACTCGCTCCCATGGCCGAAGCCGTTCGCTCCATGGTCAGCCGCAGCCTCGGCGCGTTGATCTTTCGCAATGCCGAGCTGGCCGCGCAGGTGCTGGAGTGCGACGATATCGTCGATCAGTATCGTGACCGCATCTTCGAGCACTTGCTGCAGCGCATGACCAAGGACCTAAGTCGCGTCACGCCCGACTTGCAGTTTGTGCTGGCGACGCGCCACCTCGAACGCATCGCCGACCATGCCACCAACATCGCCGAAGACATCATTTTCTGGGTGCGGGGACTCGATGTCCGCCACGGTCGGGGCCTCACACTTCTTCCCGAACAACAACAGGAGGATGTTGTGGTTCGGCGCTCGGCGGACGTTACAGACAATTCATCCGCCCTTCATTCAGGCGTGACCCCTTCGTGCGAGACTGAACGCGTTTAATCTTCACTCCAAGTCCTACCACGGGGACCGGTTGCACCCCTGGCTCCGGTCCCCTCTCCTCCCTCCTTTTGCGCCCACCTTTGATGCACCCTATTGACGGCCATTCCGAATCTCATCTATCTTTATTCCATGGAGAGAATCCGAGTGACTAACGGCTCCGCTCGGGGAGATGCCTGTACGGTCTGGCGGGTGTGTGTCTGCCTGGTCTTGATCGCCTCGATTCTCTACAACCCTTTCCTCTCTTTAAAGATTCAATCCGACGGCCCGATTTATGCCTCCTTGGCGCGCCATCGCTCGACGGTCGGCTCGTCGGAAATGCAGCATTATCCCCCGGTCCAGGCCAATTACGCGGAACGCGCAGCAACGGTTGAAGAGACGGCCACCAAAATCTCGGTGGTACAGGGGGCGCAGACCGAGTACGCTGCCAGGATCATCTTGGATCAAGCGCTGCCACCACAGCCGGAACTGATCGCTAGCATTTGTTTCCGTCCCCCGCCTTCGCTGTAGCTCTTTCCGACCCCAGGCTCGAAAAGTACTCTGAGATTTCGGTCGCCCCTTTGCTCGTCGGGCGCGTTCCATATTTAGCCCTTCGGTATAGTCCCGATGGACAATCCATCGAGCCCAAGCATAGGCAGGAAAAAGGTATGGCAAACAAAAAATATCTGGTGATCGTGGCACTGGCCCTTGCTGGAGTGCTGGTTTTCTGGGGACTGTTCCGCCACGCAAAAACCGAAGCCGATGGCGCCGATAATCCCGAGCACGTTAGCGCTCCCGTGGCGGCTGTCGTCAAGGTGGGGCACGGCGCTTTAGGCACTCCGCTGACACTGGCGGGGGGCTTTAAGCCCTTTCAGGAAGTCGATCTCCACGCCAAGGTGGCCGGCTACATCAAGACCATGTATGTCGACGTTGGCTCTCACGTGAAGGAAGGGCAAACACTCGCCCTCCTCGAGGTTCCGGAACTCGCCGCCGAACTTTCCGGCGCCGACGCCGCTGTCCGTCGCGCCAAGGAAGAGATTCGCCGCGCTCAAGGCGACGTGCAGCGCGCAAAGTCCGCTCACGAAGCCACTCACGCCATGGCGGAACGATTGACGCAAGCCTCCGATTCGCGCGCCGGACTCGTCGCGCAACAGGAAGTGGACGACGCTCGCGCAAAAGACCTGGAAGGCGAAGCGCAGGTCTCCAGCGCTCAGGCCGCCCTGAGCGCCGCCGAACAGGCACTCGACGTCGCCGTGGCCACCCAGCAGCAGTACAAAGCCCTTTCTGATTACACCCGCATCACCGCTCCGTTTACCGGCGTCATCACCGTGCGTTACGCCGACACGGGATCGTTGATTGCCGCGGGAACTTCCTCCAGCACTCAATCCGCTCCCGTCGTGCGCATTGCGCAAATTTCCGTGTTGCGATTGGTGCTGCCCATTCCCGAATCCATCGCCGGTCAGATCCGCCTAGGCGATCCCGTCAAGGTTCACGTGCAGGCATTGAACCAGGATTCCGTCGGCAAAGTCTCCCGCTTTGCTGACGCCCTCGACCCGCAGACCCGCACCATGGAAACCGAAATCGATTTCCAGAATCCCGGCGGCAAACTGTTACCGGGAATGTACGTGGAAGCCAAGATCGGCATGGCCGCAAAGACTGACGTTCTGACCGTGCCCCTGGAAGCGGTGGAAAGCAACGGATCGGAAGGAACCGTTCTGGTTGCGAACGCACAAGATACGCTCGAAGAACGCAAGGTACACCTCGGCCTGCAGGGCAGCACGCACGTCGAAGTCCTCTCCGGACTTTCCGACGGCGAGCGCGTTGTGATTGGCAGCCGAAATGAGTTTCGTGCTGGAATGAAAATCACTCCGAAAGAAATTGAACTCGGGCAACCCGGCGCTCCAGGAGCGAAGTAATGCCCAAGTTTGCCCTCGCCTATCCCTACTTCATCATCATGCTTTGCCTGGTGGTGGCGGTTGTAGGCGTTGCGACGGTGGCGCGCATGCCCGTCGATTTGTTCCCGCAAATCAACATTCCGGTCGTAGTGGTGGCTACATTTTATTCCGGCATGCCGCCGCAACAAATCGAAGCGGACATCACCAATACATTCGAGCGATTTTTTACTCTCGGCAGCAATATCGATCACATCGAGTCTCGCTCTTTAACGGGCGTCAGCTTGATCAAGGTGTATTTCAAGCCGGGAACCAATGCCAACGCCGCTCTCAGCAACATTGCCAACCTGGCGATGGCCGATCTTCGCCGTCTTCCTCCCGGTACGCTACCGCCTGTGGTGCTGAAATTCGACGCCTCCAGCCTTCCCGTGTGCTTGATCACGTTGCAAGGGAAAGGCCTGAACGAAACTCAGCTGAAAGATCTGGCGCAATTTCAAGTGCGGAATCAAGTTGCCAACGTGAAGGGCGCCTCGGTGCCACAACCATTTGGCGGAACGTACCGGCAGATTCAGGTGTATGTCGACCCGGTGAAGCTGGAGGCATACCAGCTCAGCCTCATGGATGTCGTCGCCGCCGTGAACGACTCCAATCTGATTCTTCCGGCAGGCGATGTGCGCATCGGAAATCGCGACTACAACATTTACGCCAATAGTCAGGTCCCCGAACCTTCCGACGCCAATCAAATTCCTCTCAAGAGCGTCGGCCTCGGCTCGATTTTGGTGGCCGACGTCGGCAAGGCCGAGGATTCCGGCGCCATTCAGAGCAACATTGTGCGCATCGATGGGCAACGATCCGTGTACATCCCGGTTTTGAAACAAGGCGGCGGGAGCAACACCATCGCCATCGTGAATGGCGTCAAGGACGCTACCAAGCACCTCGTTGATGTGCCCGATGTTCTGAAGACCGCAGTGGTGTTTGACCAGTCTATCTTCGTCAAAACGGCTCTCAAGAATCTTCTAAAAGAAGGCGGCATCGGGCTGCTGCTTACCGGGCTGATGATCTTGCTGTTCCTGGGAAGCACGCGTGCGACTTTTGCCGTGCTGCTCTCCATTCCGCTTTCGGCTCTCGCTTGTTTCCTGGTGGTCAACGGAATGGGCGGCTCGATTAACACCATGCTGCTAGGCGGTCTGGCGTTGGCCTTTTCGCGACTGATCGACAATTCCGTCGTGGTGCTGGAGAACATCTTCCGCTTCATGGAACAGGGCGCGCCGCCGGCGGAGGCTGCGGAAAAAGGCGGATCGGAGATCGCTCTTGCGGTACTGGCGGCAACCTGCACAACGTCCATCGTGTTCTTCCCGGTGACACTTTTCTATGGCGTCAGCCGCTACCTGTTCACCGACCTGGCCCTCGGCGTGGTGTTGTCCATCTTTGCTTCGTACATATTTGCGCTTACCGTCGTGCCCCTGTACTGCGCGCACTTCATCCGCCCGGACGCGCACACAGAAAATGCTCACGCAGAAAAGGAACAACAAAGCACTTCGTTGGGCGCGCTCTCCAAGATCGTTTATCGATTCAATTTGTTATTCCAGCGACTTCTCGCTTATTACGAAAAATATGTGACAAGCGCGCTCGTCAGGCCCGGAAGGACCACCGCCTACCTTCTCGGGGGAATCGTGCTGGCCGTCGCGTTGATTTTTCCGTTTGCGGGGCGCGCCTATTTCCCACGCACGGATCCCGGGCAGTTCCTGATTAACCTGAAGGCTCCAACCGGCACGCGTCTGGAAGTCACGGACAAGTACGTCGCCAGAGTCGAACAGGATATTCGCTCCGTCGTTCCCGCAAAAGACCTGGAGATGATTGTCTCCAACATCGGCATTACACCGGACATTTCCGCGATTTATACCAGCAACTCCGCGATGCACACGGCGTTTGTGCAGGTGAACCTCACCGAGGGACATCGCCTGGGGAGCTACGCATACATGGAACGGGTGCGGCGAACACTCGCCGACGACCTTCCTGAATTAAGCACCTACTTTCAGGCGGGCGGGTTGGTGGATTCGGTCGTGAACCAGGGCTTGCCGGCTCCGCTGGACATTCAGGTGAGCGACAACGATCTGGCCGAAGGATATGGCATCGCCAGAAAAATTGCGTTGCAACTGAAAGGCTCGAACCTCGTCAGCGACGTTCTGATTCCGCAGGATATCGATTATCCCGGACTGGAATTGAACATCGATCGCGAACAAGCCAGCCTGCTCGGATTGACCCCGAAAAACGTAATGGACAATGTCATCACCGCGCTTACTTCCGACGGCATGATCGCACCCAGCTACTGGATCGATCCGAAGAGCGGCAACAACTACATGCTGACGGTGCAGTATTTCAACGAAAAAATCGCTTCCATGACCATGTCGGATTTCCAGAACATTCCGCTGCGCGCCGAAACTTCCTCCTCTTACACACCGCTGCAATCGGTCGCCAGGATCGTGCCCATCAACACGCCTACGGAAGTCGACCACTATCAGATCCGCCGCGTCGTCGATGTCTTTGTGATGCCCAAGAGCGAGGATCTCAGTAGCGTCTACTCCCAGGTTCAACACCTGCTAAAGGGTCTGACGTTGCCGAAAAATGCCCGCGTCAGAGTTCAGGGCGCGGTCGTCGGTATGAGCCAATCCTTCGCTCGCTTCGGTGTGGGTCTGCTGCTCTCGATCGTTCTGGTGTACCTCGTGCTGATGGCGCAGTTCCGCTCCTTCGTCGATCCCTTCATCATCCTGACGGCCATCCCTCCTGGGCTCGCGGGATCGATCCTCTTCTTGTGGATGACGCACACCACCCTGAACATCATGTCCCTGATGGGCGTGATCATGATGACCGGCATCGTGGTGTCCAACAGTATTTTGATCGTGGAATTTTCTGGCATCCTGCACGACCGCGGAATGGAATTGAAACAAGCGGTGGTGGAAGCCTGCAAAGTGCGCTTGCGCCCCATCCTGATGACTTCCCTCGCTACCTTGCTGGCCCTGCTGCCCATGGCACTCGGCGTGGAAGCGGGCAGCGAACAATACGCCCCGCTGGCCCGCGCGATGATCGGCGGTCTGGGAATGTCCGTCGTATTGACCGTCTTTCTCGTGCCCGCCGTCTATCTGGTGATTCACCGGAAGGATCACGCACCGGAGGTGGCCTCATGACGCAGCTGGCGGCGATGCCTTTTCCTGGAACCCGAACCGAATTTTGCAGCGGGATGAACATTCAGCCGAAACACATTGCTCTCGGCGAGCACGGCCCCGCGGGAGGTTATTAATGCCGAAGTTTGCTCTGGCATATCCGTATTTCATCATCATGGTCTGTCTGGTGGTCGCAGTGGTTGGCGTCACCACCATGGTGCGCATGCCGGTGGACTTGTTCCCGCAGGTCAACATCCCGGTCGTCGTAGTTGCTACCTTCTACGCTGGCATGCCTCCGCAGCAAATTGAAGCCGACATTACCAACACCTTCGAGCGATTCTTCACTCTTGGCAGCAACATCGACCACATCGAATCGCGCTCCCTCACCGGTGTCAGTCTCATCAAAATTTATTTTCAGCCCGGCACCGATGCCAACGCCGCACTCAGCAACATTGCCAATCTCGCCATGGCAGACTTGCGCCGGCTCCCGCCAGGAACCCTGCCTCCGGTGGTGCTGAAGTTCGACGCCTCCAGCCTGCCTGTGTGCCTGCTCACGCTGAAAGGCCAGGGTCTCAGCGAAACGCAGCTCAAAGATCTGGCTCAGTTCCAGGTCAGGAATCAGGTTGCTAATGTGCCAGGTGCTTCCGTCCCGCAACCTTTTGGTGGAACCTACCGGCAGATCCAGGTATTCGTCGATCCCGTCAAGCTGGAAGCTCACCAACTCAGCCTCATGGATGTGGTCAGTGCCATCAATAGCTCCAACTTGATTTTACCGGCGGGCGACGTGCGCATTGGCAACCGCGACTACAACATTTACGCCAACAGCCAGGTTCCGAAAGTCGAGCAGATCAACCAGGTCCCGCTCAAGAGCGTGGGCCTTGGCTCGGTGTTGGTCGCCGACGTCGGTAAAGCGGAAGACGCCGGCGCCATTCAAAGCAACATCGTCAGGATTGACGGCCAAAAATCCGTGTACATCCCGATTTTGAAGCAGGGCGGGGATAGCAACACCATCGCCATCGTCAATGGAATCAAGGAAGCCATCAAAGATTTGGTCGACGTCCCGGATGTGCTGAAGACTGCTGTGGTCTTCGATCAATCCATCTTCGTAAAAACCGCGGTCGTCAATCTGTTGAAAGAAGGTGGCATTGGTCTTGCCCTCACCGCTTTGATGATTCTCTTGTTTCTGGGAAGCCCGCGTGCCACATTTGCCGTGCTTCTCTCCATTCCGCTTTCTGCCCTGACCTGTTTCCTGGTGATGAACGCCATGGGCGGTTCCATCAACACCATGTTGCTGGGAGGCTTGGCGCTCGCCTTTTCCCGCTTGATCGACGATTCGGTCGTCGTCCTCGAAAATATCTTCCGGTTCATGGAGCAGGGTGTGGCCCCTCGCGAAGCTGCGGAAAAAGGCGGCATGGAGGTCGCTCTCGCGGTGCTTGCCGCCACTTCCACGACCTCCATCGTCTTTTTTCCGGTCAGTTTCTTCTATGGCGTCAGTCGCTACCTCTTCGCAGACCTGGCTCTCGGTGTGGTCATTTCCATCTTCGCTTCTTACATTTTTGCCATGACCGTCGTTCCTCTCTACTGCGCCTATTTCATTCGCCTCGACGCTCACGGCGAAGAGAGCCACGAACATCCCAAAAGCTGGCTCAGCAAAGTGGTCCATAAGTTCAACGAATTCTTCCAGCGGCTTTTGAATTATTACGAGGGAAAAGTCACGGGCGCCCTGGAACGCCCCGGCCGTACAGCGATTTACATTCTCGCCACCATCGCGGTGCTCTTCGCCGTCCTTTTCCCCTTTGTCGGACGCGCCTACTTCCCACGCACCGATCCCGGTCAATTCGTGATCAACGTCAAGGCTCCCTCCGGCACCCGCCTGGAAGTCTCGGACAAATACATCGCGCAGGTTGAGCGCGACATCCGCTCCGTCATTCCCAAGAGCGATCTGGAGATGATCGTTTCCAATATCGGCATCACTCCCGACCTATCCGCCATCTACACCAGCAACTCCGCCATGGATACCGCCTTTGTGCAAATTAACTTGCGCGAAGATCACAAGGTTGGAAGCTACGAATACATGGAGCGCGTGCGTGAAAAGCTGGCCAGCGATCTTCCGCAACTGAGCATCTATCTGCAGGCCGGCGGCCTTGTCGATTCGGTTGTGAATCAGGGGTTACCCGCGCCTCTGGACATTCAAGTCAGCGACAATAATTTGGACGAAGGTTACGGCATCGCGCGCAAGCTCGCGCTGCAACTCAAAGGCTCCAAGCTTGTCAGTGACGTGCTGATCCCCCAGGCGATCGATTTCCCCGGCCTGGAACTCAATATCGATCGCCAACAAGCCAGCCTGCTCGGCCTTACCCCTCGCGATGTCGTCGACAATGTCATCACCGCCCTCACTTCCGACGGCATGATCGCTCCCAGCTATTGGATCGATCCCCAAACCGGCAACAACTACATGCTCACGGTGCAATACTCCAACGAAAAAGTCGGCAACATGACCATGACCGATTTCCGCAATATTCCCTTGCGCGCCCCCAAAAATGCCTCCTACACGCCCTTACAGTCTGTTGCCAAAATCGAGCCTATCAACACTCCTACCGAAGTCGATCACTACCAAATCCGGCGCGTCGTCGATATTTACGTCATGCCTCGCACTGAGGACCTCAGCGGCGTCAACAACGAGGTTAATCGCCTGCTGAAGGGCTTGACGCTTCCCAAAAATGCCGCCATTCGTGTACAAGGCGCAGTCGTCGGCATGAATCAATCCTTCCTCCGGTTTGCTCTCGGCCTGCTTCTCGCTGTCATCCTGGTCTATCTGGTTCTCATGGCGCAGTTCCGCTCGTTCATCGATCCTTTCATCATTCTCACGGCCATCCCCCCGGGCCTCGCCGGCGTACTCATTATTCTTTGGATGACTGGCACTACCCTCAACATCATGTCCCTCATGGGCGTGATCATGATGACCGGCATCGTTGTCTCCAATAGCATTCTGATCG
>Ga0210406_10005138_pt1 | contig 13801 bp, 12 predicted proteins | sample IncBWC30MmetaG_FD_155454 | JGI IMG/M metagenome (GOLD analysis project Ga0210406, IMG submission 155454) | Forest soil microbial communities from Barre Woods Harvard Forest LTER site, Petersham, Massachusetts, United States - Inc-BW-C-30-M | ecosystem: Environmental > Terrestrial > Soil >... | reverse complement strand
GTTGGTCGTTCACCATACTCCGTTTCACATTACACTGAGAGGTTTGTCAACCTAGGAGGCTTCAAATGGCGGAAGACCGGTTCTACTGGATGGGCGATGATTTTGGCGACGGGGGAGATGGCGGTGATTTTGGCGATGACGGCGGCAATGGGGACGATGGTGGGGACGGGTTTGGCGATGATCAGGACGATGAGAATCCCGATGATCAGGATCCGGATGGAGATGACGAGCAGCCTGACGACGACGGCGGCGACGGCGGCAATGGAGACAACGACGACCAGAACCTGGATGACTATTTCAGCTCCGACGAAGACCTGCCGCCAATCGACGACGACGTCTTCGCTAGCGCGTCCGATTTTCCCAACGCCGAAGCCAGCGACTTCGAAGATGACCAGGGTGACTGGACGCCTGCCGATTATCAGGAATCCGCGCAGAATCTCTTCGGCGACCACGAGTTCTTCGGCGATACTCTGATCCAGCAAAAGACCGACGAAGGATTTCAGCCTTATCAGGACGAGCACTTCAACAGCGCCTTCGAACAGATCGCGCCAGGCACCTCCGAGACCGTGCATCTATTCGAGCGCGATGGCAAACTGTTCGCCTTCGGTCTGGTGTCGCAGGCTGTACTGGAAATGCTGATGGCAAGATATAGCGGCATCGATCTTAGCGGGCTGGAAGTGGGTGTGCCCCCCAAAGGCGATGCCGTGCCGCCACAGCCTTTGCCGCCCGCATTCGCGAACGTCGTCGAGCAAGATGCCGTGGATCTGAGGAAATACTGCACGCCTATCGGCGATCAGGGCCAGACGGGGCGGTGTTCGGCATTCGCATGGACTCACGCCACTGAGATGTCGCGTAATATTCTGCAGGAGGACTCTGCGCGGCTCAGCCCGAACTTCACCATGCTGGAGTTTCAGCGGATGCAGGGTGACGCCCAGGATTACCAGTATGCATACTCGGGCGGCGACGGTACTATCAGCGGCCCAGACCCTGGTGGGGTTTTAGTGGAACACGGAACCTGCCGGCAGGAGCTGTGGCCAGACGACCGCCCGCAGCCGACCACGCGCGAACAGCAATTGGCGGCGGATGCCGAGCACTATCGCCTGGAGGGCGTGCCACTGCCGATCGCCGTGGACGACGTTCGCAAGGTCCTAAGCGCGGGCTGCCCAGTTCACGTATCCATGAATACTGGGTCGGCATTTTCAGATGTAGGACGCGATGGGGTGTTCAATGCCGCTGAAGCGCCTTGGGGACGGCATGGGCGGCACGCAATGCTAATTGTGGGTTATACGGGGAACTTCTTTATTCTAAAAAATTCTTGGGGCACGGACTGGGGCGACAAGGGCTATGCTTATGTACCTAAGAATGTCCTTGCCGCCTCAGATCCGGAATTTGTGGCCGTCCTGTTAAAAAAACCACAAGAATGAACGGTTAGCGACGGTCTCGATCCCAGTCGTCGTGATGTTCTCGAAATTGACGAAGTCGAGCCATGTCATCGTTCAGAATATCGCGGTCTCGACCCGAAAGCCGATTATCGCTTACCACCCGCTGGATAGCACCGAGGACGTCATCCAGCGCCCGCTCATTATAGCGATGGTCCGCCATCGCGTTCTGAAGTTCGTTCAACTCTTGCTTGGCTTTCTCGATTCGATACTGGTCGCCGCCAGCGAACCAGGTTGTTTGGACGTGATTCAAATCGTCGCGGACCTTTTCGAACATACGCGCGCGCCATTGGTCGCCGCGATAATAATCGTCACGATCCCGGTGATAGCGATCATCGTCGCGGGGCGGTTGGGCCCGCACGGTAACGCCTAGGCCAAACAACATCAAACTCGTACCTGCAATAGTTCGTAGAAGTAAATGCCTCATTGTATGTGCCTCCTCGCCCTGTATGACGCCTGGTAAGAACCCTTGCTTCAGGCAGAATTTATTATTTCGCGTTAAGAACGGTGACAAAAATGTTAGCCGGCCGTTAACGCCAGCCGTTACGCGCGCGGAAATCCTGGAGTTGGTACAAATCTCGGGCGAGAACGTCCCGATCGCCATAAACCAGCCGGTTGCTATTGACCACGTGTTGAAGCGCCGAAATGGTGTCGTTGAGCTCATGCCTGTTGCCCGAGCGCTGGAACTCACTGAGCTCCTCGCGGACCTTATTGAATCTCCGGCGGTCGCCACCGTTCCAGTTGGAATTCGCCTCGGCGCGTTCGATGTCGGATCGCAGGCGATTGAACAAGTCTCCAGGAGTGCGTTCGTACCGGCCGTAATAGGAGCCACGGTCACTGTAGCGATCGACGGGTGGAGGGCCCGGATAATACTGCGGTTGGGCGCTAGCGCCGACGGCGAGCAGGCCCGCGATTGCGAATATTGGGAAAGATCTCATCGAAAATCTCCTCGGCAGTTTCGACGTATCGAAAGACCGCCGAAGATTCACATCGATGATTATTTGCGCTTAATGCAGTGGTGCTAGCGCCTACTGCTTTTCGATCCGCATCCCGTAGAACGACCGCCACACGAAGAAGATCGAGATCAGCAGGAAGACCGCCGCCAGGATATTCGTGAAAGTAGGCCCCTGGTCGTGTGTAAGCGACACAGCCAGCTCCACTGCCAGCAAACCGAACAGTGTTGTGAATTTGATGATCGGATTTAATGCGACCGAAGAAGTGTCCTTGAACGGATCGCCCACCGTGTCGCCGACCACTGTGGCATCGTGCAGCGGAGTGCCCTTTTGTTTTAGCTCGGTCTCTACGATCTTCTTAGCATTGTCCCAGGCCCCGCCCGCATTGGCCATAAAGATGGCCTGGTAGAGGCCGAAGAGCGCAATCGATATCAGGTAGCCGATGAAGTAATACGGCTCGACGAACGCGAATCCGAGCGTGGCGAAGAACACCGTGAGGAAGATGTTGAACATCCCCTTCTGCGCGTATTGCGTGCAAATCTCGACGACTTTCTTGCTGTCGGCGACTGAGGCTTTGGTAATGCCTTCCAGTTTGATGTTGGCCTTAATGAACTCCACCGCGCGATAGGCTCCGGTGGTCACCGCCTGTGTTGAAGCGCCGGTAAACCAGTAAATGATCGCGCCGCCGGTAATAAGGCCCAGCAGGAACGGCGGATGCAGGATCGAAAGATTCGACAACAGCTCAGTCTTCAAACCGTTAGTGAGAGCCACGATGATGGAAAAGATCATGGTAGTGGCGCCGACCACGGCGGTCCCGATCAGCACCGGCTTGGCGGTGGCCTTGAAGGTGTTGCCAGCGCCATCGTTCTCTTCCAGATTCTCTTTGCCCTTTTCGAAGTCTGGCGTGAATCCGAAATCCTTTTGGATCTCGCCCGAGATACCGGGGATCTGCTCGATGGTCGAAAGCTCGAAGACCGACTGCGCATTATCCGTCACTGGGCCATAGGAGTCCACTGCGATGGTCACCGGTCCCATGCCGAGGAAGCCGAACGCGACCAAGCCGAAAGCGAACACCGCCGGCGCGATCATCAAACCTCCAAAGCCTGCGTTACTGATCAGATAAGCAATCGCCATCAGGGCCATCATGGTCAATCCCAGCCAGTAGGCGCTGAAGTTACCGGCGACGAAACCAGAAAGGATGTTCAGCGATGCGCCGCCCTCCGCCGAGGACTTTACCACTTCGCGGACGTGCCCTGAATTCATCGAGGTGAAGACTTTCACTAATTCTGGAATAATCGCGCCGGCCAGCGTGCCGCACGTGATCACCGACGATAGCTTCCACCATAGCGTTGTATCGCCGCCAAGATCGGGAATGATCTGGCTCGAAACGATGTAAGTGAAGATAATGGAAACAATCGAAGTAAGCCACACCAGCGAGGTCAGCGGCGCCTCGAAATTCATCTTGGCGACGTTAGCGTAGCGGCGTTTGGCGACCGCACTGTTGATGAAATAAGACAACGCCGAGGAGATAATCATCACGACGCGCATGACGAAGATCCACACCAGAAGCTGGACCTGAACAAGCGGGTTGTTTACCGCCAGCAGGATAAAGGTGATCAAGGCCACACCGGTTACGCCGTAGGTCTCGAACCCATCGGCGCTGGGACCCACCGAGTCACCCGCGTTGTCGCCGGTGCAATCGGCAATCACGCCTGGGTTGCGCGCGTCGTCCTCTTTGATCTTGAATACGATCTTCATCAGGTCGGCGCCTATGTCGGCGATTTTAGTGAAAATACCGCCAGCGACGCGCAAGGCAGCAGCGCCCAGCGACTCGCCGATTGCAAATCCGATGAAGCACGGCCCTGCATAATCGCCCGGGATGAACAGCAGGATGAAGAGCATGATCACCAGCTCAATACTGATGAGCATCATGCCGATGCTCATGCCGGCCTTCAGCGGAATCTCGTTGCAGGGATAGGCCTTGCCGGTGAGGCTCGCGAATGCCGTACGCGAGTTGGCGAAGGTGTTAACGCGAATACCAAACCATGCGACGCCGTAGCTTCCGGCGATGCCAACCAGACTAAAGCCCAGGATGATTGGCAGCGTGACGCCCACCGATTTGCCAGGGACCGGCGCCAGCCAGCCAAAATACGCGGCGATGATCACTGCGATGAACACCCAAAGAATCAAAAGAAACTTGCCTTGCGTAATGAGGTAGGTCTTGCAGGTTTCGTAGATCAGCTCCGAGATCTCGAGCATCGACCGGTGCACGGACAGGTTGCGGAGCTGCGTGTAGGTTAGCAGCCCGAACAGCAGCCCGAGCGCACAGACCGCCAAGCCCCACATCAGTAGAGACCGGCCGTTTGTGCCACCGAGGAAGGTGGCCTGGGAAAGATCGGGAATGACCAATTGCGCCTCGCCGCCCACGGTGCTGGAAGCCTGCGCAAAGGCATGCGACGGCACAGTCATGAGCATCAGAGCCGCGACGAGAAGCGGCAAAATCAAACATGCGGCGCGCCGGCACGAGGGCACGCGAACGATCGGCATTCGATCCAATCCTCCTGAGATTAAAGGAGATCCCCCGGTGGAGGGACCCAAGGACGAGTATTACAGCAGCCTGAATACCTTCGATCACGATAGCGCACTGGAAGGATATCCGCAACTTGAGGTACTCCCAGGACCTAGGCGCGAACAAGTGATTCGAAAAAACGAAGCCAGGGCGCTTGACGTATCGTGTTGCGGTGCGGTGAAGCCAAGCACGTGATTTTGAAAAAACGAAGCCAGCGCCGGTGGTCGACGGGCGGTGTAAGGGCGCCTCCTGATTCTGTGACCGGTTTCATAACTTCCAGATAAACATGCAGGCTGTACTTGGGACTCGGCCGAGGTTGGGAAGTCGCTGAAGGGAAACGGAGGAAAGAGGGTAACGGCGCGGTGATCGGAGGTTGTTCCGCTCCGATTCGAACGAGCTTGTGCCGAGCACACCAAAACAACTTCGGCCGCGCAGCGCTAGAAGACTGGCGCACCCGAGCGGTCCAGAAGTGTTCGGGCAACCTGCAACAGTGTTTTCACTCGTGCTTGAGGGTTTTCGATCTTGCGGGCCACCGCTATGGCTTCGCCAGGGCGATCAGCGTCGAGCCACGCTTCTACGACTGCTCCATCAGCATCATCGCCGGTCTTGTTCCATATCCTAGTGAGATCGTTAACGACAGGGATATCGCCCTCTTTGATCGCGGCTGTAAGAATTTGCTTAAATGCCTCGTCTTTGTAGTGCTCGCCGAGCCCCGAATGCCTCGGGAGTCCCGCCTGTCGTTTGGGTCGCTGCGGGAGGTCCTGCGCGAGCGCAACGGCGGCGCGGAATGTCACATTTCCGTTTTCGACTAAGCCGCCCTTGAATTGAGCTGTCGCGATGGAAACCAGGACAGAGACCTTGCCCAGAGGAAGATCGCGCACGGATTGGACGATTCTAGTTGCGGCATTAAAATCGGCGAGCGCGGCGTCATTGTTGTGTTCTTTCAGCCTTGCCGAGCCGGCTGCACTAAGCGCTCAGCCTTAGCGAGGGACGACGAGGAATCGGTTTCCGGAATCGCGGTTGCAAACTCCTCGGCGAGTTCTGGTTTTCTGGACAGGATCATGAGGTGCTCAAGGCTTGCAAGACCAAGGGCTTTTTGAAATGGCGTGGAAGCGCTTTCGGTGAGGCGTCGGAGGCCAGCCGGGTCCCGCGCGGCCACGCGGTCGAAGAGCTGCTTCATGAAATCTGCATTAACGTTTGCGCGCGCCGTAGTCGCGTTGGGATCAGTGTCCTTAAAGCCATCCGCGGTGATTGGAAAAAGTGGAATAGGCGAGTCCTGTACGTTGAACCTTGGCCGGGGATGCGGGGTTATTGTAACGAGATCTGGTGGTGCATCGGTAACGAACTGGAGGCCCTGATCGATGGAGGTTAGCAATTGCTTCCGATGAGCTTGGTCCGCGACTTTGACCGCCAGTTCCTTGGCCTGTGCGAATTTTAGTCGAGCCTGATCTGCTTGGCCCATGCGCCAGAGCAGGTCGGCCAACGACGAGACAAATCGCGCTTTACGTTCAGGATCATTCATGGCGTCGATGCTTTTTTCCACACGGTCCAACCTGCCATAGACCACCCACCCGCGCCACAGATCGTAAGGGGGGCCGGGGACTGAACTCGGAGATCTGGCGAAGGCGCGTTCCGCGTCTTCGAGGTATCCCGCATGCGCATAGAGAGATCCAATCGAGGTGTGGGGATTACTCCGATCGTCAAGAAATTGGATGTTGGCCGAAGAGGTTTCAGCTTGGAGGAGGAGCGCATGGACTTGGGGGTAAAGGTCTCTATTTTGAACGCTTAGCCGGAGGTTGGCAAGAATAGCGAAGGCGATGAGGAGTACCACGTTTCCGATCCAACCGCTTCGCGAGCGAATTTCGGGCGATTTGGCGGTTACAATCCCGTAAACCAGCCTAACGGCAGCAACAGGCACGAGTTCCAAGGCCGTGCCCGGCCGGACAATACACCGTTGGTAGACCACCCGCTGAGCCCTGCGGACTCACGGCCTGAATCTGCCAAACGCGAATCACCCCACTATACCTGGAAACCCCGGCAACCCTCAAGCCTTCCGTGGCGTGTCGACTCGAGTTTCACCTCAAGGCCGAGCGGCGGGGAGCTTTCCGGCATCCAGAAGCATGCCCGTGCCATCCGCTCCGCGTTTTAACCCTAGCTTCGATGGCGGTGCGATGCGTGGATTCGGCGGTGGCCGAAACTTCGGTGGTGCTCCCTTTGGCGGTCGCAGTTTCGGCGGAGGCCACGGCGTTGGTCGCGGCTTCGGGGGGGCGGGCATAGTTTCGGCGGCGGCGGAGGCCACGGCCACCGGTAAAGGCGCGCCGGTTTCAAATGCGCTGGCCCGGTTTAGAAAGGGGGGCCCCCTACCGGCTCGGTTTTTGCAATCGAGACGACTCCTTGCAAAACCCGGTTGCCAAGCGTCGCCTCGGGCTCGCGGTCGTAGGATCGAACCATGTTAACCTGAAATTCCTTTTTTGTTGACCCGACAAAAGCTCAGAAGGCTCAAGCGCAGAAGAACGCGAGCAACCCCCTTCAAAGCGCCTCAGGACTCATTGCAGACATCTGATGTGTTGGGGACCAGAAATGAGCATCAATCTGGAGCAACTGAAAATAGAACGTGATCAAGCGAAATCCAAGATGATGGCGGCCGTTCGGGAAGCCAATGAGGCCGCAGAGCGGTATATTGTCAATCGAAACGCCTGTGACGAATGGCAGGCAAAGAAAAACGTAAGCTCGGCGGCGATGGCTGAGTTCGGGAAAGCCAATATCGCTTATCTAAATGCCATGCGGCACAGCCAATCTTGGGAACGGGATCAAGCTTTAGACTCCGAGCATGGAGCTGTGAGCTTGAAAACGGAAACCAATCCGAGAACGCGTTAACAAAATCGGCGAGGTGTATCGTGCGATGGACCCAAAGCTCCATCGCGAGGTCGCTATCAAGTCACGCGTGCCCCACCCTACCACAAGAAATAAGATTGGCCATGTTATCCGGCCTTATCGGTAGGTATTCCAGATCCCATTTTGGCCGGCGAAAAACCAAATCCGAGACAAACCGTCAAGGTGGATTCCAGGGCAAAAGCGTAACACTCGATAAAGCGCTAACGCCTTCTGAATCTGTGTCCCACTCGATTCATGACCGATTAGCGTCGACACGCGCACGGTCTGGCCAGATTACCGCAAGTTGCGCACTCTTCTATTGCTCGCCGTTCTGGTGAGCTTTGTTGCGGTCTAAAGAGGAGGCGGACTTTGCTTAGATTCTTGCGCTTCGAATCGATGCCTAGTAGTATTACCTAATAGTTTGAGGAAGAGACGCAGCTAGGCATTCCCATGAGCTTGAGCGGTCAGAAACTTGCTCCCCAGGAACCGCAAAGCAAGGTTCGACAACTAGAACTGCTCTTGGATCTGACTGGCGTGATCAGTCGTGCCCAAGGGCAGAGTGAGATCTACCGGGCGGCCGCTCAAGGCCTAGTGGGTGCCCTCATCGCCGACCGTGCCGCCGTCCTCATCTTTGACCAGGATGATGTGATGCGGTTTAAGGAGTGGGTCGGCCTGTCAGACAAACACCGCGCGGCCGTGGAAGGTCACATCACGTGGCAGCGAGGTGCCCGTGATGCGCTGCCCATTACCGTTTCCGATTCTATGCAGGATGCCTCACTTTCAGCTTTCTGGGAAGTGTTTGCCCAGGAAGGAATTCGGGCCCTTGCCTTCATTCCTCTCATTGCCAACGGTGGGCTGATCGGGAAATTGATGCTCTACTACGACAGCCCGCATGAGTTTCAACCGGACGAGCTTCAAGTCGCCCAAGCGATCGCCAGTCAAGTTGCGCTAGCGGCAGAACGGCAGGTCGCCGAGGCAGCGCTGCGCGAAAAACAACAGCGCCTTATCTCGATCTACAACACCGTGGAAGATGCCATCTTCCATATGGCTGTCGAACCCGAGGGGCAATACCGCTTCGTTTCTGTCAATGCGGCTTTTTTAAGAGTCACCGGCCTGAGCCAAGGAAAGGTAGTCGGCAAGATCGTGAACGAGGTTGTTCCAGAGGCGTCGCTGATGATGGTTCTGGGAAAGTACCGACAGGCGATCGAAGAAAAAACCGTCGTGCATTGGGAAGAAACATCTGATTACCCTACCGGGCGGTTGACCGGGGAAGTCAGCGTAGCACCCGTCTTTGACAACGAAGGCACTTGCACCGGTCTGGTTGGATCGATTCACGACATCACCCAGCGCAAACGAGACGAAGCCGCGCTGAGGGATAGAGAACAGCGGCTGCGGGCCAGTGAGATCCAACTCAAAGACGCGCAGCGGCTCGCCAAAGTCGGAAGTTGGGAGCGACGCATCGACATCGCTATCAGTCAATGGTCGGATGAGAACCGGCGGATTTTGGGTGTGTCGAATGATGCACCGGCGAACTTCTCTACCTTCATCAACTGTGTCCATCCGAAGGATCGAGACAAGGTCTTGGAAGTCGAACGCGAAGTCCGTACGATTGGTGGAGCCCGAGAAGTGCGGTACCGCATCCTCCGACCCGATGGCGAAGTTCGGTTTGTTCACTCCGTTCTCGAAGCGCTAAGAAATGATCAAGGCATAGCGGTTCGCATCGTGGGAGCAAGCCAGGACATTACCGAGCAGGTGAAGGCCGGGGAGCTTTTGCGCGAGAGTGAAATGCGGCTAAAGAATGCAGAACGCCTTTCGCATGTGGGTCATTGGAGCTGGGACGCGAAGAGCAAGCACGTAATTTGGTCCGAAGAATGTTTTCGAATCTTCGGGCGGCCGCCGGATTACGAACCTAGCTACGAAGAGTTTCTCAAGGCGGTCCTTCCACAAGACAAAGAGTTGGTAGACCGAGCGGAAAGAAAACGCCTTGCCGAAAAGAGTGGAACGTCGATCGAATATCGGATTGCTCGGCCGGATGGTGATGTGCGGATCGTGAGGTCCGTATCCGAGGTAGTTCTGGATGAAGAAGACCGGCCCGTACGGATGTTTGGTGCCGTGCAGGACATCACAGATCTTAGACGAGCGCAGGAAGAGTCCTTGGCCAGGCAGAAGTTAGAGACTCTGGGAACACTAGCGAACGGTATTGCTCACGATTTCAATAACCTTTTGGGCGCCGTGCTCGCTCAAGCAGATGTGGCGCTGGCCGAGTGTGCCGATGGATCATCTCCCGAAGAAGAACTAGAGAGGATCCGAAACACGGCCTTCCGTGGCTCGGAAATCGTTCGTCAGTTGATGATCTATGCGGGAAAAGAGGATGCAGGTGTCGAACTGGTTGACGTTTCGCGGACCGTCAAGGACATGCTTGAGTTGCTCAAGGTTTCAGTGTCCAAACGCGCCGTGATAGAAACCGATCTAATTCAGGATCTTCCGGCCGTCCGGGCCAATGGCGCGCAAATTCGGCAAATTGTTATGAACCTCGTCATGAACGCGTCCGACGCGATTGGAGACCGAGATGGGGTGATCCACGTGACCGCACGATGCGTGAAGGTAGGACGAAACTCGTTTGGGGGAATTTCGGAGCGGTTGGCTGACGGCGATTACCTGCAACTAAAGGTTTCCGACACTGGTTGCGGTATACCGCCGGAAATGCAGGTCAACGTGTTCGACCCGTTCTTCACCACTAAGTCCGCGGGTCACGGCCTCGGGCTGGCTGTCGTCGACGGGATCGTTCGGGGTCTCGGCGGAGCAATCTCTCTTACAAGCCAGCCAGAAATGGGTACTACGTTTCAAATATTATTGCCATGTGCCGAAACTCCGGCTGCATTGACGCACAGTCCGAACTCTGACACCGGGAAGTTAACGCGTCCATCTCAGGATGTTACGGTTCTGGTCGTAGAAGATGAGGGTCTTTTACGCCAAGCTGTCGCGAAGATGCTCCGCAAGGCCGGCCTTTTCGTTATCGAGGCTAGTGACGGGTCGGCAGCATTGACATCGATTCGAATGCACAACGGTCCAGTTGATGTCCTTTTGCTGGACATTACTTTGCCTGGGGCTCCGAGTCGTGAGGTCTTCGAAGAAGCGACGCGTTTAAGACCTGAGATGAAGATAATCATTACCAGCGCGCACACAGAGGATGTGGCCACGGCATTGTTGGGCGTCAGAGGCGAGTACTTCATTCGGAAGCCCTTTGCACTCCGTGATCTTATTAGCTTGATTCGCAAGAGCCTACCTTCCTGAGCGCAGATTTCTAGGTCACGATGCGCTCAAAGAATTGATCTTGCTGACTGGTTATACGGAAGTAATCCACGAGGACGTATGACCCGACTCGTTGATGAGCTCCCGCCGATGCGGCCAGACGCCCCTTAAGGAGGTTTGGGATCAGCCTGATGTCACGTATTATCGGCAGTGTTTTCAGGCTCCCTGAACCTTTCCAGCAACGCCGAACCAATTCGACCTTGCGCGATACAGAATCTCAACTCGCCAAATGCGGCTAAGGATTCGCGAGCGAGGTCTTTTTGATAGGACCCGAGAAAGGCCAGTTGGGCGCCTACAGCCTCTACCGACGCGGAGGGTGTGTGAGCCGAAAGGTTAACAACGATTCGGCGGGCACGCGAACTGATTTGCCTTTTGTCAACACCTGCGCGGTGGCTCCCGTCGCACCTCCCGCGAATGCTCCGATTGCGGCTCCTGCTCCCCCACCAGCTATTGCTCCGATCACTGATCCGCCAAGCGCACCTCCGCCCACAAACTTAGCGGTGCGTTTATTCGCACCCAAGCCGCTTTTGTCTGCTCCTTGAATCGTTGCCGACTCGGATAAGACTTGATACCGCCTGCCAGCGATCGTGATCGCTTGCAGATCGAGAGCTACCTGATGCTTGGATGAACTTCTGACGACCAACTCGACTGGAGATCCTCCGGGTATGACCACGTGCCAGGTCAGATCCTCTCGATGTTCGCGTTTCACTTTCGTACGCGCGGCGAACGCCAGGTGGGCACAAGGCTCATTCCGGCGAGGCACGGTCTCGTTGCCGGATCCGTTTGGCAATCGCTGAAGTGGTAAAAGATATTACCCCACACTGCGATCAGCAACGCAAGCAAGAGGGCGAAGCAGAAGCATTCGCCGATCGCGAAGTGCCTCGCTATCTAGTCCGGGATCGCGATGGTGTCTACGGAGATGAAGTCCATCGGCGACTGCAGTCGCTAGGGATTGGGGAGGTGCTGACAGCGCCTCAGCGTCCCTGGCAGAATGCTTATGCCGAGCGCTTGATCGGATCCATAAGACGGGAATGCCTGAACCACTTCATCATCTTGAATGCCCGTCACTTGAAGAGGACGTTGGCCGCCTACTTTCGCTACTATCACCAATCGCTCGAAAAGCATTGCCCGATCGAGCGTCAGATTATCAAGCACGGCGCGATCGTGGAAATCCCAGAAGTCGGCGGGCTCCACCATCGTTATGAACGTATTGCAGTTTGAATTTGAGATTGGACGGATTAATGGCGAACGACAAGGCTCGCGCTGGAGAAAGCCTACCAGGATGCGAGTGGAATCGGAAGCATCCAAAATTGTTCCCCTGATTTGCGGCGTTATTGTCGGTCCACTCTCGGTTGGCCGGCAACCCGGAAGCTGACCTAATGTTGACGCCATCAGAAACCGCAAAGATGGGGAGTATGATGGGAGGACTTATGCGAGCCTTGTTTCTGATCGCACTTTTCGGAGTTTTGACGATCGTCACCCTACCGACGACTGCCCCGCTTGCCGCACAGCAACAGCCTCGGGAGTTCACTGTCGAGGCCCCGCCCCTGGACCGGCCACTGATTTTCGATAGCACCACTCGTGGATCAAGTGGCAACAGAATCCCCGGTCCGAAATTCCGGGTCGTCCCGTTGCGAGGTTTCAACTACCCGTACGCTCTCGCCTTCCTTCCGAATGGCAACATCCTGGTAACGGAACGCGCAGGCCGGTTGCGACTCGTCCGGGACGGCAAGCTGGATCCAGAACCAATTGCCGGGATACCGGAAGTCCTCAACACGCGGCTAAGGGGCCTGAACGACCTCGCCTTGCATCCAGGGTTCGCAGAAAACCACTGGATTTACTTCACTTATTACAAGCCTGTCGCCGGAACGACCAACGCCAGAGCGACGTTGGCGCGCGCCCGCTACGACGGAGGCCATGCGCTCAAAGATTTCTGCGACATCTTCTCTACCGACACGGCGGTCTCCGGGCCTTCTGCCGCGAAGATCGCATTCGGGCGCGATGGCAAGATCTACCTGGCGATCGGCATCCCCATTCCCCGCGCAGCTAACGATACAACGAGCGCTACTGTTACCGATGCGCAAGATCCGAACAGTTACTATGGCAAAGTGCTCCGCTTGAACGACGATGGAGGCGCACCGACGGACAATCCGTTCTCCGGCCGCGCCGGCCACAAACCGGAGCTGTACGCCCTGGGCGTTCGGAATGCCATGGGTCTTTACGTCCATCCGGAGACCGGCGAACTGTGGGAGACCGAGAATGGGCCCCAGGGCGGCGACGAAATCAACATCATCAAAGCCGGAAAGAACTACGGCTGGCCCGTGATTTCTTATGGCCGCGCTTATTCGGGCGAACTTACCGGAGGAACTGGTCCTACTTTGGAACAGCCAGTCGCCCCTGGCATGGAACAGCCCTGGTTATTCTGGTCGCCCTCGATTTCGACTGCCGCGATCACGTTTTACACCGGGAACCGGTTTCCCGGGTGGAAGGGCAACATTTTCGTGGGTGGACTGGTGGGTACTCAGCTCCATCGCATTGTGCTGAGTCGGGATGGACTGCCGATCCGGCGTGAGGCGCTGCTAGTCGAGCTCAAACAGCGAATCCGTGAGGTGCAGCAAGGGCCGGATGGGCTATTGTACTTGCTGACCGACGAG
>Ga0210406_10005137_pt1 | contig 13804 bp, 27 predicted proteins | sample IncBWC30MmetaG_FD_155454 | JGI IMG/M metagenome (GOLD analysis project Ga0210406, IMG submission 155454) | Forest soil microbial communities from Barre Woods Harvard Forest LTER site, Petersham, Massachusetts, United States - Inc-BW-C-30-M | ecosystem: Environmental > Terrestrial > Soil >... | reverse complement strand
GATAACAGTTTGGATTCATGCGTCAGTCACCCTTGCGCTCAGCCGTCCATGCACTAGTATTAGAGATGTAAGGACAAGCCAACGAGATGGGGACCACGACATGAACCGTCAGACCACCAAGCTCGATCGCAAGGAAATGGTCGAGATATTCTCGGCACTGCGCATGTCCGCAGAGCGGTACGACCAGCACGCCAAGGCGGCCATTCGCCGTGAGGCCATGGACTCCGCAGAGGAGTGGACCACAAATGCTGAGTTCACTCTCTCGCTGTATCAGAAGCTCGTCAACGTTGATGAGATCGTCGTCTGCACGTTCACCGAATAGGAGTAGGCAAATGACTCTCACCGAACTGATCGAAGCCGTCCGTGACGCTGAGGAATATGCGAAGTCCATGGCCATTAGCACCGACGCTATCCACGTCATGGCTCGTGGAATCGACGGTGCCAAGCGTGACGTGTCGGATATCTACTCGCTGATCGGTACCAAGAAAATGGTAGTCATCGACACTGAGCAATAAAGGTCGAAACGCCGCTAGGCGTCCACGGGTTATGCCCGTGCCGACGAGACCGAGGTGACAATGAATCTGGCCGACTTCCTCAAGCTGGTGACTGGCATCAAGACGGCATGTACTCATGCTGGCATCGACGCCAAGTCCGCCCGCGTAAAGTTCTACTCGCCGAACGACAAGCTCATGGATATCGAGATCAACGGCGAGGGCGCACACGGCAAAGTCACCCTGCACTTCTACATTGACTAGCAGGTAGGCTCACTGCTAATATCAGATCAGTCGAGCCGCACCAACTGTAATCCCAACCCTGGAAAGAGTGATCACAATGGCCGGTAAGAGCATTGACAAGTTCATCGTCAACGCCATGGGTAAGATCGACGGCAAGACGCACGTCTGGACCGTCGCCGTGTTCAACTCGGTGAAGGACGCCAAGCCGTGGGTTGCGCTGCTCAACCTGGCACGTAAGGCCGGGGACGTCGAGACCGTCAAGGCGATGGACGTCCACGCCCCCGCCGTCCCCGAGGGCAAGGAACTCAAGGACGTCAAGTACAGCGGCGCCGTCATCCAGTACGGCCCGGAGGCGTCCGGCCTGTCCGACGACGCGTCGCTCGGCTAGTCAGTCCTGGCGATCGTAGCCGGACAAGTTCACGGCAATCGCCATAGTACGACCCCCGCCTGACGGATGATCCCGTCGTCGGGGGTCTTCTATTTGCATTTCCCATCTACCGGGTACTACGGTGACAGCTCCCGCTCTACCGTTCTCCATGTCAGCGGCTAGGCCACGCCACTTCTCGCCGATGAACACGTTCGGCTGAATCTCTTTCGCACCCTTAGGGACGCCAGCGACCTTACGGTCACGGCCAGCCCTCAAGTTCCTAGGCCCGTACACCGTCATGTAGTTCCACGTCGCCTTAACCTGCCACATGTGCTTAAAGCCCGCCCCGTAATGCTCCCTAAGCCGCCGCAGACCCTCGCTGTTGACCAGGACGCTATCTGTGTCAACGTGCGCAATGTTGTCATAGCCAGCCGCATCCATCGCCCACTTGAGACGTACGCGGCATTCGGCCATGATCCAGCCAGTGATTTGGGGAACACTGTCCCGCCCTTCAATGCGTGCTGTCTCTACGAATGTCTTGTCGCCGATGTGCATCATCCTTCGGACATCGGTTGAGCTATAGTCCACATCGTATGAGATTCCGGGTTGACCATACGGATTACCGCCGTACATTTCCCAAGACGGCACACGAAGAGACAGCCGCCCGATGAGCGCACGGCCCGAATGTTTCGTCCAAGAACGAACAACAGGTGACGCCTCACCCGTCGTGCCATTCGTAACAGCAAGCGTCCATGTAGCCCAATCCTGAAGCACTGGCGCTTTCGTGTAACACTCAACAGCCTGAATCTTGACGCCTTGATTCTCAGCCAGCAACTCATTTACTTCCACATCCCAAAGCCACGTGTCGAATGTTCCAACTGGCCAAATCGTACGACTACCTGTGTAGAATGGTACGATCGGTCTATCAGTGCTGACGCGGACATGACATAGTACCCGGTAAATCTCCGACAAATCCTCATACTGAGCTTGTGATGTCGGGCCATGGGAAAACTTCCACTTAGCAGGTAAGGCGCACTCGGATGCGATACGCGTATATGCACTGCGTAAGTCAACTTCGTGCCATGTATCGCCCACCAAATCGCCGTGCTTCCAGGCCTCCGCACGACCTGTGTGCATAGCCTCCCGCTCAGCGTCGAGAATACGCGTATCATCGTGGACCAGGACCTTATGGGCCATGAACTTATGACGCCACGTCGAGTAAGCCATACCGGCGCCCGTAGGTTGCCAGTTGCCCAAATCCTCTTTCTCGACGAAGTCAACCAGCTCTTGAACTGCTGCATGGACAATCTCCGCATCCCTTAGACAGTATCGATCCCATGCCTCTTTTGAGGCGCCCGCCGCTGGCATCTTGAGCTTAGGTAACCCAAGCATGTTGCCAATCTCGAATAGCGGCTTAGGAATCCACGTAAATAGGTCACATAGAATCAGCGTGCCTTGAGGTGAGCGCCATGTCATCGCCGACACATTACGGTCAAGGTTGCACCACTCAAGGCTAAAGCCAAGTCGAGGAAGATAAACCAGGGCTTGAGAAACGCGCACATCATAGCTAAGATTGTGAGCGACAAGAATAGTACGAACGCCAGCCCTGCAATGTTCCACAACGTACTGCCAAAGTTCTTCAGGCGTGGTGAACGTGCTTGACTCCAGATGAATACCGGTTTTGAGATCACGACGCCAACGAAACGCAGCACCGCTAGCGAACGTCTGAATATCCTCATTGTCCCCTGCCTCCGTGATAGATTCCGTATCAAACGTCAGCCAACGCTTAGGAATACGTGCATGATGGTTGGCTTTGATCCAGTGTGATGCCCTGGTGTTACTCGGTCCGGTCATGCGTAGTTGTCGAGATTGATGGTCTCAGCGTTACAGTAGATTGGCTGAGTCCTGATCCACCATGGGTATTTACCATCACGCTTTTCGTCCTCGCACTCGCCACAGTAAAAAGGATACTTCTCTTGGACGGTGTCGAGGTACTTGCCAAGTACGTGATCGCAGTCACCCACAACCGTGATGATGACATGCCAGCCCTTATCCTGCACTGCTGACGAGTCCTGGGATGAGTTGGAAGGTTTTGACGTGGATAGCGCCAACAAGTTCTTGTCCATATTCCTCTGCCTTACTCTGATATGCCTCGATAGCCTTAGCGATGGCCTCTTGACGGGTTACACCGTTCTGACTCGTCACCTGGTAAGGGACCGTAATCAACGTGCCCGTAGCCTTTTGACGATACGTGAGCTGCACCGCCTGTTTCACACCGGTCGCCGATACCGTCGGCCATGGAGACGCGGTACTGAAATCCGGTACCGCATTCGGATCTGCGAACGGTTCATCAGGATTCGTCTTGAGCGTGTTGTAAGCCGTTTTGAGTAGCGCTCTGACTTCAGAGTCACGGGCGCCCAATCCTGCTTCACGCAGATAGCGTATAAACTCGGAACCATTGAGCCCATTCCTCGCCGCAATCAATGCAGCAGGAAAAGCGCCGAGAATACGTGCCATCTAGAACAGTCCATCTTGTGTCGCAACAACACTCAACGGCTGAGCCGTAAGCGCATATGCTTCACCGTGAACTGATATATCGGGGCAGGCGTAAACGTGTTCATTGATCGTGGATACGGCCTGACGCTTGAGCGTGAACATCTTGTCGCATGTCTTGGCGACTTGCATGCCAAGCATCACACCGGTAAGGCATACCGTGTTCGGCTCATTCGTGGCGTAAGCGTTGCGACATTCGTAGCACTTGACGATATGTGCCCTCATCGAGGTCACGGCCTGAACGAACGGATCTCTATCTGACTTTGGAGCCATGCTGCCCACACTCCAGACGTAACAAGCCGCGCCAACCATCACCGTGGACGATTGACGCGGCTTGATGGGGTATTACAGGCTACTTCCGTACGGTGCCACAGTGGCGATTTGCTGCGTGTCCTGACGCATGGCGTCCGCCTTCAACAGTTCCCCAACGTTGAACACGTACTCTTCCAAGAGCCGGGCACGGTTGCGCCGGTACTCTTCGTCAAGTTCCTGGACTTGCTGGTTGAAGCCGGTGGTTATGCGCCTCATGTCTTCCAGCACGCCGCCAGCCGTCCACTCTTCCGGGTCGATGGTGCTCGTGCCATCCTGCCAGCCGATGGCCCGCGTCTCCATCTAGTCCTCTTCCGGGTAGAACGAGAAGAGGTGTCGGCCGCCCCTGTCCTGACGGTCGGTGCGCTTGATCTGACCCTCGATCGGCCAGATGCCCAACGCCAGCGCCGACGCGAACTGGAGCTGAAGCTTCGTGGCGCCGGTCGTCGTCGTGACCTCAGCGCCAGTCTGCTTGTTGAACCACTCCATGAGCATGTACGTCGGATTGCCATCCTTGTTCTGCGACTTCGCGACGTACAACCCCGTGATCATGATGTTGCCGCTGGACTGCCATGGAGCGTCCGGAATGAGCTTCTGGAGTCCGTCCATCGGCGCGTCCTCCATCACCTCACTCCACGTCGTGGCGGACAGCGTCATCATCATCATGCGCTGCGCCATGTAGTCGGGGTTCAACTCCGTGTATTCGTCGCCGGTCGTCAGCGAGCGCACCCAAGCGCGCACGTCGAAGAGGCCAGCCAGCTCCGGGGGCAGGGGCGCCGGGTTGGCGAAGTGCGGGGCGATGACACCCTTGCGCCGTGCGACGATTTCGCCGCTCTGCGCGTTCTCAACTGCCTTAGTTGCCATATCTCACATTCCAGGGTGAGTTACTGCCAGTGCGTGCCGTCGGTTGACGACACGTTCTTCTCAGCCAGGTTGCCCTGGGAGTCCTCGGTGATCAGGTCGCCGTGCTCCGTGACCGGAACCGGCTTCGGCACGATCACGCCGCTAAACGTGCCTGACGGCATCCAGTTCCCGTCGGCGACGCTGATGTCGACGTTGGCGTGAACCAAGAGCGTCGATCCGCCAGGTACCGGAGTGTTCGGGTTGCTGGTCGGCGATGCCCACTGGACGGCGACGCACGTGGCACCCTCGACGAACGTACCGATGAGTGCGGCGGCCTGCTCCTCATCCAGGTTCCAGTCCGCCAGCCAGTAGTTCACGTGACCGTCGAAGTAGTTGCCGCCGAGTCCCTTAATGGCCGCCGTGACAAGCGCCAGGTTGGACTGCGTCGCGTACACCGTGGTCCACTCGACACCCGCATCGACACGACGCTTGTGGTCCGTCGCCGTCTCCTCGGCCGTCAGCGCACGGTATTCCATGTCGATGATGTCGTAGGAGTGCGGGTCCGGGTTGGCGTTCGGATCCTGCTCGATCCGGAACTTGCGACCCTGCGGGAATAGCGACCAGTCGGCCGCCGACCACGGGACCACACCGGAACCGGAGACGTATCCGCCGATAAACGGCGTGGCGCGAGGGATGTTGGCCGCAGCGGTGCCGACCGTATCCAGCATGACGACTTTCGGAATGTTCATGGTGATACTCCATTCGAGATAGTCACGGCGTGACATCCTCTTGAGTCCTGCGCGGCTGACTACGTGTCCGAACGGAATCAACCGGTTAGCCCATGCGTCAAACCAGGGGAAGTTATCCACTACTGTCATGAGGTCAACGTCCCACGCCATGTTCCTGGCTCTACGCACGTACTTCTCGCACAGTGTCCGACGCTCGGCTACTCGTTGGAGTATTTTCGCCGCCGCTGCGTCGTATCGCTGCTTCGGTGTCTTATCGAGCTCTACGTCACGTTCCGATGACCGCATCTACCTCATCGTCCAGGACGTAGCTTTCGAACGTCTCGATTGCGTCAGGGTCGAGACTATCGGCCGGAGCTTCATGGCCGCGCTTCGCGACCTTGCGTCCGTACATGGGCACCTGTTCCGGCGTACCGGCTTCGGCGACGCGCTTGAGCACGTCACCGCTGTCCGGGTTAATCATCGCTTCCAGCATGTCAGCGGCGGTACGCACGAAACACGGAGTGCAGAGCATCTGCGTCTCGCCGTCCTGAACCAGTACGACGATGAAGTCGTACGGATTCCCGCACCCGAGACTGCATCCGTACGAACGCGGCTCAAGCTCTACTGCGTCAGACACCTTCGACCCCCTATCTACGGGTTTATATGCGCCACTAGCTCCAGTGCTGCCTGTTTGGCCTGCTCATCGGTGGCGCCGACAGGACCAACAATACAGCTCCAACGCCTCCCCGGACGGACAGAGAGGGTCACTTTCCGATAAAGCTCGGGGGTCCATTCAATCGAGAGTACGACAGGCTCAAAGCGCTTATCGTGCCCACCTGGCGTGACTTCACCTGAATGCATGGAATACCATATGAAGGAACAGCCAGAGACAGAGTGCTGCGACGACATATCGGCCGAACGTTGCTCCGGTTCCTTCCAGGTGCCATATCTGGTCGGATAATGTGTACTGCGGCTTGCCGGTTCCCAGTGCCCAGAATTCCAGGGGCGCGAATCCGAGTAGAATCCACGCGGCCCAGTACCATGATGCCCAGTTCCAAGAGGTCATTTGCCATCCTTCTCTATCAGTGCTTTGGCCAGGTGCGCCACGTGTAGTTGCTTGCGCTTTGTGTCCAATGCGGCCCGGTGTTCCTGTACGTGCGTCTTGACCGTTTCGTGTAGTGCTGCGTGAGCAGTGGTTACGGCAGTGAGCTGGTCCACGATGTTCGGGTAACTGACAGGCTTTGACTGTGCCATCACATGTCCTCAATCAGGATCGTGACATCCTCGGGACGGTAACCCTTATTCAGTAGACGCTGCTTCGCGTCCTCTACCGTGATCGTCTGATTCTTCAGTGCCTTGATGATCTGGGCCTCTGTAAGCTGAGCCACGTTAGCACTCTGCTCAATCGTCCACAGTTGCAGCATGGCATCACGCTGCTGATGAGGGATACCCATTGCGTCGATTGCATTTGACGCACCCAGCTTGTCGATGTGATGGGCAATGAATTTCGACCTGATGGCAGTCAGGCCAGTGTTAATGAGTCTCGTATGGCGCTTGAGCTCAGCCGCCTGTAGCTTAAACGACACCTCGGATTCGGAGAATCCCAGCCGTGCCATCTGGGAATGTGCATCCGCCTCCGATATGGCGTTGTCCTGGTAAAGAACTTCGATTGCGCGAATGACCGTCAGCCGGTCGGACTCCAGTTTCTTGTTCACTGCGGAATCTATGAGCCCAGCGGCGCCCTTGTTGTCGTAACCGAGCTTCATGGCTTCGGCGACGCCGTTAGCGTGTGAAATGGCCCCCCACATGACCATATCAGCAAGCTCACTCGGCTGAAGTAATCTCGTGTGAAGCTCGAAAGCCAGTTGATTGTATTTCGGCTTGAGCCTGGACTCATCCAGCGCTTGATTCACCTGGGCTTCGGTGACTAGTCCACGGTTGAATAGCTGTTCCATCTCTGTTCGCGATAGTGGCTCACCCGCAGTGTCTACTAGCGTCTGGAATGCGCCCGGCTCCAGTCCATTCTGGCTAGCTATCGCGGCGGCCTGTTCCGTCGTCAAATGGTTCTGCACTACCGCATTGACGGCATCTGCGGTGGACATTGGGGAGAAAGCCAGTTTCTCCATGACGTCGAGCCAGTCGTTGCGAATCCTGGACTCTGCGATACCTTGCGCAAGTCGCGCCTTATCGATGAATCCTCGCCGGTTCGCCTCAAGCAATTGCTCAGGTCCCGGTGGCTCACCCGTGTTGCCAACCATGATGTCGAAGTCGGATTGGGTGAGTCCGTATTCAGCGGCTACTGCAACGGCTTCACCGTAGGGCATGTTTCCACGCAGTACGGCTAGTGCCGCGTCGGCTGGCGATAGCGCTATGTGGACCAGCTGTGCCCAGTGCACGGCGACATCGTGCGGTATCGCGTTGAGCTGACACCATGACAGGAACGTATCTACGCTGATGAGTCCGCGCCGCATCATCTCAAGCGCGCTTGCAGGGTCTGGATATACGTTGTTGGCGTTAATCATGGCGGTACCCCAGCCCTGATTAATGCCCTGCTCGGCTATGCTCTGGAGTACGTCTCCATGGGCCGCCAGTCCCTTGGCAGCAAGCTGAGACAGCGTGCCAGGATCAGGGAGCATGTGAGGATTCGACAGCAACGCGCCACGCACCGACGGTGCTAGCTCATTGTTGATGATCTGTGCGATAGAGCCCAGGATCGACCCTGCCACCATGGAGATACCGGCGCCCGCCTGAAGCTGGCCAGTCTCGTTCGCCATGAAGCCTAGCAATGGCTTCGCTGGTGAGTCCTCGGGTAGTGCTTCCCATAGCTTGCTGAGTGTCGTGTCCATCGACTGATGTACCTCTTGCGAGATGATATCCGAAATGCTGTGGAATATCATGAGCGCAAGCTTGTGTTTCACGTGTAACAGCTTGGCATGGGTTACTACTGTCGTCTGCGAGACGATGTGTGCTATTCGGTTACCTAGTTTCGCACCTCCACTGTGCGCCATTACGTCATGCCTTTCTTTCGTACTACAGGATATTCGCTATGATGTCTTCCAGGACACCCGCTACCTCACCGGACATACTAAGCATGGTGTGAATCAGCCAGCGGCCCATGGGACCGGCATACTTTCGCCCGAGACTGAGCCATGCGCCTAGTATGTAGCGGCCCAACAGTAGGGCCAGCTGGTCCGGATGAGTGAGCAGATAGAGCACCCATGCGCCCTCATGGCTTATCCACCGTAGGGCGCCGGATATCAAGTTGTAGAGCGGATTCCAGATGTTTTGCAGTACCCAAGAAACGATACCGCTGATCCAGGATCGTACGTCGTTGTAAATCTGGTCAATCAGCCGACTGGCCCATACGATGATGTTCTGTACGAAACTGTAGAGTGAACTCCAGAGGCGACTGATCCACGCCGCAAGGTTGGCTAGTTGCTTTTCTGCCCACTGGACAACGATCGTGTAGACCGACTGTGCCATGCGTTCTACGGCTTGAATCAGTCCCCAGGTCCATTGGTATACGGAATTGATGTCACGGACTATCTGGTTTATCCAGCCGTCCACGTAGCTGTAGATTGCCTGGAATACTGCGACGGCTTTATGCCATAGGTCATCTAGGCCACTGAATGCCCATCCCCATATGCTGTTCAGCCATCCGAACACAGGTCACGTCCTACAGTGAGTGTATCGCGTCGAGGGTCTTGACCTTGTCCTCAATCGCCGTCTTGATATACGCGGCGTTGTGGTCCGCGTCAGGGACCGTGATTGAGCCGGTCGTACCCTTGGAGGGTCCGTCGGTCACGGTGTAGGTCACGATCCACACGTTCTGAAAGCCGATGCCCGTGGAACTGAGCTCGATGTCAGGACGCTGGCTTATGACCTTGTAGTTGTCAGCCACTGTTCCTCATCCTTCCGATTACGTAGTCCATTCCCGCCGTGGCGCCGCTGATGTTGCTCACGGCGTGGTGAAGTGCTTGCCCTTGCGCTTGGATCATCGCATGGACATCAGTGCGTGTCGTTGTCGCACCGACGCTTTTCCGGTCGTTCGGCTTCGATACTTTCATCTTGGCAGTTGAGCCGTCGGTCACTGCGTCAAGGATCGTGGCCGGGTAGTCGGTTTCCGTCAGGTTGGCTGGCCAGTTGAGCGCGTGGATAGCCCGCCATGCGACCGTGAGCTTGTCCTGCGTCGCCAGCGCCGACAGTAGCGGCTTACCGGTCCCTGCGTGGACAGCCTTGGTGAAGGCCTTGCGGAACGCGTCTGGTGTCGGGAATGCGGCGTACGGCGTGTCGAATGCCTTGGGTGCGCCGTAGCCCGCCGCTGGTATACCGAGTGGGTTGTTTGTCCATCCCTGGATCGGTGTGGCTTGAGCCCAGAGGTTCAGCACGTCTAGCGCGAACTGACTTCGCTCGATGCCAGCCACGTCTAGTAGCGCTTCGCGCCAGCCGTCAGGCCACGTGGTCATCGTTCCGCCTCTTCTCGCTGTTCAGCCATAACCGCTGCACGGTCGGCGCGACCGTAGTTGGACCAGCGCATCACGTCAGGGTCGGTCCGTAACGTGTGCAATTCGTCGTGGATGGACTTTATCGTTGACTCCATTCCGGAGAGTTGAGCGACGATTTTGATAGCTGATCCGGCTATCGCAAGCATTGCCGCACAGAACACACCCACGAGGGTTGCGCCTAACGGCGACTGAAGGAATGCGGACGCACTTGCTAGCATCATGGCGCCACCATAAATTGTTTGAGGATGTGGTTCACTGTGTCGTCGTTGCGACAGTTCATCCTGATTGGTGCGTATGGTAGGAAAACTCTTTCCGTATACGCTTGGCCCTTGTCCAATCCATGTGCTGTCCAGAATTGAATCCAGGTTTGCGTATTCCAGTCGTAGTATTCGAGCCATTCGGTCCACTTGTTGTTGACGTTGTCATCCATGGTTAGCATGACTTCGCCACCGAACATGCCAGCTATGATGACACTGTTTGTTGTGCCAGGTGTCGCTGCGGCTATCGTCTGTCCGCCTAGTGGGATGGCGGTATTCTGCGTGAGCAGGTTGTCTTGGTCAGCATTGGTGCCGTAGACGACCGCTTGAATGGTGCTGCCAGTGGCGCCCCCTACGTTGCCTATCTCCAGCTTGAAGAAACGTGTGACGATTGGGACTTTCACGACGATGAACGTACCGGGCGGTATCGTCCAGTCGGTATCGCCCATTTGCAGGGTGGCAAGCTGGTCTTGAAACCAATCGACCTTCACGTGAGCGAACACATTGGAGCCGGGCGCGTTCGTAGTTACTATGAGGTACTGGTAGCCGTTGGAATCGATGATGGGTGAAACGCTGTTAGTGTTATCAGGATACGCCTCCGTCAAGATGGGCACTGCTGAGAAGACATAGCGTTTCTGCCAATCGGGGTTACCGATCCCACCGGTCACTGTACGCCTCCCTTCACAGCGATATCGGGGTCACTGACGCACTGGTCTGCGTTCCCCGTAGATAGTCAAACTCGAATACTACGATTGGGTCATGCAGGATGAAATCCAGGTTGTAGCCGACGATGGACCATTGACCCGAGTTGATTTGGTTGTTCACATCAAACGTGTACGTGTAGTCATCGAACGCCAGGAACATGTTTTGCTCGTTCGGGAACGCGTAGCCGTTACCCGCTTGGATCTGAAGAAACACGAGTCCGCCGCATCCCGCTGGCCAGGTCATCGAGATACGACGGACTATTGACGGGCCCAGTGGGCACGGCAGTGAACTTACTTGCTTGACACCATTTCCCGGGCCGTACTGAGGGATGAATACCTTGGAGGCATCAGCCATGGCTGCATCACTGACTACCGCGTGAGGGGATGAAGTAGACGCACCCAGTCACGATTCCGGATGCGACATGCAGGAGTAGTTGCCTGTTGATGGGCGGCCCATCGGGTCCGAAGTGTTCGGTTGACGAGTCTTTTGTGACGAAAGCCACTTCACCCTTGATGTCCGGACCGTCCTGGAATTCAACCACCGTCTCCACCTCAATGGTGGGCGAAATGGCGATGTCCGCTGAGTACGTGACGGCGGCTGTTCCCACGCCTACTGCCTTGACGGCTATCTTGGCGCCCGCCGCAACAGTGACTTCCACGCTCGGCTGAATGTACTCACCCGCCGCGCCCGGGTTGACTGACGCGATGATGTTTCCAGCGGTGTCGTAGAGCTGGAAGTTGTTGGCTTCGCCAGCCGCAGCGGCGCCCTGTAGGGCCACGGTCCATGAGACGGTGTAGGTGCCCGCTGGCACGCCAGTGAGCGCTGCGATGTCGGCGCCAGCGGCGGGAGCGACAACGTTTCCTGACACCGACTGTGACAGCGTCCCGCTTGCATCGCGTAGCGACCATCCGGCAAGCTTGCCACCGCCCTGCATGATGATGACATCCACGGACGTGGGTTGAACGGTGAACGACAGTACGCCGCCCAACCGCACGTCAATGTCGATCTCCGGAGGCATGGGCTAGCCCAGCCGCGCCAGCGTGAGGGACACCTTGACGGCAGTGGCCGCCGCGCTGTCAACGGACTTCAGCACGGTACCGCCACGGTTGTTGGCCTGGATCAGCGGGATACTGGCGCGTCCGCTGTCCCTGGACAGTCGGATGAAGTAGTCGCGCGTTTCACGGGCGTCCGAGTCACCGGGCATCCCGATGTCGAAGTTACCGGTGTCCGGTCCGTTGAGCGCGACACACGCAACAGCAGCGGAGCACACGTAGCCCAGCACGGCGTACGTGAAGTCCGCCTTGAAGTTGTCGAATGACGAATTGACAGCAGCCGCCACGCCGTACGCGCCGATGGCACCGGAAGTCACGCTGACCTCGGTGTCCATCACGTCGATGATGCGGGATTGGATGCTGGCCCAGTCGGACAGCTTGGGTGCACCGGTGGACAGGTCATCGTACCCGTAGGTGACGACCACGACACCGGAACCGGCGCCGGTCGCGTCGATCTCGACGGTGGGCACGTCGCTGGAGTAGACCTGGACCTCAGCGCCCCATGGGAGCAGGTTGGCATTCTGGATGGTACCGGTACGCAGTCGAATGCCCTGGTTGGCGTCGTGCATGCGCGGGGAGCGGATGCGGACGAAGTCGGTAGTGGCGCCCGACGACCAGACCTGTTCGATGTACGCGTTGCCGGAGTTGAATGCGTCGATCGCGAACGTGCCGACTGCGCCTGGACTGACGGTTGCGGCGTTGGTACCCGCGCCCGCTGCGGTGAAGAAACCGGGTACCGTCCTGAGTGTACGTGGCATGTTGTGTCAGTCCCCTGTTACTTCGCGCCCTTGACGTACTTGCTGTTCCAGCGGATCATGGCCGCCGCACGGTTCACGGCGTCCTCGATCGTGTTGTTGGGCATCTTGTCGATGGTCTGCAAGCCCTGCTGCATGTACGGCAGGAACGAGTCCATCGCTGCGGTGTACTTGCCCTGCTTGTCCTGCGCGCCCTGACTGACGCGAGGGAGGCCGGTGTTGATGTACGCGTTCTGCCACTGCGCGAGGGTGACGGAACGGCTGTTGGCGATGTACTTAGCCTTGCTCGCGGTGACGCGCGCCAGCCACTTGTCTGCGTTCTGCGCAGCCTTCTCACCGGGCGCTTGGGTGACGGCGAGCGCACCCGCCTTCATGCGGTCCTGAGCACCGCTGATTCCCGTCAGCCACTTGGCCGTAGCCTGAGCTGAGGTTGCACGTACGGGCATTTCACTTCCCATCTACTTGGCAATTGAGAGCGGTGGAACCTGGCGTATTCCCCTGGTGAAACACGCCAGGTTCTCCGTGGTGACACCTCTGCAATTCCCAGTGTCTCACGAAATGATTGAATGACATAAGACCCGTTCGTTACTACCCCCCACCATTGAGAGGGGGACCCCCCCGGGATAGTCTCTCAAGATATGCAAGCTGACCGGCTAGCCACTTATCGTAGTGTGGCCCTTTCTTTTCATGTATCTGCCGCTGCACCTCTATTGCGACAGTAATACCGCATTCGACGTGTGATGGCAACTTGCGCTTTCTCGCCGTGACTTTCATCGGCTTGCCACAATAACGACATGGCATGTACTTGAACTGTGACTGATCCGCTGACAGTCGACCTGCATTACCATCCATGAGCATAATTGTACACCCTCTGAAGTATATTGAGTGGATCACTACCGCCCCCGGTTCGATCCCCTTCCTTCCAGAGGTGCCAGTACTGTGTCAGCATGCTGCGACCCGGTTGTCAACACATTGGCGATTCGGTTTCTCTCCTAT
>Ga0210406_10005136_pt1 | contig 13806 bp, 13 predicted proteins | sample IncBWC30MmetaG_FD_155454 | JGI IMG/M metagenome (GOLD analysis project Ga0210406, IMG submission 155454) | Forest soil microbial communities from Barre Woods Harvard Forest LTER site, Petersham, Massachusetts, United States - Inc-BW-C-30-M | ecosystem: Environmental > Terrestrial > Soil >... | reverse complement strand
AATTTGATCTTGATTGCCACGATTTTCGGTACGCAGAGACGCCGTCTACTGTAAGACGGCTTCAAACGGCATTCTGTTATCCGAGATGTACCACCAGAGCGCTGGTTCTATTGTAAAACAGCGCGCAGCCGCACGTCCGGCTGAGGCGGTGTTCCTTTGGCCGGTATCTGGTTGGTATAGTCAGTTTTCAGAGACTTCTTCTGGAGGTGCGCAACATGCGGAAAACACTGGGTCTGATTGTGATCGCCCTATGTCTCGAGACACTGGCTTTCGCGGCCAACAAGGAATCCGGAAGCACCACCCTGAAAGACGTGCAGCCTGCCGGAACCACCGACAAGAAACATAAGAAACAGCAGTTCGACCTCTCTTTTGCGACCTCCAAGAACGAATACACCTGCCGCACCAACGAAAACCAGAAGGTGCAGGCGACGGACTTCGTGGTGGGAACCTCGATCGACTACAAGATCGACGGCAACAAGGGCCAGGTCAAGAGCACCCCCAGCGGCAAGAGCGCGAAGTGCACGCTCGTGCGGGTAGCAGCGCTCGGTTCGACACCGCAGTAGCCGCGTCCCACACGTTCGACACCAAACAGAAAACGGCGGCAGCACGTTGAGGAACCGTGCCACCGCCGCTGTGGGGAGTCCGTAAGTCCGAGTGAACGGAGTTTACGGACAACGTCCAGGCGTGTCTCCGTCGGCCAAATGCTGATCGAAGGCCTTTGGGAATACCACACTGATGGTTTGCGGTTTGCTGCCGGGAGTGCCATGGCAGACGAACACGTTGTGCATGTCGAGCACCCATCCCCCGTAATACTGGTAGCCCACTCCAACACCGGCAATGGTGCCTCCGTCGTCGGATACGGCTGATGGAGAATACAGGGTGTTCCACTGTTCCATCGGCGTGCCCTGCTGCTTCACGAAATCGTCCAAGGGGACAGTGCCAAGCTGAGGAGTCCGGAGGAACGGCCCCGTATACACGAAGTCGAACCACATGTTTCCGCTGTAGCCGACCATCACATTGCCGTCGGAATTCATGGCGTAGGGATTGGTAACGGAAACTCCAGGGAACCCGGGGAAGTATTCCAGCAAACTGCCGGGCGCCGTGTTGCGACGCCAGCCGCTGCCATCGTACGGATATTGTCCTTCGAAGACTTGGCCCGCGACGGTGGAACCATCACCGCTTACCGTAAAGGCTTCGGAGACCGGATCGCCATTGGCGTCGGTGATCAGCTCCGGCTGGCCGTTGTGCCAGATGGTGCCGAACCAGCCGCCCCATTCGGCTTCCTGCCATCCCACAGCAACGGAGCCATCGGCGGAGACCTGATCGACGCGGCTGTTGGCCCAGGTGCCGTCAGAACGCTTGAACGACGACTTGAATTCAATCGAGCCAATCGCCGTATTGGGGATCCAGCGGAACGCCTTGTAATCGGTGCAGGTGTTGTAGGTGTAGCCGAACACTGATCCGTCGTTGCTGACGGCAAAGCTGGAATTGGTGTCGGTGCCGCACTTGCCGATCGGCCTTACGCGGACCCAACCGTTCTTGGCGTCCCAGCGATAGGCGCCCAGATCAGTGTCGGAGTTGACATCCAACAGATTGGTGGAAATGTAGCGGCCGTTGCGTGAAATCGAAACGTTACCGCCGGTGCTGGCTACGTTCATGGAGACGACGCCGCTCTTGGGGGTCCACTGGAAGACCGGTCCGCCGCGGCCACCAAAGTCGCCCACAACAGTCGAACCGTCGCCGCTGAGGCCATTCACGAAGGCCGCATAGCCGAGCTGATAAAGCTTGGGCGCGCCCGGCGTCAGAGCGAACGTGATATTGGCCGTCGTCGCCTTCGCTGGATTGGCCGTGATCGCCATGTAAGCGCACGGGTTGTAAGTCGAATCGGCTTGCACTCCCGGCCAGAAGCGTTCCGCTCCCGGCAGGAAGTACGTCGGGGGAGTGGAGAATCCGCCAAAAGCGAGGGCGTCCACGTAAATCACATACCTGGCGCCTGGTGTCAGGCCGTGAAGCGTGTAGCTGCCGTCGGGTCCGGTCTGGCCTTGGGTCATCTGCCCGGTGATGGCAGAGGTGGAATCAACGTAAGGATCGGCTATGTTGCGGGCGATCACGTTCACGCCCGTCAACTCGGTCTTGCCGTCCAGGTCGTAAACCTTGCCGGTCACGGTTCCGTAAGAACTCGACCATCCCGGACCGGGATACAGATCGGAGAACGAAGCCAGCGTGTCGGTGGTGTGCAGGTTAGCCTGGGCCAGACCGGTTCCACCCACGTTGGGGTTGGTGTAGGGATACATCGTCTCCACGTCGGCGCTGGTCAGGTTCGTGGTGTAGGGCAGACTGCTGCAACTTTGCGGACCGACGTTTTCACCCGTGAACGGGCTGTAGAAGTAAGCCGCGCCGTTGGTCTGGGTGTGCGCCATGCCCAGCGAGTGGCCGAACTCATGGGTAGCCACACCTTGGAAGTTCATGGCGTTGGTATCAGCCGGATCGATGGCGCTTCCGTTCAGTACCACGAAGCTTTCGGTGATGATCGTCGTACCCGCGATCGCGAACTGCGGGCTGGAGATTCCCAGGACTCCGTCGCCGGCACCAAAGAAATTCTGCATGATGCTGCCGTCAGCATCGAAAACGACGTAGATGCCGCGTCCGTTCGACGTACCGATGATGCGGTCGATGTTGGTCGAGTCGATGTCGGGCAGGCCGATCTGTGAGAAATCGCCCACCACGCTTGCGTGCAGAGAAGCGGTCTTAATGGCAGACCAGTCTCCGTAGCCCTTGGTGACCAGGGCCTTGCCAATGGAGTTGTCGAAGGTGACAGGACCACAGTTACCCGTGGACCAGTCGCAAACAACGCCCAGGTTGCCGAGGTCGTAATACACCGGTACTGGGGAAGAGGTGTCGTAGTGATAAGCCGTCTTGGTGGCAGGATCGACGAGGAGAGGACCTCCGGCGAACGCCGATAGCGTGAACGCTGTCAGCGATGCGACGAGGACCATAGTGATTGCTCTACTTTTGGACATGCTTCATCCTTCCGCTCTCGATCCACTGGCCGTTCACGGCTTGCTTTACCAGTCCAACGAAAGCATTGACATTGACAGGGCCTTGCTGGGTCATCATGGCGCGTTGCTCTTTGGTCCCCAGCAGAGTGGAGTCGATGGTGACGTTCTTGAAAAGGCCGGCGTTATTCGACTGGTTGACTGCGCCGGCCATCGAAACCTTGAACTTGCCCTGACCCAGGCCGACGGTGGTCTGCAGCCCGGTCCATGCGGCGTGCTTATTGAGGAACAGGATCGCTTCCTCGCCCTTGGTGTAGGTCGCCCAACCGGCGGGCGTGACCATCAGGTTCGTCTGTCCATTGCCCATGTCGCGGGGCTTCAGTAGTCCGAACTGACGGAAAATATAGTCGCCGCTCACTTGTCCGCGGATGGCGTCGGCTACGTGCATGGTCACTTCGGTGTAGGGAATGCCGCGATCGTCAATGCCGTCGGACACTTTGATAATCGTGCCGCGCAGAATGAGTTCGGAGTTGGCGACAAGGTCAACCACGTTGACCTCGCGTCGGGATGTTGTGGCGCTCGCGACCGTGGTCGCGAAGAGCAGGCCTAGGAGTGTCCAGGCGCACAGGCGGCGCGGACCTCGGGGATTCATCATGGGTTGGTGCTCCTTGTAGCTAATGCGGTTGCCGCTCAGACAGACTGGCGCTGTTCTTCGGTATAACTACCGTGCGGAATAGTCATTCAGGGGCCGGAGATCATGGCTGTGATGCCTGATGCCTGGCCGAATTCGTCATGCAAATGGGAACGGGTAATACGGGTTCCGGTTGGTACTAAATTATTTATACAACGTTAAACAAACAGCGTCAATGTTAAAATCACCCGGTTCTTTTGGGTCGAGGCCGAGGGCATGCCGAGAACACCCGATCCCGAGCTGGAAAATAGAATCGTTGCCGCCGCGATGCGCCTGCTCGACCGCGGAGGCGAAGTGGCCATCACCATGCGTGCTGTTGCGGTGGAAGCGAAAACAACCACGCCCACCATCTACGAGCGATTTCCCGACCGGGAGGCAATTCTGCGCCGCGTGGCGCAACGAGGCACGGACGAGTTGTTCGCGGTACTGCAACCCCTTGGAAGCGTGGATAAGATGGTCCGCGAGTATCTCCGCTTCAATTGCGCTCATCCTCAGCGCTTCGATTTGACGGTTGAAGTCTTTGGTGAGCGATCGGTCGCCGGCGAGTCCAGGCCGATATTCGATCTCTTGAAAGCGCGCCTTACAAAGGAAGTGGGTGTAACCGGGAGCAGGTGCGAGGACCTGGCGCTCGCCATCGCCTCGCTGTTCTTCGGAACTGCACGGGGAATGGTGGCTGCGGGGGCTGATACGCGCCATGCTAATGCATTGCGACGTTCTTCGCTGTCGGCGCTGCGGCTTCTTATGAATCCGTTTTCGGCGCCGCGCCGAGCGAGGGCGCGTTCGCGGTGAACGCGCGAGAAAGCGGCCGACGTCGGTCGTCGAGCCGCTAGTGCAGTATCTCCGCCAGTTTTCCGCTGGCAATCAATTCCGCAACACGAGCGAAGTCCTGGGTGAGGATTCGGTCCTGCGCGATGGTTGGAGAGACCGCGCGAATCGCGGCGTGGGCGGCTTGGCCGCGCTTGCCAGTCTTCATCGGAGCGCGGAAGTCGAGGGCCAGCGCCGCAGCCAGCGCCTCGATGGCCAGCACGTTGCGCGTGTTGTCGATCACGTGCAGCAGCTTGTTGGCCGCCGTCATGCCCATCGAGACAAAGTCTTCCTTGTTGCCCGAGGTGGTGATCGAGTCCACAGAAGCGGGATGGGACCACACCTTGTTCTCGCTGACCAGAGCGGCAGCGGTGACCTGCGGCATCATGAAGCCGGAATTAAGTCCCGCGCCCGGCGCAAGGAATGGAGGCAGGCCTTCGTTGAGCGACGGGTTGACCAGGCGTTCCAGGCGCCGCTCGGAGATGCCTGCCAGCGCGCTGAGGGCGATGGCGAGAAAGTCCAAGGCAAAGGCCACGGGCTCGCCGTGAAAGTTGCCGCCTGAAATGATGTCGCCTGCGACCGGTGCCCCTATGATCGGCCTGGGGCTTCCGACCTTCTTCGGTTCGGGGAAGACCAGGGGATTGTCGACGGCGGAGTTCATCTCGATCTCGAAAACTTCCCGGCAGTGTGCGAGAGTGTCGCGCACCGCTCCGTGGACTTGCGGCATACAACGCAGCGAGTAGGCGTCCTGCACCTTGCCGCAGCTGCGATGCGATTCGCGGATCTCGCTGCCTTCGAGCATGCGGCGCAGATTGCGCGCTACCTGTAGCTGCCCAGGATGAGGCCGAACCGAGTGGATGCGCTCATCAAAAGCGACATCGGTACCCTTCAGGACGTCAACGGCCATGGCTCCGAGAACGTCGGCGGTGTCGGCGAGGATAGTCGCCTGGATCGTAGCCAACAGGCCAACCGCCAACATTGCCTGCGTGCCGTTGATGAGGGAGATGGTTTCTTTGGCTTCCAGCACTAGCGGCTTGATGCCGGCTTGCTTTAACGCGTCTGCGCCCGACATACGCTTGTCCTGGGAAAATGCTTCACCCTCGCCGATGAGGACCAATCCCAGGTGTGACAACGGCGCCAGGTCTCCGCTGGCTCCTACGCTGCCTTGCGACGGAATCACAGGATGCACGCCGCGATTCAACAGGTCGCAGAGTGTGTCAATGACGACCCCGCGGACGCCGGAGCAACCCTTTGCCAGAGAGTTCGCCCGCAACAAAATCATGGCGCGACTGACTTCCTGGCTCAGTGGAGCACCCACTCCCACGGCGTGGGAGCGTAGGAGATTCACCTGCAACTGGCGGATGTCGTCGGGAGGAATGCGTACGTCGCTCAACTGGCCGACGCCTGTGGTTACGGCGTAACCGACCCGATTGTTCTCGACCAGGTCTTCGACCACGGCGCGCGCGCGATCGACCGCGAGGCGGGCTTCTGGCTCCAGCATCACGGGACGCCGCTCCAACACCACTGCGCGGACATCATCCAGGGTCAGATCGTTGCCATTGATGTGCAGTACCTTCATGCGATCTCATTCTGCCGCGGCGAGGCTGTCATGATCGGCATCCTCGCTAAGGCGCCACTTTCTATTGTTCAGCTTTTCCCGGCGGCCTTCAAGAACGGCGCCATGTATTTCTTGGGCAGGTGGATGCGCTTGAACTCCGAGTTCACAACGATGTGGACACTCTCACCCTCAGCCAGCGCCTTGCCGTCGTCGACGCGCACGATCTGGTAGGCAAAATGGAGCAAAGACTCACGCACGTTTATCAGCCGGGTGCGGATGGCGATCAGGTCGTCATAGCGAGCGGGAGACTTGAAGCGGCAATGAACGTCCGCCACGGCAATGTGGGTGTCGTCCTGCTTCTCCATGTCTCGGTAGGTGAAGCCGAGCTGGCGCAACATCTCCACCCGGCCGACCTCAAACCAGACGATGTAATTGGAGTGGTAGACGACGCCCATCTGGTCGGTTTCGGCGTAGCGCACGCGCAGCTGCGCTTCAAACACCTGGACTGCTGATTGGTTGTCCGGCTGCATGAACCCCGTACTCCAACTTATCATGCAGCCGTGTACTGTGCGGGGCGGATGGCGGTAGCGGCCCTGCTCCCCAGCTCGTCTACTTCTTGTCAGGCGCTACGGCTGCCGGGGCCGCGGCGTTGTGAACGACCTGTCCGCGAACCGGCTCGCCTACGGGTACAGCGACGCCGTCGGCAACGTAGTCGACGAACTGCGCCGGAAGCGTTTGCGGCAGCGGCCGACCTTTCGAATTTTGCAGCCGGTACTCCAGATGTGGCGCCGGCGAGCTGCCGCTGTTGCCGCACTCACCGACTACGTCTCCCTGCTTCACCTTGTCCCCCTGCTTCACCTTGATGCTGTTCTGTTTCAGGTGCATCAGCAGAGAATATTCCTGGTTGCCATGCGAGATCAGAACACGATTGCCTGTGGGCAAGACCTGTTCCGGCCGGCCCGGCACATTGTCGGCATACGAATCATTGATCAAGACGACCGTGCCGTCCTCGGGCGCCAGCACCGGCTGTCCATAACAGTAAAACTGCTCGTTCTTGCTGCCGTCACCGGAGAAGGGACGGCCATCTTTCAAGACCGTAAAGACCGTCGCGTAGCGTTCGGCGTCGAGGTAGGCGTCGGAGTTCTGATAGATGAACCTGCCGCCCTGGTACACGAACCAATCGCCCTCAAATGGCAGTCGCAGTTTGGTGGTGTCCTTGTAATCGGAGAAACGGTTTCCGGTGGCGGGCGGGGAAGGTTGAAACTGAATTACCGCGATCTGTCCCTGTTCATTCAAAGTGATCGTGGTGAAGATCGGGTCTTTGGTCTTGCTGAACTGCGAATACCTGGAGTAAACGGTGTTGGCTGCGAGCAAGTCAGGGCCAAAGTTCTCGCCAAGCATCTTCTCCTCGCGTCCCCACTCGTTGCCGATCTTTTTCGCCACAGTCGCGGTATTGGGGCCGCTGCTCCTGGCTTTCATCTGGGGCGAGAACGCGGCGTATAACGCGGGCGACTGGCCGCTTTCGAAGTATCCAAAGAGCTGGCGGGCCCGCGTTTTAGCTGCGGCGCTCATCACCGCATAACTCCCCGGCGCGGCAGCGGGCGCTGGGGCCGGCTTCTTGGGTGCTGGTGCGGCGGTTTGGGCGAACATCAGGGCTGGGAACAGCAACATCGCTACCACGTGCGGGCGAAGCTTCACAGTCTACCTCCCTGTCCAATTCGGTTTACGCTTCTCCAGAAAGGCGGTGATTCCTTCCCGAAAGTCATGTGTGGTGCGGATGCGCGCATTTTCATCCACTGCTGCCGCGATCTGCCGGTCGAGTTCGACATGAGAATAGGCCTTGAGCAAGCGCTTGGTTGCGAGCAGTGAAGCCGGGCTGTTGGCGGCGAGGGTCTCCGCCAACTCACGTGCGCGAGCGAGCAAGTTCTCAGCGCTCACTACTTCGTTCACCAGTCCGATGCGATAAGCTTCGTCGGAGTCGATGATACGACCGGTCAGCAACAAATCGCGAGCTTGCTTCTCACCGACCTGGCGCAGCAGGAACGTGGCGACGATGGCGGGGACGAATCCGATACGAACTTCGGTGTAGCCGAACTTCGCCGCGGCAGATGCCAGCGTGAAATCGCAGAGCGTGGCGAGTCCGCACCCACCGGCGATGGCCGCTCCGTTGACGGCGGCGATCGTTACCTTGGGGAAGTCGTAGAGGGTCCGGAACATGTGGGCCATCCGTCCGGAATCGGCCAGGTTTTCTTCCTCTGTCTGGCCGGTGATCTCACGCAGGCTGTCCAGGTCCATGCCGGAACAGAACGCGGTCCCAGCGCCCGTCATGATCAGGATGTGCACAGGCGACTTCTGTACCTCATGCAGGGCGTGGTGCAGTTCTTCTATCAGTTCATAACTGATGGCGTTACGCTTGTCGGGCCGGTTCAGAGTGAGGGTGGCGACCGGGCCGTCGGAAGTGAGAGTCAGCGTCGCGTATTGGTGAGGATGCTGGGACATCGGCCTGTCTCAGAACGATGAACCCGGGCCGCCCGCTCGCCGGGGCTTGCCAGGGCCTGTATTAGATGTCTGCGTCGTTTGGCATTATCACACCTAAAGACTTGCGTAACCGATTTCTTTTGTTGGTGCCTGCCGCAAGCCGCACCGGGTTCGCCCATTTTGGAAGTTTCGAAAAGCCCACATGGCGCAATGTCTTACATTTTCGGCCCGCCGAAGCGCTCGCCGATTTCGGCCGAGAGCCGCACTAGGTCGGCTATGGGCTTCTTGACCGGGAATGGCGCTTTGCGCAGTTGCAGGGCTTCCAGAACTTTCTCCGTGGCGATATTCCCGACCAGCACGTCCTGGGCAAAGGGACAGCCACCCAGGCCTCCAATGGCGGAGTCGAAACGGCGGCATCCGGCGTCATATGCCGCCAGAACTTTGTCCACAACTTGGTCGGGACGGCTGTGGAGATGCACACCGATTTCCAAGCTGTCGAACTTCTCCAAAACTGGACTGACGACATCGGAGATTTGCTGGGGCGTCGCCAGACCGACGGTGTCTGCGAGCGAGATGGCTTGGAGGTCGAGGTCGGCCAGCAGACTGATGCCTTCGAGAAGTTCTTCGGGGTTCCAGAGGTCGCCGTAGGGGTTGCCGAAGGCCATCGAGATGTAGGCGATGGTGTCGAGGCCGCCTTCGTCAGCCTTCTGCTTCACCTTCTCGAGGATGTCGAGATTTTCTTCCGCCGTCTGGTTCTGGTTGTTCTTGAGGAACGTGGGTGAAAGCGAGTATGGGAAGCCAACAGTGCGCACGGCATTGGTGGCGATGGCGCGCTCCACACCACGTTCGTTGACCACGATGGCGATGATCTCGACGTCGTCAGGGGGATCGAGTTCGCTGAGAACCGTCTCGGAGTCGGCCATCTGGGGCACAGCCTTGGGCGAAACGAAAGAGACGGCGTCGATGTGCTTGAATCCGGCGGCGACGAGCGCCTTCAGGTATTGGACCTTGGTCGCGGTCAGGATCTGTCCGGGCAAGCCTTGCCAGGCATCGCGGGGACATTCGATGAGGGTAATGGGGTCAGGCATGAGGAACTGGTACCTGGTAACTGGCGAATATTAATAAGTAATTAGCCGTCAGAATGCTTCATTGCTGATAGCTACGTCTGCAACACTCCCACGTTGAATTTCGGAACGTCGGGATTCAGGGCTGCGGCGTCCAGCGCCGTGATCAGCGCCTCGCGCGTTTCCATTGGATCGATGATCTTGTCGAGCCACAGGCGGGCCGCACCGTAGCGCGGGTCCATCTGTTCGTCGTAAGTGGCCTTCACCTCGTCATAGAGCTTTTTCTTGTCTTCTTCGCTTAGCTTCTTGCCGCCGCGCTCGAGCTGCTTGATCTTGATTTCGACCAGCGTGCTTGCGGCCGAGGCGCCACTCATAACCGAGTACTTTGCTGTGGGCCAGGCGAAGACGAAGCGCGGATCGTAGGCCTTCCCGCACATGGCGTAGTGTCCCGCGCCGAAGGAACCGCCGATGATCACCGAGATCTTGGGCACCACGGAATTCGACACGACATTCACCATCTTCGCGCCCGCACGGATGATGCCGCTCCATTCCGCGTCACGCCCTACCATGAAGCCGTTCACATCGTGCAGAAAGATGAGTGGCACCAGGTTCTGGTTGCAATCCATGATGAAGCGGGCCGCCTTCTCCGCCGACTCCGTGTAAATCACGCCTCCGAATTCGATGCGCTTGTTGCCGGAATGGTCCACCTGTTGCACATGGGTCTTCTGGTTGGCGACGATGCCGACGGCGTAGCCGCCGATGCGCGCGTAGCCACAAAGCACGGTCTCGCCGTACTCGGCTTTGTATTCGTCGAACTCGCTGCCGTCGACGATGCGCGCGATGATCTCCTTTACGTCGTACTGCCGGGCCGGGTCGCTGTCGAAGACGCCGTAGATTTCCTCGGCGGGATAGAGCGGCTTGCGCGAAGGCTTGCGGTCAAAGACGCCAAGCTGTCGGTTGCCCATCTTGTCGACCAGCGAGCGGATGCGCATAAGGCAGTGATCGTCGTCGGGCTCGCGGAAGTCCACGGTGCCGCTGATCTGCGCGTGCATCTTAGCCCCGCCCAAATCCTCCGCCGAGTACTTGGCGCCGATGGCGGCCTGCACCAGAGCAGGTCCGGCGAGAAAGAGGCCGCTGCCTTCGGTCATCAGAATGTGGTCGCACATGACAGGCAGGTAGGCGCCGCCAGCGACGCACATGCCCATGATGGCGGTGATCTGGGGAATTCCCATGGCCGACATCACCGCGTTGTTGCGGAAGACGCGGCCGAAGTCATCGGTGTCGGGGAAGACGTCTTCCTGTAAGGGAAGGAACACGCCCGAGGAATCGACGAGATAGATGGTGGGGATCCGGTTGTCGATGGCGATGTTCTGCGCACGAATCACTTTCTTGGCGGTCATCGGGAAGAACGCGCCAGCCTTCACTGTAGCGTCGTTCACGATGAGCATGACCAATCGGCCTTGCACTCGAGCCAAGCCGGTGACCACTCCCGCTGAGGGCGCGCCGCCCCACTCTTCATACATGCCCCATGCAGCGTAAGAGCCTAGCTCGAAGAATTCGGTGCCGGGGTCCACCAGGCGCTCGATGCGCTCGCGCGCATTGAGCCTCCCCTTCTTGTGCTGCGCCTCGATGGCCTTTTCCCCACCGCCCTGATGGATGACTTCTTCATCCATACGGACCTGCGCCACCAGTTCCGCAATCGAGTGCTGATTGTGCTCGAAGCGCGGGGAGGCGGCTTTGACCTTGGTGGACAACAGGGCGGCAGAGCCGGAGTGCTGGTGATCAGTCATGATGGACGCTTAGTGCCCGAGGGCAGACCGATAACGATAAAGCAGCGGTGTGAGTGCGCGCAATGCAGGGAGGGCAATTTCACCTCAGGCAGGAGAGGTAGAGAGGAAACGCTTGCGCCGAAGGTGAGCAGAGGACGCCAATCGCTAGCCACTTATCGCTGGTTATCGCGTCAGCGCGAAGGCCACAATCGTTTTGCCGCGCACGCCGGATTTCTCCAGATCGGCCACCAATTCCGCCTGCAGGGTGTCGGCCTCCGCGAGGTCCATCTCACATGTAGCTATCTCGTCGGGGCTTGCCCCGTGGTAGCACAACTCGCAGACTCCGAGGCCACCTTCCGACCGCACGGGCGGCCCGAAGACGCGGCAGGTAATGGGACGCCATTGGTAGAGGTCACAAGTTCCGCGATCAGGATCGAGTGCGGGGCAAGGTTCGAAGTCGGCGAATTCCTCGAAGCGCGCGGCTGCTTCGTCGTCGTGTTCGAGAACGCCCGTCTGCATATCGCCCGGGAACTCAGGACTGATCCTCGCAATCGTTTCCAGCGCACGTGTGCGCACCCGCGCGGCGCGTTGCGGGTCAGCGACATCCAATGCGGCCATGCCTGTCTGTAAACGAAGGACATCGGCTTGGTCGATGGCGAACACTCCAATACAGCAGGGAGTACACCCCGGTTTGCAGATCAGCCATTCGCCACTGCGACGTTCAGCGCTGGCAAGGGCTGAGTCCACGATCTGCACCAACCTTGTGTCCTGATGTGGAAGCGAGCACGGCATCTGCATAGGATAGCCCATGAAAGGAACGAGGTAGCGCATATCGGTCATCTCGGTTCGACGTCAGTCGACGGCCAACGCTGTGGCGATTGGATCGTCTGCGATCGACTCGATCAGCCCGCAATCCAAGGCGTCGTGCGCCTCTAATTTCTCTGCTGCCACGAACATCTGCAGCGCGCGAGCCTTACCCACTACTCGCGGGAGACGTTGCGTGCCGCCCCATCCAGTGATCAGGCCGAGCGCCGCGCCACGATGGCCGAAGATGGCGTTAGGCCCGGCGATCCGGCGCGAACAAGCCAGCGCCAGATCGAGTCCTCCGCCCATGCAGTAGCCGTGAATCGCAGCAATTGTGGGAGCGGGGAAGCCGGCGACAGCGTCATCAGGCGCTGGCCCATCTGCGCGAAGCCAAGTGCCTCGCCTGCGTGCAGGTCGGCGATTTCAAAGAGGTCGGCACCGGCGGAGAAGAAGCGGGCATTGCCAGCGATCACGAGACATGGCGGAGGGCGTTGCGCGAGCCTCTCGATTGCCACTGTCAGCCCGTCGAGTCGCGCGCGAGTCAGCCGGTTTGTGCCGTCGTCGGAGACCAGCCGCAAGATGGCGGACTCGTCACGCATCTCGACGGCATAGAGTGTCTCGACGGTTTGTGTGTGGTGGTCCAACTGAGAGCAGGGTAGCAAACGGGTTTCTCGAGATGCTTGGTAGCGCGGGCCTAAGCCTCGATCATGTGGGTCAGTTCGCAGCCGTCATCAGATAACTCGAAGCTGCCGAAGCGCATGGCCTCTCCAATGATGCGGTGCGACACCGGATCGCGCGCCAGGCGGGTGATCCACTGCATGCCCACGTCAAACTGGTTGGGCGTGAACCAGCGTTGCGGCAGGACCTCGACCAACCCGGCGTGGGGATAGACGACATAAATCGCGGCGGCTGCGTCGTCTTTCGTCTTGGCGCCGTATTGCGTCGGGATGAGCAGCTCTTCGATGCCCTGGAACTCGGCCAACGCGTCGATGGGATGTGTGCCTTCCTTCAGCATGGCGCTGACGGCGAACTCGGCCAGCGGAGCGGTTGCCGAGTAGATGCGCTCCGGCGAGGGCTTGAACCAACCCGCGATTTCTTCGTAGCCGAAACTCTTCAGCGCGTCCAGTTGGAACAGTACGAAGCGCAGATTGCGTCCGTCGGGACACCAGATTCCTAAGCGATGCGGATCGACGGAGAACGGCCGGCAGTAGGAATTCAGCGCGAGCCGGGGTTTATCGGGCTCCGACCTGAGGTGAAGCGTGACCAGGTAGGCGAGCTGACCGTCGCTGCCGTGATGTTGCCAGTTGAAGATCTGTCCGGCGGGGCCGCGCAATTCAGGGAATGTTTCCCAGTACCAGGGTGCCGGGCCTACGGTTTGTTGGAGAAGCCGCTGCAAACGGCTGCTTTGAGGATGAGGCGGGGCCATCAGCGGGCGGCCGCTACGCTGCGTGGCTTCACGTTGCCACGAATAAATTCGATGATGGAGTCCATCGGAGTGCCCGGCTGAAACACTGCGGCCACACCGGCTTTTTTCAGGGCGTCCACATCCTGGTCGGGAATGATGCCACCCACCAGCAGAAGCACGTCTTCCATCTGGTTCTGTTTCAAGAGATCAAGAACGCGCGGAACGATGACGTTGTGT
>Ga0210406_10005135_pt1 | contig 13807 bp, 19 predicted proteins | sample IncBWC30MmetaG_FD_155454 | JGI IMG/M metagenome (GOLD analysis project Ga0210406, IMG submission 155454) | Forest soil microbial communities from Barre Woods Harvard Forest LTER site, Petersham, Massachusetts, United States - Inc-BW-C-30-M | ecosystem: Environmental > Terrestrial > Soil >... | reverse complement strand
TCAGCAGAGACCACAATTCGACCACTAGCGATGTCATAATCGGCTTTCCTAATGTTGAACCCCAGCGTACGGTCATCTATCCTCGTGTACGATCGCGCATCTGAATTCGGATCTCCGATGACGGGATAGTCTTTGCCGTCAAACTTGCCCGTCCACTCGGTGTGGGTAAGCCTACCGTCTTTGTCGACGCCATCCATCGTCACCTTGACGCTGTCGTCTACAGCCTCGTAAGCAACAGTGTGGTCTTTCGGCGCTCCGGGGCCGAGCTTCGACTTGGATTCGTTCAGCTTCCAGGTGCCTATGTTGCTGTTATTCGCAAGGCAGGCCGGTGCCCTAACGAAGCAAAGCAACAACGTTAGCGCGATCGCTCCTGTTTTCATGTCGCCCTTCGCTGAGAAAACGGTTGTCAGGCCGATGCCGCAAATTCTAGTGCTGTGCGGGGCTTCCGGCAAACTGCAAGTTCGTAGACAAGAGTAGCCCGTCGATTCCCCCGCGCTGCTTGACGTAGACGTATGGATCAGAGCACACTCGTCTGTCAGTGACAACGCCGCCCGTCCCGCCACTCGTCCTCGGAGCAGCTATGCTGTACGACTAACCTCGAACTTTACCCACGACCCACTCTGGCCGCAAGGAGTCCGCGCGTGAGAAACCTAATTTTCGGTTCGATAGTGTTTACGCTTTTTGTGTCCCCAAGCGCCCTTGCTCAGTACGGGCAGGACAGCAACGCAAAACCAACTTCACAAGAGAGCCAGGCGAAGACATCTGCGAAGGAAGCGAAGACTGTGACTGGGTGTTTACAGAAAGGCGACGAGCCCGGAGAATTCGCCCTGAAAGCCGACGACGGTAAGGTCTGGGAGTTAAAGAGCAGCAGCGTTAAGCTCGAAGAGCATTTAGGGCACAAAGTGAGCGTAACGGGTTCAGCGAAAGAAGAGTCAAGGGCCGAAGAGACGAAGGAAAAGAGAGAAGGCGAAGTCGAGAAGGCTGCGAACAAAGAGGAGTATGGGGATATACGCGTTACGAGCTTGAAAATGATCAGCGATAGCTGCAAGTAGTGTGCCTGAAGCAGCTTCTTTGGGGCTAGCGGAATATGCGGGCTCCTTTTTTTTGTGTTGTGCTCGGCTCAATGAAAAGTGCTTCCCAGGCGCATGCCCTGGCTAGAACATTGGCTGATCCGGGGGCAGACTTCCTGTCGCGCTGTCTAGGCATAAGCACAATGGAGCACCTGTGATCCGCCCAACACTTTCCGATCGCGAGCGAGATGGCCTGCACGGACCGGTCAAGTCGGTCGCCGACGAATACAGCACGACCGTTTTCGATCGAGACGGCAAAATCCTCGAATGGAGCGGGAACACCTCGCACGGGCGTGTGGAGCGAAAGTACGTCTACGACCAATCTGGAAGACTGGTCCGTATCTCTGGCAGCAACGGCGACTGGGTCGACGAATTTCGGTATGACGAACGAAGCCGAAAGACGCGGATCCGGCGCGTGCCTGCGCGACCGGAGCAAGGATCTCGTGCGTATGGTATCGGGGCTGCGTTCGATGCCGTCTCAGAAGGCGAAATATTTGATGGCGGCGGAAGGGTGGAGACGGCGTACACCGAACGTGATCAGCCGTTGGAGACAAAGATTCTGGACGACGAAGAAGTAGTCTTGTTCCGCATTGTCTACACCTACGGCGCAAACGGACGACTAAGCGAGGAGAAGATGGTGACCGAGAACCTTCCTCTGCCGAAAGCCTTTCGAGACCAGATTCCTCCTGAACACCGCGCGGCTGTACTCGAGCAGATGAAGGCCCAGCGTGCTGAAATCTCCCAGCGCAATGGATTATCCGGCGATGCTGAGCGAAGCTACGTGTACGACCACGCAGGCAATATGGTTGAAAGGCATATGCGCAGGGGATCTATTCGCGAAGACATAACTTGGAGATACAACCAACGTGGAGATGCGATCGAGTGGACCCGAACAGCGGGCGGATTTCCTCACCCAACCGGCGAAATCTCCGAACCGTCAGTGCAGTGTGCTTGGTCCTACGAATATGACGAGCATGGCAACTGGAAAAGCAGAACCGAATCTACGCGCGTTGGGGAGACCGAAACAGCGCGCATCCACGTCCGCCAGCTGACCTACCACGATTAGGACATCGGCTACAATCATCGCGTATGGGCATCGCCGACAAAGCGAAAATCGAAGCCGCGATCAAAATGCTTCGAGAGACGGGGCACAGCGTTCAGACGCAAATGCGCGGAGAAAAGAATACGGTTTGGTTCGAGATTGACCGGAGGATGCTGGCTTCGTGGCAAGAAATGGAGAACTTGGCTGATGGTGTGTATTCCCTCGGGGAGTTAGAAGACCTGTACCGGCGAAGGCAGGCTGAGGATCGGGGAAAATAAACGCCCGTACCGTGGAGCAAACCCGCGGGATACTTGTGCCCCTCTTGAAACAAGCTTAAAGCGAAGTACGAGGAAATGCAGGACGCAATCGTGCAAAGGTATATCGACGCCCTTCTCGCGCGTCTAAGTTTTAGTGAGGAGCGTATGGAGAAGATCCTAACCTGCATGAAGTGCAGGAAGACGTTTACGGTTTCGGGGCCGTTCAGCCGCGCTGAGGAAGTGCCGCAGCGTTTCACGTGTCCATTTTGCGGAGGGGCCAACGATGTAAGGTGGCCGAGGGACAGCGGGTTCACGACAATCCCGAAGAAGCAAAGCGCATGAAATGCGGGAGCGGGTGCGCTTCGCTTAACAGGTGTGGATGCGGAGGCCGTGCGAGGCATCGGTAGCCCGTCATTTGTTCTTCTTACGCGGATCCGCCTGAAGTTGTGCCAGGTCGAATTTGTCGGCCGTCAGCACATGTTGGGATTTTGCCGTCGCCGTGTCGGCAGATTGGGCTTCCCCGATGTCGTGTGGCACCACAGAAAGGTGCGGCTGCCAATTGATCTCTAACTGTGTGCTCGGTTCCCGAACGACAACGACGCTAACGTAGTTCTCTGTTCCACTTTCCGCGTCCAGCGGTGTCATCACAGCGCGAGTGCTGCGCGCGAACCGGAGCCAGTACCGGGCTGGCGGAAGGGACAGAGAAAACTTGCCACCTCTGCTAAGGTGTCCAACTTTCAACTGGCCGCACCAGATATCCATGGAAGACCCGTGCCCGAAGTTTGGATAGTAGAAGGTCACGATGGCCGGTCCGCTGCGAGGCTCCGCAGGCTTCGGTTGCGCGGCTTCAATGTCACCTCTCGGAAGCAAGGCGTCGCCCGTAGTGACCGCCTCCAGCTGGGTTCCTTTATAAAGAAGAGCCTGGTTTCCGTGTTGTAGAGGAGCAAATGGCAGAGCGAACAATGCCAAGCCATAGCTTTGTAGAACTGCGTTGGTCCATTCAACTGCCGCACCTGTGCCGGCTCCCTTGCTGGCGTTCCAGGCTTCCAGTTGCTGCTGATTCTGATTGACCAGCATCACAGTTTGTAACTTCAGGACAAGCCGCCCAGCACGCCAGGCTCGCCCCGCATTTTGTACGGCTTCGATCCTTCCGACTGCCGGCGCTTTATTAGCGATCACCACAAGGTCCCCAACCTTCACATCGCCCAGAACCTGCAGCTTCACCGTAGCGCCGGTTTGCGCTGTCTTCGAAGAAAGCGTCTCTGCCAGAAACAGGTGGACTGGTGTACCACTCGCCAGCCGGATCGTCTGTGGAGATTCGTCGTGGATCTCAGGTGTGACCGCAGGATTGGCTGCGACAGATGTGGGCACTGGTTGCGGCTCGGAAACTGGCTTCGCAACTGGCGTATCTGCGGGAGGTGATTGTTGCGACGGGAAAGTAGCCCGAAGCAACCCCGGCTGCCCAAGCCGCTGATCCAATTTCTGATGGAGCCGCTTTAGGGCATTTTGTTCTCCGTTGTGCCGAAGCAATTCTTTCCCAGCCGACGACTCTTCCGCCCAGACTTGTTGTCCCTTCGCGTCGTAACACGCCACAGTAGCCTTGAGCCACTTCGTTGTCGGCCGATCAACGATCACATACAGAAGATACATAGCATGCGAGTTTCGAGCCATTTCCTGCACAGCGTAGAGAGGCATCTCAGCTTCGGACGACAAGTCACCCGTGCGGATGACAGTAGTAATCTCGTGCGCTTTCAGATACTCCTGAAGGTCATCCACGACGTGCTGGAACAGTTGGTGCGAGCTGAACTTTGCAACCCCACTGGTCTTCTGGATGAAGACAAACGTACTCTGTTCGGACAACATAGAGTTTGCCTGAGTATGTGCAGATGATGCTGCAATCAGGTGGAGCAATATGAGGAGCAATATTATGTGGCAGCCATGGCGATTGCGATTAGGGGGGCAGTCCATCTCTTCCTCCGATGGATCATTCAGAGGCTATCGTCTGCAGAGCGGAACGGAGTATAGCCGCGAATCATGGAGCAAGCTACCTGTCGTTCGCCAAAAGTAGATCGTCCAGACGTCATTGACTTTTCAGCAGCTTAGAAGGAACAATCGGGCGACATGCTCGCCTTCCTGCTCGGGTCATTTCGATTGGTTTGGCTGTTCGGAAAAGGCCATCACGCGGTCGTGCTGGAAAATCTCGCCCTCCGGCAGCAAATTGCCATCTACAAACGGACGCAGAAGCGTCCCCGATTAATCCGACGGGACCGCTGGTTCTGGATCGTGCTGTCCCTGGCGTGGAAGGACTGGCGGCGAGCCTTGTGCGTCGTTCATCCCGACACGGTGGTGCGTTGGCAGCGGGAGCGTTTCCGCCGGTACTGGGCGAACCTGTCGAAGAGGTCCGCAACACTGGGGCGACCGCCGGTCAGCCTTCAGGTCCGCACGTTGATTCGGACCTTGGCACAAGCGAATCCATTGTGGCGTGCGCCGCGCATTCACGGCGAGGTGCGGAAACTCGGAATCGAGGTTTCAGAACGGACCGTGTCGCGCGTGTTGCGGACCATCAAGCGGCCGCCGTTGCAGACCTTGAAGACCTTCCTCCAGAATCACATCGGGGAGATCGTTGCCATTGACTTCTTCACCGTGCCAACGATCGATCTGCGGGTACTGTTCGTGTTCCTTGTGATCGAGCATCACCGGAGGAAGGTCCTTCACTTCGGGGTCACCGAACATCCGACCGCCGAATGGACGGCTCAGCAAGTCGTCGAAGCTTTCTCTGAACGGGACGCTAAGCATTATCTGATCCGTGATCGTGACTCGATCTATGGCGACGAATTTCGCTCTCGAGTCCAATTGCTCGGACTGAACGAAGTAATCACCGCACCCCGGAGTCCTTGGCAAAATGCCTTCGTGGAGAGGCTAATCGGCTCGATTCGGCGTGAATGTTTGGACCACATGATTATCCTCAGTCAACGGCACCTCCGCCATCTCCTGAAGAACTATCTAACGTACTACCACTGGTCGCGGACGCACTTGGCACTGGCGAAGGACGCTCCCGAGCCGCGCGCAATCATGCGACGAGGCGAGATCATTGCGATTCCGCAAGTGGGCGGGTTGCATCACCGTTACGAACGCCGCGCCGCGGGATAGCGGAGAACAACATGGTCACGCTGAACCGGTCAGCCATCGTCTTCAAACCCAAACAGCCTTTTCTGGATTGGCTACACGCAACCGATCCCACCAGCCTTGAACTCACATTGCTCAACCTGACTCGGGAGCCGACGATCTACCTCATCCCAGAATGTGATACCGACGAGGACGTAGCCGAAGTTCTGCGCGAATTGTGTGAGGAGATCTTCGAGGAGCAGCTGGCGGGTTGGTACACGGATATATCAACCTGGCCGCGAGACCGGAGTTTTGATGTCTTCTGCCGCTGGTTCGATTGTCAGCACCATTCCATGCTGATTGATCTTTGCGATGAACCGCTGATCCGCGACGTCGACTGACAAGGTCGCTGCGAATGCGGCCTCGACAGAAGCACGATCTAGTTTTGGCAAACGACAACGCACCGCATCGAGTAGCGTCGCATTCGCGTGCCGCAGCCAGTGCCAGCCCACCCCGACCAGACCCAGCCTCCTGCAGATTGGCCTGAGCTGTCGGTTGCTGAGATTGTGCGGCTCAAACGGGGTTCCCGTGCGGGTTGCAAAGACCAAAGCTTCGGGATTGACGCCCGCTGGCTTGCGCGCGGAGAGAATCTCGACCGACTTCGCCCCCAGTGGCACAGTCCGCTTGCTACGCTGAGTCTTCGGCTCATCGAAGTGCCCGTCGTAGACCGCTTGTGTCACGCGAAGCCGTTCGCTGCCCGTATTGCGTCCTGGGTGAGGATTTTCGTCCGATGTTGCCTCGCCCGGAGGGTTGGTTTATCTGCCGCAAGTGTGGTCACACATTGATCCCCGAAAGCCCAAATTTCAAATGCTCCTGTCAGAAGTGCAACGAACTGAATCGGGCGGCGTGATCAACATGGGACGGACGCTAGCAATAAAGAAGGGCCAGATCCGCGAGAAAGCAGAGGGCTTTCAAGAAATGGGCATTTTCCGGTGCGACAGCTGTGGCGAGGAGTTTTTCATTGTTCACGACCCTGCTTCCGTGGACAGGATGCTGGCAGAGATGCAGGCGAAGTGGCTTGAGAAGGTACTTGCTGAAGAACACGAGCGCGACAAGAAACATCCTGATCGAATCGAATTGCCGGGCTAGCCTTCGGACCTCTTCTCGGGTGTAAAATACCGGCCGTCCCAGGAAAACCAGCAGAGGAGGATCACCATGGCTCCAGACAACTGGGAGATCACCCGGCGCGTGTTTGAAGAGGTATGGAACCAGAAAAATCTCAAGGTCGTCGATGAATTAATGGCAGCAGACTATGTCCACCACGATCCCAGTTCCCCCACTGTCGTGAGCGGCATCGATGGATACAAACAATTCGTCATTCAGTACCTCAATGCATTTCCCGACCTTCACTTCACCATCGAGGATCATGTCACCGAAGGCGAAACGACCGCGAGTCGCTGGACGGTTTCCGGCACCCATAACGGAGATTTGCCGAGCGTACCCCGAACCGGACGACCCATTTCGGTTACGGGCATGACCATAGGCCGCATCCGGGGCGGCAAATTCGTCGAGAGTTGGAGCAACTGGGACGCTCTCGGATTAATGCAACAGCTTGGCGTCGTGCCCGCCGAGACGAAGGGCCGCGCTGCGTAGAGCGGAGCGCACCTGCCGCTCTTAAGAGCGTCTAACAAAACCACCCTTCCCGATGTGCGACCGATGTCACGTTGATCTCGTTGATGGGAAGTTGCGCCTGTTCGCCTCCTTGGATCAAGTGGGACATTGAACCGAATTTGAAGTCGGCAACGACCCACGGCGGAAAGTTCATGCGCCGCAGGAGGTCCTGGACGCAATCCCATACTGAGGTGAATTGAGATGGATTGATGGATGATTTTCCTGCCCCTCGGGGCGAATTGGACCAGGAGAACAGAGAAATGCCTGAAGTCGTGCGCACATATCTCTCGGAAATGTCGGATGACACGATTATCTATAGGCCCGGAATCAGGCCTGCCATTGAGGTGGGACAAGCCTTTGCAATTCGTTCTAAACGTCTCTGAGATTGATGGCGAGGATTTGTTGGCGGACGGCCATCAACTCAGGAAGGCTACCAACGCAGAGATTGCAGCCATCAAAGATGTCTTGACTAACAACGCTGCCGAAACGAGCTGGGAAGCTTGGCAGAATGGACCGCCCATGATTGTGGGTAACACTGCGACATCGATGCGGCTGCCTACCTCCTATCCCGTCAATCGAATTAGGGGATAGGAGGTAGCGCGATCTGAAACCGGTCTCGTTGCTGGTTAGTTAACGCTCTCTGGGCTTGTTTTCCCCACCCTGGCTGGGGGCAGGGCCTTGGGTGACGCGGGGTCACGCGCGCGCGGCTCCCCGCGGCTCATATCCTGGGACAGGCCCGTCCGGCGCAGCAGCTCGGCGTAGCGGGAATCTGAGCGAATATTATCCAACTCTGGCTCAACAGGGAGCTCTACGATACCATGTCGCGTCTCGTACGCTCTTGTGAGGAACTTGAATGCCAACTCCTTCTTTCCCAACATCGCCGCGTTGGCCGCAGCATACATTGGGTAGTAGTCGGGGTTGGCAGGATCCGCATAGAACTCCAACTGCTCAGCTAGCATTCCGCGGCAACCTGAAAGCCGGAAAGCTCTGGTCAGCGCCAAGGCGTTTTGGGATTGCCCGACCAGTTCTTCAGCGCGGACAAATTGCTTGGTGGCTTCCGAGCAATCTTGTTTTTCGAGGTAGACGTCGGCAAGATTCTTGTAAGCCTCAGGATTTGAAGGGTCGAGTTCAATGGCCTTCTGGTATTGACGGATGGCGTCATCGAAGTCCCTGCTGAAATACCGCATGACCCCCGCAGCCACATAGGTCATGGAAGACAAAGGGTCGAGTGCCTGCGCCTTGTTCATTTCTTGAGCGGCGTCGGGAAAGCGTCGTACGAAGGTTAGGTAATATGCGTACCAAACGTGGCACGTAGAACAGTTCGGGTTTAATGACACGGAAGCTCGCAGTTCCCGTTCAGCGTCAGCCAAATGAAGACTAATGATCGACGCAAATCCCACTGAGGCATGCGCTTCAGCAAGAGAGCCGTCCAGAGTTACTGCCTGTTGTGCCGCTGCGATGCCATCAGCTCCTTCCTTCGGCATTGTCGACTCCCCGAAGTAGCTGCGCAGTGTGAGCGTATCGGCCAACCCTGCGTACGCTGCTGCGAACTTTCGATCCTTCGCAATAGCACGAAGAAAATAGTCAAGCGCCTTACCTCGGCCTTCCGCATTCCAACGTTCGAAGAAGTAGCGGGCCCTCAAATAATCCTCATAGGCCGCAGGATCAACCTTTTGCGGATTGGACAATCGTTTTTGCGTATCCGAGGTGAGTTTGACGCTGATTTGCGTGGCGATGTCCCGTGCCACTTCGCCTTGCAATGCCAAAATGTCACTCACATTTCGCTCATAGCTCTCGGCCCATAGGTGGCGATCCTTTCGCGCCTCAATCAATTGAGCGATGATGCGGATGCGATCGCCAGACCTTTGCACACTACCTTCCACGACTCCATCCACGCTGAGTTCCCGTGCTATTTCCGGCAGTGATTTATTGCTCTGCTTGTATCGCATCGATGAGGTCCGCGAAATCACTTTCAGCGAACTAATCTGAGCCAGATCGGTGATGAGTGCATCGGTCATTCCCTCAGCGAAGTACTCTTGCTCAGGATCGTGCGAGAGATTTCGTAAAGGAAGTATCGCCAAGGATTGGATCTGCGGCGACGAGTTTGCGCCTAGGAAGCGCCAACCGCCGCGGTTCCACGCCAGAAACGTTATCAAGACCGTCGCCACCGCAAGGCCCGCTCCCAGCCACGGCCTCTTCCAGAACGCGGTAGCGTCGGCAAGCCGATCTTCCTGCAGGTCTTTGATCTGCTTCAGGCGGTCGTGTCCGTCGCGCCACCAGGCATCGATTTCGGTCCTGTAGGCGTAAATCGCAGCCTTTGTTTTGTGCGGGTGCCGGCGAACGGGCAGTCCCTCTTCCTCCCACCGGCGGACGGTGCGCTCGCTGCACTTCAGGTAGGCGGCAATTTCTTTCCAGGAGTTCAGGCGCTCTTCGGAGGAAGGTTCAACGGCGTGATCCCGTAAGTTGGCCATTTTGTCGGCCATGGGGCGATCCGTTCCTGGAGGGAGACAGGGTTGACGCGGATACTACCAAAGCGGACTTGCCGAGGCAACCTTGTTACAGGAAGCGGCCAAATGCGGTCATTGGGGAATTGACCGCAAGTGCGTCTTGCAGCCAAAAAACGTCAGGTCTAGCCTCCGAAAGATTTGGTTTGCAGTTTCACCAACTGAGTGGGGCAGTTCCACCGCTAAACAGGGTTTGGATTTACGACGACTACAGGGCGGGACAACTGGACCACATGGACCGCAGGGGGCGACGGGGCATACCGGACCGCAGGGACCGTCGGCCCGCAAGGAATGGGGTCACCATTTAGCCTTGGCGTTCACCGCGACATGGACGCTTCTCCCCACCTAGGGAGCAGGCGCAGAGAGGAGCTTCCTATGTTAAACGCAACTTTGAAGCGTGGTCTGATTCTGTGGGCCGTGGCAACGGCAATGGTTGCGTCGTTCGGTTTGGCGGCGGGCGCGCAAACGGCTGCGAGACAAGATCCGGGCGCGCTGATTTCGATGACTTTGAAAGGGACCGTCGGGGTCCTTCTCGACGAAGTTCCTCCCGGACAATGGCGGGAAACTGCGGCACAGAACGCGCTGCAAAAAAAAGGTAGCGATCCGTTCTGGGTGGAACGTGCAAAGAGGCAAGTTCGCCTCACCTTTTATCGCTTGGTCTTCCGTGGTTTCTACTATCCGCCCGGCAAAGGCCCTCTGCCGCTCCCGCCCAAGTCCGGCTGGCAAATTGTCCTCAACGGCCGCCCACGCCGCGGCAATATTGACGGCCATGACTTTGTCCTCCAGGACTACACCTTTCGCGCCATTATTCTCTCGGACACTGCCTCGCCGACCGCTTCGGAACCGCAGCTCGCGACCACAGGTGGGACTTGGTCGGAGCCCTTCCTCCTGCCCGTAGATCCAGACCTTCTGCTGGAACGCACCGGCTACGCCTGCATGGATGAGTTTGAATTCCCACCCTTCAGCGTTTTTGAGCAGAGCACCTCGTATTTCTACGATCAAACCTGTGGCGTTGAGACTCCCGACACCTCCGCCTGCCACGTTACCGTTTTCCCGACTGAGTCTTGCCAGGATGCGCTCACTAACCACAGTGGCTTGCTCGAAACGACGATGGACTTTACGAGGATTCCGTGGAATCAAGCTCTGGCTGATCGCGTCCGGGTCCCGGGAACTCCTCGCTCCAGCGGAGTAGATATAGCAGTGATAGCCGACGCAATGGCCCAAGAAAATGCTATCTACTATCGCTACTTCGCGCCCGATGCCTGCGAAATCGTGGAAAAGTGCGTCGCGAAGCCCGGCTGGCGCCGCTTCCTCTCGTTTTCAGCCAACGTGCGGAACGACGGAGATCATGACATTGATTTGGGCGACGTCACGGATCCAAACAATCCGTGGGTGCAAGCTAATGTCCTTGAATATAGCAGTTGTCACCAGCACTATCACTTTTCACACTATGGCAAATTTCAGTATGGCGGTCTGCCGGGCAGCAAGAAAGCATTCTGCCTTGAAGACACGGACCGTACCCATAACGATGAGCTGACATTGCTGACTCCCAATCACCAGAGCTGCCAGTTCCAAGGCATCACCGCGGGCTGGGGAGACGAGTACCAGTTCGGACTTCCGTGTCAGGGAGTCGACATCACTGACGGCGACACGGATTCAACAAACCCTGCTGACACCACCCTCAGCTTTACTGCGAATCCGGATCAATTCATCTGCGAAGGCTTCCCAGTGCTCGACAGTTCCGGGAACCTGATCTTCGACCCTACGTCCTTTATCTCCGACAACGGTCTCCCCGTTTCGCGCGAGAGATGCAACTTCACGCCCGGATGGGCTGCGAACAATTTTCGCAGTACCAAGATCCTGGCTCACGATGGGACCAGTTTCGTCAGCCAAGGATGCAAGAATGGCGAGATTGGACCCCTGCGCGATTGCGGTTTCTCCACGCAGCCAATCCAGATGCCGAGTTGCACCGCGGGGCAGACCATTCACCTCAGTTGTAAGTCAGACCATTCGTCACAAGTAGTCCGGGTCTGCGAGAAAAGCGAAGTGCTTGGAGGCGTGGATTGCACTTTCCGCGACTCTTTAGCCAACGGGATTGTCAATCCCAGTGGTATTACGCTCAGTTTTGCATGCCCGGCTGTTCGAGACGCCTCCGTACCCGGGACTGGAGGCTACTCTGTGTATCGCGCGCCCCTTCTTCCATCGGGTCCTTCTGAAACAGTTTCATGCACGAATTTCTAATGACGGGATGGGCGGGCGGGTGGCCCTTTTCTCTGGGCCGCAAGCTTCTTGAAGTAACTGGAGGAGAATATGCGCTTTGTAAGCACGACTAAGGCGATTTCGGTGATAGCGATGATGGCCCTTCTGGCCGGGTTGGCGGCAGGCCAAAACAAACACTGCACGGCAGCGGGCGGGATGCTGATGACCAACCTGGGTGCGGTCGACCCAGCGACCACCATGGGTACGGCGGCGGGAGATTTGAGAGGTGCAGTGGGCGCCACCATTCTGAGCACAGAGGGTTCGGGAAATACGCTGATTCTTCATGTACAGCATCACTGGTAACGGAATCGGGAGACACACTCGACTTCAGCGTGGCAACTCTTACCAGTACTCAAGTCGCTCCCGGCCTGTACGCCGTCGTGACTTATCCCACGCACCTCAAGGGAGGGACGGGCAAGTTCGCCTGGGCGACTGGAGACTTCAACAGCATCGGGGAAGCAGATTTGGTCAGCGGAAGAATCGTGGTGCGCTACTTTGGAAAGATTTGTTTTGCGGGCGGGGATTGAACAAAAGAAATCAGCGCTGCTTGAGGCGGCGGACAGGAGTCTCGGTATGGTCACAAGAAACCTGTTCAAGATATTCGCACCAACGGTTGTGGTTTGCTCAAATCCGACAATGCAGTCGCCCAAGGTTGACTTTCCATGTGATGTCGTTCGTGCCTCTAATTGGCATTGCTCAATCCGCGCCATTTACCGTTCGTACCGTTCGAACGGTAGGGGGAGTTGGTGCTTGTCGGTCTTTCGGACAGCCGGAAGGCCTTGCTTGGACATCGGATGTACTCCTGTGGCCATTCTAGGCGCATAACATATAGCGGCAACGATTACATCAGTCATTGGACGGATGGGGTTCCTGTTTTGGGACACATCTTGATCGAGCAGATACTTGCGGTGAACCCAAATACTGATCGCAGGGTGCCCAACCTTTGAACCTTGTCCCAGTGAGGAGATCTCAACGATTACCGTATTGACACGACTCACCGTTCCGACGCCTTGGTTTCAGAGTCCAGATCGAGCCGCCACCTGAAGTCAGAAATCGAGGCTTCGGCCCGACAGGCAACGATGTGAGAAAGTCACCTGACGAGGCATCCACAACGGTCAAGACGTTCCTGTCTACTCCAGTGATCCAGATCATGCCGTCGCTAAAGAGCGGATTGTGGTCCGCGGCGGGGGCCCTTTACTGTAGGCCGGCTGGGCTTGCGGAGCATTTCAATTGGCCTGAAGCAACCTCACCCTTACAAAAAGAAAAGGCGCTGCCTCACGGAAGCGCCTTTCTGCTGATGTAGTCTTTGGCAGTTCTACTGCGCCTTCACCTTCTGGAAAAAGACATCTTCCTGGGAATGGGTCTGTCCAGAGATGGGATCTAGCGCATTGACTGGTTCTGTGATGAGGTTGCGCATGTCGCCCCATCCGACGTAAACCGACCCGTTAGCGGTGGTTACACTCTGGTATTCGCCGAGTGCGTAGCAGACGGCTATCTGGCGGTCGTAATTGGTGGCTCCGAAGGGATTGGACGCAGTTGGAATCGGGATGTTCGTGGGAGGAAGATTGAACGAAGTGCTGGTCACACGAACAGTGCGGTTCGTCGGGAAGCTGGAGCCGCTATCATGCGAATTAGCCATGTCTAGGTCGATGGTGCCATTGGTATGCTGGGTGTAATAGGAAACGTGCACATCATTGGGATCCTTGTCGATCGCCAGCGAGGGCAGCACGTGGTGGATGTCGGTAGTTCCTGGAGGATTAACCATGACCGGACTGGTCCAGGTTCGGCCACCATCGTCAGAGCGAATGAAGAGGACATTCGAGTTCCCGTTGGGGTCGCCAAAGAAACGGCTGGTAGAGTTGCTCCATGCCAGATGGAGGACGCCGTTGCGGGCTGCGG
>Ga0210406_10005134_pt1 | contig 13808 bp, 12 predicted proteins | sample IncBWC30MmetaG_FD_155454 | JGI IMG/M metagenome (GOLD analysis project Ga0210406, IMG submission 155454) | Forest soil microbial communities from Barre Woods Harvard Forest LTER site, Petersham, Massachusetts, United States - Inc-BW-C-30-M | ecosystem: Environmental > Terrestrial > Soil >... | reverse complement strand
GAGTAGATTGGCCGGAAATTGCTGGATAGCCTTCATCGGCACCGAGATAATCAGCACGTCTGACTGATTGACGGCATCAACGACCGACACCGCCATCGCGCCGACTTCCTTCGCCAGGTCGGCGAGAGTCTCGGGGCCGCGGGAGTTTGCGATCCGCACGGTATGCCTCGCGTCCTTGAGCTTTCGTGCGAGGCAGGCGCCGATGTTGCCGGCTCCGATCAGACTGATTTTCATGGTTTCTCCCCTTCTAGATGGCTTTGCGTCCTTGCGGCTCGCCCTTCTGGCAGACCTTCGGCGGTGATCGTCTTCTTAAGTTTTAAGCCCAGAAAAAATAACATATCAATCATTCAATCGCAGGTTACAGTCCGTGTCTTACGGAACCGGCTCAGGCAGTTCGGGCTGCACGGTCTTGGATTTCTGCGACAGATACGCCTCCTAGGCCGCGGGCACACGACTAGGTTCGGCAGAACCTGCTCGATCGCCCTCAATCCGTTTTGGTGGATGAACAACGAAAGGCAAGAGCATCGAGACTGCCATAATCGCCGCGATAACGTGGAGCGCTCCACGATATGAGCCAGTTGTTTGCCGCATGTACGCGATGAGCAGTGGGCCGAATGCGCTCGCGAAACCCCATGCGGTGAGCATAAGACCGTAAATGGGGCCAACGTTCCTGGATCCGAAGTAATCTGCAGCGAATGCCGGCATCGTTCCGAACCCGCCTCCGTAGCACATGAGGATCAAAAATGCGACCACAGACAGCCCCTTAGCCGAGTTCATTTCGGGTAGGCCGAAGAACAGAACTGCCTGGGCCAGGAACATTACGATGAACGTCGCTCGTCGTGTGAGCGAATCGGATGCCCAGGCCCAAAAGACTCTTCCCAAAGCGTTGCCGATGCTCGCTACTCCAACCATACCAGCAGCTATCACGGCACTTACGCCAGCTAATTCCTGAAATAGCGGAGCTTCCTGGGAAATTACCGAAATACCTGCGGTCGTATTCAGAAACAAGAGCAGCCACAGCGCCCACCATTGCCAGGTTCGGAGAGTTTCTCCCAGCGTGTAATCGCGGCTGGATCTTTGCGAGACTTGTGCCGCAGTGGGCGTCCATCCTTCCGGCTTCCAGCCGTCAGGCGGATTCCGCATGAAATAACCACAAGTTATGGTCACGATGAGAAATGCGATGCCGAGATAAGCGAACGTCGAAAGAACGCCGTAATTCTGAATGAGTCCCGTTGCCACGGGAGCGGTTATTAGAGCACCGGCTCCGAACCCTCCAACTGCAATGCCGGTAATCAGCCCTCGTCGCTCGGGGAACCACTTGACCAAAACCGCTACTGGAACGATATAAGAGAATCCCAGTCCAATTCCGCCAATGAGGCCATAGCTCAGATATAGCCACCACAGTTTGTGGTCAGAGAAACTCGCAAGAAAGACGCCCCCGCCATACAGAAGTCCACCGACCAGAGCAACGACTCGGGGTCCTTTACGATTCAGCCACAGGCCGCCAAGGAATGATGCCAAGCCAAGCACGAAAATGCTGATCGTAAATGTCAATGTAACTTCGGAAATGCTCCAGCCAAACTGTTTTGCAAGTGGTACACGAAACACGCTCCATGCGTATACGGCGCCCAAAGCGATCTGCAGAAAAACTCCGGCAACAGCAATAGCCCAACGATTCGTTTTCATGGTTCCCAAGTTTCTATACCTCTTCCTACAGTTCTTTCTTCGCGGCAGAGCTCGACTGCAGTGAATGCAGGTGACGTCCCAGGGCCTGCAAGAAATCGACTGCTGCAGCCAAAGCGCGAAGACTGTCTTTGCTGAGGAGTCGCGGAAGCAGGCCGAAGATACTCACTGGTTTATCTCGATCAGTAGTGGCTTGGGCGATGCCCTCAGGAATCGCCTGGAAGATTCCCTTGAACCAATCCGGCTCAATGCTGCCAAGAATCTGCCGCCAGAAGATTAGGTTGCGAATAGCCCGAACAGCCTCAGGAGTCTTGGCGTTGTCAACGACTCTTTCCAAAATGTCATCACTTGCCGCCAGAGCACCTCGCGCGATTTCCAAAACGCCTCGGTCGTGCAGCTCCTGGAGCACGTCGTAAGCGACCAAGATTGCTTCCCCATGTTCTTCGGGAATTCGGTCCAGTCGGGCGCGCAATTCGCGGGCCGGGTCGCGCGGCGGAACTTGTAGAGGGATCGGTTGAGCCATAGTTTTCTCCCTGGTGCCCTACTTCGTCTGCAAATGGACAAGACCATTTCCCGGAGGCGTATAGTCGGCTCGTTTCCATTTGCGTTCGACTTCCACTCCTTGCTGCGGAGTAGGATGCCCGAAACGGGAATTAATTCGAGGTAACGGGCTCTCACCAACTTCGGACAACACGTTCATGTGAACGCTCGCCTCCTTGTATGCCGGCGTATTCGTTACAGGATCGGTGTGGCTGCTCGTCAGTCGATTGACAGGACTCTCAACCGAGTTCATCGGCATATAGAGTTCGCGCCCTTGCACGCGGTCAGTGACTAGCGCACGAACGCGTACCTTGCCGTAACGTGAGACCAATTGCACCCAAGTACCACTTTGAATCCCGCGTTCTTCGGCAAGTTCGGGAGAGACTTCGACAAAAGTGTCAGGAGCTTTCTCGCGAATGCCATCCGTACGGAAAGTCAAGTTTCCTTCGTGGAAGTGTTCGAGCAGCCGGCCGTTGTTCAAGTGGAGATCAAACTCTGCATTCGGTGAATCGGTGGGACCGATCCATGTGACGGGAAACAAACGCCCTTTCCCGTCGGGAAAAGCGAACCCATTGATATATAAGAGAGGTTCGTCGGTTCCGTCCGCCGCTACCGGCCACTGTAGTGATTTGTATCCTTCCAGGCGTTCGTAGCTCACTCCCGCAAATAGTGGAGTGAGCAACGCAATTTCATCCATCACTTCAGATGGATGTTGATACTTCCAGTCAGCCCCCATCTGATTAGCGAGATCCTGGATGATCTTCCAATCCGGTTGGCAGTCCTCGAGCGGCTCAAGGACTTGATAGAGGCGCTGAATCCGCCTCTCCGTACTGGTGAAGGTGCCTTCCTTTTCCAAGCTGGGCGCTCCCGGCAGCACAACGTCGGCGTAGCGGCAGGTGTTACTGAAGAAAATGTCTTGAACGACAAAGAACTGGAGCTTGGAGAAGGCATCGCCAACAAAATTCGCGTTCGAGTCAACAAGGCTCATGTCTTCTCCGATGAGATACATTGCCTTGAGCTTCCCAGCATGGATCGCCTCGACCATCTGATGGTTGTCCAATCCTTTCGTCGAAGGAAGTTTTGCTTTCCAGGCTGACTCAAAGCGGGTTCGGACTTCTGGATCATCCACCGACTGGTATCCCGGAAGGTTATTCGGCATGGAGCCGTGGTCGCTCGCTCCCTGCACATTGTTATGACCGCGCATCGGATAGGCCCCGGTTCCCGGGCGCATGTAGTTTCCCGTTACGAGAAGCAGATTGGAGATGGCGGTTGACGTGTCAGAACCCTGGTTGTGTTGCGTTACTCCCATGGCCCAGAGAACGCTCATACTCTTTGCTGCGGCGATCATTTGTGCCACAGTCTTCAGAGTTTCGACTGGCAGGCCGCATATGCGAGAGGCCGCTTCCATGGTGAAAGGCTCAAGGGTCTTGCGATAATGCTCTAGTCCGTTCACCCACTGCTCAAGGAATTTCGCGTCGGCCTGACCGTTATCGAGCAGATAACGAGTAATCGCGCTCAGCCAGACTAAGTCGGTGCCGGGCTTGGGATGCAAAAAGAGATCTGCACGCCGCGCCATCTCGTTCTCGCGAAGATCTGAAACAATCAGCTTCTGCCCATTCAGCTTGTGAGCACTCTTGATACGCGTCGCTGCGACCGGATGACTTTCCGCGGTGTTACTGCCAATAATGAGGACCAGGTCCGCCTTTCCCATATCGGAGATCGAGCCGGAATCGCCACCATAACCAACCGTGCGGAACAGCCCCATAGTTGCAGGCGCCTGGCAATAGCGCGAACAATTGTCGATATTGTTTGTACCGACCACAGCTCGAGCCAGTTTTTGCATGAGGTAACTTTCTTCGTTGGTGCATTTCGAGGAAGAGATAAATGCGATGGAGTCAGGACCATCTTGGGCTTTCAGCTCCGAAAGCTTGCGCGCCACCAGGCTGAGAGCCTCGTTCCAGCTGGCCTTGCGAAAGCGGTTTCCTTCGCGGATGAGTGGCGTAGTAAGGCGGTCCTCACTATTGATGTGCCCCCAGCCAAACTTTCCCTTTATGCAGGTAGAAATGCCATTCGCGGGACCATGCTCCGGCGCGATCTTAAGGATGTGACGATCTTTCGTCCAGACGTCGAAGCTGCATCCCACGCCGCAGTACGCGCAAACCGTTTTGGTTTTGCGTATGCGGTGCTCCCGCATGGCCTCTTCCGCTTCCGAGACCTGAAGGATTGTTCCGTAGCCCGTCTCGGGTTCAACGCCCTTGACTACCTCGATCATGCCCTTGAGCGCAGACTTGCGAAGTTGGGTAAAGAAGCCGGCGTGACCGAGCATGGTCTTTTCCATGAGCGCATTGCAGGGACACACGGTGACGCAGTGACCGCAAGACACGCAGCTCGACTCTCCGATCGTGGAGCCGCCGTCCCAGAGCACGCGCGGATGTGGATCTTCCCAGTTGATGGAAAGTGTTTCGTTCACCTCGATGTTCTGACAGGCTTCCACGCATCGCCCGCATAAGATGCACTGATCGGGATCGTATCGGTAGAACGGATTCGTGCTGTCGACCTCGTAGGGCTTGGACTGAAACGGAACGCGCTGATGTTCAATAGCCAGCAGCTTGGTTGTGTTGTGAATAGTGCAGTTTCCGTTGTTGTTGTCACAAACGGTACAATAAAGAAGGTGACTGCTGAGTATGCGATCGAAGGCCTCAACCTGCGCGGCCGAGGCGCGCGAGGACTTCGTCGATATCTTCATCTCTTCATTTGCAGTAGTCGTGCACGCCCGTACGAGCTGCCCGTTCACTTCGACCATGCAGGTGTCGCACGTCTTAATGGGCCCTAGTTGCGGGTGATAACAAACATGAGGAATCGATCCCCCCGTCCGGCTAATCAAGTCGACAAGAAGTTCTCCGCGGTGGGCTTTATAAATGACATCGTCAATCACAATGTTGAGCACGGGTTCTTCCTTTATTTCGTCTTTGAGAGTCCGATTTTTCGCGTCGAACGGACTTCTTACTACACAGGTTGTCGTCCAATCGATTACGAAAGGCGGCGTTACAGAGGCGATCTCGTCCAGTTCGTGACACGCCTGGTTCGAAAGGCGTCTGGTTGAGCCAGCTTCTGATCGCGTATCCCACGCGACGTGTGGAAGCCGCTATAACTTCTTCCTGAGATAGTCGTCGATCTCCTATCGGCCTTGCTTAGGTGGATTCCGAAAACTTCGAGAAGCAATGGCAGACGATTCCGTCTCCAAAAGCAATGAATTGCCGATCTGCATGACCCTCCCATGAATCCGCATTGGTTGAGCCACGCGATCGAGAGAGGCTTCCTTGGGCAACGGCTTTTGATTCGGGCCGGCCAGTAGTAGCACCGCAGGAGAGCCGTGAAAGTCATTCGTCGCGAAAACAGGGGGAATGCCGCCGCTCAAACAACGAACCGCGCAGTCGCGGTGCACCTTGCCGTTGCCGGGATTCATGTTGCCGAAGTAGCACTTGCTATCAACAATCTCACCAACAAGGTCAAATTCGCCCAAGTTCTTCGGTGCCACTTGATTCTGCTGAGGGTCACTGAGCACGGCAATTGAACCGCGAGACAGCACGATCATTTTTTTGTCATCTCGGTGGATCAGTATTCCTCGTAACCGCACCGTTTTGCCAACGTACGCGGCCACCTGTCTATCAGCGCCATGCTTTCCCTTCGCTACGAGCAGATAACGCAACGCACTAGAATCGGCCGCGTCCGGCGGTGAGAGTATTGTCGGGTATGGGCTTGCTTCGATGATCCCGTAGAACGTGCGTAGCTTCCCAGATTCGAAAAACGATCGTGAGTAAGTCCGTTGAACAGCCGCGAATCCAATGGCGCAGGTTGTCGCCGCAGCGAATAGCGCGGCAATGACGACCTTCATCTTACGGGCAATCCCGGAAGGTGCTTTCGGAAGAGAGCCCACATAGAACTCGGTCATGCCATCACCTCTGAGGTTTCGATTGGCGAGGGCTCGACCCAAGTGCCTGGCGGGTTCGGTCTGGGATCGATCCAAACGCGCCCATTAACGATCCTCGTTTGAAACGTGGAAACCTTTTCAGTGAAGGGCGGAGGAGAAGCTCCATTGTCCGGTAAATACTGATACCCGTGCCACGGGCAAGTCACACAGCCATCGATGATTTTGCCTTCACCTAGTGGACCGTTTTGGTGGCGGCAGACATTAGAAATCGCTGATATTTTTCCGTCGTGCCTGAAAATCGCGACACGCTCGCCATTGACAGAGACAACTGTGGCGCACTTCTCTGGAATCCCACTGACCGCGCAAGCGTTTACAAATCCATCCGCAACCGGACCGAGCTTCTTGCTATCTACTTTGGCTTCCCGTCGCGCAGCAGCCACGTGAAGCGTGATGACAGTCAATAGGCCGATGCCTGTGCCAACTGCGAGCAGTGCGCTCGTTTCGGACTGCAGCAGGCCCAGAGTCACATGACCAACCAGCAAAGCATAAGCCACATACACGAGCATGTGCAGAGTCTTCCACACCGGCGGGGTCAAGTTGGTTAGCCAAAAGTCATGGCTGGTCGCCGCCATAAGAAAAAGAATTAGAAGGGCGAGAAAGCCCAGCTGCTGAAAGGGGAAATCCGGGAGGCTTCCGAAATCTTGATTCGAAGTCAACAGACTGACGAGCGGGTCCTTATCACCGAGACTGTGGAATTGCCTGATTGCGGCCGCACTGTGGATCGCTCCCAGAACAAAAGTGACTACACCGAGGTGCCGGCGATTATAAAGCAATGGCAAAAACGTCGGGTCCAGCCTACAGAGCGGCCCGATGCAGAGGACGGTGTGAAAAAGCAGGAAAGCGGCGGATCCAGCTGCGCGGATCGTCAAGGTTATCGCCGTAGCATAGGGGAAGAGAAACGCACTCACTCCGATAAACAACGTCAGGTAGAGCGTAAGTCCGGTGACCAACACAATATCGTAGACGCGTTTTTGGCGATTCCAGGCAATGGATTGATATTGATGGCTCATGGCGTTGCTCCCGAAGGTTGCGGGTGTGCGGTCGGATTTCGCGATTGGTTGGCAGTCGGCCAGGAATAGCGGAACACAACGCCACTGACAAAAAGAGCAGGTAGCAATAACGCAAGGACGAAAAAAATGCGACGGTGAATTTTACGGAGGGGCCGAGTCATCGGTGCGGATTCCTCTCTTCCGGGGGCTCGGCAGTTCCGGAAATCCACCGGCGAAGCAGGAGGGGCCAGAGGGCAGCTGAACCCGGAAAAATCAAAACACGAAAGGCAACGCCGGTGCCAATTGCCTGCGAATCGATACGTTTCACACCGGTTGTGACGAAGGCAATCGCGAAAACCAATCCGGCTACGCCGTAAAGATATAGGGCGTGCACTAAAAGAGTTGCGACTCGTTCATACATTGGAGCCACCAACGGGAATAGCTGTCCCGGTGATTTTCGAGGCGCGCTCGGTAGTGAGGCCGAGAATCAAATTCACAACGACCCTTGGCTGAATCCATTTCGAAAAATCAGCGTTGGGCATGGCCTTGCGGTTTGCCGGTGTATCTATGGTTCCTGGCAAGACGACATTTGCAGTCAAGCCTGCGTCCTTATTTTCAAGCGCCACCGTGCGGACCAACATCGCGAGCGCAGCCTTGAACGTAATGTACGCCCCGAGTTGGGGATGCGGTTCGACTGCGGTCAGACTCCCAACGGCCACAATTCGTCCTTTTCCGGACTTTCGCAAATGTGGGACCGCCGCGCGCAACACGTAAAACCCTGATGTCAGGTTTAGATCGCGCATTTGAGCCCAGGTGGCGTCGTCGGTTTCTCCGACGCTTTGCCCACCTGCGAAACCACCTAACACGTGGACAAGCACATCGAGTCTGCCGAAACGCGCGATGACGGACTGAACCGCGTCGTTCACTGCGGCCGCTTTGGTGAAATCGACGGCCAGCGCAGTGAAATTGGGTCCTGGAAAGTCTTGCTGGGAAATGCTTCGGGACGCGCCTACGACGTTTGCGCCGGTCGCTAGGAACCGCCGGGTGATGAAAGACCCTAGACCTCCCTTTGCCCCTGTGATGAAAACTACCTTGTCTTTCATGAACGGCGAGCCCCTTCGATTTTGTTAGTCAGATGAACCAGGCCGCTGTGGCACGGTCCACCTGATCTGTGCCTTACGCCACAAGAGATTGTTGACGCCTTCGACTTCCATCTCGGCCCACGCCAATGTGCCCTTATCCAACTTCTCGGCACCTTCCTCCCGTCTACCAACGACGAAACCCCAGGGCTCCGCGTCATCGCGGAGACCAGCACTGCGTTTGTGAGGCAGAGAAGGATTTCGCACTGATGATCCCGGAGATCCTGCATGTAATTATCCGGGGTCGCTCATCTGCTGCTGATGTATCTCGTATTCCTCTTCCACAGCTGGCCGCCTGATAACGTACAAGCCATCTGCCGCAAGCAGAAAAGTTGTGCCCGTCTCGTCGTTCGTTATCTCTTCAAGAACCTGCTTCACCTCGGCAACGGGATTGGGGTCGACGGGGTTCGAGAGATCGACAACTTGATAGTTTGGATCGTTTGCGTCAGCGACTATGAGTCCATCGCCACCCAGTCGCTCCGTCGAGCCCTGATAGTCCAGGCCTTGAATTTTGTTAAGCGTCGGGGTCTTTACTTTGTGCAGGTCCAGCACGGCCTCTCCCTGACCGTTCCGGAACTGAACCAGTTCTGCGTAATCTCCAAGCGAGGAGACAAAGTCGAACGCACCAGGAGCATCAACCTGTGCCGAGCCCTCTACTTTGACGTGGCCTGGGTCGGTCACGTCAAAGACGGCTAGCCGCGCGCCATCGTGCTGCTCGATATAAAGATGCGTTCTGCCATCACCGGTAGCGTGCAGCAGTATCGCTTGGCCGTGTTCCCGTGCGAGTTCGGGAAGGTCCGCAGGACGCGTGACGATAATTTTTGGATGGTTCCTCGCTTCCGCATAGCCCACGAAAGTGAGGGCTGCTATGGCCGTGAGGGTTAATTTAACGATTCGAGTGATTCGTTTCTTGGTCATTGTACTTGTCCTTTCACCTTGACTGGGCGGAGTTGCCTTGTCGCCCCGACTCCCAAAACTGCCCATATAAGCACCCCTTAATGGGATTGGTCCAAGAATGAATGCCCGCCCTTTCTCCACTTTCTAAGGAGGCCATCTATAGCCATCGGCCCAGAACCACCGAATACGAGCGCCGCAAGGCAAGCAAGATACAGCAGATCAAGCTCGTAGCCCGGCGGCCCGAACTGGGCCCGGCCGGACGTCACACTCAGCAGCTTGATCGAGCTGAACCCATAGGGGAGATGGACAGTTAGCATCGCTACCACGAGAACCGCCGCCATCGGCAGACTTACAAGTGCGACGAAACCTCCGAGCAGGACGGCGAGACCGCCGATGAGCTCGGTCAAAATGGTGAGCCATGCCATGAGATGAGGCGCGGGCACGCCTATTGTATGCAGGATGGCGGCGAAGTTTTCGGGCCCCTTAGACAGTTTTGCGAAGCCGTGCTCCATAAAGCCATAGCCAACAATCAGCCGTAGCGGAATAGCCGCCCAAATAGCTACCGAAGGCCTTGCCAAGAATGCAAGGCCTCTGCTGAAGAATACAAAACGGCTGCTGCCTTCCCGCTCCAATGATTGGGTGAGTTGGTTCATAGTCAAAAATCCCCTCTATTTCTTGATCGTTGTCGAACGCGCGAACGACAAGAGCGAACCTCGAAAGCTTTTATTTTCCACTTATTATGATGTTATAATGTATCGAAGGTTACAGATTTTTGAGAATTCTTTTGCCGACGTCTGGATTCCATGTTTACGGCCAACTTGATGAGCAAAATCTTTGCCATCTAGGCGACGGCGTTCTGCCTCATGCCAGTTCATTTAGTTGCCTCCAATATCTGAATCCCGTCCGGAGTTAATACGCCTAGAAGTTCCTGGACCTACTTTGAGCCTGTAGGTCAGTTGGAAATAGGTCAGCGTGAGTTGTGCGCCGTGATTGTTTGCGCTCATGAGAGCGCCGGGCCAGAAGTGGCCGATCCCAAGTTCCCAAAGAAGAGGAATGCGCTTCCACGCGTATTGCAATGCACCGTCGACTTCCGTTCCAATCCTGTCACTTCCGAATCCACCGGACGGTGGATGCACGAGTACGCCGCCACCGCCCGAATAAACGGAGTCGTTGGTACTCGCGACATCCAAAGTTTCGCCATGCAGTAAAACATACAGGGACTTTGCCGGCTTAAAATCAATGTTGAGGCGCCTCTGGACGATATTCTGCCAACCGAAAACATCCGTGAGTCCGAAAACGTCGTGGTTGCTCGGGTAGAACTGATCGAAAGTCCTCACGACAGACGGATCCCGGCGGGGATCACCGCTTGCGTAATCGTACTCGGCTTGAAGGTGCGGCCTCCAGGGCAGGGAGTGAAGCGTATAGCCAGCCTTGACATAACCGGCACTCGCACGGATGGAATCATTGGCGAAGGCGCCGCGTTCCAAGACACCCTCGAGACTGTAGTCGAAGTTGGCGGGCAACTTGCCTGTGATCCGTATGCCGGGAGCCACGAGCGTCTCGCGGCCGAGAATTCCTTGACGGCTTGCGACCGTTGGAGTCTTCATAAGGACATAGGGCTCCAGGCGAACATGCGGAACTAGAGTGGTGAGCGTTGCGTAGGCGCCGTGAAGGTAGAAGCCGCCGCGTGTAGTATCCAATTCGTTCGGACGAATCTGCACAACCGATCCACTGAAGAGATCAAGGCGATTTTCAGGATTGCCGATCACCGTGCGGATCACATCGAAGGTGCGGCTGGTGTTCGTCCAGTCACTGATGCCGATCAGGCGCTCGTCGCCGAACCGCAGCTCTTGCCTTCCCAGAAAAGTGGTGGTTTTCGAAATGTCCAACCGCAGGTAAGCCTGTCGGAAGTCAAAAGTGTCTCGCATGTTCGATGCGACGAAGCGCACCGGCAATGCCAGAGCGTGTGCATCTTGCATTTGCAGATAGGCTGAAAAATGTTTTGAAGCTTTAACTCCGACGCCGATGCGCAAACGTGTCAAGTCATAGACTGGAGAGATTCCGGGTAGAAAATTAATTGCGGATTGCTCTTCCGTTCTGCTGCGCAATTCCAAATCAACCGACAGCCAGTTTGGCAGATCTTCCGTCGTCGCCGACTGTGAGGCCGACACTTCCGCTGTCTTTTGCGCTTGCGCACCCGGCGTCATCACCAAGAGGCGGCCGAGAAGAATCAGAAGAGCGATAAGCCTATAAGATCGCATGTCTCACATCCAAAGCCGATCGCGTTCGTGAAGATCAAGCACACAAGCGCAACAGACAGCCGAGATCGGTCTTTGCTCCATCAGCTTTTCGAGCCTGGTGGATCGACCACCGTTTTCATCTTGGGGATATTGCGCAGAAAGGTCTCACCCGTCCCGATATGTTGGTCAACCAGCCGCGAAGGAACGTGCGCCAGCCATTGCGCAAGCGAGATGTCCTGGTAGTTCGGCGTCGGAAAGACCTCGAGAAAGACCAAATCCGTGTCACCAAGGTTTTCGACATAATGGGGCCTGGTTCTTTCGACGTAGCCTACATCTCCCTCACGAAAGTCCATGGTGCGAGCGTGTCCGCCTGCGGCAAACACGGTCATGCGGCCCTGTCCTTTCACGAAGTACTGCCATTCATCCTCGTTCGGATGCCAGTGGAGTTCGCGCAAGCCGCCGGGCTTTACGGTTACAATCGCCGCGGCAATATCGGTCGCGGGGAAATTACTCCTGTCGACGATTTTTACGCTGCCGCCGGCGGTTACTTTGGTCGGCTGCATCTTGCTGGCGAAGAATGCGAAGGTATCTGGCACTGGCCCCGTGCCTTCATAGACTTGTTTCTGTTCTTCAGCGAGAGGGCCCGGCAAATCGCGCGGGAATATAAACAGCTCTCTGCAGGGGACATTTCTGAACGTCGACGCCGCCACATTGAAATTCTTTGCCAGCACCTCCTTGGGCGTGTGGTGCATCCAGTCGGTCAGCAAGAATGTTTCGAACTCGTCGAAGTTGCCGTCATTGAAGACCAGCAAAAATTGGCAACCATCCGGTCCCAGGCCTTGAATGGAATGGGGGATACCGCCGGGGAACAACCACAAATCGCCTTCGCTGACATCGTCGACAAAAGCGCGGCCATTCGAATCGACGCCGGTTATGCGCGCGGATCCCGCAGTCATATAGGCCCATTCCGAGCCTACATGCCAGTGCAGCTCTCGAATACCTCCCTTGATCAGACGCATCTCGACCCCGGCCACCTTCTTGGAGATAGGCAGCTCGCGAACAGTCACCTGGCGTGTCCATCCGCCGGCTTCAATGCGCTTGTGCGCATAGCTGAACGGGTACTTGAACGGTGGCTGGCCGCCCGCGTCAGTTGTTGGAGGGAATGCGGAATCGGGTTCTAGAGCGTCGATAGTGTTATTGACGGGACCAGGCTGCCTTTCGTTGTTCCCTGTGTGGCTGTCCCCATTTCCATTCCCAGTTTGTTGCGCCAAGCCAATTCCTGCTGTCAAAGCCAGAGCCACCGAGCCTTTCTCCAGAAAACTTCGACGATTTAGAATTCCTCTCCTTTCTTCTGCCGTCGTAATTTTTGGTAATTCCTCTTCTTTCCACTTTTCCATGGTCGATCCTTTCAATCTTTCAATGGCACAAGCGGTTTCCCCGAACGCGCGAAGCGCAAGAGCGAACTTCCGAACACCTTCGTCCCTCACTCATTATGATGTTATAATGTCAGCAATGGTTACGGAATTTTGAGAACTCTTTTGCCGGCATCTCGCTCTCGGGACCTAGAATGGTGCGGGATGAAACATACGCTGCAGCTGCCTTCTTTTAAGGCAGCGTTACGTTTCTGGTGCAAGCTGGGATGGATCAGCTTCGGCGGTACAGCCGCTCACATCGCCGTTTGCATGACGAGTTGGTCGAGAAGAAGCGGTGGATCAGTAACCGAATTTCCTCCATGCGCTGAGCTATTGCATGATCCTTCCCGGACCTGAAGCAGAGCACTTACGATCTATATCGGTTGGAAGCTGGATGGCAAGCGGGATGGCATTGTTGCCGGAACACTTTTTGTGCTGCCTTCCATGTTTATTCCGTTGGCACTCAGTGTGGTCTATGTCAGATTCGGTAGCCTGCCTTGGATTGCCAGCTGGCCGGGATTACTGCGAATTCCCTTCGGTCAGCTCCGTAGAAACCGCCGTCAAATAACCGAACAAACCTCCGGAACCGTGGTTTGGTCCGGCAGTGAAGTATATTTCTGCGGCCGGTGCTGCCGCGGCATCGTTATTAGCCGGGCTGACGTTCCCGGGGCTGAGTGCCCAGATCCCATTAATGGCGAGCGGCTTGCCGCTTGTATCCTCGAGAAGTCCGTCGAATTCTCCGGTAGCCAGGTCGTAGGCGGCGATGAATCCACTCGACTCGGTATCTCCTCCACCTGCGAACTGCCCGATCAGCAGGTCGTGGCTGAAGCGCCCGAAATCGAGCGGAGCCAGAGCCACACCCCACGGAGCGTTCAGCCAAACTCCGTGCTCGAGACGCTGCAATAGGCGGCCCGAGG
>Ga0210406_10005132_pt1 | contig 13816 bp, 9 predicted proteins | sample IncBWC30MmetaG_FD_155454 | JGI IMG/M metagenome (GOLD analysis project Ga0210406, IMG submission 155454) | Forest soil microbial communities from Barre Woods Harvard Forest LTER site, Petersham, Massachusetts, United States - Inc-BW-C-30-M | ecosystem: Environmental > Terrestrial > Soil >... | reverse complement strand
CAGCGATCCTTACCGCAATGTCGTCTTGCAACGAATCAAGTTCCAACCGCTCCAGGGCAAACTTGCGGACTACCGCTGCTATGCGCTGCTTGCCCCTCACATTGCGAACTGGGGCTTCGGGAACACCGGCTGGACGGGCGACTACAAAGGCCACTCCATGCTCTTCGCCCGCCGCGATTCCGTCACGTTGGCCTTCGCGTGCTCGCCGGCGTGGCTTGGCCGTTCGGTGGGCTTCGTCGGATACTCCGACGGTTGGCAAGACCTCTCGGAACATTTCCGGCTGACCTGGGACTACAACCGCGCGGAAAACGGCAACCTTGCTATGACCGGGGAAATCGATCTCTCCGCTTCCAACGGCGAGTTCACGCTTGCTTTAGGTTTCGGACGCAACTGTTGGGAGGCAGGTCAGCAGGTTCTGTCTTCCCTGCTCGAAGATACCGACGAGATTCGCGACCACTTCATGCGTCAATGGCGCACCTGGCACGACGGCCTGCTTGCGCTCGATCAGCCAAAGCGCGATAACGATCTCTACCGCTCCAGCATGGCCGTGCTGCGGTCTCACGAATCGAAAGACTTCGTGGGCGGCGTGATCGCCAGCCTCTCTATTCCCTGGGGCTTCAACAAGGGCGACGAAGATCTCGGCGGCTATCACTTGGTGTGGCCTCGCGATCTGGTGGAAACTGCCGGCGCGCTCGTAGCCGGAGAAGCGGTCATCGACGCCCTGCGTGTGCTGCGCTACCTCGAGTCCACGCAGGAGGCCGACGGACACTGGGCGCAGAATTTGTGGCTCGACGGGCGGCCTTACTGGGCCGGTATCCAGATGGACGAAACCGCTTTCCCCATCCTGTTGCTGGACTTGCTGCGCCGTGAAGCCCGCGACCTGTTGGGCGACCTGCGCCGCTGGTGGCCCATGGTTCGCAGTGCCGCCAGCTTCATCGTGCGCAACGGTCCAGTCACCCAACAAGATCGCTGGGAAGAAGACGGCGGATATTCTCCCTTCACGCTATCGGTCGAAATCGCCGCGCTACTGGCTGCCGCGGACGTCGCCGACCTCCTGGGCGAAACCGCCTCGGCCGAATATCTTCGCGATACCGCTGACACCTGGAACGACAACATCGAGCGCTGGACGTACACCCTCGATGGCGATCTGGCCCGGCAGATCGGTGTGGATGGCTATTATGTCCGCATCGCGCCCGACTCCGACGGCGCCGCTTCCCCGCTGCAAGGCTTCGTGCCCATCAAGAATCGTCCGCCGGATCAGAGCGCGGCGCGGGCCAGTGCCGTCATCAGTCCTGACTCGCTTGCCCTGGTGCGCTTTGGTCTGCGCGCCCCCGACGATCCGCGGATTCTCAACACCATCAAGGTTGTCGACGCGCTTCTCCGCGCCACGTTGCCGCAAGGCCCCTGCTGGTACCGCTACAACGGCGACGGCTACGGAGAGCACGACGACGGCAGTCCCTTCGACGGCACGGGCGTCGGCCGCCCTTGGCCCCTGCTGGCTGGAGAACGCGCCCACTACGAAATCTCCGCGGGACGTCCCGAGTTCGCCGAAGCGCTTCTACGCGTGATGGAAGCCTCCACCGCCGGCGCCAGTCGCCTGATCCCAGAACAGGTCTGGGACGCGCCTGACATCCCCGAACTCGAACTCTTCCGGGGAAAGCCCACGGGCTCGGCATCCCCACTGGTGTGGGCGCACTCCGAGTACATCAAGTTGCGGCGCTCGCTGCGCGATGGTCGCGTTTTCGATCAGCCTCCGCAGACCGTTCAACGCTACTTGGTGGAAAAGCGCCACTGCCGGTATTTCTTCTGGATCTTCAACAACAAGGCGCGCACCATGCCCTGCGGCAAAACCCTCCGCATCGCCCTGTTGTCGCCCGCAACTGTCCATTGGAGCATGGACGCCTGGACGACATCCTTCGACACTCACACCCGCAACACCGGCGTGGGAGTACACATCGTCGACCTGCCCACGGACAAAGTCCCGGTCTCCCACGAAATCATGTTTACATTTCGCTGGGATGAAGAAGATCGATGGGAAGGCGTGAACTACTCGGTGGTGGCGGAGTAAAGGTTGGGCTCTCGGCTTTAGGCTCTAGTGAGGCGGCGCCCCATCGGGTCAGCTCGTCTGCAAAGCGGAGTGTTTGGTTCGCACACTGGCCGCCTGCCTACAGTCGAAGCTCAGAGCTTAAAGCCTGTAGCCCAGAGCCCGTCTGAAACCCTATCCGGTGTACTCCAACTCCACCACCGTGCAGTCGTCCCCCAGCGGCGCACCCGCACAGAACGCCGACACCGAAGCAAAAATGTCTTCCAGCGTCGGACTCTTCGCGGCGATCTCTTCCAGCCGCTCGTTGTCGTAGAAATCGCCCGAGGCATTCTCCGCTTCCGTCACCCCATCCGTCACCAGGATGAACCGGTCGCCAGGCTTCATGTGCACGCGGTCGCCTTCGTAAGTCGCGTCCGGCAGGAGGCCTACCGGAAGATTCCCGTGCTGCGGCCGCAACACCTTGCCCTCCGACACTAACAACGGCGGCACATGCCCGCAGTTCACGTACTCGAGTTCCCCGTCTTTCCTGAGGCGCGTGATGATCACCGTCGCATACTTTTCGCCCAGGTGCTTTTGCGTGAAGAACCTGTTCACCGACGCCATGATGTCGGACAACTGCATGCGCGCAATCAGGTGCGCGTACACCATTCCCTGCAAGGTTGACGCCAGCACGGCCGCCGAGACTCCCTTGCCGCTCACGTCCGCCAGCACCACTGCCAAACCGTCTTCCGTGTGCACCACGTCGAAGAAATCGCCGCCAATCTCTTTGCAGGAAAGATTCCGGCCCCGCATTTTCGCGAAGGGCACTTCCGGAATGGTCACCGCCATCAGCCGCTGCTGAATCGAGGCTGCAATCGCGAGTTCCTGCTGGTAACGGCGTGAAGCCTCCTCCGCCTGCACCAGGCGTGCGTTCTCGATCAAGGACGCCGTGTCGGTGGCAATCACGCGAAGAATATCGTGGCTCACGTGTGAGATGTCGCGTGAGGCAAAGCGCGAATCGAGATACAGCGCGCCCATGACTTCGGCCTCGGACGGATTGTTCGCATCCCGGATGGTTTGCACCTGCGGCTTGCGCAGTGGCAGGCAAATCACGGTTCGCAGATCGTAGGCCACGATGCTCTGGCGCACCGCCAGATCGAGTGACTGGCTGGTGTCGGTAAACAGAAACTCGGAGTTCGACCTCATCGCCTCGTCCAGCACCGAGTGTGAAATCGTCTTGTCGTCCAGCAGGGCCTCACCTTTCGAATTGCGTCCCGCCGCCAGGCGCAGGTTTCCCTCCTCGTCTTTAAGAAACACGTACCCGCGCTCGGCGTGAATCAATTTCAGCGTGGTATCGACCAGCGTGACCAGGATTTCGTCCAGCACTCCGACTGTATTTAGCTTGCGCGCCGCCTCGAGAAACAGCGTCAGCTTCTCCAGATCCGTCGTGTCGGTGGAAATCTGAATCCCGGAAATCTGGCTCAGGAATTCGCGCGCCGTGTTCGAAGTCGCATGCTGCGGGCTGAAGATGACGTAGGCAACATCGCGCACCCCGAACTCCACCCGATCGTTGCGCTGCAACCGCTGGCGCTGTATTCGCTCCCCATTGACGTAGGTACCGTGCTTGCTGCCCTGGTCGACGACGAAGAAGTCCCCGTTTTCGGCCACGATGAGCGCATGGTCGCGCGACACGCGCGGGTCGGGAATCACCAGGGCCTTGTCGACCTTGCGCCCCACCGAAAACGGCGTGCGGTTCATGACAATCGAACGCTGTTCGTTCCCCTGAACGTAAATGAGCGACGGAAACACCCCCGAACCGGGGTCGGACGTAATACCGGAGATGGGCTGAAACGCCATAGGGCGAAGATCGAGGCTCTCTTCTTGGTTACAGATAATGACAGGAATGAGGCCCAGCGGAAAGGGGCGGCATCCGCCTTTTAACCGCGAACCGTCCGGCCCTGGGAGCGGCCGGGGCGCCGGTCAATTTCGAAAAGGAGACCTCGCCTAGGAGCGGCTTCCCTTGAATGCCGCAATCGCCTCCTGCTCGGTGTCGTACACTTCGAAGACGGTGGCCAGCTTGGTGATGGCCAGTACATCGCGCAACCTTTGCCCAAGCCCGGTCAGCTTGATGTCCGCACCCTGCGCCCGCGCCGAAGAGTATACGCCCACCAGCGTGCCCAGCCCTCCGCTATCGATATAGGTCACGCCGCTCAGGTTCAGCACAATGCGCTTGGTCGTCTCCAGCAGTTTCTTGAGACCGTCGCGCAGGCCGCTGGATTCCTCCCCAAACACGATCCGCCCGGTGCAGGCAACGATCGTCACGCCGTCTGCCAGCAGCGTATCCATCTTTAATGTCATCCCCGCCTCCGCAGCTACAATCGCCAAAATTGCCTGAGAAGCCTACCGCTTGCGACCACCCAATGCAAGCAGCCGCGCACTGCAACGGCACTGGAGCTGAGTTCAGGCCACGAGACCCGGATGCTGGGCCGGTTCCGGCACCGCAGCCCGCTTCGCCTGCCACGTTGAAACCATCAGAGTGCTGAGAGGAATGAGGCACACGATGGGTAACGGGATCTTTGCGCTCGTGTAGAGCGGCAGCCACCAGTATTGCTGCACCGTTTCCGGAGAAAGAAAGATCGATGCCATACTCAATCCGAACGCCGCCAGCCATGGCCACGCGACCACCGCGGCCGTCAGCAGGCAGCCCCCGCGCACATACACGTCCCGTTCCCAGAGCTGCGACCAGTTCTCGCCCAATAACAGTAGCAAGGGCAGCACCAGAACATAGTTGTACGGTGCGAACATTGGAATGATGATCATGGTGACGGCCAGGACTAGAGCCATCAGCAGCGAGAACATCCGCGATCCAGCCGGCTCCTTACGGAAACGCCACACCAGGGCGGCTACCAACAAAATCAGAACCAGCGTCAGGATCCGTCCCCACCTCGGCGTTAGCAATACGTCCAGCATCGACATGCTGCCCGCGTAGTTCTGATAGTCGTGTGCCGCCGATAAAAACTTGCTGAACCATCCCGCAAGTAGAATTTCTCCGCCTCCGAACAGGCCCACGAGCGTGAGGCCCAGGCCCCAGACAAAACGTCCGCGCCTGCTCCAGTCAGTCACCGCCCATAACAGAAGGCACCCCGCGAGGGGCACGACCAGTTGCGGCTTGATGGAAGCGATCGCCAACAGTGCTCCGGCAGAAAACAACTGTCCGCTAGCCAGCAGCGCCATTGCGAGCGAGATCACCGCCGCCACGAGCAGTGTCAGTTGCTGAAGCTTCAATGCCTGTATGGCGGGAAAATTCCCGAGAGTCAGGGCAATGACCGCAAACAACAACATCGGCCGCGCCCGCCAGCCGATGGCGCGAAACCACAGCGGCACACTCGCGGCCGTCACGATGACCAGGAACCATTGAAAGACCACGGTCACCACGGCAAACGGAAACGCCGTCGTCGGCGCCAGCAGGAACGCCACGTACACGGGATACGCGAAGCCTTGCTGATCCTTCGGATCGCCCGAACGGTTGGCGTCCAGTTCGCGCCCGTAATATCCCACCTGGATTTCGCGCGTGATCTCGCGGCTGTACGGGTTCCGGCCGTGCAACAGCAATTCGCGCGCCCCCAGCCAGCGCGGATACAGGTCCGACAGATTGCCTCGCGGTCGTTCGTGCGCCGCTGCATCCGCGCGCTGGTAAGGCACCAGAATGCGGCTGACGTAAAACCACATGCTCGCCGCGCACACCAACGCCAGCACCAATCCAGCTTTTGGATCTTTTAGCAAATGGGGCCTTCCCAGTCTGTCGCTTGTCCGAGAATTTGCGGCACCATGTTACATCGTCGGCCGAGTTTGAAAATGGAGAGTGGGCCTGGACCATCGATGTCAGCCCGCGCGCATGGCCCCTCGCGGTGGAGACTTCTCGGCGATCCGCCTATCGGATCGGTTTGCGCGCAAGCACTTGGTACTGCCCGCCCAGCGGAAATTTCGTCAGCCACGACTCAACCGGACGCATCATCTTCAGCGCCCGGGGAAAGAAGAAGCGGAAATCCGTTCGCAGGACTTCGAATCCCCCTTGGCACAGAAGTCTCGTCGCCTCCGGCGGGCTGAGCTTGACCGCGTCGTGATCGAACTCGCACTTGTGCATCACGTACTGCGTGCCGGGATTCCATGGATTGTTCTCCCAGAGCCCGAAAATGCCGCCCGGCCGCAGACACTGGCCGATGTACCGGACCGCGTCAGCGCGCTCCCCGACCGGAATGTGGTGGAAGACGCCGTTGCAGTAGACCACGTCAAGGGAGCAGTCGGGTGAGTACTCCGCGAACGTCAGAAAACGCGCGTAACCTCCATGCCGGCGCCGTGCCCGTTCCAGCGAGAGAGTTGAGACATCCAATCCAGCAACCAATTCGCTTCCAAGGATCTCGCGGAGAAGTCGCGTCGTGTCTCCTGTGCCGCAACCATAATCAAGAGCACTGCGAGCCGGCTGGTCGAGTTCCTTTAACGATTTTGCAAGCCATTCCACCCGGGCGCGGGCGAAGAATTCTTTCGTCTCCCCGCTGGCAGCCAGCGCGTCGTTCAGGCATTCGTCGTAGTTGTCGGCAAACCGGTCGAACTCGGCCGAATCGCTCATCGCCGCGGCATTCCCAGAACACTTAGGAAGAAACTCGTGAAGACCGTCTGCGCGCCCAGCGTCAGCAGTGTTACTGCGAGAATCACGATGCGCATGGTGTGCGAATAGTCCAGCGGCCCGAAGTGCTTCAAGCCCCAGCCAACCACGGCCATCATCGATGCGCACAACCCGCCCACGATGAGCACCGCCCCCACTCCCAACCCCACTTCCAGCGTGATGTAGCGGAAAAACTTGTCGAGTACCGGATCGGGCGGATGCAATCCTTCGGAGACCGCGAACAGCTTCGTGAATACAGCGAAGCAGATGCTTTGAGATCCCAGCAGCACGAAAGCCGCCGCATACAGCAGCGTGTGCACGTCGAATGTGACGTTGCCGACCGTCCGCGGTTCCGGCAGCAGCCACGCACCTAAAACCGCTCCCAGAGCCACCAGCGCGATCCCCGGGTACAGAAACAGCCAGCGCGGGCTGTACAGCAGAAAAAAGCGCAATGTCCGCCAGCCATCACGCCAGGTGCGCAGGTGCGGCGGCCGGCTGCGTCCGTCCGGAGAGAGCGTGGTGGGCACTTCCGCAATCCTCAGATTTAGCAGAGTCGCCTTCACCACCATCTCGGTGGCGAACTCCATGCCGGTCGTGCGCAGGGCCATGCGCTGATACGCGTCCTTGCGGAATCCACGCAGCCCGCAATAAAAATCTCCCACCGCACGATTGCGGAAGAACAGCCTCCCCAGCCACGTCAGGGCAGGATTGCCAAAGTACTGGTGCGTCGGCGGCATCGCTCCCTTTTCAATTCCACCGCGGAAGCGATTGCCCAGCACCAGGTCCGCGCCCTCGCGCAACGGGCCAAGAAAGCGCGGAATGTGCGCGAAGTCGTAGCTCGCGTCCGCATCGCCCATCACCACGTACTTGCCCGCCGCCGCCGTAATTCCGCCCATGAGCGCGTTGCCGTAGCCCTTGGCCGTGACGCGAACCACCCGGGCACCCAGTCGCTCGGCAATTTCAATCGAGCCGTCGGTGCTGCCGTTGTCGGCCACCAGGACTTCGCCCGCGACGTTGGCATCGGCAATCGCCTGCTGCGCGCGCCGAATGCAAGTCTCCAGCGTCTCCGCCTCGTTCAGGCACGGCATGACCACCGTCAGTTCCACGCCTTCCGGCTCCCGCGGCGTATTTGCCCGATCGTTCAGTTCCACCCTCGACGCTGCAGCAACCGCTACTCCTTGCAGGGGAATCGTTGAATAGGGCGCGGGCAGCGCGCCGATTTCTGCTAAAACAGAAGTCCATTCCGCTGGAAACTTGCTTTAAGTTCGCATTGGAGTTTATCAAAGCGACCGGAGGCGCGGTGGCTGTCGCATTCGGCTTGATTCTAGTAACCCTGCTCGGCTTTGGATGGTTTGCGCCCACGGCGGGCGAGCGCTGGCTGCGCCCTATCGAACGCGCCTTTGCTCGCTTATCGCGTCGCCGCTCACTTACGATTGTGGCTCTCGGAATCACAGCCATCCTGATCCGGCTAGCCCTGCTGCCGGTATCGCCAATTCCCGTGCCCGCGGTGCACGACGAGTTTAGCTACCTGCTCGCCGCCGACACGTTCGCGCACGGCCGCCTCAGCAATCCGCCCCACCCCACGTGGATCTTTTTCGATACTTTTCACGTTCTGCAGCACCCCACTTACGCCTCGAAGTACCCCCCCGCCAACGGCGCCGTCATGGCGCTCGGTCAGTTGCTGGGTCATCCCTGGATCGGCGTTCTCCTCAGCATGGCGGCCATGGTGATGGCCATGACGTGGATGCTGCAAGGCTGGTTTCCCCCACCCTGGGCGCTGCTCGGCGGAGTTCTCGTGATAGCGCGCCTCGGTTCGTTCACCTATTGGGTCGACAGCTACTACAACGGCGCGGTCGCAGCAGTCGGCGCGGCGCTTGTTCTGGGCGCATACCCGCGAATCACTCACTCTGCGCGGGTTCGCGACGCCGTTACGATGGCCGCAGGCGCTCTGATTCTCGCCTTCAGTCGTCCCGTGGAAGGACTCGTCTTCTGTATTCCGGTGGTGATCGCGCTGCTGATCACTCAAGCGAAACGATTCCCCCACTTTCTCCGCCGAGTCGTATTCCCCCCCGCCGCAGTTCTGGCCGCCGGGGTTATTTTTTTGGCGTACTATAACACGCGCGTCACCGGCAGCCCGACCCTGTTTCCCTACGTGGTCTATCACCGCCAGTATTTCAACTACCCGGTGTTCGCATGGCAACACGTTCCCCCGCCACTGCATTACTCCAATCCTCAATTTGAATTCTTCTTCAACACCTGGCAGAGGGCGCACTACCCGCTCACATGGTCAGGCTGGAAGGAACGTTCTTCGCAGACCCTTTGGATCTGGTGGCTCGTCTTTCTCGGACCCGTGCTCACAGTGCCCTTCATCATGCTGCCGCGCCTGCTAGGCGACAAGCGCATGCGCTTGCCTCTCTGCCAATTCTTCATCTGCGCCGCCGCTCTGCTGTCGGTCGTCTGGTTCCAGCCGCACTACGCGGCTCCCTTGGCCGTGGCGCTCTTTGTGCTGCTCGTGCAGGCGCTTCGTCATCTGCGTCATGCCGAGGTTAAAGGCAAGCCCGTTGGGATCTTTCTAACGCGCCTTTTGGTTCTGCTCGCGATCGATTGGATCGTCATTCAGGCGGGACAAGCCGAGCGTCATCCCATGGTCGGATGGGCCACCGGCAGAGCGTTGCTCGTGAAGAAACTCGACTCCCTCCCCGGCCGGCACCTGGTGATCGTTCACTACTCCGCAAATCACAATGTCCATCATGAGTGGGTCTATAACGCCGCCGATATCGATCACGCCAAAATCGCCTGGGCGCGCGACATCCCCGGCCAAGACCTCCAGCCCCTCATCCACTACTTTAAGGACAGGGAGATATGGCTGCTCGAAGCCGACAAATCCCCGCCTGAGCTCCGCCCCTTCGAAACGTACTGAAATTGCAGCCCCGAAGAAGTCCATGTCGTACCTAGTGGGCTCCTACGTCCGCAGGACGCTCGAAAATAGCCCGGCGCTTCAGCGCCGGGTAGCTGCCATAGCGTTAAGGCGTCCTGGAAAGGACGCTTGAAAGTTCTGCCAAAATTTCAGCTTCTTTTGTACGGTGGAAGCTCCTGCGATGCTTTTCGTTCGTCCCTCCGGAACGCATCGATCGCTTGCGCCCGCACCGAGCGCTGGAAGCGCCGGGCTATTTTCAGAGCTCCCTACGGGAGGGAAAATAGCTATGACACACACTCCGACGCCGGGGCCAGCCCGGACTCTCCTACCCGAAATCGGGTAACCTCGCGCCCATGTACCAATAACTCAGTCCGACAGGCACCCCAGAATCAAGAAATTAGCTTCCCCCCGGCCCCGGTCGCGGTATGATAGTCGCGACCGGACGGCGCGCGGGCCCGCCGGGCTCTTCAAATCTTTGATTCGATTGAAAAAGGAACTCGTTCCGGTCTCAGGAGCATTCCGAGTATCGTCCGTCAGCAGACTTGACGTTCATATTCGGTTCGCGCCTTTGTGTTAAAGGAGGAAAATGAGAATGTACGCGACCATTCACAGGTTACTGACCGACGAGCAAGGACAGGACATCGCGGAATACGCCGTGATGCTGGCCGTCATTCTGGTCATCGTGGTGGGCACCATCCGTCTGATCGGATCCAACGCGAATACCGTCTTCTCGCAGGTCGCCAGCTCGATTCAGTGACTTGCGTGACCGGTCGCGCGGTTTTCCCGCGCTTGATCTGGTACGCACGATTTCCAATGTCACTTCGGCTCTGGGCCCCGCAGGAAATCTCGGGTTTCGAATTCGACCGTGCGGCGTGACGTCGCACATTTGCAATTTTTTGGCGTGTTTTGAGGAGTAGGCATGAACCGATCACGGCTCCTTTTCATTGGAGTCCTAGCCTTGGCGCTCGGAGCATTCGTCAGCTTCGTCGTTTATAAAAATATGCTGACAAGGACCAACGCCGGCACCGAACCCGGTGCCGACGTCATCGTCGCAGCCAACGAGCTGCAAGTCGGTGCCAAGCTGCAAGATGGTGACATTCGCCAAGTCAAGGTTCCCGCATCAGTAATTCCGCCCAACTCCTACAAATTGAAGTCCCAAGTGCTCGGGCGCGGCGTAATTCTTCCCATTAAAATGGGTGAGTTCATCCTGCCCAGCAAACTCGCCGATGCCGGCGCGGGCTCCGGGCTACCCTCTTTGATCCCATCCGGAATGCGCGCTGTATCCGTGCGCGTGAATGAAGTCGTCGCCGTCGCTGGCTTTGTTGTTCCCGGCACACGCGTCGACGTGCTCCTCACGGGCAACCCCGGCAGCGGCAATGAACAACAGACCTCCACAGTTCTTAAGAACGTCGCTGTTATCGCCGCCGGTCAGAAGCTCGAACGCAATGCCGCCGGCGAGCCGCAATCAACACCCGTCATCACTCTTCTCGTTTCACCCGACGATGCCCAGAAGCTCACGCTCGCAAGCTCGCAAGGTCACATTCAGCTGGCGCTGCGCAACCCGATCGACACCAAGAACGACGATCTCGATCCCGCGAGAGTCGGCCCCCTTTACGGCAACAAGATCGCGCCCGCTCCCGCGCTTCGACCGAAAGTCGTCAAAGCGCCCAAGGCCGAGACTCCGCCAGCCTCGACCGGCTACAAGGTCCAAGTCATTCGCGGCAACAAGGTCGACGAAACCAAGTTCCCAGATCAAGGCGCCCACTAGGAAATGGATTTCTCTCGCACGACACAATCTCTTCGATATTCCGGCTCCCCGAGGTATCGCACGATGATGCCTGCTCCCCCGATCGTCGGTGGTTTCGCTGTGGCCCTCCTACTGTCGTCCCTGGGATGGGCCAACGCTCGCCAGCAAGATCCGGCAGCAGCCGCACCGCCGCCACCCGCGCAACAACAGCCCGATCAACAGCCGCCCGCGGCGGTTGAGCATCCCTCGCAGGCCTCCCTGCCCGGACCGAACGAAGCCACCGGTGCTGCCCCGCTGCGCGTGATGGTCGGCAAATCTCTGCTCATCAACACCAGCGAACGCCTCAAGCGCGTGTCCGTCACCGATCCTGCCGTCGCCGATATTGATGTCGTCACCCCAACGCAGGTGCTCGTCCACGGCCGCTCCGCCGGCGAAGTCTCGCTGCTCATCTGGGACGAACTCGAGCGCTCGCGCAGCTTCGACCTGCGCGTCGACGTCGACGTAACCGCCGCCGCCGAGGAAGAAAAAAACGTCTTCCCCGACGAGCAGATTACCGTCACACCCTCGCGTTCGGCCATCGTGCTCTCCGGCCATGTGTCCGACGAAACGGTGGCGACACGAGCCGGCAAGATCGCCGAGGCTTATTCCAAGAACGTCGTCAACGTCCTGACCTTTGGTCCCAAGGGCGCGCAAGAAGTTCTGCTCGAAGTGAAATTCGCGGAAGTGGACCGCACGGCCATCACTCAGCTCGGCATTAACTTCTTTGCTCCCGGACTCGGCAACACCGTCGCTACCAGCCAAACGGGACAGTTCGGTTCGGTGAGCATACACAACACGGCAACGACGACTACGACCAACGGCGCTACCTCAACCACCACCACGACGGCAACCCCGCCCACGGTCAACATTAGCGATTTCCTGAATCTCTTTGTTGCCCGTACGGACCTGAATATCGGCGTGGTCATCAAGGCTTTGCAGTCCAAGAATCTCCTCCAGATTCTGGCCGAGCCCAACCTCATCGCCGTTAACGGCAAAGAAGCCAGCTTCCTTGCCGGCGGAGAATTTCCATTTCCGATCGTTCAACCGGGGCAGGGCTTTTCCGCCGTAACTATTCAGTTCAAAGAATTTGGTGTGAAGTTGAAGTTCACTCCCGTGATTATGCCGAGCGGCAACATCCATTTGAAAGTTGTTCCCGAAGTCAGCGCTCTCGACTTCACCAACGCGCTGCAGATTTCCGGCTTCCTGATTCCCGCGCTCAGCACGCGCCGCGCCGACACCGAGTTTGAATTGCAGGATGGCCAGAGCTTCGTCATTGCCGGTTTGTTGGACAACCGCGTGACTAACATCGCCAACAAAGTCCCTGGCCTCGGCGATATTCCGATCCTCGGGAACCTGTTCAAGAGCAAAAGCTTTCAGAAGAGCAAGGGCGAGCTCATGGTGCTCTGTACCGTGCGAAAGATCGGCCCCAGCTTGACGCCCCCGGCCGGACCGATCACACCGGTACCTTTCCTCGATAACGACAAGTTTGACGGAAAGAAGTCGGAAGAGAAGAAGCCGGAAGGAAAGTAGTTTCGTGTCATGCCAGAACTTTCGGTAGTCATCGTCGCGAGTGACAGCGAACAGCGCGCCGTGCTTCAGGTGCTGGTCGACGGCACCAGTGTCGCCCGCACCACGCATTCCGCCCCCACCTACCCGGTGGGCGGCAGCGATCCACTGATCCCCCGGATTCGCAGTTTGAATCCTGATGTCATTCTGGTGGATTTGCCAGTGAACAATCCCACGGCCGCTTTGCACGCCATCGAACTTCTGCGTCACGAATTGCCTGAGACCGCCGTGTTCGCCATCGGTAGCATGTCGCAGCCCCAGGTGATCGTGAGTGCCATGCGCTCCGGAGCCAAAGAATTCGTTGAGCGGCCCACTACCACCACCGACCTGCTGGAAGCTTTTATCCGCCTTTCGTCCACCCAGCGAAAGGTGAAGCGCGACGGCCCGCGCGCCAAGACTTTCACGGTCGTAAATGCCAAGGGCGGCAGCGGCGCCACCACCGTCGCCGTAAACCTGGCCCTGGCTCTTCAGGCGGCTTACGGCAATGTCGCGCTCGTCGACCTCGCACCTCTAGGACACGCGATTCTGCATCTGAACCTGAAAGCCCCGTTCACGGTCGCCGACGCCATCCGCAACCTGCACCGCATGGATAGTTCCCTGCTCGAAAGTTTCATGACGCGCCACTCCGGCGGACTGCAATTGCTGGCCGGTGCCAACACGCCGGCGCTGACCGAACCGAGCAGCGCGGAATACGCGCGCCTGTTTGACCTGATGGCCGGCCACTTCCGCTACGTCGTGGTCGACAACTCTTCCCGTCTCGATGGCGCCACCCGCCTGGTAGGAAACCTTTCGGAAGCCGTCCTGCTCGTGGCCCACGCCGACGTTGCCTCGCTCTGGAGCGCATCGCGGGTCGTCCAGTTC
>Ga0210406_10005131_pt1 | contig 13816 bp, 15 predicted proteins | sample IncBWC30MmetaG_FD_155454 | JGI IMG/M metagenome (GOLD analysis project Ga0210406, IMG submission 155454) | Forest soil microbial communities from Barre Woods Harvard Forest LTER site, Petersham, Massachusetts, United States - Inc-BW-C-30-M | ecosystem: Environmental > Terrestrial > Soil >... | reverse complement strand
GATCGTGATCCCACCGGATGTGAGGTTAGCAGGGGATGCCCTGCGGGAAAGAGAGCTCACCTCGGATCGCCATCGGCAGAAAACTATTGACGGAGGAGCCCTCATGTGAGGCCGAAGACATGACCGCGCCCACGACCAGCGCAACGCCGAAATAGCCCTTGATCAGCGGGCGCCATCCAGACATGACAAGGCCTCTTTAACGTCTCGCCGAACCGAATCCCGCGGATACCGGCCTATGGCGTCATCTAGTCGCGCGGGGCCTCATCAAAATCTAGGAAGCGGCCGATCCAGCGACCGACCCGGGCACAATCGTCTGGCTCCAAATGAGATTGGATTGCCGAGGTGGCTAGAGCTCCGTAGCGATCACGGTTGGCTTCGATGAGCGCGGTCGTAAACGCGGGCGAGAACTCCGGATGGAATTGGAAGGAGATCGCACCGCCGTAGTCTAGCCCTGCATAAGGAGTGAACTCGCTGCTCGCGATCACCCGAGCATCCGAGGGCAATGTGACTACCTGATCCTGGTGAGATGCGGGGACTGCTACGGCAGCGGCATCATCCATCCAGTACGGCCGCGCGTGCAACTCGTAGCGATGGAGACCTATTCCCCACCCCTTCGGCGATTTGATGACAGAGCCGCCGAATGCTTGAGCCATTACCTGATGACCGAAGCAAATGCCGATCAGTTTGGAACTACGACGGGCATTTCGAAGAAAAACCATGAGGTCGTTGATCCACGGCAAACCGTCATAAACGCCGGCATTGGAGCCGGTGATCACGTAAGCCTCGCAACTGGAGGTTGATCTGGGCAGTTGACCGTTCTGAACGTCGAAGACACTGGCGGAACGTGAACCAAGCAGACTTCGGATCATACCGCTGTATGGCCCAAATTCTGCTTGGAGCGTCGCGGGAATGTCACCGCAAAGCAGGATGCCGATTGTCATCCGCGTTAGGTAACCTTGCCGGAGGTAGACGTCCAGAAGTCCATGAGCAATGAAGCAACGAGAGGCGCACCTAAGCCTCAGCGGACCCTCGTCACCTATCGGTCCGTTTCTTGCGCGGAGCAACCTGGATGCCGCGACGGGTCGGGGAACATGATCTCAGACTGATCCAAATCGACTGGCATATCCGCGATGCGCTCCCGCAGCTCCGTCGCTCCGACCAATTGCGCCTCGTCCGCCGGACGATCAGCGACGACGATATTCAGCCGACGTAGTGAGCTCGACGGCTGCCGCGTTCGCAGAGATCGTCTGAGCGGCGGCGCAACTCTTCACCGGTGATCCACGTCCTCGCGAATCGGTGCGCCGCGCTGAAATGAGCGCCAGCAGCGCGGTGAGGACGACGACCGCGATCATGACGGACGTCTCGAACTGTTGTTCGGCGTGCAAAATTGGCTCTGACTCACTTTTGATGAAGTTGAGGCGCCGTTTGGCCTGGTTTCGCCAAGGAATCAGCGCCATACAATCTCTTCACGCATCAGAATTGGTCCCGCCGGGGTTTTCGGCAGATCACGCGTTGAGCGACGGCGGCGAAGACGCTAGTTAACGTCTGGAAGAATAGTCAGCGAAGCGCCGCCGAGCCCCGCACGCATCTCCCTGCTCGAACGGGGCTCGGCTCAAAAGCCCCCAACAATTTTGTCTTGGCACGCTCTATCACGGCGTAAAAATCAGAGCGTGCGAGGCTAACGTAGATTTGATTTGGCCGGCCGCCCCTTGCTGTTCCCCAAAAATGGTTGCGTAGTCCGCGCCTCTTCGCGCCAGGAGTTGCGGAAGGCGAGTGAGGCTGTGAGCCGATTACCGGCAAATCATTCGCTTGATACGTTTCCTCGCCGTGCTCGAGTTCATTGGCGTCGGCGGCTGCTCGGCCAGGGGTCCAGAGCCTGCGTTTCAGACCGCCTATTCCGCCATCGGGACACAGCTCAAATGATCTGAAGGGACGAAGCTTCGGACCACGAAACTCGAGCGCTGCTAAATCGCCGCCGCTAGCGTTCGGGCCGCCTTTTTAGGCTAGGCGGCCCGCCGGCTCTGCGAGACGCCAGAAATCTCGGAAACCCCGGCCGGCGAAGCCTGCAGGGAATACAGAGCACTTTCCTGGCAAGGCCTACTCGATGATCGTGGACGTTCCGATCAAAGGTGCGGCGACCCTGTAGAAACAGACTGGCAACCTGTTCACCTGGCTGTGCCTGGCGACCACACTCCATAGCGGATCGGTCCGACCCGGCTCGCATCGGCCGTCGTCGGCCGTCGTTTGGCGGGATCCGTCAGCGCTTGCGCTCACAGTGGAGGAGCACTGTATGCACTACGGCATCAACGCACTTTTGGAGATCGGTCCAGACAACACCGTCGCGGCTGAAAGCGAGCAGGATTACCCCGCGTGGAAGACAGAGCGAGAAGATCTCCTCAGCGAGGCCTCGCAGCCTTCCATCTCAGTCCAGACAGTCACGGCGCTCGCTCGGGCAAGAGCGTCTCAGCATCCGGAAGCTCGCCCACCGATTCAATCGAGACCATCAAGCGGGGCGAGTATGGGCGCGGCCGATTGGCCGACGTTTTCGGAGCTCTTGTCCATTCGATGCTGGCAACGGTCAACCTCGACGCCGACGCGGATACAGTACAGGCGTCGGCCGCGGTCAATGGGAGGCTTCTAACGCAAATGACTTGAGTACCTCGTCCACCGTCTGCACGCGGCAGTAGCCGCCGAAGGCCTTGAGCGCCGTTTGGTGGCGCTCGGCTGTATAGGTGGCGCAGGCGTCCGCCGCACAGACCATGTAGAAGCCGCGGTCGGCGCCGTCGCGCACCGCCATGTCGACGCACTGGTCGGTGAGAATGCCCGAGACGATCACGTTCTCGACGCCGAGGTTACGCAGCACATAGTCGATGTTGGTGGAATTGAAGACGCCGGACGAGGTTTTGGGTAGCACGATGTCGTCGTCGGCCGGCGCCAGTATCGGAATCACACTGGCCTCCTGCGAGCCGCGCGGAAAAAGGATGCCGGAGAGCTTGTGGTCGAGCGAGCGGTCTCGCCCGTCCCTGGTCAGCGCCTCGATCACCGTATAGACGATCTCGCAGCCTCGTGCCCTGCCCTCGTCGATCAGGCGCTTGGCGGCGGGCAGCGTGCGACCATGCATGACCTGCCAGTATTCGGGATGCCCGACCTGTTGCTTTTCCGTCAGCTCCCCCTGCTGCATGTCCACGATCAGTATGGCGGTAGCGGAGGGCTGGAGAGGCTTGTCGCGCTTGAGACGAAGGGGGTCGAAGGCAACGGTCATGGCTGTTTCCTCACAGGGATTTCCCGTCTGCTGACTTGCATGCCTAGCGCTCCCGGCAGCCGGCCTCGTCTGATCAGTAAAGCTCGAGATACTCGTTGACTTCCCAGTCAGTGACATGGCCGTGGAAGCGGGCGAGCTCAAAACGCTTCACCGCAGTGAAGACGCGCACGAACTCCTCCCCGAGAGCCCCCCGGAACGCCTCGTCGCGGCCGAGCGCGTCGAGCGCGGCATCCAGCGTCTGCGGGAACTTCTCCAGCGCCTGGTTGTCCTCGCTGGTGGTGTCGCGCGACTGGTCACGCAGGCTGGCGCCGCCTTCGACGCCCAGCAAGCCAGCGGCCAGAACGGCAGAGCCCAGAAGATAGGGATTGCTGGCCGCGGAGCCGGCGCGCATCTCGATATGGGTGCGGTCGTCGTGGGTCGCCTTCACCCGCACCATAGCCGAGCGGTCCTGACGGCCCCAGCTCACATTGGACGGCGCGAAGGTGTAGGGCTTCACACGGTGGTAGCAGTTGGGCGTCGGGTTGATGAGCGGCATCATGGCCGGCCCGTGCGAAAGCACGCCCTCGATGAAGGAGCGCGCCACGCCGGAGAGTCCGTCCGGCGCGGCACCATCGAGAAACGCGTTGGCGCCCGTCTTGCGGTCCCACAAGCTGACATGCAGGTGGCACCCGCTGCCCGAATGGCCGGCGAAAGGCTTCGCCATGAAGGAAGCGATCAGGCCGTTGCGGTGGGCGATCTCCTTCATGCCGTTCTTGAAGGCGAACGCCTTGTCGGCGGCGGCGACATTCATGCCCGCGCCATAGACTGTCTCGAACTGCGATCCCCCATATTCGCAATTGTGGGTGATGACATCGACGCCATAGGTCCTCAGCGTCGGCACGAGCTGGTCCAGAAAAGGCGTGTATTGATTGCGCACCGTGTGGAAGATGTGGATGCCCTCGAATAGCCTGCTCTTTGTTTCCGACGACAACAGGTAATATTCGTATTCGTGGCCCATCATCACATCATAGCCCAGCGCATTGGCGCGCTTGACCAGTTCAGAAAACACCCAGCGCGGCGCGGCGCGCTGCGGCTCGCCATCCTCCCAGTAACCGAGGCACAGCACGCTCGCTGTCTTCTCCAGCCACGCTATCAGACGTAGCGATTCCGGATCGGGAAACAGCGCCTGGTCGGCGAAGGCCCTGTCGCGGTGCAGGCCGCTTGCTGGCACCACGTTCGACGACGTGTCGAGGCCGAGCACGCCGCCGTAGAAATTGAGGCCGCTGCGCGCATAAGCCTCGACCTTGTCGATGGGAACGGTCTTAGAGCGCGACACGCCGTGCATGTCGGGAAGCTCGAAGCGCAAGTATTCGATCTGCTTGCCCTCGAGCTCGGCCATGAAGGTCGCGATCCTGTCCTTGGCCACGATTTTCCCTCTCGTTTGCTTTCCTGTGCGGCGACCGCCGTCGGGCCGGCGCCAGCTCAGCAGAGTCATCCGCGGGGCCGGAACCGTCCGCTGGGCCGGAGCCGTTGGCTCGATATTATGGTGCGGGTAACCAGCTCGGCGTCACTTCGGCGCCGAGTGTCAGATGGTCGCCCTTCACCCCGATCATCGTCACCGTCTTCTGCGGCACGCGGCTGTCGCCCGGATAGGTGATCGAACCGGTGATGCCGGGATAGCCCTTGGTCGCAGCGAGTGCGTCGCGGATCTTAGCCGGGTCCTCCGAGCCGGCGCGCTTGATGGCGTCGGCGATCAGCCCCACCGTGTCGTAGCCGAGCGCCGCGAAGGCGTTTTCCGGCTCCGTGCCGTAGGCGGCTTTGTAATCGGTGTAGAATTTCGCGATCGCGTCCGTCGAGCCGGTGGGAGCCATGAAGGCATGGGTGGAATAGTAGACGTCATTCGCCGCCTTGCCGCCCACCGAAAGCAGGAGCGGCGTATCATAGCCGTCGCCGCCCACGATCGGCTGCGTGACGCCCGCCTGGCGCATCTGCTTGACGACCAGGCCGATGTCGTCGGGCATTGCCGCGATGTAGAGCACGTCCGGCTTCTGCGCCGAGGCCTTCAGCTTCGTGATCTGCGCCGTGAAGGACTTGTCGCCCGATTTGTAGTCATCGCGCCCCACAATGGCGCCGCCACCCTTGGTGAAGGCCTCATCGAAATATTTCGCCAGCAGCGTCGTGTATTCGGTCGAGTTGTCGCGCAGTAGATAGACGTTCTTGCCGTTGAGCTTGTTCAAGACGAACTCCGCCCCGGCTGCGGCCTGCACATTGTCGCCGAAGCAGGCGAGGAACATGTCCGTGCCCACCTGCTCGGGCAGCTTCGGCGAGGTTGCGCCGGGCGTGACGAAGGGCACGCCGGCCTGCTGGAAGATCGGCCCCAGCGCCAGCGCGGAATCGGAATCGGTGAAGCCCATCGCCACCGGCACCTTGTCCGAATTCAGAAGTTGGCTGGCGACGGAGGCGATCACGGTCGGGTCGGTCTTAGTGTCGTAGACGACCAGATCTATCGTCTTGCCGTTGATGCCGCCGGCGGCGTTAATCTCCTTGGCCTTGAGCTTGGCGCCATTAAGCGCGGGCGCATCCAGCGACGAGAGCGACCCCGTCACGTTGAATGGCGCCCCGATCTTGATGCTGTCGGCTTCCGCTACGCCTGAGCCGGCCGTCAAGGCCAGACCAAAACTTGCGGCGAGCAACGCGCCGCATCCGAAAAGTCCAGTCCGTTTCATTACAGATACTCCTCTGGTGGTCTTCGCTTTCGGGAGTAAAGAAGCCCGGGCGTGAGCTCCCGATCGCCCATGATGCCGCTCGGGCGGAAAATCATGACGAGGATGAAGATGATCCCCAGCACGATCTGGCTCGCCCCGTAGAGAGGCGGGACGGAAAAGGCGCCGAAGTCGATGCCGCGCTCAAGATTGCGCAGCACCTCGCTGGCGAGCGTGACCACTATGACGCCCGCCACCGCGCCGGTGAGGCTCTGCATGCCGCCGATGACGAGCATGGAAATGAGCGAGAAAGTATACGCCATGTAGAAGCTCGCCGGCGAAAACGAACCGAGATAATGCCCATAGAGCGAGCCGCCGACACCGGCGAAGAAGGCGCCGACCATGAAGGCGGACAGCCTGGTCGGCAGCACAGATATGCCGATCGCTTGGGCCGCGATCGTATCTTCCCTGACCGCCCTGTATCGCCTGCCGTAAGGCGAATAGACGATACGCGAAAGCACAAGAAGCGTGACGGCCAGCCAGCCGACCGCCCATGGCAGCGTGGTCTCCCGCGGCACGCTGGTGAAGGTGCGGGCGCCGCGCGTATAGTCGACCGCGTTGATGAGGATGACATTGACGATGATAAGAAAACCAAGCGTCGCCACCGAGACGAAATAGCCGGAAAGCCGCATCAGTGGAGCGCCCACGACAAAGGCGAGCGCTGTGCAGACGAGACCTGCCACGATCGTCGCTGGCAGGAAGGGCAAGCTGAAGGAGCCGAGCCAGTGCGGCAGGTCCGAAAGATAGGCGTGCTTGGCCGCAAGCGGCAACGACAGGATGCCGGACGCGTAGGCCCCCACCGCCACGAAGCCGACATGGCCAAGCGAGAACACGCCGGTGAAGCCATTGGCGACGCCCATGGAGGCGACCAGCACCGCGTTGATGCACATGACGATCAGCACACGCACTGCATAGTCGTTGACTAGACGCGGCGCGGCCGCCGTGACGACCGCCACAAGAACGAGCGGCGCAAGCAGGGACAGGAGCGCCGCCGGACGGATCACAGCTTCACCTCCTGTGCACGGTTGAGCAATCCGTTCGGACGGAAGAGAAGGAAGGCGATCAGGAAGGCGAAGACGATCGCATCGCGATAGGACGAGACTTCCGAGGGAAGGAAGGCGACGATCAGCACTTCCAATGCGCCGAGCACGTAGCCTCCGACGAGCGCGCCCGCAATCGAACCGAAGCCGCCGATGATGGCAGCCACGAAGGCTTTGAGCAACGGCGTGAAACCCATGTCGGGTTCGACGATGCCGGCCTGCGCGGCCCACAAAACGCCGGCCAGTCCGGCAAAGGCCGAGGCGATCGCGAAGGCGGTGACGATCAGCCGGTTGACGTCGAGCCCCACCAGCCTGGCCGCGCCGAGATCCTCCGCCGTCGCGCGCGTGCCGAGCCCGGCGTCGGTGCGCGTGACGAACCAACCCAGCGCAGAAAGCGACACGGCCGTCAGCACGACCGTGACCACATTGATGGCGGTGAAGGTGATCTGTCCGTCCATGAACTGGATCGACGAGTTCATCAGGTCCGGGATCGGAAAGTTGCGCGGCGAAGAGGTGAAGATCAGGATGCCGAGATTCTCGAGGATGTAGGTCACGCCGAGACTTGTCAGCAGCAGCGTGACGTCGGGCGAACCGCGAACCGGGCGATAGGCGACGCGCTCGACCACGATGCCGGCGATCGCCGCAATCACGATGCCGCCGAGCGCGGCCAGCCAGAAGGGCAGGCCCGCCGCGCCGAGCACGAGCGCGGCGAAGGCGCCCACCATCATCATGTCGCCATGGGCGAAATTGGTCATCCTGAGGATGCCGAACACCATGGAAAGGCCTATGGCGACTAGCGCATAGAGGCTTCCAACGCTCACAGCGTTGATGACCTGCTGGACGACGTAGAGGTCCATATTCATCTGCACCCTCCCCTACTCATCGACTCGCTCCGAGATAGGCTGCCGCCACCTCCTCATAGTTCGTCTTGAGTTCGCGCGCGTCGCCTTCGAGGCTGACCTTGCCCGTGCGCAGCACATAGGCGCGATCGGCGAGATCGAGCGCCATGGACATGTTCTGCTCGACCAGAAGCATGGTCACCCCGGAGGATTTGAGTTCCGCAAGGCTGGCGAAGATCTGCTGCATGATGATGGGCGCAATGCCGAGCGAGGGCTCGTCGAGCAGCAGCAGCTTCGGCCGCGCCACCAGGGCTCGGGCGAGCGCCACCATCTGCTGCTCGCCGCCTGAAAGCGTGGCCGCCTGCTGGCGCGCGCGCTCCTTCAGCACCGGGAAAAGCGCGTAGAGCCGTTCGCGGTCGGCCTCGATGCCGGAGCGGTCTGAACGCGTGGACGCACCGAGGCGCAAATTTTCGGCCACCGTCAGCGAACCGAACAGGCGCCTGCCCTCCGGCGAATGGGCGAGCCCCAGGCGCACGATGCGCGCCGGCGGGATGCCGTCTATGCGCTGGCCGAGGAAACGGATCTCGCCGGATTTTGGGAGCATGAGGCCCGAAATGGTGCGCAGCATAGTGCTCTTGCCTGCGCCGTTTGCGCCGAGCAGCGCCACCACCTCGCCCCTCCCCACATGCAGGCTCACGCCCCGCAGCGCTGAGACCGCGCCGTAGCTTACAACAAGGTCGCGCACACGAAGAACCTCGGACATATCGGCGACGGGGGCAGCGGCGGCTTCAGGCGTGGCCAAGATAGACCTCCCGGACACGCGGATGGGCCTGCACCTCAGCGGGCGAGCCCTCGAAGATAAGGCTGCCATGCGCCAGCACCTGGATGCGCTCGCACAGCTTCATGATCAGGTCCATGTCGTGCTCGACAACGATGACCGCCAGGCCGAAGCGGTGGCGGATGTCGTCGATAAGGCGCAGCAGCGAGCGCGTCTCGGAGGCGTCCATGCCGGCGGCCGGCTCGTCCAGCATCAGCAGTTGCGGTCGCGTGGCAAGCGCCCGCACCAGTTCCAGCCGACGCTGGTCGCCATAGGGCAGGTCGCGGGCGCGCTCATTGCGCCGATGGGCGAGGCCAACGAGATCGAGGAATTCGCTTGTCATTGCCTCGACCTCGCGCTCGGCGCGGGAGCGCCGGGGCGTGCCGACGAGCGCGTCGAGCATGTTGGTCCGATGGCGCAGCTCCGCCGCCGCCCGCACGTTCTCCGCCACCGTCAGCGCGGGAAAGAGCCGCGTGCCCTGAAAGGTGCGGGCAATCCCGAGGTGCGCGATCTCGGCCGCCGGACGGCGCGTGATGGGCCTGCCGCCGAACAGCACTTCTCCTCGGTCCGCCCGAAGAAAGCCGCTCACCAGGTTGAAGAAGGTGCTCTTGCCCGACCCGTTCGGGCCAATGACCCCCACGATCTCGCCGGCATGGACGGCGATTTCGTGATCCCTGAGGGCGACGAGGCTGCGGAAGGACTTCGTCAATCCCCTTGTGGCAAGCAGCGGCCCGGAGGCGGAGGAGGCCATCGCGCGCTGCCTCTCAACCGATCCAGTTCGCCCGCGCCAAAAGCCGCACTGCCGCCGCCGGATATGTCCGGTCCACGATCTCGGGATTGTCCATCCGCACAGCCTGTTCCCCTGTTCTTGCTTTTGTAACAAAAATTTCCATGCTGTCTCGAATATGTCAATGCTGTAATATGTGCGTTGAGAGATTCGGACAGGAACGATGCACGACAGCGAGGGCAGCTCCCGCTCGGTGGCAGCGCGTGTCCGCCGTCGCCTCGGCCGGCTGACCCCGACCGAACGGCGGCCGGCGCTGGCATTGTTGGCCAATTATCCGGTCGCCGGGCTGGAGACGGTGGCGCAGTTCGCTGCGCGCGCCAATGTCAGCGGCCCGACCATCCTGCGCCTGATCGCCAAGCTGGGATTCGACAGCTATCCCGATTTCCAGCAGGCGCTGCGCGATGAACTGGAGCTTCGCCTGCAGACACCGCTCGCGAAAGCTCCGCCGGAGTCCTTCCATCCCCCGCAGGGCGATTTCCTCTCCACCTACACGCGCGCCATCATCGACAATATCGAAGCGTCAATCGCCGATCTGCCGCGCGCGGAGTTCGAGGCAGCGGTGGCCGTGCTTGCCGATCCCCGCCGGCGCATCCTGCTCCTGGGCGGCCGCTTCACGTCCAGCCTGGCGATCCATCTCTACCTGCACCTGCGTGAACTCAGGCCACGCGTGCAACTGGTCGAGGGCCAGACCGCCACATGGGCCGAGCACCTGCTCGACCTCGGCCGCAACGATGTGCTTGTCGTCTTCGACATCCGGCGCTTCCAGGAGGATGTGGTTCGCTTCGCGCGCGAAGCGGCAGCGGGTGGGGCTCATGTCCTGCTCTTCACCGATACCTGGGTTTCGCCGGTGGCGGCGGTGGCCGATCACGTCTTTTCGGTGCGCACCACCATGCCCTCCTCCTGGGAGAGCTTCGCAGCCCTGTCCGCCCTGTCGGAGGCGCTCATCGCGCGTCTACATGCGCAACACTGGAAGGACAGCAAGCAGCGTATGGAGAAGCTTGAATTGCTGCGTGCGCATCTTTCGGACGAGGAGTCTCGGCCATGATCAGCGAACCGATTGCGCTGGTGTGCACCTGCGAGATCGCCGGCCGCGTGCGGGGCAAGGGTTTTCCCGTTACCGATTTGTCGGCCAGGCTGAAATCGGGCGTCGGCTGGGTGCCCACCAACACGATGATCTCGGCGCTCGGACCGATCGCCGACACGGCCTTTGGCGCGACCGGCGACCTGATCCTCGTCCCCGATCCGGCGACCGAGCTCAAGGTGGATTTCGAGGACGGCTCGGCGCCCGAGCATTTTTTCCTGGGCGACATCCGAACCACCGCCGGCATAACGTGGGAATGCTGCCCTCGCGACTTCCTGCGCCGCGGCCTTGCGGCCCTGAAGGACGTCGCCGGGCTGGAGCTCCACAGCGCCTTCGAGCAGGAATTCGTCTACACCGGCGTCGAGGACCATCCGGGCTCACCCTACAGCCTGGAATCCTTCCGCCGGCAGGGGTCCTTCGGCGCGGCCCTTCTCGCCGCCCTGCGCGCCGCGGAGTTGGAGCCAGACTCGTTCCTACCTGAATATGGCGCACGGCAATATGAGGTGACGAGTGGCCCCGCCACCGGCATCGCCGCAGCCGACAACGCCATCAAGATGCGTGAGATGGCCCGTGCCGTCGCCCACCGACTGGGCCACCGGGCCATTTTCTCGCCCATCCTCGACCCCGACGGCGCCGGCAACGGCGTGCACATCCATATGAGCCTGAGAACCGTGTACAGCAGGCCCGCCGCTCATGATCCGGCCCGCCCCTATGGACTGGGGCCGACGGCGGAAGCCTTCATGGCCGGCGTCTTGAGCAATATGCGGGCGCTGGTGGCCGTCACCGCCCCCAATCCCATCTCCTATATCCGGCTGACCCCCAATCGCTGGGCGCCGACCTGGGGCGTATCTGGCCGAGCGGGATCGGGAAGCGAGCCTGCGCGTCTGTCCGGTGCTCGATCTACCGGGCTTCGATCCGGCCCGTCAGTTCAACATCGAATTCCGTCCGGCGGACGCCACCGCAAGCCCCTATCTGGCCCTCGGCCAATTGTGTGGGCAGGCGTCGATGGCATAGCCAAGGGCCTTGGCCTGCCGCCCCCGCGCAACGTCGCCGCTATGCCGGCCGAGGAGCGCCGGGCCGCAGGCATCGTTGAGCTGCCGCATTCGCTCGGCGAGGTGCTGGACCTTCTGAAGGCAACTGCGGAAGCGAAGGACTGGTTCGGCCCAACCTATCTTGACGCATATCTGCGCCACAAGCGTGCCGAGATCGCAATGGTGGCGGATCTCACCGAAGAGGAAAAGTGCGCCCGGTACGCTGAGAGCTATTGAGGAATACGGTCTTGCCAGGCGCGGCGTCGACCACTCGATCACAGCGCGTTCGGACGGAACTATCCGGGCGCAGGCAAGGTCGTCGAATCCAAAAGTCCGGGGCATGCTTTCGGCGAGAAGCAGGCTCCCAATTTTCCACAGCAAGCGCTGGAGAGAAATGGGACGGGAGCAGCCGACGCTTTGCGCTGCTACGCAGCCTCCCCCTTTTTCAGCAAGGCCAGCCATTCGGCCGCGGTCATCATGCGACAATAACCGCGGAAGCAGCCCAGCGCCGCCTCGCGGCGCTCCCAGGTGTCGGCCATGCAGCCGTCGGTGAGACAGGTGACGTAATAACCCCGGTCGGCGCCGTCTTTCACCGTATGGTCGATGCATTGATCGGTGAGGAAACCGGTCACCACGAGATCCTCGATGTCGATGTCGCGCAACAGGCAATCGAGATTTGTGGAGTTGAAGAGGCTGGAGGAGGTTTTCGGCAGCACGATCTCGTCCTCGCCGGGCGCAAGCGCATCGATCACCTTGGCCTCCCACGACGCTCTGACGATGAAGAAATCGGAGAGCTTGTAGTCGAGGCTTCGGTCGCGCCCGTCGCGGGTCAGGTTCTCCATGACCGTATAGATCACCTCGACACTTTCCCGCCGGCAAGCGTCGACCAGGCGCCGCAGGTTCGGAATGACGATGTCACGCGCGGCGGCAAAGAATTCTGGCCGAATCTTTTCGTGCGCGTCGTTGAATGTGGCGTTCTGGACATCGACGACCAGCAGCGCCGTGCGCGGCGGGTCTATCGGGCGAATGCGGCTGAGCCCCCTGTCGCGGGCGCGGATCGGCGGTTCGGCGGGATCGGGCATGGAGGGCGCGGCTCAAACGATGAAACGCAGGGACGGAGTCATAGCGTCCGGACGGGAGGAAAACCATGAATTCGTTGAAACGCCGGCTGCTTGAGCCGGACGAACCTAATCCGGTCATCATCAGGTATGCGGATGGCGCCTCGCCCTTCTTCCTGACCTGCGACCACGCCGGCCGGCGAATCCCGAAAACCCTCGGCGATATGGGGCTGCCTGCCGCCGAATTCGACCGGCACATCGCCTGGGACCTAGGGGCGGCCGGCGTGTCGCGCCTAATGTCGGACGCCCTCAACGCGCCGCTAGTCGAACAGGTCTATTCGCGCCTGGTGATCGACTGCAATCGCGATCCGACTGTTCCCAGCGCCATACCCGAGATCAGCGAACTGACGCCGATTCCGGCCAATGTCGGCATTTCGCCGGCCGAGCGGCAGGCCCGGATCGAGGACGTTTTCGTGCCTTACCAGGCCGCGATCACCGGCCTCCTCGACCGGCGGGCCGCCGAAGGGCGCGAGACGCTGCTGGTGGCCATGCATTCCTTCACGCCGGTCTTCAAAGGCTTCGTCCGGCCCTGGCATGTCGGAGTGCTCTATAACCGCGATCCGGGCCTGGCCCTCATCCTCTTCGATCTGTTCCGTAAGGAAGGCGACCTCATGGTCGGCGACAATGAACCCTATCATGTGAGCGACGCCGCGGACTATGGCATTCCCGTTCACGGCGAGCGGCGGAAAATCCCCCACGTCGAGATCGAAATCCGGCAGGATCTCATCGCGGACGAAAAGGGCCAGCGGGCCTGGGCCGAGAGGCTGATACGGCTCCTGCCCCGGGCCAGGCGCATTCTGCTCCCGGCCGGCACGGCCTGAACAGGCCATAGGACGCGCGGCGGGACCCAGTTGGATACAGTTTGTGGGCCTTGTCATGTCTGGACGGCGCCCGCTGATCAAGGGCTATTTCGGCGTTGCGCTGGTCGTGGGTGCGGTCATGTCTTCGGCCTTTGGCGCGGAGAATTGAGTCCGCCGGCCCTGATGTTGTCGGCTGATTGTCCGGCGACGTCGACTTTGAAGAAGCGGATTATAGTCGTTGACGCCAAGCGTCGCCAGAACAGCGCCGATTCGGTTTGTGAGGCCGACACGATCGGAGAG
>Ga0210406_10005128_pt1 | contig 13820 bp, 18 predicted proteins | sample IncBWC30MmetaG_FD_155454 | JGI IMG/M metagenome (GOLD analysis project Ga0210406, IMG submission 155454) | Forest soil microbial communities from Barre Woods Harvard Forest LTER site, Petersham, Massachusetts, United States - Inc-BW-C-30-M | ecosystem: Environmental > Terrestrial > Soil >... | reverse complement strand
CAGCAGAGATAACGTTATCTCTGCTGGGGAAAGTTGGGGCATATCGGTACCTTTCTTGTTGGCGAGAGAATTCGCTCAGTTACCGGTCCCTCGATTCATTTCTTCCCATTTTCGAACAATTACATCCTGTAACCATTCGAGCAGCGGATCATGCATCGATTTTAGAAGGTATTTTGTCGCTTCGAGCGTGGCGGCCGCGACTTCCCGCTTTCCATTCGCAACGGCTACCCATGCGCTGAGGAGAAGGAAATCGGTCAATGCCAGCGCCTCGCGATCGGGGCTTTTCTCCATATCTCTCTTCAACTCCCGCAAGACGCCTTCTGCCTCAGCAATTTTCCCTCTGGAAAGATGCCCGCGACAAAGCGCGCGCAAGGCATTCAGCAGCTGCAAGTGATAACGAGGACCGGAAACGATCTCTCCGTCTTTGCACACTCTCCAACGAGCAATGACTTCACGCAGGTCAGCACACAGCTTCGCGTCCGGAGCTTCCTTCTCCATTTCCGGTACGCAAGACAGCGTCGCGCGAATATTGACGTAGGCACCCAAACGCAGCAGATTTCTTCTGAGAGTACCGGCCGTTGGCCTTCTCCAAGCGCGCTGTGGCCCGAGTGCTTTGATTGCCTGGCGCCAGCTTTTGATGTCCGTTTTTGGCAGCCGCGTGCGGCAAGCCTTCGTCCAATAGGTCAAAGCCAATTCATAGGGAACGAACTCCGGCTTGCTGTAAGCCTGCGCAGCACGTTGACCCAATCGCTTCTGTTCTTCTACGTCGCCAACCCGCCGAATGGTTTTGGCCAGCAGCATGTCCATCGATCGTCTGGTTTCTGGTTTTAGCAAGACTTCTTCCCAGATCGGAATCTGTTTCAAACACGCCTTAGCTCGCTCCGGTTTTCCACTTCCCAAGTACCCATCGGCCGCTTCACAAAGCGTACGCACAATGGCCTCAGCCGAGCCGGTCAAGACGTTCTCCATCCAATCGCGAAACGCTCCGGCTTCGCCTGGCCAATCGTGATACCTCGCCGATTTGGATGGCCAAATGTGGGGATTGTCTAAGGGAATACGCAGCGTCCAACGGTCATCGCTGCTCTCGGATATCGAGTATTCGTCCGGCTTCAGGCTCTTGTAGTCGATCCAGTGGCCGGTAACGCCTGTGCTGAATCGGTCCGCGTCCGAAGGTTCTACGACGCATAGCAGGACGGGGAGACGTTGCGTGAGCCAATACAGATGGTGTCGCTTCCGATAAACAACCTGCAACTTCCCCGCACCAATGGCGTGTGACCTCGACTTAACTTGGAGAAGGGCGAATCCTCGCACGCTGTGTTCGTCCTTGTCCGAATAGGGCATTTCCAAAATCGCATCGATTCCGATGTCTTGACCCGTGATTTCGCGCCACATAAGCCCAGCATTCGTGGCCTGCCGGTGGGCGTAAGCCACTGCGGCTCGCTCGTGCCGCGCAGTTTTTTCCTCTCCACCCATGTCGGTTTCTCGTCTTCAATCCCGCCGTGTCGAAAAGAACAGAACGGCGGGCTCGTTCAGTTCCCGCCGCGGATGTTTCAAGGGATCCCAGTATCCGAGACCGCCTTGCCGCAATTCGTACTCCACGAACTTTCGAACCAGAGCGACGACCGCGTCTCTCACCTGTTTGTCATCAGCTTTTCCCGTCGCTGCCTGTCCATTAAGTCGGTGGCGAACCGCGATGGTTGCTCCGTGGGTAAATTCAACAACGACGGTGTGAATGCGGCTTCGGGCCTTTAACGTGGCATAAAACTCCTCGGCGGCACGCGGCGATCCGTCTTTTCCATAGGCCGGTCCATGACTCTTTACGTCGACCACATCCCATACCGCGCGGATGATACCGTCGACGCGAGTCCCTCGCGCCCGAAAAATCTCTTTCAGCTCTGCAACGATACCTTCCACCCGTTCAAGTTCCGCCCCGTCCGACAGCACCACTTCGAGCCAAACATGATCTTCCATGTCCAAGCACTGCGACTTCTCCGGACGCAGTACGCTTTCGAGATGGGCTTCCCGCAATCTCTCGACCAGCATGTCCTGAACAAGATTTGCTTCGTTTACCAGCATTGTGCGCCCCCTTCTACGGTGCCGAAGCTACGACGAGATCCGCTTCTTTGACCTCGCCAACAATTTCAAGAATCCTTGGATACTCAGCCACATCGTTCATACGGATGATGTAGGCGTGCTGCCGGTGCAGCTCATTGCCAATTGCCGCATCCGCATAGGCCACAAATTTCTCTATGAAGTCTTTCTCTTGCTCCGAATACAGTTGGAATTTGACTTTTTGTTCCTCGCGTCGAATCGTCATCGTTTGATAGACGCGGATAGTGATCTCGTGGCCTGCCGCGGGAAAAAGTTTTGCTGCCTTCCCTGTGTTGCTCTTCGCACGCCCAATCTTACCTGACCGGAAGCCTCGGTCGACTCTTGATGGCAGCGCGGCGGCAGCCTTGGCGTCCCGATCAACCATTTTGGTGATCGGAATGGACTTTCCCGCGATGAGTTTTACTTCGACGCGAATTCGGAATCCAAGCTTTCGCCGAAGGCGCAGCAAGTCCTTCCACAGGTCGACGTTTTCGAGCGGTCGTCCGTGGACATTCCGCCACCCATTCGTGCTCCATCCCGCTGCGCGGGGGTAATTCTCAAAAACATACTTCGAATCGGTGACGATCTGGACATGCTGCACACCCACGTCTTCGCCTTGCTCGAGAATCCACTCATAGGCGAATACACAAGCACAAAGCTCCATGCGGTTGTTGTTGGTCTCAAAGTAGCCGGTATAGTCAATCAGCTCGTCGGGAAGATCCCACCCGAAGGGATATTCGATGCGCGCGGCAAAACCTCCGGGTCCGCCAGGGTTCTTCCGGCAGGAGCCATCGATGTAAATCTTCAGCGCACGCAAATCGAACGACATGTTCCACACCCAAAAGCAAAAAAGGGACGGCTGTTTGAGCCGCCCCTTTCGACTTAACCTTATTATAACAGACAGGCTCTCCAACCGGCCCTAGTCACCCACCGATGCCTCAATTCCGTGTTGCGCCAAAATCTGTATTGCTTCCTCTCGACCGAGATACTTCGCCATCGTTTCGTTGGGAGCGGACCACTGACCGCCGCTTTTGAGCGGCCTTATCGTCTCCCAAGTTTTTCGCAGTAGGGCCGACGCAAGTCCGTCGATCGCGAGCCAATGCTTTTCGATAAGGCGATCTAGCTGCTCCCTCAGGCGAGAATCGTTTGCCCAGTAGTCGCCCGCGAGCTTTCCGAGCAGCGTTCGCCCTACCACATTGTCTCTGTTGAACTTAAGGTCCATTTCTTCCCGCGGTGGGTAGTGCCGCTCCTCCCGATAGCGCTTTTCCACGGCGAAGCCCGCCAAAACCGCGCGGATGTTTTTCTCCCGCGCGACATCCGTCTCCTCCGGTGCATCGTGGTAGCAGGCCAGTCCCCAACCGGACGGATCGACCATAAGGCCCTCGGGTCTCAGCCGCAAACCTTCGACCGCAGCGATGGCAATGTGCCCGGGCTCATGATGAGCTCCGCATTCACAGTTCACGCTGACCGTTTCGATGGCTGTCATAGTTGCGATCTATTTTACCGGTCTTCGCGGTTCGGTGTCACGGCCGTTGGCACGCTAAAATAGAACATGTCTGCCCGGATCATTTATCTCGACCAAAACAAATGGATTGAGCTGGCAAGAACGGTTAATGGGAAGACCACTCAGGAGCTCATTCAAGTTCTCGAGATTCTCCGTGAAAGTAAACGCCTCGGACTGAATGTTTTTCCTCTATCGCTCGGCCACTTTATTGAAACCAACAAGCGCAGAGATCTCGAAAGCCGGAGTCGCCTTGGAACTCTGATGTGGGAGCTGTGCGACAATTTGACACTCGCTGCCCCCACGGCAATTCAGCGACGGGAGCTGGATCGCGCCATATCCATAACGCTAAATCGCAGGCTCAACGAACGGCCTTTTTCTTTACTCGGCCAAGGACTAGCTCACGCCAGCGACAATATCGACGCCAGGATTCACCTGGACCCGAATCGGCTATTGCCCGACGACCTCCGCGCCTCGCTTGAGAAACAGGCCGACCGTCTGTTGACCGAAAGCGTGCTCACAGGCGTTAGCCCTTGGGGTGAACCATCGAAGCCAGACATGAGCGGCCCGGCGAAGAAATTTTCTGACGGCCTTCTACAAACGAGAGCTAGGCTCCTGACTGCGGATCCCGATCTGCAGAAGCGAGCCGGCTGTGCACAAGTGTTGGTCGATATGCTGGACGATATTCACCGCGCGTTAGAATTCCATGGCATTCCGGAAGCGGAGTTCTTTGGGATCGGAGCTGAAAGACTTACGAATTTCGTCGATGCGATGCCCAGCATTCGCCTGGATATGCATCTTCGCCAGCAGTGGGTACGGAACAAACAACTCAAGACTCGAGCCTCCGATCTCAACGACTTCGGTTACGTGGGAACAGCCGCCGCGTATTGCGATGTGGTGGTCACTGAGAACCAATTGGCCGATTTGCTGAACCGGGACAAGAAAAAGAAAGCGACAGTCATTTCCAATCTGCTGGACCTTCTTGGAGTCTGAAATGCGTTAGGCCCAGATGCCTCGCACGGGTCGTGTACGCGTCAAGGCTCACGCCCGCTTCGCGGCGCACTGCGTGCGGCCCTGACACGCTCTCTGGTTCCCGGTGCGCCTTTTTCCCCTGGCAGGTTGCGAATGTACTGCCAGAATTGAAGGCCAGTGTCGCGTGGCAGTGGCCGACTCTCGCACAGATTATCTTTGAACTCCGTCGACACGCCCCGTTTATCACGATTTCTGTCCATTTTTCATCGTGGTCCATTAACAGTCCGATAAGCGTGTCCGAGGGTTACTTTGGGCGGTTTTGGTAGCCATGCGTGCCGCCTAGTTTCAAGCAATTACCAATTACTTATGTACTGTCACGGCAGCGGCCATCGACGAACTCGTCACGCATAAGGCGGTTTTCCATACCGCCGGAGAACGGAATGGTTGCCACGACTGAAGCCCTGCGAGCTTCCGATGTAGTCGGTCAAATTCGTTAGGCACGCCCCTCTTCGCCCCGGCGCGCTTCTGTTGAGCCCGACCGATCACCACTCTGGTTTGCAGGGGCGCTGGGGATCGAAAACAACGACGAGAGGAATTTCAAGGACTTACCAGGACCGCAAAGGAATACTAAGTCATTGAAAAGGACCGTGAGGGCACGCAAAGAAATCCCTATTGTTCCTCGACTCTCCCTTGGACTTTTTCCGTCGTTGAAACCATAACCCACAATTCATGTCACGCGCTCCCCGCAACAAGTGTCGGCTTCGGCCCAAGATTCGCGGCACGGATGGCAAGCCGACGCAAAACATCAGAAGTGGGGTCAAGCGCGGGAGATAAAATCCATCTTCTTCCGAAACCTTTTTCGTAAAGATGAGTTCTTCGCATCGCGGAGTTCAGATAGGTAGCCTTGAAACTCAGCCTTTAGGCAATCATGGAACCTGTTTCGGTTCACCGTGATGGCGTTACCATTCAGACTCACCATTGGACCCACAGACCAGACCTTGCTTTCTCCTCCGCTCTCCGTTTGGTGGAGAATCCCACAACGGAATTGTTTGTAAAATTTCTCTGCGACTGCGTCGCTTGAGAACTCAGAAGCAAAAAGAGCTCGTGTTCTGAGAACTTTGCAGAAAGTCTCTTTCGATTTGTCTTTTGTGTCTAAAAGACCTTCGATAAATGCGCCAAACGTTTCCACAAGCATGCAGTCAACCGCGAGTACTGTGAATCCGAAGCGTCTATCAAACGGCGGCTTCGACGCTTCGGATGCGATAAGAAAATCCACCGGGGCGATATAGCGGTCATTGATCCGCGCTGACAGGATGTCGACAGCAGTATCCCAATCGCCGCTGTGAGGGTCATCCAGGCTCAGTCCCTGCCATTTTTTCGCGTCAATACCGGGAGCGATTTGCATTTCTACCAGTCATCTCTACGTACCTTCCGCCAGCGGTCGGAGGGCAACATGTTTTCCAGTTCTTCCTCTTCGGTCTCTTCCTCTTCATGTTCTGGACCACAAGGGGCGTCCGCGACCAAAATCGTTAGAGTCAATCCGTAGGAAGGCCCGAGTCCGACCACTTCTTCGCTCACATACGCCGTGCCACCACAGTCGAACCACACATCCATGAGCGCGGTAGATGTCATACGCTTCGACTGCGCGACGTTTTTCGGATCTCCGTTAAACTTATGTGTGGCCGTTCCATTGGGAATGCCCGAGTTCTTCTTGGGCCAGGTCAAATCACGCCTCTGTTTGAGCAGGTCGGACATGAAGGCGAACTGCACGCGATTGTCTTTGGACCCGACGACCGCAATGGGATCGTCGCTCAAATCCGCGTAGCGAATCGCCGTGGCCGTCAGCGATGTAACGCACTTCTCAGAGACAGTTTCTATCGCCTTGAAACCCGGCGTGACGCAAGCGCAGGCTGACTTGAATAGTGCTGGAGGCATGAGTAGGGCGGCAGCGAAAGTGTCCGCTTCTTTCTCAAATGGATCGTCTGAACCAAATCCACTGTTCGATTCGTGGCGAACGTTACCATCGGCAAAAACGTGCTTGTAGTGGCCGTCCAAGAACCAGTGCCCAAGCTCATGTGCGACGGTAAACCTGCACAGACCATCGTTGGAGTACGAATCGTTGTAGAAAATCCCAAATGTTCCGCCCTGGCCAGCTAAACAGCCTGATGCGCCCCGAGAACCCGTACTGACTTTTTCACACACGATACCCACCGAGGCTGCAATCGCAAATGGATCCACTGGCAGCGTGCTCACATTACGATTTGCCAAGACTTCCGCGGCTCTCATTTCAGCCTGCCAGAAATCACGTCGCGCCATATTTCTACACTTTCTTGGTTTGCTTTTTTGCGAGCATATCACCCATTTTCTTGTACGTGTCCAAGTCCTCTGCTGACATTTCTTTCATGTTGCGAAAAACTTTTAGCGCAACAGAATTGGATACACCCATTTCGTCGCTGCGACCGATCAGATAGTCAGTCGTGACATCCAGTGCGTCCGCGAGCCCCTTGAGGTTATCGAACGACGGTGATCTTCTTCCGGTTTCAAAATGTGAAACAGCGGAAGGCTGTAGCTTTGCTTTTTCTGCTAACTCAGATTGGCTCAGTTTGCGGTGTTCACGTGCTGCGCGAAGTCGTTCAGAAAAAATATCGGACATGTGGCTTGACAGCCCCCTAGACGTAAGCGTATTATTTTATATGTCGAGAGCGTATTGACTTGGGCGGTATACGGTCTCGTCACATTGTAAATTACATCGAATGCAGGTTCAAGGAAGTTTCTTGAGTCCGCGAAAGGAAAATAAAGTGGCAGACGTACAGGTGACATGCATTACGAAACCCCATCCGCAAAGCCCGCATGAACACATCACCCATCTTGGAAATCCGCAGGTGGGGTGGGAGTGGACGCGAGAACAGGTCATAGCGAGCATCGAAGCGCGCACGAATACTTTTTTCGTGATTGATCCTCGCAATGGCAAACGTTCTGAAGTTGGAGTGGTTCGTCAGGCAGGCAGAGCTGCATACGTTCGAACACACGCGGATGGGGATTGGAATAACAATCTGTTGTCGTTAGACCAGTGCCCGCTCGTACCGCGACGGTAGCTTTCGGCCCCGTTTTGCTCGAACTCGGTGAAGGCGGTAGAGGCGGCGCCGCCTTTCCTTCGGGTTGATGTCATCTTCATTGCTGGAGAATGGAAAATGTCGAAGAAGGAACTTTACGTCGAACGCCGGGAAGAGGGCGACTACGCCATCCGGCGGCCCGGCTCAGAGCGTGCGAGCGACGTTCGCGATACCCAAGCGGAAGCGATTGACCGTGCTCGCGACATTGACCCGGACGCTGCCATTCACGTTGAGCGCGTGCGTTACACGAATCGGGGCACGCCGGACAAGTGGCGAAAGCCTTAATTTATCAGTAGCATTCGAGAAGTCGCCGCAAAATGACGCTGCTCCCTGAATGTTTAGGAGGACCCAGCCAACACTCCTGCCATGCTCATAACCCTTTGCCTTGCCGAACGCACCGTCCGGCAAAGGGTATTTTGCATTTGGATTGTGATAGACGTGCATCTCCTCTTCCCACGCCTCAGGCCTTGCGCGATCACCCGAAGACGCTACCGCTCACTCCAACTCCCGCAGCATCCGCTGAACCGAATTCGGGTACCTCAAAGCGTATTTCTGCAGCTTCTTTTTGTCGATCGGCTTCAGGCTCAGCTCGTCGAGCGCCACCGGCAATCCTTCCTGACGCTGCAGGTAAACCCAGTCGAGCAGCGCTTTTTCCGGCTCCGCGATTTTGTACGACCCGCGCCGCGTGCGCTTTTCCTCAAAGCCCCAAAACAAATTCTTGCTGATGTGCCGGTAGACGATGCGAACCGACGCGCTGCGGAACTTTCGTGGAAAACCTGTCGTCACGCAGGTCAAAGCAGAGGGGCTTTGTGTCGAAATTCCCCACTCCGCAAGCGCGGATTCCAGGGAAATGTACGCATTCGGCCGCAGGATGCCCACGAGTTCGCGCGGAGAAAAGTCATGCGCCAGCTTGTTGACGTAAACCCTGCGCGAGACGTGCTCGACGAGTCCACGCCGTTCCTGTCTCCGCAGTGCGTTTCCGACCGCGCCTTCGGCTATACCGTAGCGCCGCGCCAGTTCGTCCGATCGCAGAATCGACGACCGCAGGGATTCTTTCCGGAGTGTCGCTGCCCAGTCCAAGAACTATCTATCTCCTAAAGCCATTCCGCAAATACGGTTCGCACTGCGGCTCGCAGACTTTCAAAGTCTTCGCGTTCGAGTTCAGCGTATACCTCGTCGGGCAACACCGGCTTGAGTTCCGCCCGGCACAATTTCGCATCCAGTTTTCCGATCCGTTCCCCGATCTCCTCACGCTTCATTTCGCGCCAAAAGAGAGCGTCGTGCAAATGACCCTTCAGCACCTCGTCGAGTTTCGCTCCCTGCGCCAGCAACAAACGGATGTCGAACGCGTCTCTCGATTTCATGATCGTTCGTGATACGAACGACTCCGCTTTCTGCAGCAACAGATAGTCCCGCGACGCGGTTGGAATGCGCGCTGTTCTCCCCTCTTCCGCGATCTCTTCCTCGACGACCTCTCTCGACAGCACCGGCCCACCCATGCGGGTCAGATCAACGGTGAACAGTCTCTGCTTCCCTGGCCTCACAATCCACAACCGAAGAAAATTTTCATTCACACTTTCCCGTTCGAAGGCCACGGGGCCGATGCCGAGAATGCCGGCCACTTCCCCGAGTGGCACGCGCAACGCTTCCTCGAGTTCCTCCGCTCTAGGGAGGACCTCGTCGCGCGCCAGCAGATCCAGGTCTTTCGAAAGCCGCGGGCTGTTATGAAACAGGACGAGCGTCGCTCCTCCAATCAACACGAAATGCTCAGGCAGGGCGGAAAAGCGCGATCGCGGCCTCTTCCATAAGAACAAGGATGTGAGCCTGATCCTCGCGGAAGTTCCGCTCCACATATCGGGCGATCCTCTCCTGCAGAGTCATTTGTAGAATACACCATATATGAGTGTTTTCACAATCATAATGTAAATCCCATTTTCAAGAACTGCTCTATGCGATGCAAAACGCAATTATCCCAAAACGCACACTATCTCTCAATGACACGCCTTTTTCGGAACCGATTCCCTGCCCTTCCTGGCTAAACCCTGCGCCTGATCCGTCCGCTTCTTCCGTCAAGCCTCTGCGCTTCGCTCCGATGAACGCCGAACCCGCGGGCTTGACGGCGCAGACGGACAGGCGCCTCCCCCCGCCCGTCTGTGCCTTGAATTTCCCAATAGCCATGAATCCCGGACTAGCGAAGGCTCTCGGAGTGATGATGAAGCTCGACTTCCAGCGCTCCGTCCTCAATCGAATCCCTGTCATCGAAACCCATCCGGAGCGCTACTTCCGGCAAGTCTTTTTTCTCTGTGACGAATACCAGCACTTTGCAACCGTCGGCGAGAACGAGCCGACCGGAGACGAAAAGTTCTTCAGTCTCTCTCGGCAGCCGAAATGCATTCCTATCGTCGCCACGCAAAGTATCAGCTCGCTCAAATCGACTCTCCCTGGCGACTCCTGGCGCACCCTCCTCCAGACGTTCCGCACCAAGATATTTCTCACCCTCTCGGATGACTTCTCGGCACGCACGGCGAGCGAACTTTGCGGGAAAGAAGATCGACTCAAGGCAAGCTATAACCTCTCCGAGAGTGGTCACGACGCGAGCATTAGTCTCTTAACTGGCAGGGCGATCTCGCATCGCGCCAATCTCACCGCGTCGAAGAGCTACTATCCCCAATCCGATTTCCGGTTCGACACCAAGACCTTTACGGAGTTGAAGAACGCCCAGTCCGTAGTGATCGCCTACGACGGCTTCAATCCAATGCCACCTGCTTTTTGTTACCTGAAACCCTATTTCAACGACCCGAACAAATCCTACTTCCAGCAACTTGAGGAGGGCCTCCTGTGATGAACGGGTTTGAGACCATCCTTCCCTTCCTGAAACCGATCGAGCATCTGCTCCTCGACGACACCATCAGCGAAGTCATGGTTAACGGCGCGGACTGCGTGTTTATCGAGAGGCGGGGCTTTCTGGAACCAGTTAAGGGTGTTTCCCTTGGCGAGCGAGCACTTTTGGTCGCCGTCAAGAATATCGCCCGCCGTCTGGGAGATGACATCTCCGAGGCGAAACCCATTCTCGATTCGCGGTTGCCGGACGGCAGCCGGGTTGCAGCGGTCATTCCGCCCTGCAGTCTGCGCGGCGTTACGTTGACGATTCGCAAATTCAACAGCCGCCACTTTGAACTCGACGATCTGATCGCAGCAGGGACACTTGACCGCGCACTGGCGAACCGCCTTGAAGATTATGTCCTGAACCGCAGAAACATACTTGTGGCCGGTGGAACGGGAGCCGGAAAGACGAGCCTCCTGAACGCCATGGCCCGCCTGATACCTGAGGACGAACGCCTTCTCCTGATCGAAGACACCGCCGAGATTCAGATCCACCACTCGAATCTTGTGCGGCTCGAAGCGCGTCCCGCGCAGAACGGTGTTCCTGCCGTTACTATTCGCGATCTGCTGAAGGCCGCCCTCCGCCACCGTCCGGATCGAATCTTGCTTGGCGAGGTCCGCGGAAGTGAAGCGTTCGACCTGCTTCAGCTTCTCAACACGGGCCACGCTGGCACGATTTCGACCATTCACGCGAACTCGGCGCGCGAAGGACTTTCTCGCTTTACCAGTTGTGTCTTGCAGAGCGGCATCGAGGTTCCGTATCGCGCCATTAAGAGCAGCATCGCCGATTCGCTGAACGTTGTCGTCCACGTCGAGCGCCGCCCAGGCCGCCGAACCATCTCGGAAGTGGTTGAAGTCAGGCGCTACGATCCAGACCCCGACCTGTTCGACTGCAGCTCGGTATTTCAAAGACCGGAGGTGGTTCCATGACCGCAGCCAAAGACGAGTCCAAACATGGTGTCACTCCAGTGGCGTATGTCCGCTGGCTGTTCGAGTCGTCAGACCGGCTGGCGGTACTCGTCCGCAATCGCGACCGTGGTGAAACCACGCAACGCATCGCCACCGCTGGAAACATTACGAGCGACTCGTTTCAACAATGGCTTCGGTTCAAAAACGAAAAGCAGTCGGCGGATATCTATGTGGGAATGAATCCCTTGAAGCCTGAAGCCCGAGCCCGTACCAAGGAAGATATCCATTCGATCCGGCACCTCTACCTGGACCTCGATCACGATGCCGAGCGCTCGCTTGCCGCAGTCGAACAATCGAACCTTGTTCCGCAGCCGAATGTGGTCATTGCAACGTCACCGGGCAAATTCCAGCTTGTGTGGCGGGTTGAAGGATTTCCGCAGGAACAGGCGGAAGCGACCTTGCGGGCGATGGCGCGTAAGTTTGGCGGAGATCCAGCAACAACGGACTCGACCCGTGTTCTTCGCCTGCCAGGCTTTGTAAATCGGAAATACGATTCGCCGTTCACAGTGACGGCCGAAATCAAAAACGACAAAAGGCACACTCCGCACGGCTTTCGATTGAGAACCGACCCTGCCGAACTCGACCAGCGACTGACACGCCCAACCGGCAGCCGCCAGTCATCTTCCACGCGCCAGCCTCTATCGCAATCCGAACATGACTGGGCATATGCCAAGCGGTCCTTGGCCAAAGGAATGCCGGCCGAAGAAGTGATTCGACAAATTGCGGCCTTCCGCGCACACGATAAGCACAATCCCGAAGATTACGCGCGGCGGACGGTAAGCAAGGCACGAACCCAACTGACGCACGACACCAAAGAAGGTGACCTCTCCCGAGACAACTAAGCCACATGCCTGCGCAACCCAATCCCGACCCTCCGGCGAATGCACCCGGCCCGCACCAGCGGTCCAGTGTTTTTGAGCGTGATAGTATGTCCTTGCCGCCAGTTCAATCGAGAAAGCGGGGAAAGTGCATGTCTCGACGAACTGGACAGAATCCGAAGGTGCGCGTCAAAAAGCGCTCCAACGGACAAAAAGTTTTCTACTTTCAGTACTGGATCGATGTACCAGGACAGGAAGATAGAAGACGTAAGACACACGTAATCGGACCAACTAGGCAGATGACGAAAAGCGAGGCCGAACGCAAGAAGGTGGAATTCCTATTGAATCTCGAACTGAATTCGATGGAATATCAAATCCCTTCTTCGTTGACCTTTGCGAACGCGGTGTCGCACTACCGGGATGTCTTTGCACCACGAATGCTTCGCTCGTCCACGTTTTCGACCGCGGACGGCCATTTGAAGAACCACTTGGAAGCAGACTGGAACGACGTTCCGATAGAGCACATCTCGATTGATTCAGTGAATGAGTGGATCTGGAAGAAACGAGGCCAAGGCCTTTCTTGGGTGACGATCAAGAACATGCTGCGCACGATGCAGCGCGTTCTCTCATCCTTCTCGAAAGACAAGAAGCCTCCGTTCTCTCAAATCGGACTCGCAATTCCTGAGCGTGACAAGTTGCAAATGAAAGTGAACAGCCGAAAGCACGTATCGTTCTCGTGGGCTCAAGCGGAACAGATTGCCGAACATGTCAGCAAAATGGACACGCTTGGCAAGCACCGTCGAGAACAGTATGCAACGCTGTTTCTGCTTGCGGCCGCTTCGGGATTACGATCCAGCGAATTACTGGCGTTACGAGTCGACGACCTCGACTTTCGCGCTAGAACCATTCGAGTGGAAGAGTCTTCAGATCAAAAAAGCAGAGGCGAGGCTGGGCCGTGCAAAAATGCGGCGGCGTATAGAACCGTTCTGCTGTTTGATCCTGAGGGCAACAAAGCTTTGCAGAGACTCCGACGGTTCCTGGGAATCGTCTCGAACTCCGCCACCTTTGTCTTTCGTTCGAAACGCGGGAATCCGGTGCTTGAAACCAACATTCTGAATCAAGGACTCTATCCGGCTCTGGAGGCTTTAGGACTTGAGCAGGCAGGTATGCATGCCTTCCGAAGAGGCTGCAACCGGCGATGGGAACTTGCAGGTGTTAAACCAGCTGTTATTCGTCAGCAGATGGGACATTCTTCGTCTGCTATGACAGACCGGTACACTGGAGAGATTCCTCTCGACGACGTTCGCGCTGAATTTTCCATGAAGTTTGGCAACAAAATTGATGTTTTGGAAACCATGGAAACCGGCGCGGCTGCGTAAGTTCTTTAGAATCTGGAGCGGGCGATGGGAATCGAACAAATCCGAATGAACCAAACAAAGGCGTTACCACCCGCTTTTCAGTCCAATTGGAGTC
>Ga0210406_10005127_pt1 | contig 13822 bp, 11 predicted proteins | sample IncBWC30MmetaG_FD_155454 | JGI IMG/M metagenome (GOLD analysis project Ga0210406, IMG submission 155454) | Forest soil microbial communities from Barre Woods Harvard Forest LTER site, Petersham, Massachusetts, United States - Inc-BW-C-30-M | ecosystem: Environmental > Terrestrial > Soil >... | reverse complement strand
GCGAAATTGCAAGCGGGCGAACTAGTGCTGGATTTGGGGTCGGGGGGCGGGATCGATGTGCTGCTCTCGGCGAAGCGCGTGGGGCCGACGGGAAAGGCGTACGGGCTGGACATGACGGACGAGATGCTGGCGCTGGCGCGGGAGAATCAGAAGAAGGCGGGCGTGGCGAATGTGGAGTTTCTGAAGGGCGCGATTGAGAATATTCCGCTGCCCGAGAATGCCGTGGACGTGATTATTTCGAATTGCGTCATCAATCTTTCGGGCGACAAGGATCGCGTGTTGGCGGAGGCGTTTCGCGTGCTGAAGCCGGGGGGACGGCTGGCCGTTTCGGACGTGGTGGTGCGCGGCGCAGTGCCGGCGGAGATCCGGAAGAGCATGGAATTGTGGGTTGGCTGTATTGCGGGCGCTCTCGAGGAGAAGGAATACCAGGAAAAGCTGGCGCGAGCGGGATTCGAATCGATCGAGGTGGAGCCTACGCGCGTTTATAAGGCCGAGGAGGCGCGGGATTTCCTGACTGCGGCGGGACTTGACCCGGAAAGCGTCGGTCCGCAGATCGACGGCAAGTTCATCAGCGCGTTTGTGCGCGCGGTGAAACCGGCAAGCAAGGCAGCGTGCTGCGGACCGACCTGCTGCGCTTGAGACTTGGCAATGACTGCGCAGCAAGGCAAACGGCGGGTGGTGATTTTGTGTACGGGAAACTCGGCACGCAGCCAGATGGCGGAGGGATTGCTGCGTCACCTGGGTGGAACGCGATTCGAGGTGTTCAGCGCAGGGACAAGGCCGGTAGGCGTGAACGTGCTGGCGATCGAAGTGATGCGGGAAGTGGGGATCGATATTTCGAAGCAGCGCTCGAAATCGGTTGGGGAATTTGCCGGGCAGGAATTCGCGACGGTCATCACTGTTTGCGACAACGCGGCCGAGGAGTGTCCCATTTTTCCCGGAGCGCCGCGGCGCGCGCATTGGAGCCTGCCCGATCCGGCCGCAGTTTCCGGAACGAGAGAAGAAAAATTGGGAGCTTTCCGAAAGGTCCGCGATGAACTGGAACGGCGGATTCGGTCGTTCGCGAACTCAGAGGTGAGCGGGGAGCATCCCTAATTAGGGGTTTGGGATTAGCGGCAGCTGCGAGTTGAGCGATTGTTCTGGAAGAAGGAAGATGATAGTATATAAGGTGTATGGCTCTCAATATCAAAGATGAACGCACAGACCACCTGGCCCGCGAGGTCGCCAAGCAAGCCGGGGAAAGCTTGACTGAAGCGATTCGCACCGCCCTCCAAGAGCGACTCCAGCGTTTGTCCGGCAAAAGGACCACAACGACCCGCAAAGAGAAGCTTCTTGAGATACTCCGCCGCGTGGACTCTTTGCCTCGCAAAAACGACCTGACCGAGGACGAGATTCTCGGATACGACGAGCACGGCATACCGCGTTAGGTCTCCGCGATGGTTATCGACACTTCCGCCCTCGCTGCCATTTTCCTGGCTGAACCCGAGCGCCAGCGGTTCATGGAACTCATCCTGGTTGCCGAAAAAAAACTGATCTCCGCGGCTACCGTCGTCGAAGCCGGGATCGTCCTGGAGCATCGTGCATCCGAAACCGTGGCCCGCGAATTCGACCTCTTCCTTCACGAAGCCAGCATCGAAATCGTTTCTGTTGATGCGAACCAGGCTGATCTTGCACGAATGGCTTTCCGTAAGTATGGCAAAGGCCGCCATCCTGCCGCCCTGAACTTTGGTGACTGCTTTACGCACGCTCTAGCTGCGATTGCCGGAGAACCCGTCCTCGCCAAAGGCAATGAGTTTGAGCGCGCTGGGCTTGAGCTCTGCAAATAACACACAGCAAACCTGCTCTGCGGTTTTTCCAGTACAATATAAATTCATTTGTCGAGGGAACCTGCTTGATTCATCGCCACGTTTTTCACAACGACAGCTTGCTGCCCATCGAGAAAGTCCGCCTTTCCCCGGGACAAGCCGGCCTTGTCTGCGGCTGGGGCCTGTTCACCACCATCCGCATCTCCCGCGGTGAAGCCTTCGCCTACGAGCGCCACTGGCGTCGCCTGGAAAAAGACGCCGCGCTCATCCGCCTTCCTATGGCGTACACCGCCGCCAAAGTCCGCGTGCATCTCCACGAAGTCATTCGCGCCAACAATGTCACGGAAGGTTGCGCGCGCATCTATCTGGTCTACAACCAAGTCGGTTTCTGGCGCAGTGACGAGCCGCAACCGCAGATCGACCTCATCATCTATTCCGCGCCGCTACCCGAATATCACGAACCCGTCCGCCTCGGGCTCCGCGCTCACGGCCGCCACGCCGCCGCTCCCCTCGCCGGAGTTAAAAGCATCTCCTGGCTTCCGAACGTCTGGGCTGTCGCGGAAGCGCAAAAGGAAGGTTTCGACGAAGTCGTGCTGCTCAACGAGCGCGGCGAAGTCGCCGAATGCACCGCCGCCAACATTTTCGCCGTCAAGAACAAGAAGATTTTCACGCCGCCTCTAAACTCCGGCTGCCTGGAGGGCGTCACTCGCGGCATCCTTTCCGAGATTGCTCCGGAGGCCGGCATCAATGTCGTCGAGCAGGCCCTCCGCCCCGAAGATCTCTACGCCGCCGACGAAGTATTCATCTCGTCCACCAATCGCAACATTATCGGCGTGGGCGAAATCGCCGGCCACAAAATCGCAGCGGCTCCTGGCCCCATCACGCGCCAGGTCGAAGATTTGTTCGTCACCCACGTGACCGACTACGTGTCTCGCCGGCATGCCGCGACGTCTCGCTAACGTACTGTGGCAGACTCGTTTCCATCTGGCACCACGACCGCCGCCGGCGCCCCACCTGATTGGCGCGCCGCCGCCGCGTGGCAATCCTCCGCCGTCCGCGTCCCGCGCCGGCCCTCCGCCAAGTCGCTGCTTCTCGCTTGCTTGCTGTTTCTCCTGACCCTTTGCACTTGCCTGGTCGCCGGCACGCACTTCGCCGCCGCCTACGCGCAAAACGAAGCCGTCTCCTGGGACGAATTCGTTCATGCCTTCACGCTCGTTTATCGTGACCCGCTGGCCCTGGCCGCCGGACTTCCCTTCGCGCTGACGCTCCTGGCGATTCTCCTCGCCCACGAACTCGGGCATTTTTTCGCCTGCCGCCATCACCAAATTCATTCCAGCTATCCTTTTTTCATTCCCTTTCCCACGCTGATCGGCACGCTCGGCGCGTTCATTCTCATCCGCTCTCCCATTCGGACCACGCGTGCGCTCTTTGACGTCGGCGCTTCCGGCCCGCTCGTCGGCTTTCTGGTCGCCGTTCCAGCGCTGGTCTACGGTATCGTGCACGCCAAGTTTGTCCCCGGGCTGGCGCTCCCCGCCAAAGACAAAATCATTCTCGGCGCCCCGCTCCTCCTGAATCTTCTCGCGCCGATTTTTCATCAGGGCGCCAGCGCTGCAAACCTGCTCCTGCATCCCGTCGGCCGCGCCGCCTGGGTCGGCCTTTTCGCCACTTCGCTGAATCTTCTTCCCGCCGCGCAGCTCGACGGCGGCCACATCCTCCGCTCCGTCAGCCAGCGCGCTCATCGCTTCTCTTCGATCCTTCTTCCGCTGCTCTTGATTTTTCTCGGCTACCGCTTTTGGCCTGGCTGGTACATCTGGGCTGCTATGCTCATCGGCATCCGCTTTCTCCGCACTCTTCCGATCTACAATCCCGAACCGCTCGACTCCCGTCGCCGCGCCGTCGCCGCCCTTTCCCTCCTGATTTTCCTGCTCTCCTTCATGCCCGCCCCCTTTCTCGAGTGACACCCTTCGTCTGTGGACTCTGTGCTCTTCCCTCCGTGCACTCTGTGTGAAGCCTTAGTCCTTTTCCGCGCCTTTCCACCAGAATCGCCGCGAAACTTCTCATTGACCTCACCCACCACCACAGGCACTCTTTCCACCAACCAGAATGGCCGCAACCATACCAACCAATACGGAAGCCCTTCCTGCAACCCGCACCTCGCTCCTCCGCACCCTTCGCGAACGCGACCTCTTCCTTCTCTTCATCGGCTCCGTCATCGGCTCCGGCGTTTTCCTCACGCCGGGCCTCATCCTTCGCCAGCTCGACGGCTCCGTCGGCTACTCTTTCCTCGTCTGGATCATCGGCGGCTTCCTCTCGCTCCTCGGCGCGCTCACCTATGCCGAGCTTGCCGCCGCCAATCCCGAAGCCGGCGGCCTCTACGTCTTCATTCGCGATGGATTCGGCCGTATGTCGGCCTTTCTGTATGGGTGGTGCTTGTTCCTGGTGATCGCCAGCGGCTCCGTCGCCGCGCTGGCCCGCGCCTTCACACGTTATCTCGTCGAAATCATTCCGCTCACGGCGCTCGAAGCCACACTGGTCTCCGTCGCTATGATTGCCGTCGTCACCGCCGTCAACGTCTGGGGCACGCGCAAAAGCTCCGACCTGCAAAACTGGACCACGCTGATCAAGGTGGGCATCATTGTCGTCCTCAGCGCCGTGCTGCTCTCCCTCGGCCATCACATCCGCGAAATTCCCCCGGCGCTGGGCTCCTCGCAGACTGGCTTCTCTCTTCTCTCGAATTTCGGCTTGGCCATGATCGCCGTGCTCTGGGCCTACGAAGGCTGGCAGTTCGGCACCTACAGCGCTGGAGAGGTCGTCGACCCGCAAAAGGCTTTTCCTCGCGCGTTCCTGCTCGGCTCGCTAACCCTCACCGGCCTCTACCTCATTGCCATCGTCGCCTATTTAAAAGCCCTCGGCCCCGCCGCCTCCACCGCCAGCGAGGCCATTGCTGCAACTGCCGCCACCGCTGTCCTCGGACCCTGGGCTGGACGCGCCATCGCCTTCACCATCCTCATCTCCACTTTCAGCGCCGCAAACAGCGTTGTCCTCACTGCCCCGCGCGTCTTCTACGCCATGGCCAACGACAATCTCTTCTTCCTCTTCTTCAAAAAATTAGCTGAGGTCCACCCGCGCTTCCGTACCCCGGCAAACGCAGTAATCGCCCTGGGTGTCTGGTCCGCGGTCCTGGCCAGCGCTGGCAAATTCGCAGAACTCATCGGCGGGGTCATTTTCGTCGGCTGGATTTTCTATGGCCTGGGCGCCGCCGCCATCTTCCCCATTCGCCGTGCCAGCCAAGGCAAATCCATCCCCTACCGCGTCCCCGGCTATCCCTGGACGCCGCTCGTCTTCGTTCTCGCCGCCGCCGCCATAGTAGCCAATGCCATCTACCTCGCCTTTCACGATCCCACCCAATTTCGTAACCTCGCCGTAGCCATAGTCCTTTTCGTGTTAGGCCTCCCCGCCTACCTCTTCTGGCGCCGCAATTCCTTACCTTGAACGCACAGGCGTATACCCTGTGGGAACCGCTCCCAGCCCGCCGGTGTCCAACGACTGTCCACAACCCCGGCCGTAACTTGTCTACTCGCAGCAAGGAAGGCCCGATGCTCGCAGCCAAGGGTCTCTACAAATTCTATGGCTCCGTTCCCGCCGTCCAGAACGTAACCTTCACGCTCGAACCCGGCCAGGTTCTCGGCTATTTGGGTCCCAACGGGTCCGGAAAAAGCACTACCGTGAAAATGCTCACCGGCCTGCTTGAGCCCACCGATGGCGAGGTTACCTACAACGGCCAGAACATCCACAAAGATCTCGCTGCCTACCGCAGGCTCCTCGGCTACGTTCCCGAAGAAGCCAATCTTTATCCTTATCTTACTGGCCAGGAATACCTCGACATGATCGGCACGCTGCGCGCCATGCCCGAATCCCGCAAGAACGCCAGAATCGATTCCCTCCTCGAGCTTTTTTCCCTCTGGCCGCATCGCCACGTCTCGCTCGGCTCCTATTCCAAAGGCATGCGCCAGCGCATTCTTCTCATCGCCGCTCTCATGGACAATCCGGATATCCTGATCCTCGACGAGCCGCTCTCCGGCCTTGACGTTACCTCCGTCCTCATCATCAAGAACCTCATTCAAGCTTTGAGTGCACGCGGCAAATCCATCTTCTACTGCTCGCACATTCTCGAAGTCGTGGAAAAAGTCTGCACTCACTTGATCGTTCTTCGCAAAGGGCAAGTCATCGCTCATGGCGCGACCAGCGAAGTCCGCGAACGCATCGGCACCTCTTCCCTGGAAGGAGCCTTCCTGCATCTCGTCGAGGAAAAAGACGTCACCAAAACCGCCAACGAAATCGTCGACGTAGTAGTTTCCGCATGAACAAATGAAACAACTCATTCAGCGACGGTGGCAGGCGTTTTCCCGAACTCCCTTCGGCTGCCTTCTCCGCCTCTGCGTCTCCCGTATGTTCCACGGCGGCGGCGAACCTGGCGACGGCGAACTCGATCTCGGCATCGGCGTGATCGTAATCATGCTCGCCATGCCCGGGATTCTCGTCTCTCTCCTGATGTTTGAAAAATATGGCTCGCTGATTCGCTTCTTGCGCGGCAACCCCATATTCGACCCCTACACCGCCACCATACCCGATGAATACTTCTTCCTGGTGCTTTCCCTGACCGTCACCGGTGCCGCCGCGCTCTGGCGCTGGGACGCGCTCTTTCTCGATCGCCGCGACTACGCGAATCTTGTTCCCCTGCCGCTTTCCCTGCGCGCCATTTTCTTCGCCAACTTATCCGCCATCGTAGCTCTCGCCGCTCTCTTTACCGTGGTAGTCAACGCCGCTTCCCTGGTGCTGTTTCCCATAGCGGTCGTCGGCTCGCAGAATTCCTTTGCGGTATGGATTCGCTTCACTCTCGGTCACGCCGTCGCCGTCTTCACCGCCAGCGCCTTCAGTTTCTTTGCCGTCTTTGCGTTCGCGGGAATCTTGATGGCTCTTCTCCCCGCGGGGCTCTTTCGCCGCGTATCTCATGCCGCCCGCTTCCTTCTCGCCGTCGGCCTTCTCGCACTCATCGCCACCAGTTTCACTGTGCCTTATTTGCTCACGCAAGTTTCTGTGCCGACCGCGCACAAGATCGCCTTATTGCCGCCAGTCTCGTTCTTGGGCCTCGCGCGAACCGTTTGGCTGCAAGGCGCCGATCCCTTCGCTGGAAAAATCGGCAGGGCCGCGTTATTAGCGGTGGGCGTCACCATTCTCACCGCTTTCGTTGCTTACGCCCTGAGCTTTCGCCGTGCGTTTCTTCGCATTCCAGAAATGGGCGACACCGGCCCCTTGCCCCGTCTACACGATTCTCGTTCGCTGCTGACGCCGGTTCACAAAGTGTTTCTGCGCACCGCCCCGCAACGCGCTTGCTACTACTTCGTGGCCAGAACACTCTTGCGCAGCGATGGCCATCTCCAAATCTTGTTAAGTTTTGCGGCGTTGGGACTGGTCCTGTGCGCGGAAACGCTTTCCTCGGCGCCCAATCTTCACTCGCTTGTGACTGGGCAAATCCCTTCCGCGGAATTCCTGTCCGGCCCTTTCATTCTGGCCTTCTGCGTCATTGTGGGAATTCGCTTCGCCTTCGAGCTTCCCGCTAACCTCCGCGCCAACTGGATCTTCCGTTACTGGCTCGATCCGAGCCAGCAAGATGCCCGACCTATTGCCCGCCGCGTTCTCCTTTTGTTTACGCTGCCCTGGCTAGCCCCAGCCGCTTTTCTTTCCGTTTTGTTTTTCTGGGGATGGACCGTCGCTCTGCTTCACGCTGCAATCTTGATCGCTTGCACCATCCTATTGGTCGAAACCGTGCTGATCCGCTTTCGCAAAATTCCTTTCACCTGTTCCTATCCGCCGTTCCAAAGCCATTCCGGCCTGATCTTCGTCGCCTATCTTTTCGGTTTTCTGTTCTTCACCGACTACGTTCCTAAGATGGAGTTTTGGTCTCTCCTCAATCCGTGGGAGTCCATCTGGTTCGTTCCCCTGCTAGGCGTTGGTTTTCTCGCCCTCCGCCAATATCGCAAGCAAATGCTGGACATGGACAAGCATTTAATCTTCGAAGAGCCCTCTCCGTCTGCTTTTTAACTCCGGCGACGCGTACAACTGCACCTCAGACACGAACCAGGAAGACCAAAGCAACGATGAGGCGCCGCACCTTCATGGTCCGGAGCCCATCGCTATGTGGAATTGGGCGGGAGTGATTCTTTAGCGCCCAAACATGGAGTAGGCCACACCCTGCGACTCCCGCCGCGGGGGTGGCTGCGCCTGAAGCTGGCGACGCGACGCAGCCGCGATCGCGCGATCCGCCGGATGATTGGCGATGCGCTCGAGCGCGTCTGCGATTCGGGACAACTGGAAGGTAACCTGGTCGGTCCCGTGCGACCTTTTCAGCACGACGATGCGTTTGCGGCTGAAGTACAGGGCGGCCCAGAACAACAACCCAATCACGACCGAAACGCCCGCCATGAACGCGTCATGACTGGTGATCGTGATACTTCTGCCCGCAATAGTAATCACGTGATCCGAGAACAAAGTTTCCTCCCGGGCTGGGGCTAGTTGACGGTTACATCGAGATGGACTAACGCTTGCGCTGAGGGGACGCCTTTTGTAGGGCCGAAATCAGGTCGTGCGCCGCGGCTGGGGCCGTGACATTCGATTCGGTGATGATTTTTGCGGCGCTGACGGATTCGCCATACAGGTTGCGATTCGCGTCCCCATCAGGGCGAAGCGTCGAGCCATCCAGGGAGATGCCGGCAAATACGCCTCTTGCACGGGAGTAGCTCAGAATCTCCGCGCGCATATACGCATCGGTGTCGGCTGAAGCCGAACGTCCCTTCGGTCCAGCAGCCGCGGATATGTCCGCGCCAAGCTTCACTTTGGTGTGCAAGAGGCTGCCCGCGCCGCGGTCGTTCATGACCAGAAAAACGAAGTCCGTGGCTTCTCCACCGATCTGCAAACCAAAGCTGCCACCTTCGAGCGCGTACATGGCCGGAGCACCCCAAGGACCGGTGAAGTCCTTGCCGGTGCGGCACACCATCGTGCCACGGCCGTAGCTGGCCCCAACAACAAACGCAGCTTTCAACACTGACGGCATGACCACCACACAACGGGCCTTGTCGATGAGATCTTGCGGAATGTCATCAGGAACATTAAGGATCTCCTGCATGACTTTCCCCGCATTCTGAAGACGATCCTGCTCTGCTCTTGCTTCGCCCTGATTTTTTGCAAACAAGATTGGTGCCAAAGCAAGCAGTCCCGCCTCCAATAAAACGATGCAATACTTTGTGTACCTCATTCGCGGCGCCTCCTTGAGCGCATTTTGTTTTCTGTATGCGAACTTCTCTTTCGCGGGCGGGCTGATCCCCCTCGGTCTTTTGGTCCCACTGATGGAAGGCAACTTTCTCTCCAGACTCGCATTGAATTTGGTAACGGGCTGAAAATTCAATCGCATAGAAACGCTTGTGGGGAGCAACTGCGATGAGACTGGAAATGCGCAGTGTGTAGAAAGTACAAACACGAAAGGAAAAATGGCGCCTTTCTGCGTACTGGAACCTATGCTCAGCGTAGCTGCGAATCGTCTCAAGACTCGCAAAACTCACAACTTACGCGCGTTGGCGAATGAAGTGCACGAACGCCAAAGGGGAAGGGAGAAAGGAAATGAACAGGCAATTCTCGGTTGAGACAGCGGTTTGCACGGAGCATCAAAGGCTACTCGAAGAGAGCCAGAGGGCCCTGGAGATCTGGAACGAGCGCCGCGCCGAGTTTTGCCATCCTTATTCAAGAGGAAAGGAAGCGGGCGATGAACTGCTGCGGTTGCAGGCGAAGTACGCTCGAGCGTACACGGTGTTGCGGAACCACGCGCACAACTGCTCACTTTGTCAGTTGGTGTCAAGAATGGAAGGACGCGATACTGAAAACGGTTCGCGCACCCACTCCGGGGGCGAACTGAACACGTGCTTTTAGTTTTTCCGCGTCAACGAGTGCTGCATCAACTCTTTTCTTCACCTGATCTCCACATAGCAAATTGACGAGCCCCATCCAGACTTTATCGCGGGCCTTCCTGATAGCGCAGCAATCCAGACACAAGGGCTCTCATCTGCGTCCCTAGACAGCAAACTAGCCCGGCGTTATTATGCGCGTCGCGCCACTATACAAACGCGAAATGCCGCCGACCTAACTCGTTGGCATTTCGTTTCGTAGGGTCCGCAGAGCGAAACGAATCACCCGACAAACCCGGGAGTGTGAATCATGCATCGCCGCGCTATTTCCGCCATTTCAGCTTTGCTCTCCTTCTTGCTGCTCGCAGCACCCGGTTTGCTCAAGGCGCAAACTCCCCCTCCTATTCCCGCCAACCACGTGCGCATCCATTATTTCCGTCCGGACGGCAACTATTTGGGTTGGACGGTCTATGCCTTCGGTGACACCACCGAAGACACTTCCAACTTCAATGGCGGCCCGGTGCAGGTCACCGGCCGCGACAGCTTCGGCGCCTACTTCGACGTCGGTGTCACGGCCACCGCCCAGAATGTTGGCATCATCATTCACACCGGCAACACCAAAGATCCCGGGCCGAACGAATTCATCGATCCCGCGACGCAGGGCAACGAGTACTGGCAGCTCTCCGGAAGTAACGTCCTACAAACGACACAGCCTCCCACCATCCAGCAAACCGATCCCCCGATTCCGGCGAACAAGGCGCGCATCCACTATTTCCGTCCGGACTCAAATTATGCTTCCTGGACGGTCTACGCGTTTGGTGACACGACCGAAGACACGTCCAATTTCAACGGCGGCCCGGTCTTTGTAACCGGCTACGACCGCTATGGCGCGTTCTATGACGTGGGCCTAAAATCAAATCCAAGTGACCTGGGGGTCATCGTTCACAATATTTCCACGGGGATCAAGGACCCCGGGCCGGACATGCACCTCAACGTCGCGCAATTCAACGAAGCTTGGGTGCTCTCAGGCAGCGCCACCGTCTATCTCACCCAGCCGCAGACCGAATTCACCACGGATCCTCCAATCCCCGCGAATACCGCGCGCATCCACTATTTCCGTCCGGACTCAAATTATGCTTCCTGGACGGTCTATGCATTTGGTGACACGACCGAAGACACGTCCAATTTCAACGGCGGCCCGGTCTTTGTAACCGGCTACGACCCCTATGGCGCGTTCTACGACGTTGGCTTAAAACCAAATCCAAATGACCTGGGTTTCATCGTTCACAATATCTCCACCGGGATCAAGGATCCCGGGCCGGACATGCACCTCGACGTTGCCCTCTTCAAAGAAGCTTGGGTGATATCCGGAGATTCTCAGGTCTTCTCCACGCAACCGACCGAGGCGCAATTGCTCGACGCGGTCTTCTTCAAGCTGCAGGCCTTTTGGATCGATCGCACGACCGTGGCTATCCAGGGTCAATTCCTACAGTCGGGTTTTTCATATTTTCTGAATTATGACCCCAAAGCCAGTTTGCAATTGACTTCGACCGGAGTGACTGGAGGTTCCAGCATTGCGCTCACTCCGTTTGCCTCCGGCTTCACGTCCGCCGAGCAAGCGCGGTTTCCACAACTTTCCGGCTACGCTGTGCTACACCTGCCGGACAATACCAGCACTTCGCTACTTGCATCTGTGCTCAAGGGTCAAGTTGCGGTGTCCTCCATCGCCGGCGACGGTTCGCTTAAGTACGTGACCAGCGTGCAAACCGCCGGAGTGCTCGACGATCTTTTCTTTTTCCCCGGTCGCCTTGGTGCCATCTTCGCCGACAATCAGGAAGACGAATCCTCAGAGGCCAACAACTGCGATGGAAACGCAATCTTGCTGCGCGTGTGGGCACCGACCGCACAGTCTTTGAGTGTTCAGCTCTTCAACGAGGCCGCGGACACCATCCCGGCCCAAACCTCCACGATGCAGGAAAACCACGGGGTGTGGAGCGCCTGCGTCGAAGACACCCGGACCAACAAATATTATTTGTACGACCTGCATGTCTATGTGCCGAGCCAGCGCGCCATCGTGGAGAACATCGTCACGGATCCCTATTCGGTGGACCTGGCCCTCAACGGCGTGAAGACTCGCATCACGGATCTCGACGCTCCCAACTCGCAGCCGCCAGGTTGGGAGGAATCCCATTCGCCTTCACTCGCGAGCGTGAACGATTTCAGCATCTACGAGTTGCACATCCGCGATTTCAGCGCCAACGACATGACCGTGCCTTCCTCGCATCGCGGCACCTACCTGGCCTTCGCCGACAAGGGCAGCAACGGCATGAAGCACCTGAAAGCGCTCGGCGATTCCGGCCTCAAGGCTGTGCACCTCCTGCCGAGCTTTCATTTCGCCAGCATTAATGAGGATAAGACCACCTGGCTGAGCACACCCGACCTGAGCGTCTTCCCGCCCGATGGCACGCAGCAGCAAGCTGCAGTTGCCGCCATTCAAAACGCTGACGCGTTCAACTGGGGCTACGACCCGGTGCACTTTTTCGCACCCGAAGGCGGGTATGCCCTGAACCCGGACAATCGTGTCCTGGAGTACCGCGAGATGGTCCAGGGGCTGCACCGTTCGGGTCTTCGCGTTATCCAAGACGTCGTCTTCAACCACACCAACGCCGTCGGGGAAAGCCCGAACTCCGTGCTCGACAAAGTCGTGCCCGGCTACTACAACCGCCTCGACGCCGACGGCAATCAACTATCCGGTAGCTGCTGCCCGGACACCGCGCCCGAACACCAAATGATGGGCAAGCTCATCACCGACGCCGTCGTGTTGAATGCCAAGAAGTACAAGATCGACGGCTTCCGATTCGATCTCATGAGCTTCCTCTTCGTCTCCAACATGCAGCAAATTCAACGCGCTCTCGCGCAGCTCACGCTCGAAAAGGACGGGGTGGACGGCAGCAAGATTTATCTCTACGGCGAAGGTTTCGATTTCGGCGAGGTGGCCAACAACGCCCTGGGGGTCAACGCCAGCCAGAAAAATCTCTTCGGCAACGGCATCGGCACATTCAACGACCGCATTCGCGACGGCATCCGCGGGGGCAGCCCGTTCACCGACGAGCGCGTCCAGGGCTTTGCCACAGGATTGGTTACCGACTCCAACGCTTTCACGAATCAGAGCATGACGTCTGCCGCGCAACTAGGCACGCTGCTTGAGAACACCGATTGGATCGAAGTCGGGCTTGCCGGTAATTTGCGCGATTGGACCTTCACCGACCATAACGGCGCAACCGTTACCGGCGCTCAGGTTAATTACAACGGCCAAGCCGCAGGCTACACCGCCAGCCCCATCGAGGACATCGACTACGCCTCCGTGCACGATAACCAAACGCTGTTCGATGCCGTGCAACTCAAATCTTCAGCGGCCGACGATGTGCACACTCGCGAGCGCCGCCAAGTCCTCGCCATGAGCTTGATCGCGCTCGGCCAGGGTGTGCCCTTTTTCCTCGCCGGCGACGACCTGCTGCGCTCGAAGGACATGGACAACAACAGCTTCGACTCCGGCGACTGGTTCAACAAGCTCGACTTCAGCTATCAGTCCGACAACTGGGGCACCGGGTTACCGATCGCCAGCCAAAACCGGGGCAACTGGCCGATCATGCAGCCGTTGCTTGCCAACTCCGCGCTCACTCCGCAACCCGCGGACATCGCCCATGCCCGCGATGCCTTCCGCGAATTTCTGCGGATCCGCGGCACCTCCGGCCTGTTCCACATGCACACTCTCGCCGAAGTGCAAGCCAACCTGCATTTCTTGAATGCTGGGCCAAGCCAGACGCCCGGCCTCATCGTCATGAAGCTCGATGCCAATGGCGGCGACTATGGGCGCTTTCAGCATATCGTCGTGGTCTTCAACGCCACCAATGCGCAAGTCTCATTTCAAAATTCAGCGTTGGCCGGATTGAAATTGCATCTCCACCCCGTTCAACAGAGTTCGTCGGACTCCATCGTCGGCCAATCCTCGTTCAACGCGGCGACCGGCACCGCAGTAGTGCCAGCCCTGACAACCGCCGT
>Ga0210406_10005126_pt1 | contig 13824 bp, 14 predicted proteins | sample IncBWC30MmetaG_FD_155454 | JGI IMG/M metagenome (GOLD analysis project Ga0210406, IMG submission 155454) | Forest soil microbial communities from Barre Woods Harvard Forest LTER site, Petersham, Massachusetts, United States - Inc-BW-C-30-M | ecosystem: Environmental > Terrestrial > Soil >... | reverse complement strand
TAGCTCTCTGACAAGCCCGCTTCACGAGTAGATCTGCCTCCGGCTTCCCCATCTGCTTGGCTAACACAACGGCCACCTCCTCGGCGTAAACTAACCCCTGAGTCAGTTCGAGATTCTCCAGCATTCGAGCCGAATCGACTTCCAAACGAGAAAAGAGATCGTTGGACTGTTTGATCGCTCCACCGGTCAAACCCACAATCTCGGTTAGAGGTCCCCATTCAGCATGCCAGCGGCCTACCGCTCTTTCCTGCTCCTGAACCATTGCGGCCGCCATCGTGGCCAAAAGCCCAGGTAAACGGGTGCAAGCCGCCGTGATCATCGTAGGCGCGATCGGGTTTCGTTTGTGCGGCATCGCCGATGAACCACCGCGTCCCCTTTCAGTTCGTTCGCTCAGCTCGCCAATCTCTGTTTGCATCAGGAGGGAGACGTCGGTAGCGATCTTGCCTAGACAACCGGACAACATCGCGCAAGCGGAACAGATTTCGAAAAAGCGATCCCGGGCCGTATGCCAGGGGATAGTTGGCTCGGTCAATTCCAAACGTTCGGCTAAACGGGACAGCACTGAGAGCGCTTCCGGTCCACTTGCGGCCAGTGTGCCAACTGCCCCGCCAAACTGTAAAACGACTGCTCTGCCTCGCACCTCCCGCAGGTAAGCCCCACAACGGGTTAGTTGATCGAGCCAATTCGCCAATTTAAACGAAAATGTAATCGGTCGAGCCTGCTGCAGCAGAGTTCGACCAATCATCACGGTCCCCCGGTGTTCCCCGATCAGTTCGACCAGACGCCGCTGCAGTTGTTCGATGCCCAACTCGATCTTGCTTAACGCTGGTTTCAATTGGAGCATCGCGGCGCTGTCGATGACGTCCTGACTAGTCGCTCCAGCATGTACGAACTTAGCGGCTTCAGGATCGGCTGAAGACACTAGATCGGAAAGTTCTCTAACCAGCGGTATGGCCGGATTACCTGCATCCCTGGCTGAAGCAATGATCTTGGCAGCATCGATTTCGGCATTCAGACAGACGTGCTCAATCAGCTCGGCAGGTTGGGGCGGTATCAACCGAATATCAGCTTGTGCCTGCACCAGAGCGCCTTCAAATCGCAGCATAGCCCGAATGATGGCTTCGTCCGTGAAAAGCTGGTCGACCTCTGGATCGGTGAATAGAGCGTCGAACATGGCGAGACCCTCAAAAATCTAGGAAGACCGTCTCATCATCCCCTTGTAAGACGATATTCCAAACGTAAGCGTCCGAATCGCCCGAAACCAGGCGCGCGAGCAACGTGGAACGACGAGGCGGATCGATCAGATTCAATATCTCATCTGTCCGGTTGCTATCGTCTTCGAAGAAATAAACTCGGGTCACTAACCGATCCAACAACCCGCGCATAAAGATCGACACATTGATATGCGGCGCCTGCGGAGTTTCGGTCGACGACGGGACCGGGCCGGGCATGACCGTGCGGAATCCGAATCTTCCTTCTGCATCCGTCGGACATCGCCCAAATCCAGTAAATCCCAGATCCAAAGGTTTATCCTGCTGGTCTTCCGGATGGGTATATTTTCCAAAACTGTTTGCCTGCCAGATTTCAATTACGGCATCAGGTACCGGTAACCTGTCGCCATCGAACACTTGACCCCCAATGGTAACGAGCCGCCCTTTGAGCCCAGGTACCGTCAGGTCGTTCTGATAAAGCGCTTCGAACCCGATTTGAAAAAAGGGGCCTACGGTTTGCGAGGCTGCTAACCCGAGAAGGGCATTGGGGTAGGCGGTCACAACCGGTTCTCCATCGGCGTTTCCAGGCGTCCGCGTAAAACAATGTCGAAGGTGAACCCGAGCGCTTGCTCAGGAACGGTGGTGTTCCAGTCAAATCGCGCGATGAGTCGTTGGCGAGCCGCTTCGTCGCGAATCCCATTAAAAATCGGGTCGTACGTTAGTAACGGATCACCGGGAAAATACATTTGGGTAACCAGTCGAGTAGAAATCGCCGGGCCAAACAACGAAAAATGAACGTGAGCCGGGCGCCAGGCGTTGGGATGGTTGCGCCACGGATACGCCCCAGGCTTAATCGTTTTGAATTGGTATCGCCCCTCGTCATCAGTGAGTAACTGACCTTTGCCGAAAAAATTTGGGTCTAGCGGCGTGTTATGCTGGTCGACAGCGTGATGGTACCGGCCGGCAGCATTTGCCTGCCAGATCTCGATCAACGTGTTGCCCACGGGTTTCCCGTCCTCGTCCAAGACTCGGCCGGAGAGCAAAATCCTCTGACCAGCCGGTTCACCGCTGCCTTGCGCAGTCAAATCAGCGCCTACCTTAAGTTGATCCCGCTGAAACCCGGGACCAGTGATTTCAGAGAGAGTTTGCGGGATTGGAACCCGGGGATGGCTGGGCGCACGTTTCACTGACGAAACGTAATCTGGATAAAGATGTGGCGGATGAATACCGGGTACCGGCAATCGGTATCTTCGGAGGGGAAACACTCCATTGTTTTTCATACAAACGCGGGAGGATATCGACGGATGCGCTCAGTGTTCGTTATACGAACAATCGTGCGAAAATTTTAAGGCGCCGCTTCCAGGTTGTCAAACATCCGGCTAAACCCACCCTAGCCCCACTGTCCGACAATTCACCACTTCAATCTAGAACTACTTACTCCCCGGGCGGCTCACCCGCCCAGGCTCTTCGGATCAACTCGCGAATCGATTCCGCGGCATCAGAGAAACCAGCGGGATACGATCCTTCGCAAATAGGGCTTCAACGGCGTGCGCCACTGCATTGATACCGCTAGTAACGCTGACATCGGGCGGCAAAGTGAGCGTCAGCTCGAGATTCATAAACCACCACCTCAGGCAAAACTTTCAGCGTTCGTTGAGTCGATTTCTTGCCGTCGACGGTTTCTCCCAAGATCGGAGTCATCTCGGATCCTGCATACGTCGTGGGCAGTACGATTTGCGGTAAATCGGTTCTTAATGCGACGGCCTTTCCCAGACCGATCGTTGAGCCACCCCCGACCGACACAAGACAATCCGCATTCACCGCTCGTGCGGCCTTTACTGCTTCTTCACTAACAGAAACCGGCGTATGCATGGCGGCTCCGGAGAACGTGCCCGCCACAAGTTGTCCGATCTTATGCGCTAACTCTTTCGCCTTGCCAGAATATCCAATGGTCGACAAGACCAGTGCGCGAGAACATTTGAGCCGGTCTATTTCAGCGGAAATTTGATCCCGGCTCCCTGCTCCGAATAGAACGCGCCGGGGGAGAACATCGTAGGCAAAATCAATCATCGTTTGGCTTGCTCGGACTTGTCTTCTTGGATGTGGCGGGCGTCCTGAATTGGGAGAGTGATGTAGTTTTGTCTTGTGGGAGGATAATCCGACGTCCCAATGGGAAGATCTGTAGGTCAAATCTTTCAACTAACCATCCCGCAATACCTTTCGGCATTATCAACATCATCACGATGGCAAAGAGACCAAGGAACATCAGGTACCATGACCCGAGGTCAGCAAAGAATTCACGAAGGATAAAAAACAAGATTGTTCCGATTAGCGGACCCTCCATACGTCCGATGCCTCCGATGACCACAATGAAAATCACGAAAGCGGTCCAGTCATTCACGCTAAAAGCCGCATCTGGGCTGATCCGGAGTTTCTGCAGAGATATTAAGGCGCCAATACAGCCCGTCGCGCCGGCGGTGAGAAAGTAAATAAGGAACTTTGTCCGGTAGTTATCAACGCCGACGCTCTCCGCGGCAGCTTCACTATCGCGGATAGCTGTCAAGGCCAGCCCCCACCGTGACCGAAGAATTAGATAGATAGCCGCTAACACTCCAACTGCGATAGCCAGGCCAGTCCAGTAGATCACGCTGTCCCTCTCTGACCGGCTATTAGCTATGTGTTGTACAATTTCAACTGGTAAGCTTGTACCGGATCCACCTCCCAGCACACTCACTTGTGCAAAGGTTAATCGGTACACTTCCGCAACCACCCAGGAGCCGATAGCAAAGTAGGCACCCTTGAAACGAAACACCACAAATCCGGTTGGGATGGCAAACAAAGCTGCGATTGGACCGGCGAGGAGCACCGCTAAGACAGGCGGCATTCCGGTGAATATTGTTAATGCAAAAAGGGAATAACCTCCCAAGCCGACAAAAGCCTGCTGGCCGATCGAAACCAATCCGGTGTATCCAGCCAACAAATTCCAAAGACTGGCCAGTGCGATGTAGACGAAAATTTCGACCAGGAGGTAGAGTACGGACCGGTTGCCGAAGAAAGGGGCAGCGACAAGCAAACCAACCAGCAAAAACCCAAACACCGCAAAGAGACGGCTGGCCCGACTGCTTCGTTCGACGCGAATCGTTTCATTCATACGATCACCGGCTCCTGGGAAAGAAACCTTGGGGCCGCACAGTCAGAATGGCTAGGAAAACCAAGTGACCCGCCAGTATTTGAAAACCAGGATTGATCCTGGCGCCTAACGTTTGGGCGACGCCGAGAATAACTCCGCCGGCAAGCGTTCCCCAAAGATCGCCAAGACCGCCAATGATAATCGCCTCAAAAGCAAAGATTAGCCGGGTCGGACCAATCGACGGATCGAAATTCGCGCGAATTCCAAGAAAGACGCCGGCGACTGAGACGACGGCGAGTGAGATAGCCATCGCGACTCCGTAGAGATGCGCGTTATTTATTCCCATCAGCTGCGCAATCTGGCCATCATCGGATACGGCGCGGAGAGCACGTCCTAACGCAGTGCGATATAGCAACAGTTGTAATCCGCCGATTACCAAGATCGCCACGATAAACATCAGGCCGGGTAGCGCGCCCATGGTCATTCCGAACGGCAAATCGATGTGCCAAGTCTCCAGCGGGCCCGCGTGCAACCGCTGGCTGTCTGCTCTGAAAATCTGGAGCAAGGCATTTTGTAAAAAAACCGAGAGACCGAACGAAACGAGGAGCGGAGGTAGGATGTCGTTGCCTAATGTGCGGTTAAATACGACACGTTGCAGGCCGTAGCCTAGTACCGCCATCAAGGGGACTACCAACAGCAGAGAGAGTAGCGGGTGAATTCGAAAGTAAGTCGTTACTGCTAACGCGACAAACGCAGAAAGCAGAATGAGATCTCCATGGGCAATATTAACCAGCCGCATCACACCGAAAATGAGTGAGAGACCGGCAGCAAACAATGCGTACAACCCACCTAGGAGCACACCATCCAACAGAGCAGCAGCAAGATCCATCGGCTACACTCCGAAGTACGCCTTGGTAATTTGCTCTCTGCCAAGGTCAGATGGTCTCCCCTCCAGCACTACCCGCCCCTCCCGGAAACAGTAAACGCGATCGGCGACAGCCATGGCTTGTTTAACGTCCTGTTCCACCAAGATTACCGTTGTTTCATTAGCGGTAATCCTTTCCAATTGTTCGTAGATCTCCCTGATAACAATCGGCGCAAGCCCAAGGCTGATTTCGTCACACAATAACAGTTTGGGGTTAGCCATCAGAGCGCGACCGAGCGCAACCATTTGTTGTTGCCCACCCGAGAGTGCAGTTCCTGGCAAGATGCGCTTCTCTTTTAGAACAGGAAAAACCGCATAAACAGCGTCAAGGTTCCATGGTCCCTTACGCCTGCTATACGCTCCGATCGAGAGATTCTCTTCGACCGTTAACGAGGGAAACAAACGCCGGCCTTCTGGAACTAATGAAATCCCTTGGGCGATGATGCGATAGGCGGGTTTACCCCAAATTGCCTGGCCGTCGAAGCTGACCGTCTCGGCCTTTGTACGAACCAGTCCGACCAAGCTTTTCAAAAACGTTGATTTACCGGCGCCATTCGAACCAATCACAGCAATTGTCTCTCCCGGTTCGATCTGGAAATCGATTCCAAAGAGCGCCTGGAAATCACCGTAGAAGGCGATGAGATCTCGGGTTTCCAGAAGGTTAAACGGCATCGCCTTCGGGTCCCATGTAAATATTTTTCACTGCCTGACTTCCCATCACCGCGCGCGGTTCACCGTCATCAATTTTTTTCCCGAAATTGATGACCACGAGACGGTCCACTACTGCAAGCAGGGCATGGACGACATGTTCTATCCATATAATCGATACCCCACGCGACCGGATCCGAGTGATTTCTTCAACCAGCAGCCTGCACTCTTGCTCCGTCAATCCTCCAGCAATCTCGTCGAGCAAAAGCACCTTCGGGTTCGCGGCGAGAGCTCGCGCTAGCTCCAGCCTTTTTCGATCAAGCAACGTCAAGCTGCCAGCTCTAACATTCGCTTTTCCCAGCAGCCCAGTCTCTTCGAGGATTTCAAGGCAGCGATGACTGACTTTCTTCTCACTCTCTCCCTGGGCGAAAACGGCGCTGACTAAAAGATTCTCGAAGACCGACATCCCACCAAAAGGATGTGGAATCTGAAACGAGCGCGCAATACCTCGCCGGCAGCGCTCGAAGGCCCGTAGATGCGTGATTTCGGTTCCCGCCAAAAATATCTGGCCGCGATCGGCTGCAGTGATGCCAGTGATAATATTAAACATCGTTGTTTTTCCCGACCCATTCGGACCAATCACCCCAAGCGCCTCTTCCGGGTTGAGATGCAGCGAAAGATTGTCACTCGCCACCACAGCGCCGTATCGCTTTGAGACTCCCTGTAATTGTAAGATTGCGCTCACCGGAACAACTCCACTGCTGCCCAAATCCCCGCGAGTTGAGGAACAGAGAATCCTTGCTGGAATCCAAGACGGGCTTAGGTAAGGAGCCTCAGCTTGTCCTGGGTCGCAATGCTCGGCGCAGTCGTGTTTTCACAGATCACAAGTTCGAAGCTTTTCTCTTTCTTACGCCATTGACCTGCAACCAGGGGCGTCTTGCTCACATTTTTCACCGGTTTGCCTGACCACTTGATCGGTCCCACAATCGAGTTGTAATCCGTTGCCGTGATGGCCTCGAGAACAGACGAAGGCTCACTCAGATTCTTCGTCCTTTTCACCACATCAATCGCGACTTCGAAGAGCGCGTGTTGGAACCCGATTGGCTGGGTCCATTGACGGCTGGTTGAACGCTCGTAAGCCTCGCACAACTCCTTAGCAGTTTGACCTGTCAGACCGGATTTAAACGGGTGACTAGGCGACCACCATATCTCAGACGAGAGACCGTCAGCCCGATCTCCCAGCGCGGTTACTGAAGCCGGGAATAACAAGGCCTTCCCTACCGTTACAACCTTCGGCTTAAAGCCTTGCTGCGCCGCCTGGTTCCAGAAAGTTGCAAAGTCCGGTGGGATTACTACGCCGGTAACGATCTCGACGCCGGCATTCTTGAACGCGGAGATCTGGGAGCCAAAATCATCGTTTACCGGTTGGAACCGTCCAGGATCTACGAGCTTATAACCTGCTTTCTGAAGATCAGGCGGAAAGCCGAGTTTGGCATCACCCCAGGCATTCCCGTCTCCATCGTTCGGAAATAGAGCACCGACAACCTTGTTGGTCTCAACTGAGCCCCAAAGTGCGAAGAACGAAGCGATCACATCTTCAAGACCCCAAAAAAAATGGTAAGTCCAGGTGAACCCTTTATCAGGTGTCCCATGCCGCCCAAAGAAGTATGGTTGCCACGGCGTAATGCTGGTAATACAGGGAACCTCGTTCGCTTCCGCCTGATCTGCGACCGGGTTTGTCGTTTCCGGCGTGCCAGAGGCCACTATGAGATCCACTTTGTCTTTGAGGATCAGATCCGCCGCTACTTCTGATGCCCGGTTGGTTTTCGATTGGCTGTCTTTACTAATAATCTCGACCTGGTACGTCGATCCCCCATTGTTAATTCCTTTGGAAACAGCATCTCGAATCTGATCGAGAATGAAGGGGTCAGCCTCTGCAAAAGGGGCAAGAGCACCAGTCTGAGGAGTGACATGGCCGATCTTAATTACTTTGGATGTAGCGGCTCTGGTGGTCGTGCCGCGAAAAATTATAGGAGCAGCAATTGCTGTTGCGCCGAGCGCTTTGATCAGGTCGCGACGGCGCCACAATCGATCCGAGGAGTTGGCGGGGCTCATGGTTCTGGGGAGTGGGGATACGTTCGCTAAACGAACGCATGTACGATAAACGCCACTTTGGGTCAACCAAACTAAACTGTCAATAGGAAATGGAATGGGAAGCTGTAGCCCAAAAGCGCTGAGTTAAGGGAAACAACTAAGAGGGCTCAAGATTGGTGGGGCGAGGCTCCGGATCTTCCTTTAAGGGCGAGCAAGGCTGGCGAGCTTGTCCAATCTGTAGTAGGCAGGGCCGGGAGAGCCGCCGAGCCGTGGCCCAGCGTGCGGCATCAGCAAAGGGTGGATGAGAGCAAATCGAACGGAAAGCCGGTCCAATTCAAAGCGGTGGATGATGGCAGCGCCGTGGGCCCGGCTCGGCGGCGCTTTGGCCCCAAAATACATAGTCGTCTTTCAATGTCGCATTCCCTGGCCAGCCGCTAAGGCCGTGCCGGAGCCTCGCCCCACCAAACTTGAGCCCTCCGAGCTCTTTCCTTAACTCAGCGCCTACCCTACAGATGGCCGAGACACGACGAGATGTTTTTTGCAGCCTTGCGCAAGGCCGGCAGGAACTGTTGCAGTAACTGGGCCTTCGTTGTTCGCGCCGCTTGAGTGCCGATGTTGATGGCCGCAACCGCTCTGCCTCCTCCGGAAAAAACCGGCACAGCTAACGACCGTAATCCTATCTCCAGTTCCTGGTCAACCAAGGCGAATCCTTGTTTGGCCACCACATTGAGCTCTTTTCGTAACGCCTCCGGCTCGATGACCGTTTTTTCCGTGAAACGATCGAACTTAGTTGTCTTCAAATATTGTTGGAGCGCCTCGGCTGGAAGATGCGACAACAGCACTCTGCCCATGGAAGTGCAAAACGCGGGTAATCGGCTTCCGATACCCAGCGACACAGACATGATCCGACGCGTTTGCACCCGAGCAACATAGACAATTTCCTGTCCATCCAGTACCGAAGCGGACGAAGATTCTTTGGTTTCTAACGTCACGTCTTCTAGAAATCTTTCCGCGAGTTTCGGCAGCGAAAATGAGGAGAGATAAGAGAATCCCAGAACGAGAATTTTCGCGGTGAGCCGAAAATACTTTCCGTCGGTGGTGACATATCCCAGTTCTGCGAGCGTATACAGGAAGCGACGCACAACGGCTCGCGCTAGCCCGGTCTTTTCCGCGACTTCACTCAAGGTCATTGCGTCCGCTACCCGCATATTCGACTGGGCGACGTCGCCTAAGCCAGAGACGCCAAACGCCTTGATAATTTCTAGTCCTCTAGCCAGAGAGACTACGAAGTCCGGTGAATCGGCAAAAGTGGGTGGAGCTGATGTCGGCACTTGCAAATAATCCAGAGTTAGGAACCCATAGTGACTACATCGTTCGGTATTCGAACGTTCCTGTCTCTTACCTAAAAGCCGAAGGCTACGCAACTCCAAAACCGGAGTACACCTCGGTCAAACATCTTGACATTACCCTGGGTCGACGCTAGCGTCCGCACAAGTGTTCGGTGTACGAACACCGCGCCGCTATCCGCTATCCGCTATGATGCGCCCTGTTGCCCCCAACACCATCGCTGCCGATATCACTCAGGCCGCTCTCCGATCGTTCGATCAGACCCCTGATCCACGCACCAAGCAACTCCTTCAGGCCGCAGTGAAACACCTCCATGCCTTCGCCACCGAGGTAAATCTGACCACGAACGAACTCATCAGGCTCGCCGAAATTCTGACTGCTGCCGGTAAAATCTCTGACGCCAGCCGGCACGAGTTTCTTCTCATGAGCGATGTGATGGGACTAACTATGGTCGTTGACTACAACACCAACCAGAAACCTGCCGGCGCTTTCGAAAGCAGTGTACTTGGGCCCTTCTACCGAGCGGATGCCCCCTGGATTGAAATGGGCGGTGATATTTGCCGACAAAAAGACGCCGGGACCCCAACCTTGGTTTCAGGACGGGTCCTATCTACAGATGGTTCTCCCATCGCCGGCGCTGTCTTGGACATCTGGCAAGTTCCTGTCAACGGGATGTACGAGAATACCGACGCGTCCCAAGTCGAGTTCAATTGCCGCGGCCGGTTACGAGCGGCTGACGACGGCAGCTATCAGTTCTGGACGGTCAAACCGGTCCCTTACCCAATTCCAAAGGATGGGCCTGCCGGTCTAATCCTGGATGGCGCAAAACGTCACAATATGAGAGCAGCTCATATTCACCTTATCGCTGAGGCGCCTGGGTACGAAAAAGTGATCAGCGAATTGTTTGTAGCCGGCGATCCGTATATCAATAGCGATGCCGTCTTTGGGGTGAAGGATTCTCTGGTCGTGGAATTCGTCCTGCATCAATCATCCGAAGACGCAACCCGATACGGAAGGCCGGCTCCTTTCTATACCGTTAACTACGATTTTGTCTTGGTACCGGGCGCGACTCGCAACGAAGTCAAGTTTTCGGCCGGTCGCGCCTAGTTCGCAGAATAACTAGAATGGCGAGAATTCTTCCTCTGGCGGATGCTGTGACAGAGCTGGTCCATGATGGTGATCAAGTGGCGTGCGAAGGCTTCACCCATTTAATCCCGTTCGCTGCAGGTCATGAAATCATCCGGCAAGAGAAAAAGAATCTGACTCTGGTACGGATGACGCCGGATCTAATTTACGATCAGATGATCGGGATGGGTGTCGCCAGTAAAATCGTGTTCTCCTGGGGTGGAAATCCCGGCGTAGGATCGCTTCACCGGTTACGGGATGCGATCGAGCGGCAATGGCCATCAAGCTTGGCGGTCGAAGAGCTAAGCCACGCCGGAATGGTACAGGCTTACATGGCAGGTGCTGCCGGGTTGCCCTTTGGGATTCTGCGCGGATTTACCGGGACAGATCTACCAAAAGTGAATGCACGGATCAAATCGATCACCTGTCCGTTCACCGGTGAGAGTCTGGCGGCGATTCCGGCGATTCGGCCAGACGTGGCCGTTATTCACGCTCAAAAAGCGGATCGACTAGGGAACGTCCTGATCTGGGGGATTATCGGGGTCCAGAAAGAAGCGGTCCTGGCGTCGAAACGAGCCCTGGTAACGGTGGAGGAGATAGTGGACAGGCTGGAGCCGCCGCCGAACGCGTGCGTACTACCGAGCTGGGTTGTTTCTGCGGTCTGCCTCGCTCCAGGAGGCGCTTATCCTTCCTATGCCCAGGGGTATTACGACCGGGATAACCGGTTCTATCAATTATGGGATAAAGTAAGCCGGTCGCGCGAGGAGTTCCTCCACTGGATGAAGATCAACGTTTTGGCTCCATCCGGACCGGTTAATTTCAGGGAGAAATTTTCTAACCTGGAAAGGGTGGCGTAGGCATATGGATCATTCCGCAGACGAAATCATGACGGTGTCTGCAGCGCGAATGCTCCGAAACGGAGCCGTCTGTTTTGTGGGGATCGGATTACCATCGAAGGCTGCGAATCTAGCGCGACTGACTCATGCTCCCGACCTTGTTCTAATCTACGAGTCAGGTCCAATCGGCGCCAAACCATCGGTTTTGCCGCTTTCGATTGGTGACGGTGAGCTTTGCACTACGGCGGATACAACGGTTTCAACCGCCGAAATTTTTACTTTCTGGCTACAAGGAGGCAAAATCGATGTCGGTTTTCTTGGAGCTGCGCAGATCGATCGTTTCGCCAATATCAATACCACCGTAATCGGAGATTATGATCGTCCAACCGTCCGATTGCCGGGCGCTGGTGGCGCCCCCGAGATAGCGGGTTCGGCCGGAGAGGTTTTTATCGTATTAAGACAGACGCAGAAAACCTTCGTTGACCGGCTCGACTTCGTCACCTCAGTGGGGCACGGAGAAGGAGGCGATTATAGGAAACGGATCGGCTTGCTGGGCGGCGGCCCAGCCGCGGTCATAACCGACCTCGGGATTCTTCGTCCGCATCCAACGTCTAAAGAACTAACCCTCACTAACATCCACCCCGGTGTGGCCATCGACCAGGTTCGGGCCATGACCGGGTGGAGCCTCAGCTTCTCTTCGAATCTGGAAATAACGCCCGCACCAACGAGCGAAGAGCTCGCGGTTTTGCGCGATCTTGAACAACGCACGGCGACAGCGCATGGAGTAACAGCCGTTTGAAACCATTTTGTTAAATCGGTTGAGAAGCTGAAGAACACCCCCTGAACAACATGAAAAATATAGCCACACCAGTGGAAGACCAAACCGCGGTTAAGGAGAGGTCCGCCCGACCATCGATACCACTAACCGGACAGGAGTATCTCGAAAGCCTTAATGACGGACGTGAGGTTTGGATCTACGGAGAGAAAGTAAAAGATGTAACCAAGCACCCGGCCTTTCGCAATTCGTGCCGGATGATCGCTCGGTTGTACGACGCGCTGCATGACCCGGCGAAGAAAGAAGTATTAACTATGCCGACGGAAGACGGCGGCTTTACCCACCGTTTCTATCGCGCACCCCGAAATGTAGAAGAACAAGTTGCCAGCCGGGATGCCATTGCCGAATGGGCGCGAACGACGTACGGCTGGATGGGGCGATCGCCTGACTATAAGGCATCCTTCCTAGCCACACTGGGAGCGAACAACGATTTTTATAAACCGTTTCACGAGAATGCCAAGCGTTGGTATTACAAGGCGCAGGAGAAGACATACTTCTTAAACCACGCGATCATTCATCCACCGGTCGATAGGGATAAAGCTCCGGACGAAGTGGGTGACGTTTATGTCCACGTCGACGAGGAAACCGATGGCGGACTCATTGTTAGCGGCGCAAAGGTGGTTGCGACCGGGTCGGCACTTACCCACTACAGTTTTATTGCTCATCATGGCGCCGTTCCTCTGCAGACAAAGAAGTTTGCCATTGTGTTTGCTATTCCGACCAATGCGCCGGGTCTGAAATTTATTTGTCGCGGCTCATACGAATACGCAGCGAATATCGTTGGAAGTCCGTTTGATTATCCACTCTCCAGCCGGTTAGATGAGAATGATGCGATTCTCGTTTTGGATCGCGCTTTTGTACCCTGGGAGGATGTTTTTATTTACGGGGATGTCGAGACTGCGAACAATTTCTTCCCTAAGACCGGATTTATTCCGCGATTCTTGATGCATGGCTGTACTCGGCTCGCGGTTAAACTCGATTTCATTACTGGGCTTCTCCTCATGGCGGTCGAAGCGACCGGCTCGAAGGATTACCGTAGTGTTCAAGCCAATATCGGCGAGGTAATCGCCTGGCGGAACTGTTTCTGGGGGTTAAGCGAAGCCATGGCGCGCAACGCGAAACCGTGGACCGAAGGAACGGTGCTGCCGGATACAGCAGCGGCGCAGGCCTATCAGATTCTTTCTACCGAGGCGTATCCTGCCATTCGGCATCTGGTCGAAAAAACCGTGGCTAGCGGTCTCATTTATATGAATTCGCATGCAGCCGATTTCAATGTACCTGAACTGCGTCGCTATCTTGACCGGTTCGTCCGCGGCTCCAACGGTTATACCTCCGAACGACGCGTTAAGTTGATGAAGATGTTGTGGGACGCGGTCGGGAGTGAATTTGGTTCCCGGCACGAACTATATGAAGTGAATTACACCGGTAACCACGAAGATATTCGTCGGCAAGCTTTGTCCTATCTGAATGCGAGCGGGATAGCCGATGAATTAAAGGCTTTTGCTGAGTCGGCCATGGCTGAATACGATCTGAATGGTTGGACGGTGTCGGATCTGATCACGCCGGACGATGTAAACGTGATTAGACGAAAGTGAGGAATGGACCGGTCTTACTTACAAGGTCGAAAGGTGTGAGGCCGAGGTGAGTATAGATGCGAATTCGCTATGCAGCTT
>Ga0210406_10005125_pt1 | contig 13827 bp, 15 predicted proteins | sample IncBWC30MmetaG_FD_155454 | JGI IMG/M metagenome (GOLD analysis project Ga0210406, IMG submission 155454) | Forest soil microbial communities from Barre Woods Harvard Forest LTER site, Petersham, Massachusetts, United States - Inc-BW-C-30-M | ecosystem: Environmental > Terrestrial > Soil >... | reverse complement strand
CCCAGCGTCATCGGGACGGCGTCCTGCAACTGGGTGCGGCCCATCTTGATGATTTCCTTGAACTCCTCCGATTTGTTTTCGAAGGCCTGGCGCAGCACCGCCATGGCCTCGCCGAGGCGCATGATTCCGGTGTAGGCCGCGAGCTTGAGCGCCGTCGGGTAGACGTCATTGGTGCTCTGGCTCATGTTGACGTGCTCGTTGGGATGTAGGAAACGATAGTCACCCTTGGAGCGGCCCAGTAGCTCCAGCGCCCGATTGGCGATGACCTCGTTCGCATTCATATTGGTCGACGTCCCTGCCCCGCCCTGGATGACATCGACCACGAATTGATCGTGCAACGCCCCGGCCCTGATTTCCTCCGCAGCGGCGACAATGGCATCCGCCCGCGTCGCATCGAGCAACCCCAATTCCTGGTTGCTCCTGGCCGCGGCCAGTTTGATGCAAGCCAGCGCCGCGACGAGGTCCGGATAGATCGAGATCGGCGTGCCGGTGATCGGAAAATTCTCGACGGCGCGCAAGGTGTGGACGCCATAATAGGCCTCCACTGGAACGTCCCGGTCGCCCAAAAGATCGTGTTCGCGTCGGGTGTTCATCTCGCTGGCCTTTCGGTGTTGAATCGAATCTCGATGAAATCAGGAAGACGCAGCTTTTCCAAGCCTCGTTTTCCCAAGCCTTGTTTTTCCAAACCTCGTTGCGCCCGATGATGGGCTTATCTCGCGGTCCACAACCCGGTATTCTCATGACAGCGGCTTGCCGATATGTATAGAGGCTCGCTGGCGCCGACGGCGTTTCGAGCAGCCAGCCGGCCCGTTTTCCACTCCCGTTTAATGATCGAGATCATGCAAAGCCAAAAAGCCGAACCGATTCGCAGACTGCTCGCCGACCTCGTCGCTTTTGAAACCGTGAGCGATCGCACCAATCTGCCGCTGATCGCCTACATCGAAAATTACCTCGCTTCGTTCGGCATCACGGGTCGCCGGATTGTCGATGAAAGCGGACAGAAAGCGTCGCTGTGGGTCACGATCGGGCCCGAGGACAGGCCCGGCATCGTATTGTCAGGACATACGGATGTGGTGCCCGTTGCGGGGCAAGACTGGAGCAATAACCCCTTCGAGCTCGTCGAGCGCGATGGCCGGCTCTACGGCCGCGGTACCACCGACATGAAGGGTTTTGTCGCGGTCTGTCTCGCCATGGTCCCCGAGATGCGTCAGGCCAAGCTGGCAATGCCGATCCATCTGGCGTTTTCCTATGATGAAGAAGTCGGCTGCGTTGGCGTACGCCCGCTGCTCCGCGAACTGAGCCGCGCGCCGGTCAGGCCGCTCGGCTGCTTCGTCGGCGAGCCGACGCAAATGCAGGTCACGATTGGCCACAAGGGCAAGCATGGGGTACGCGCCACGTTTCGCGGCCAGGCCTGTCACTCGTCGATCGCACCGACCGGCGTCAACGCCATCGAATATGCCGCCGAGCTGATTGCCGAGATCAGGCGGCGCGCCGCGGAACTTGCGGCGAAAGGAGCGCGCGACGAGATGTATGACGTCGCGCACACGACGCTGCTGACAAGCATCGTGCAGGGCGGAACGGCGCTGAACATCGTGCCGGATCGCTGCGCGGTGGAATTCGAAGCCCGCGGACTGGGAATAAGCGAATCGAAAGCGGTGACCGATGCGATCGTCGCTTGGGCAAGAGAGGCAATCGAACCGGCGATGAAGAAGTCAAATCCGGACTGTGGGATCGAGTTCGAGGAAATCCTCGAATATCCCGCGCTCGACATCGATCCCGCGCATTCGCTGGTCACGCTGGCCAAGCAACTCGCCGGACGCAACAGCAACGCCAAGGTCTCATTCGGCACCGAAGCCAGCTTGTTCGTCGCCATGGCCGAGATACCCGCCGTGGTGATCGGGCCGGGCTCGATCGCGCAGGCGCACAAGCCGGACGAATTCGTCGAGCTGTCGGCGCTCATGAACTGCGCCGGCTTCATCGAGCGGCTGATCGCGCATTGTGCGACGAATCGCGGCCTGGCGGGATCGCAGCCTTGAGGGAACTAGTTTCGGAAATCGATGCTGCGCAGGATAATACCGGGAGGCGTGCCCTCGAACTCCATTGCCAGGAATTTGCGATCAGCACGTTCCTCGATCCGATCGCGCAGCCTCATGAATTGTGCTTCGCGCTCATTTGCCCTGCTTCGGCTCACGCTTTCCAATTCATCGAGCGCGGAGGTGCTGATCGCACAGGGTATCTCCGTCTGACCGTCGATCATCGAAAACAGGATTACCATCCGTTCGAATTCGTAACCTCGAAAACTGCCTCGTGTGAGTGCCATGACTCTTCCCTCTCTACCCGGGCGCGAGAAGGCTTTGGTCGTTTCTCACGGACAACGATTCGTTCAGCCTTCGTCCGAAAGCCGGGCAAAGTCCGCAAGCACGGCCGCAACCAAATCACGATGACGGGCGTCGCCTGGTGCTAACCCCGCGGCGTATAGGTTCAGGACGTAGCGCGCCTTGGCCGCCGCCTCCAGCCACGAAGCCGCCGGGGCCGACAGCAGCTGGTCTTCGAGCTCACCTTGCCGATCGCGCAGGTCCTTTGCGTTTTTTTCGGCCTCCACCAGAACGCGTCTTATATCAGTGGCCTTTTGCGCGGCCATCCCGCGGTGCCTGTCAAGATCGAGCGGCTCGTCACTCACGAGGCACACCGCTTCGTCGCGCATCGGAAACAGCGATCACGCTGATGGAAATCATCTCCATCGCCGAACCCTGCGCTCTTTTGGCCGAACTGGCCAGCGCTTTCTTGCAAGACCGGCGGGGCCGAACAAGCCGGCCGGCTCTCAAGTTCGCGATCATCCCGCGGCGTTTTAAGGCTCGCTATTCCAAGGACCCGGGCGTAATGTTGCTGATGACCGCGGTTTCCACGGCATCTCACGCTGACTGAGGGTAACGAAGGCTCCCGCCGAACAGCGAGGAGCTTGTATTGTATCAGTTGCGCTTGGCCGACTGGATCGTGCGACCGGCGATCGACCTGCTCCTTCTTCTCTTGGTGTCGCGGTGGCCGTCACGAATGGATAGGACAGTGCAGCTGCAATACCTGATCAGCGGGAACAATCGATACGTTCGCGTCAATCTTGGCCGCACCACGGCGGCGGGCGCGTTGATGACGGCAAAGCAGCTTTTGCAGGAAGGCTATATGGACGTCAAAATATGCACGCCACGCGGTCAGATCCTGCCGTCCGACGAATTCGGTCAACTCGAAGGATAGGAAACTAGAGCCGTTCACGACACCAAGGGATGCGAGGCGGCATCGATTGGCGCATCACCACAAAGCAAGGGAGATCGTTATGGCCAAAGGCGAGCAAAAGGGAAATCGCGAGCAGAAGAAGCCGAAGAAAGAGAAGATCAAGGTGATCGCGGCGGCGCCAAGTCAAAAGACGGCCGGTTGGCAGCCGAGCTTCGGTTCCGGCAAGAAGAAATAGCGACGAAGCGGCCCAATAAGAGGCCGACGTCACCTGAGGCGCGATCACGCGAGGCCGCTTGATCGGGTTCACAGCAGCGGCGTTTTCGCGCCTGGCACAGGCTGGGCGTGAAAGGGCTTGTTAGTGCCGAGCGACGTCGCCTGCGGCAAAAAGGTTTGCGGCAAACAACTCTATCGCGCTGCGCGTTCGCGATAAGCCTCAATTCCGCGGAAGATGTCCTGCTCCGGAATCCATTCGCCAGTTTCGTCCATGACGCCCGATTCGAGCATCGCCGCCGCGCAAGGCCAATGCAGCTCCACCCAGCCCGGTATCTCGGACTCACGCATGCCGTGGCGCCGGCAGATGCGTTCGGCCATCTCTCGCGCCAGCGGTTCGATGTTGGAACTCATGAGATTGGGGCTCATGATATGGAATTCATGGCCCACAATCGCATAAGGCTGGTCGAGCGGCAATTCGGCGACGACGGCGACCTGACCTCAATTAGGCCCGAACAGCCTGATTTGCGGAGATTCTTCCCTCACCGGTACGCCGACAGAACCTCTCGGCTCGACGTAGTCCCCCACCCTCGGCTCGGTGTCTTCCCGCACGCTCTGCTCGACGTCACGCAGTTCATGCTCGCGCGGCTCCCGATACCGACGCCTGTCCGCCCATTGTTGATGGCGGTCGGCCTTCCGCTTCTCCGCCAGTCGCTTCGAGTCGGCATCGCGCGCCTTCGCCATTGCATCTTGCGACGTCGAGGCTTGCGGTGTGGAGGCTTGCTGATCTGAATTGCCTTGAGCCGTCGGCGTCGCAGGTTCCGGTGTCGAGGCCTCGACCGGTTTGGCGGCCACATCGTTCGCCGCGGTCGTCTGGGACTGCGCGGCTGGTGGCACGGGTTGCGGCGCCGGATTGCTTGCCTCGGTCTGCGACGGCTGTGGATTCTGCACGGGCGGCTGGACGACCTTCGCGCCTGCAGCCGGCTGCGTCGCAGCGAGATAGGACGACGGCTGCGACGGCTGGTTGGCATCCTTGACGGGATCGGGCGCCCGGTCGGCCTGCATGCGCTGCTCCAGCCTGCTCATCTCCGGATGGGAGGCATGCGGCGACACGATGTTCGCAATGGTCAATCCACCGCCAATGCCGGCGGCGATCGCAATCACCACGGTTCCCGCCCCCGCAAAATAGGCCATTGAAGTGCGCATGGTTCAACTCCTTGATCCATGCGGCAACGCGAGAGGCGTGGTGATGTTCCTGGACGTGTGGCGACTATCGGGTTGGAACCCGATGCGCTCCGAGGCGCAGGGCGACCGCTGTTTTATGGATTTGCGAGCAGCAGCGTCGCCTCAGATCGCCGAGGCAACCTTGTCCAACCCGATGACGCGGGCGAGCTTGCGCACTTCGTCCTTCTGGTCTTCGCGCAACTGGAACAGTAGCGGCATCGCCGCCGATTTGAGCTGCTGGACCTCTTCGGAGTCTGGATCGATGGCGGTTGCAGCGGTCACGTTCGGATTGACCTGCCGCGCGGCATTGAGCTTGTGGGCGACGGTACGCAACGCGCTTTCTACCGCCGGCCAATAAGATTCCTGCGACGAGGACAGTTTTAGCCGCTCCTTGATGCCGGAGATCTGTGCGTCGCTGAGCAGCGCGTAGGATTTTTGCGGTTGCGGCTTGCTCGCCGCCTTCGGCTTCGCTGGCGCATTCACGGCGGCGCGCGCGGGCGCGACCTCCGGCAGCGACGCCGCGGCCTTGGCCGCCTCAACCTCGGCGGAGCTGACGTAAGCAAAGGCTTGACGCAGCGGCTCGCTGATGTCGGCGGCTTGCTGAGGCTCGGCGGAGGCGAGCGCGACCTGCGGCACCGTCAGCTTGTCCTGCTTGCTTTCCCGGTTGGCAACGACCGGGCCCTGGACGACGGCTGCTGTCATGTCGGCACCGGCGTCCGGCACGCCGCCGCGGGCGAGAATGCTGGTGACCGCGGCTCCGACCAGCAGAAAGCAGGTCAGCGCGAGGATGGTGATGGCCTTCGTCAAGTAAATCTCCGTTCCGGACCACGATCCACGCCGCGTCTATCCGAAAAAACTGGGCGTTAATTAAGGCTTAGCTGGGGCAAGCCCGGGTTCGGCGACCGCAAAAAAGGAGCTCAATCGGCCGAATTCAGGCGGCGGCGTAAAGTTCGTAGGCGTCCTGGATGTCGGCGACGATGTCGGAGGCTTCCCATACGCCGCGCGGCTCGACCGATTTCAGGCTGACCGTCCAGTTGCTGCCCCTCTTGGTGCGCGGCGTCGAAACGACGTCGAACTGTACGTTGCGGCACAACGGATGCCGCTTCAGCGCATGGGTGACCCGGAGTCTGATCTCCTCCAGCGTTGCCGGCGTCTTTGCAAACAGCGTCTCGAAATCCATCGCCCTTCCCCGTGATCCTACCCACAGGCGGCGGCTCTGCCGCAGCTTTGGGGAGTTGAGGGGATTGTTGGAGCGGTAAGGTTAACGACGCGTTAAATCGAGAACCGGGAACCAACGGAATTCGCAAGCGTGATCCGGGGCATCGGCCGCGCGGTACTCCGCTTGCGTGCGCGCGATCAATTCTTCAACCGCCGGCACGTCCGCGATACCCGATGCCGAATGTTCCGCGCTCCGGATATCCCGCCAGCGTTTTGGACGCGATTCGTACGCGCCGAAATAAAAGCGCGCTTCTGGGCCGGCCGCGAACGGATGGTGGGATAATGCGGTGCGACGCAAGCGGGCCGCCAACAGGTCATTGCGGCGGTTAGTGGCTACTGCGCCACTCCAGATATTGCCGATACAACTGCTCCTTCTTGGCGTCGGATATCGGCGTCTTCTCCTGCGCGGTCAAGAAGGCTTCGAAGCGCTGATGCTCTGCCGTGGAGGTGTCTGCCGCAGTCGGCGCCGCGCCGGCCTTGGACTCCTTCAGGCGGTCCAGCATCGTCTGCGCAAATGGATACCGCTTCCAGCCGGGAACGGGCGCCGCAAGACTGATATCCTTCCACTTGGGGTGAAACGGCGGCTTCTGCAAACGTTCGAAATTGGTGAACAGCGTCTCGACGAAGTGATTGACCCTTCCACCACGATCCGTGGCCTGTTTCCAATTATAGACGGCCAGAACTGACGGAACGGCAATGGTGTCGATCGAGGTGCCCGGGGCCATGAAGCTCGGGTAATCTTCCGCCTTGATGGTGGAAGGGTAGTAAAAATCCGCAAACTCCTTTGTATAAGGCACCGGCACGAAGTGGAAGCCGACATCCGGCTTCATTCCGGTAAACAGCTCACTCGGCTTCGCCGCCACATACACCATCGCGGCTATCTGGCCCTTGTGTAACTGTTCAAGAGCCACCGGGCCGCCGACCGGTACTGCTTGGATATCGATACCAAGCCGCTTGAAGATCAGCGGACCTGTGAGCGCGGCGGCAACCCCCGAACTTCCGACCGCGACTTTCTGGCCTTTCAGGTCCGCGAGAGATTTGACGTCGTCGCGCGCGTAGATATGAATATCAGAGATGAAAAACTGCATGATGTAGCGGACTCGATCGTTGATATTCGAGAGTCCGGTCTGCTTCGAATAGAAATCGAATGCGTCCGCATAGGTTATCGCGACATCCACTCCCCTCAGGTAGAGCAGGTCGGCGATGTTCGTGGTCGTGCCGCGGGTAACCATGGGGATCAGGCGCATGTTGTCGCCGTCGTCCATCGTCCGGGCCATTTCGCTTGCAAACCGCACGAAACCGCCGTCAGGCAGGCCCGCGGCGAGGCCGACCGTCCATTGGTTCATCCGGAACTTGATGGAGTTATCGTCTGTCGCGCTGCCCTCGGGGCTGGATTGTGCAAGCGCCGGGTTACTCGGAACCAGACAGCTGACGAGAGATGTCGCCAGCGCCAGCAGCGCGACACGAAACATACTTTTGCGCACGATGATCACTCACGACTGCCAACGACCGACTGGAGGCGCCGCGATATGGAACCCGCCAAGGTTGCGTCCGGTGCATTGCTGACCAAACGCGGCGAATCTGCGACTATGGCGTGACGGATTTCGTGACACTTTGTGTCTTTGCATCGTTCGGCGGCCGCATGACGCGGTTTCACTGCCGTCCAAGCCGCCTTATGCGCAGCATCCTCGAACAAGGATCTATCGATGAGGATCGCATGCCCGGCGCGAAGGGTCGCAGGGCCAGCGCCAGGCGCAGCGCAAACCGAGCGAAGGGCGTCGAGACAAACGTTCGGGAAGTATTTCTCGTTCGGCGCCGGTTACGGTTTCAGGTAGCTCCAACCGTTTTCCTGCAGCTCCAGCAATCTGATGGCGCCGGATGGCACAAGGCTCGCCTCAGGCACGATGGTGATCGGGTGACCCTCGCGCTTCTCCATCCCCTCCTTGGTGATATTGCAGGCCGAGAATTTGATCCGAGATGGGAAGCTCAGCGCGGAGATTTGCTTGAGCCGGTCTTTCACAGGCGAAGTATCGTCACGGAACATATTAAGACCGGGGCCGTAGGCGACGAGCTCAATCTGCACCTCCTCGCCCTTTGCCTTATACGCATCCATGATATTGGTGACGTTGTTGAGGGCAAGATTCATGACCGCAGGGTCGTTCTGATCTACCTGAATTGTCACGCGATGCGTTTTCGCCTCGACGGCAAAGCCGGAACAGAGTGTCGCGATCAAAATCGCGCAGGCCGCCATCATCTTGAAAACGAAACGCATCTCTTGTCTCCCTTCAGGGACGGGTTGTGTAATTCTTGAGATTGAGCGGATGATGTTAGATTGAGCAGATGGTGATCGTCAATCGTGGCAACACTATTGCCACAAACATCGGACCAGCGCCCTGCGAGGCCGGATTGTCGATTGGTTGCCGGTTCGCGTTGCTTGCCGCCAATCGATTACGGTGAAACGAGCATGACGGAAGAAGCGATTTCTCCGCAAAAACTCTGCCAGATCATGCACCATTTTCCGCAAGATAGACTTGTGAAGAGCTGGCACTCGGATCGGGGCATCTTCCCGTGACGGATTGGATATTGCGCTCCTAGCCGAGCAGTTGATCGAGCCGGTCGCGCAGTTGATCCTGATGGTATGGCTTTGCCAGACGCGGCAGGTCGACCTGCGTTCCCTCGCCAAGTTCCGCATAGCCGGTCGCCAGAAGGATGGGCAGCGACGGGCGCACCTGCCGCGATGCTGCCGCGAGCTCCAGCCCCGTCATGCCGGGCATCATGTGATCCGTCACCATCAGGTCGATCGGCTGTTCGCTCCTCAAGATGTCGAGCGCGTGGAAGCCGGAATTCGCGCCGATTACACGGTGGCCGAGATCTTCGAGCATCTCCGTCGTCGACATCGCAATCAACGGATCGTCGTCCACGAACAAGATCACCGCGGAGCGGCTGACTTTCGGCGCGGCTGACGTCGGACTCTCCGTGACGGGCGCGGCGGCGTTCGCCACCGGGAACAGCAGCGTCGCCGTGGTGCCCTTTCCCAAAGTGCTCGAAAGCTGCAACGCGCCGCCGAGTTGCACTGCAAAGCCGTGCACCATCGAAAGCCCGAGACCGGTGCCCTTGCCGAGCGGTTTCGACGAGAAGAACGGCTCGATGGCGCGCTTCAATGTGTCCGGGCACATGCCGATCCCATTATCGACCACCGAGAGTTTCAAATAGCAACCGGGATCGAGCGCAGGATCCGTGTTTGCCTGATATTCGGCGATCTTGATCCCGATTTCACCGCCATCCGGCATCGCGTCACGCGCATTGATGACGAGATTAAGAACTGCAAGCTCAAGCTGGTTCGTATCAACTCGCGCCGGCGGCAGTCCTTCCGGAAGATCGACGCGCAGCACGATCCGAGGGCCCAGCGATCGCTCCAAAAGGTCGATCATACCCTCGATCAGCGCGCGCAAATCGACCGGGACAGCCTTGAGGTCCTGCTGTCGTGCGAATGCCAGAAGGCGCTGCGTCAACGACGCGCCGCGCTCGGCGCCTTGTAAAGCGCCATCGATCAAACGCCGCAGGCGCGGATCATCGGGCAGACGCTTGCGCAGAAGATCTAGATTGCCCATCACGGCCATCAGCAGGTTGTTGAAGTCGTGCGCGACACCGCCGGTGAGCTGACCAATGGTTTCCATCTTCTGGGCCTGGCGCAGCTGCTCCTGCGCTTTTTCGCGTGCCGCGACTTCCTTCATCAAATCGACGCTGCGCTGCTCGACGCGCTGTTCCAGCGTCGCGGTGAGTTCTGCGAGCGCGCTGCGCTCGGCCGCCAACTGCGCGAGCAGGTTCTCGCGCTCGATTTCGGCGACCTTGCGCGCGGTGATGTCGGACGAAACACCGACCAGTGATTTGACGCGACCCTGGGGCCCGGGGACCGCGCGGGCACGGACCTCGACCCAGTGTTGCGAGCCGTCGCGCCAGACATTGCGGTATTCGATGCTGTAGTCCGTGCCCGAATCGATCGCCCGCTTCAGCACCTCGAGACGTCTCGCCCGATCGTCTGGATGAACCGACGCGAGCAGATCCTGATACGAAAACGGCTCGTCAGGACTGCGGCCGAAAAACGCCTTGCAGGCATCGGAGGCTTCGAGTTCGAACTCCGGAAGACGCAATTCGAGCGCGCCGAGGCGGCCGGCATCCAGTGCCGTCTGCAGCAAGCCTTCACTCTCGGTGAGGTCCTCAAGAATCGCGCGGGTCTGGTACTGACGGCGCCGAGCCCCGACCGCGGAGCCAACGACGCTTACCAGCGTGGTCGGATGGAACGGACGTTCGATGAAGGTGACGTTGCCCAGAATCTGTCCGAGCCGCATGGCGCCTGGATTACGTTCGGGACCGCCACCCTGATGCGTTAGCAGCACGATCGGGAAATCCGACCACGACGGCTGTTCGCCGAGCCAGTGCATCAAACCGCGCAGATCTGCGGTCTTGATTGCCTCGTCGGCGATCACGGCAAGGCCGGCACCCGCTTCCATCTCACTTAGAAGCGCTGCGAGATCGGAGCAGGTATGGGCATGGAAGCCCGCCTCCTCGATCAACCCGGTAGCGACCTGGGCATCGCGTCCGGTGGGCACCAGGATGACGGCACGCTCCGATGACGCGCCCGACTTCACGGGGCACGCTCTTTCAACAGGGGCTTGCCTTCGCCAATGTAGACCGGGACCCCGCGCAGGACGCCCTGGAAGCCGTCGAGCGGCGCGCCGATGGTAAGCCCGCTATTGTCGATGCGATATTCGCGAATCGTCGATTCATGTGCGCCGGTGCGCTTCTTGATAATCGACACGGCGCGCCGCACACTGCCCACCGCCTCAAAATAGCGCAGCAGAATCACAGTATCGGCCAGATAGGTAACGTCCACCGGCGCTTTCATATCGCCGACGAGCCCATGCTGGGCCACTGTCATGAATGTCGCCGCGCCACGGCGATTCAGATATTGCAGCAATTCGTGAATATGGAGGATCAATGAATTTTCCTCCGGCATCGCCGACTGGTAGCCGTTCAGGCTGTCAATCACCACGGACTTGATCTCATCCTCATCGACGCGCTTGCGCACGCGGTGCGCGAATTCCCCCGGCGACAGCTCCGCGGCATCGACCTGCTCGATAAAGAGTTTGCCGGCGCGCTGCATCGCTTCGAGATCGATGCCAAGAGTCTTCATTCGCGCAAACAACAACCCAAGTTCTTCGTCGAATACGAACAGCGCTGCCTTCTCGCCACGCGCGAACGCGGCAGCAAGAAAGACAATCGCCACAAGGGATTTCCCTGTGCCCGCGGGCCCGAGGATCAGCGTGCTTGAGCCCGCTTCGATGCCGCCGCCGAGCAGTTCATCCAGCCCGGCAACGCCGCTGGACACCCTGTGCCTTACGAAATTCGAGCGATATTCGGAGGCGACCAATCGAGGAAAGACGTTTATTCCACCGGTCGTGATAGTGGCATCGTGATAGCCGCCGCGAAACTTGATACCGCGATATTTAATGATCCGCACCCGACGACGCTCCGCGCCATAGGCCGGCGCCAATTCCTCGAGCCGGATGACGCCGTGGGCAACACTGTGGACCGTCTTATCGGCGAGTTCGGCCGTCAGATCGTCGAGCATCAGCACCGTGGCGTTATATTGAGCGAAATAGTGCTTGATCGCCAAGATCTGTCTTCGGTAGCGAAGCGAGCTTTGCGCGAGCAGTCTGATTTCGGAGAGGCTGTCGAGCACGACCCGGTTTGGTCGGACGCGTTCGACTGCTTCGAAAATCTCTTTCGTGGTCTCGCCGAGTTCGAGATCAGAGGAATAGAGCAGGCTCTGTTGCTGCTCGGAATCGAGCAGGCTTTCCGGGGGCAGCAACTCGAACACCTGGAGCCCGTCGTCCAAAACCCAGCCATGCGAAAGAGCGCTGTCGCGCAGTTCGCGCTCCGTCTCGGACAGCGTGATGTAAAGACATTTCTCGCCAGCGTTGGCGCCTTCAAGCAGGAATTGCAGGGCTAGCGTCGTTTTGCCGGTGCCGGGCTCGCCTTCCACAAGAAAAACATGGCCGCGCGAAAATCCGCCCGACAAAATATTGTCGAGTCCCCAAACGCCTGTTTTGGCCTTGCCAACAATCGGGTCAACCGTATCCATAGTACCCCTAGCACAAAATAACCCTCACGGCGCCACGCGGTTCCCGAACTCGATCTATTTCTCCGCAAAGAACTCCGGCCACATTGCGCGCCATTTTTCGGTAAGCGGCCGAAAGTCGTTCGGGCCGATCTCGTGGCATTCGGCGTGGGCTGCGGGCAACACCCATGGCTGCGCGCTCCTTAAGTACAGGTGCGCGGCCGGGACCAGCCATTTGGTGTCGTCGAGCGTGCCGGCGCGAAGGTTGACGATTTCCTCGCGCCCTGCCCGATCGCCATAGAGCCGGCCGCCGCAGTCGCCGCAAAACCAGGATATGACCGCAACCCCCGTCGGCGAGATGTGGCGCCATGCCTTCGGCTCACCCTGCCGAATCTGAAAATCCTTGGCCAGGACCGGCATGTTGAGCGCAAACGCGCTGCCGGAAGCGGTCTGGCAATTCGTGCAATTGCAGGTGTAGAGCAAAAGCGGAAACGACGTGATCTCGTAGCGGATCGCGCCGCAGCAGCAACCGCCGGTCATCGGAAGCGAAGGTCGCGTCGCGCTCATGATCACTACCCGTCAGGGACGCGATCCGAGATTACAACAAGAACGATCGCGTGGCGACGCTCCTCGCCTTTCGATCGCGGCTATGGATGGGCGCGATCCCGCTTCAGGGGACTGGCTGGTAGAACAGCACGATATTGCCGTTGCCAAAGGCTCGCGAATGGGTGAGCGTCATTGGCAACTTTCGCTTGACGCCTTCGAACAGCGTCCGGCCGTTGCCGACCGCGACCGGGTTGAGCACGATCTGGAATTCGTCAATCAATCCGGCATCGGCCAATTGCGCAACGACGCTGCCGCTTCCCATGATTACCAGGTTCGGACCGGGCTCTCGTTTCAGCTTGCGGACTTCCGTGGTTAGATCGCCCCTTAACAGCGTGGTGTTGTTCCACGAGACGCGGTCCAGCGTCGTCGAAAACACGAACTTCCGCATGCTGTTCATCCGCTCAACGACGACTGGATTGCTTTGAGCCGCCAGCGGCGTCGGCCAGAAACTCGCCATCAGTTCATAGGTCACCCTGCCGAACAGGAGTTGACCGCCGCCGCTCGCGTTTTCCGAGACATAGGCTTGCCACTCCGGATCTCGCTTGTGGGCCCAGCTCATGTCGCCGGCCGCGTCGGTAAAGTACCCGTCGAGCGACATCGCATTGTAAACAACCAGCTTCGTCATTTCGTTGTCCTTCGGTGATTTCATGGTCGATCAATCGCGATCACGGCACTTCGGGCAGATGGTCTCTGTTGCCCTGCATCCAGCGCAGCGATCCGGGCGTCGTCAGAATTTCGCCGGACTCGAGCAACGTCTTGATCCCCGAGAGAACCATCGGCCAGCCGCCGTAGAGCTGATTGTTGGCGCCTTCGCGCAATCGATCATGGATGACCGTGAGCCGGCATGAATCGCCGATCGGTTCGATCTCCCAGGTCACCCGCGAAGTCCCCTCGCTCTTCACGTCCTCACCCCAAAGCGCCCTGAAGGCCTGGACCAACCGGCGCGGCGGATCGACTTCCAGGTTCTCGCCCTCAAAGATCAGGTTTTGGTTGCCGCGGCCCTCGAAGCGCGAGCCCTGCGTCCAATCCGAAGTCACGACGGCGCCGAAGTTGTATTTGCGTCGCATCTCGGTGTCGGTGATCGCGTGCCAGAGACGCTCGGGTGTCGTCTTGATGTAGATTTCGAAAACCTTCTCCATCGTCTTCTCCAGTTTGTGCTTGAGGTCGCTTAGTTCGGCTGCCCAGGGTTCGGCGTACTTGCTCACCCAACGGTCGTGGAC
>Ga0210406_10005124_pt1 | contig 13830 bp, 7 predicted proteins | sample IncBWC30MmetaG_FD_155454 | JGI IMG/M metagenome (GOLD analysis project Ga0210406, IMG submission 155454) | Forest soil microbial communities from Barre Woods Harvard Forest LTER site, Petersham, Massachusetts, United States - Inc-BW-C-30-M | ecosystem: Environmental > Terrestrial > Soil >... | reverse complement strand
GTCTACATCCCCGCGCTGTGGTGGCACAATGTCGAGGCGCTCGAGGATTTCAATGTACTCGTCAATTATTGGTGGCGAGACGTTCCGGAGTACTTTGACTCGCCGTCGAACGCTCTGCTGTACTGCCTGTTGACGATGAAGGATCTTCCGCCCTCGCAGCGGCGCGGCTGGAAAGCCCTGCTCGACTACCTGATTTTCCAATCGGACGGCCCGGCGCTCGAGCATCTGCCGCCTCATGCGCAGGGGCTTTTCGGAGACCTCACGCCGGCGAAGGCGGAACGCATCCGTGCGATTCTGCTGAAGAACCTAGGTCGCAAACCTATCTAAATCGCCGGCTTATCTATTAGACCCGCTGCCGAAGCCCACCCCCCAAGGTGGGGAGCCGGCCTCCGCGATCGAGGAAAGACTTACAGTACTACTCGGAAGCCGACCTGGTATCGGGCAAAACCTTCTGACTCGCTGATGAACTGCTCGGTGTAGCGCCCGTACGTGCGCTGCGAAGCGGACGTGAGGTTGATGGCATCGAAGAGCACCGAGAAATGCTTGGTGATATCGTAGCTCGCGCTCATATCGAGCTGGCCATAGGCTGCCGTGTAGATGGGCTCGTTGTTCTGATCTAACTGGTTCAAAGCACTCAAGAACGCGCCGCGATGACTGTAGGCCAGGCGAATCTGGCCGCCGTATTTCTCGAAGAACCCGACGACGTTGTAGGACCGGCTCAAGCCCGTCAGTGCGAACTGATTACCGATTTTCAGCGAGTTCCAGGGCGCACCACCCGACGGCGCTGACCAATTGGCCTGCATGCCAAAGCCGGTGTCCCAGAACAAATGCTGCACCGACAACTCAAACCCATGGATGTCGGTCTTGTTGCCGTTGGTCGGCGTCGTGACGTCCCAGATGACCAGAGGGTCTCCAGGCTGCCCCAGGAATGGGCCCGGCGATCCGGTGTCAGTTTGAATCTGCTTGTATATGGTCTGCGCGTTCACCGCTGTGCCGGCCGCCGTCAACTCGGCAATCGCCTTGGTAGCCAGTGCTCCGGCGTTCGGGTCCGTGATGCCATACAGAGGCATTTTGGTTGTGACCGAAGTCAGGAAATTCGTGACATGCTTAGTGAACCAATTGGCCGACAGGTAGCTGCCCTTCGCGTAGTACCACTCCGCGGCCAAATCGATGTTATTCGATTCGTAGGGCAGCAGGCCGGGGTTGCCCGCAGTGGCCGTGCGTGAGCCCGGCTTCGCCGTGTTGGGCACGTTGGTGGTACCGATCATCTGGGTCAGATCGGAGCGGGCGATGGTCTTGCTATAAGAACCGCGCAGCACCACATCCGGCAGCACCTGCAGACTTAAGTCTAGATTGGGCAGGAACTCAGAATAGGATGTCTTGATGTCGCTGTACGTCGGGTTGGCCGCATAGTTCGTGCTGAATTCCGTGGGATTGTTCCATGAAATCGAGACCGGCAGGTTTTGCAGACTTTGGGCGGTCACGGTGCTCTTCTCGTAGCGGATTCCGGCCAGCGCCTTAAACCGCATGCCGTCGAAGGTCGTGTCGAAATCCATCTGCAGGAACGGCGCCGGCGTGTCCTCCTTGATGTGGTCATCGCTTTGCGGCGATGCGGCTTGCTTAAAGGTATACGCCGGGAAGTTGGGGTCTCCCGCAACTCCGGGCTGCGTGGCCGCGATGGCGCTGGCCAAGCTGAACGAATAGAAATATGGGACCTGAATGCCGCAGGAACCGCCGGAAAACTGCTTGAGAATGCCGCAGCTCGATACCTTGGTAAAGGCACTCCCCGGGATCAAACCTTGCTCCGCGGGATTGTAGTAACCCCAGGCGAAGTTGCCGCTGCTGAAATTCTTGGCATCCGTGGTCATGCGCTTCACATCGATACCGGCCTTGATGCTCTTCAAGCCACTGTCCGCATCGCTATTCTTCCACGTGGTATCGAGCAGGACCTCTTCGATGACCGTCCTGAATGTGTTGTTGTTGGACGAGCCGAACAGCGGTTCGATGGTGTTCGTGCCAAGGTTGCTCATCGTGTACGGTGGAGCGTAAATCCACGAAGTGGTCGGAATCTGCAGCGCAGCCGCGGCGATACCGGCACAGGGGCCGCCCGCCGGAAAAGCGGGACCCATGGTAAAGCACTTGTTGAGCGAAGTAGTCGACTGTGGTATTTGACCGACGATACCGAAATTATTATTGCCCAAGGCCCCGCCGCCCGAATCGGCCACGGAATGGTGAGCGTCGAAATTCACCGTTATGTTGTCCGACGCCTGCCACTTCAAGTTAAACCCGGCAGAGCCGTTCTGGTTCATCTGCTCATTATTGGTAGCAAAATACGAGTCGTCGCTGCCGGAATCCACCAGGTTGGTCACCGTTCCATGGGAATTGATGGTCGCGCTCGTGGGGCTGGGACCGTAGTCGAACCAGGCGCCGAAGGTGTGAACTTGGAACAGGTCCTTGTAAAAGGTATAGGTGTAGTCTGCCGTGGCGACCAGCGAGTCGACCGGCTTGAACTGCAGCACGGCCTGGCCGTTCACTCGGGTGCGTTGGTGATCGCTGACTCCCCAGCCCTCATTCCGGGGCGCCCAATTGTTGCCATCGGGATTCGTGTTGGAGCTGGTCACGCGCGGATCGCCGGGGGCAAACTGGTTCTGGAGCCAGCCGTCGATGTTCGCGGATTGTTGCTGGCTATTGCGCTTGGAATACGACCCATTGACCAGGAAGCCTACCCGGTCGTCGAAGAAGGTGTCGCTGAACAAGCCCGAGAATTCCGGCGTAACCTTATTTCCGACCTTGCTGGACGTATCATCGGTCGCCTTGGCCGAGAACGCCGCTTTCATCTCATGATAGTCGAAGGGACGCGCGGTGGTAATGTTGATGGTCGAACCGATGCCGCCGCTGGCCACATCGGCGCGGCCGGTCTTGTACACCGTGATTCCCGAAATGCCGTCGGCAGAGAGATTTTCGAAATCGAAGGCACGCGTCGCCGCCGGGCCGGTCAATCCGAGCTCTCCCCGATTTGGGGTGGTGTTGCCCGGCATGGACCGTCCGTTCAGGGTCACCAGATTGAATTCCGGACCGAAGCCGCGCACCGTCACGCGCGAGCCTTCATTATTCGCGCGGTCGATGGTCACGCCGGGAATGCGCTGGATGGACTCGGCCAGGTTCGTGTCCGGGAACTTACCGATGTCCTCGGCGGTAATGGCGTCGACGATTCCGAACGAATCGCGTTTGATGGCCTCGTTGGTCACCAGTGACTGACGCAATCCCGTCACGACGACCTCTTCAAGGTTATCCGCCGGCCCCGTGACGGTTGAGTCGGCCGCCGCCGCGCCTGAGCAGTACATCGCTATCAAAACGGCCAGAGGCTTCATCGAAAGATTCGGTAGCGAATGCTGCGCCCTGGTCAAGGCGCGCGAACGGCTGGACTTTTTCAAGGTACTCTCCCCTCCCGTTCCCGGGACCGCGTTTTTCTGTGCCGACGTCGAGCGTCGATTCTATGCAAGCGGTTTCTGAAACCGGTTGCAGGATTTATTCTGCGACTGTAAATTGCAAATTGCAAGGGGGCAAAATCCTTAAAACCATGAGCTAACGGAACGCCGCAGCATCCTTTCCCTTGGCAGCTGCGGCTCCGCAAAAGCAGCATCCCTGCAACCGGTTGCAGATATATTAGGGATGACTGGTTTCTGGTTTTTCGGAGGGAGAGCATGACGCGCGCCGAATTCAAATTGATCCGCATCGCCGCGACAGTGGCGCTGGGCGGCTTTCTGGTGGGATTCGATGCGACCGTCATTTCCGGCGCCGTGCCCTTTATTCGCGAGTATTTCGATCTCGGCGGCTCGGCAGGCAGCCTCAAGCTCGGATGGGCGGTAAGTTGTCTGGGCTGGGGCGCCATGGCCGGCAACCTGGCGGCCGGAAGCTTGAGCGACCGCCTTGGGCGCCGAAGCGTGCTGTTGCTGACAGCGGTGCTGTTTCTCGCCTCTGCGTTGACGGCGGCGTTGTCGACCCGCTTTCCGGTGTTCGTCGCGGCGCGGATTTGCGGAGGTCTCGCCGTCGGTGCAGCAATTCTCATCGCCCCTGTGTACATCGCGGAGATCGCGCCGGCCCGTAGCCGCGGCAGCCTGGTCTCCCTCAATCAGCTGATGATTGTCATCGGCATATCCGTCTCATTTTTCTCCAATTATTTTTTGCTGCCCTTGGGGATGAACAGCTGGCGCTGGATGCTGGGCGTTCAGGCCCTCCCCGCGACCCTCTATTTCGTGCTGCTGACCTTGGTGCCCGAGAGCCCGCGATGGCTCTTGAGCAAAGGCCGCGAAGCAAGTGCGCGGCTCGCGCTTGCCGCAGTTCACGGCATGGCCGCCGCCGCCCGCGAACTTGAAATCATTCAGGCGAACCTTGCGCAGAAAACCCGGCGTTTTGGCATCCGCGAGCTGCTCACCGGTCGGCTCAGGCGGGTCATGATCTTCGGCCTCGGCATTGCGTTCTTCCAGCAAGCCACCGGGATCAATGCAATCTTCTACTACCTCCCCACCATTTTCGCGTCGTCCGGCGGCGAACTGTCGACTTCCTTTGCCCAGTCGGTGCTGGTCGGGCTCGTCAATGTCGGGATGACATTCATCGCCATTTGGCTCATCGATCGCTTGGGCCGCAAGCCTCTCTTGGCGATCGGGCTCATCGGCGCGACGGTGTCGCTTCTGACCATCAGCTGGGCATTCCACACGGCACATGCGTCGCTCGGCGCCAATACTGCGGTCAGTCATGAGAACGTGGTGTTGATCGCCATCATCACCTACGTGGCTTCTTTCGCCATTTCGTTGGGACCTGTGATGTGGGTGATGCTCTCCGAGATCTTTCCGAACGAGGAGCGGGCCGCGGCAATTTCGGTGGTCGGATTTTGGAACTCGCTGGTCAGCGCCAGCGTCACCCTGCTCTTCCCGACGGAGCTGGCCGTCTGGGGTCCTGCGGGAACTTTTCTCGGCTACGGGCTGCTTGCCGCCGCCGGCCTGATTTTCATCATGCTGCTGGCGCCGGAGACCAAGGGAAAGACGCTCGAGGAATTGGAAGGGATTCTTACGCAATGAATCAGCACTATCGAACACGGCGGACAGCGCGATGAAATCCAAATCTACTTCGGTAGCGACTCCCGGCAAGAGCGGCCCTCGGCCGCGTCAGTCGGCCACCCTTAGAATGGTGGCCCGCGAGGCCGGGGTCTCGGCAAGCACGGTGTCGCGGATCATCAATGGCACCGTGAATGTGAGTCATGGACTCAAACATGCCGTCGAAGCGGCAATCATAAAGTTCGACTTTCGCCCGAACGCCGCGGCGCGCGGACTGGCCCTCGGCAAGACATCCACCATCGGCGTGGTCGCGCAAGCCATCGACAGCCCGTTCTATGGTGAAGGCCTGCGAGGAATCGAGGCCTGCCTGCGCCAGCGTGGATACGCGCCCCTGTTCATGAGCGGCAATTGGCGCGAAGAGGACGAAGAACGATGCATGCGGGAATTCGTTGCGCGGGGCGTCGACGGAATCATCGTTTTCGCCGGGCGGCTCAGCGATGCCAAGCTGAAGAGTTACGCCAAGGAAGTGTCCATCGTGGTCACCGGTCGCCGCCTGCGCGCCCCGGGGCTGTTCAGCTTGCAGATTGACGATGGGCATGGCGCGATGCTTGCCGTGCGCCACCTCATTGAGATTGGGCACCGCAAGATCGCCTTCATCACCGGGTCCGAAAACCATCCGGACGCAGTCGAAAGATTCGAGGGCTACAAAAAGGCCCTCGAGGACGCCACCATCGATTTCGATCCCAGGCTGGTGGCGGTCGGCGATTGGCATGAGGAAGGCGGCCTGCGTGCAACGAGCGAGCTGCTCGCCTCGAACCGTAAATTCACCGCGCTTTTTTGCGTGAACGACCAAACGGCTTATGGCGCATGCCTCGCACTTTACCGCAAGGGGATGTCGGTGCCTGGCGATGTATCGGTGATCGGATTCGACGACTTGCCGTCATCTGCCTACCGGCTTCCACCTCTTACCAGCGTACGACAATCGATCGGTGAACTCGGCGATCGATCCGCACAGGCAATACTTGAGCTCATTGAAGGGCGCCGACCGCGTTTTGATCCTCCCCCGGTCGAACTCGTGATCCGTGAGTCGACGGCGCGCAGTGGCAGCAAGGGGCGCAACGAATGAGCGACCGCAAGTCTCTCGATGAGCTTTCCAGACGCTTCCCGGCGAGTTTCCTCTGGGGAGTTGCCAGCAGCGCCTTCCAAATCGAAGGTGCCTCGGCCGTTGATGGTAAGGGCGCGTCCATCTGGGATGAGTTCTGCCGACTTCCCGGTGTCATCGCAGACGGCTCCGATGGAAAGATCGCCTGCGATCATTACCACCGGCTCGAGTCGGACCTCGACTTGATCGCGCAGCTTGGCGTCGGCGCGTATCGGTTTTCAATCTCATGGCCGAGAATTCAGCCCACCGGACGCGGTGAGGTGGTCGGACCCGGTATGGATTTCTACAACCGTCTGGTCGACGGATTGCTCGAGCGTGACATCGAACCCTTCGCCACGCTCTACCACTGGGACCTGCCGAATACGCTGCAACGCGAGCACAACGGATGGGCCGACCGGAACACGGCCTACCGATTTGCGGAATATGCCGCGCTGGTCGCGGACCGGCTCGGCGATCGCGTGCGTTCGTTCACGACCCACAACGAACCGTGGGTGACGGCGACGATCGGCCACGAATTGGGACACTTCGCCCCGGGGGTCAAAGATCGGGCCGTGGCCATGCAGGTATCGCATCACTGCCTGTTGAGCCACGGACTGGCCATGAAGGCGATGCGCAGCTCACGCAGCAATCTGGAGCTCGGCATTGTCCTCAATCTCTCGCCGGTCTATTCGGCGACCGATTCGCCGGCCGATACGATTCTCGCCGCGCGCGAGGACGGCTTGCTGGTTCGCTGGTACATGGATGCCCTGCTACGCGGTGAATATCCGGCGGACATCCTGGAATATTTGGCGGCAGATGCGCCCCGCACCCAAGACGGGGACGCGCAATTGATTGCCCAACCGCTCGACTTTCTCGGCGTGAATTACTACAACCCCATCGTTTCCGTCGCCGGACGCCCATTTTCTCCCGCCCGGGAAGGCGCCACGGTTACGGACATGGGTTGGGAAGTAGCGCCGGCGAATTTTACCGACCTGCTGATGCGCCTCGATCGCGACTACGACCTGCCGCCTCTGTTCATCACCGAAAACGGCGCAGCCTATCCGGACCTGGTCATCGACGGAGGCGTTCAGGATGAAGACCGGCGCGCCTATATTGAATCTCACATACGCGCCATTGCAGACGCCATTGACGAGGGTGTCGATGTGCGCGGTTACTTCGTGTGGTCATTGCTCGACAACTTTGAATGGGCTGCGGGCTACACCAAACGCTTCGGCATCTACTATGTCGACTATGAGACCCAGGCCCGCATTTTGAAGCAAAGCGGTTTTTGGTACAAAGATTTGGCCGCGGCGTTCGAGCGAACTCATGAATTCATCGCGGAGCGGACGTGAATGTACATTCGCGGACCGTTGCGCGGACCGTTGCGCGGGCCGTTGCACGAGCCGTTGGACTGACCATAGCGTTTATCGCTCACGGCGCATGCCTGTCGCAGCCGGCGACTACGCAGCCTGCGCGACCGTGGATGAATGCATCGCTCTCACCTGACGTACGCGCTGACATGGTCATCCGGCAACTGACGCTCGATGAAAAAATTCAGCTGGTACACGGTATCGGTTGGGGGCCTTTGATGCCGGGCCGCCCCGTCCCGCCGGACAACAATGGCGGCGCCGGCGAGGTCATTGGTATTGCGCGTCTGGGTATTCCGTCTCTGCAGCAGGCCGACTCGGCGGTTGGCATTCGAATGGCCGCCCAACAGAGCCGTTATGCAACCTTGTTGCCGTCGGTGCTGGCGGCCGCGTCTTCGTGGGATCCTGAGGCCGCACATTTATACGGCGACGTCATCGGACGTGAGCTACGGGCACAAGGCTACAATCAGTCGATCGGCGGCGGCGTAAATCTCGCCCGCGATCCGCGAAACGGCCGCTTATTCGAGTACGCCGGCGAAGATCCACTTCTCGCCGGTGTTACGGTCGGCCACGTCATTCGCGGTGTACAAGACAACCAAATCATGGGTGACATCAAGCACTACGCTTTCAATGATCAGGAGACCGGCCGGATGATCGTCGATGTGCGGATCTCAAAAAAGGCCGCCCGCGAGAGTGATCTTTTGGCCTTCGAACTCGGCATTCGCATAGGGCGACCCTCCTCCGTCATGTGCAGCTATAACAAAGTGATGGCAGATTGGGCGTGCGAAAACGATTGGCTGTTGAACCATGTGCTCAAAGGTGCCTGGCATTTCCCTGGCTTCGTCGTTTCCGATTGGGACGGCACGCACTCCACCGACAAGGCCGCGATGGCCGGTCTCGACATGCAGATGCCGGGCGATGAGTACTTCGGCGAAGCACTCAAGCACGCGGTCTCCTCAGACCGGGTTCCCATGCGACGTCTCGATGATATGGTGCACCGTCTGCTGCGCTCAATGTTCAGTGCCGGCGTCATCGACCAGCCGGCGACTCCGCGCCGCGTGGTCGACCCTTTTCGAGGCCTGGAGGATGCGCAGCATATCGCCGAAGAAAGCATCGTCCTTTTGAAGAACGACGGCACGCTTCCCCTGCATTTTGCCTCGGTGCGTTCCATTGCGGTGATTGGCGCACATGCCGACGTGGGCGTGCTGTCCGGGGGAGGCTCAGCGCAGGTCGATGCTCCCGGCGGCAACGCCATCAGTCCCACGACCCCGACCAAATGGGGAGAAGCGGTGTACTTTCCGTCATCGCCATTGCGATACATCCGGGAACATGCCAGGGGCGTCGCGGTGCAATTTGATGCAGGCACCAATGCCTCTTCAGCGGCATCGCTCGCCAAGTCCGCGGACGTCGCCATTGTATTTGCCGATCAGTATATGAGCGAGAGCGGCGATTCCCCAACCCTGTCTCTGCCGGGTAAACAGAATGAACTGATTTCGGCGGTGGCGGCTGCCAATCCGCACACGGTGGTCGTGCTGATCACCGGTAACCCGGTCACGATGCCGTGGATCGATCAGGTCGCCGGCGTGATGGAAGCTTGGTATCCCGGGATTGGTGGCGGACAGGCCATCGCGAATCTCATCTTTGGAGATGTCGCTCCCTCCGGCAAGCTGCCGATCACCTTCGCGAAATCGGAGGGCGATCTGCCCCATGAGCACATTTTCGGCCTGACGCCGCACAGTGCCGATGGAAATGCGTTGGGGTATTGGGCTGCGGATGATCAAAAGCGGCCGGGCTTTGCTGCTGATTACAACGAAGGAGCGCGCTTCGGATACAAATGGTTCGATTCAGAAGGCAAGCAGCCGCTCTTTCCCTTCGGTTACGGGCTCTCTTATACAAAATTCAAGTACAGCGATTTGCAAGTCGATTCAGCCGCGAAAACCGTGACTTTTACGCTGGAAAACACCGGCGCATTGAACGGAACCGAAATTGCGGAAGTGTATGTCGGACTGCCCAAGGCCGGCGGGGAGCGTTTCCGCCGGCTCGCCGGTTGGCAACGCGTTGCGGTAGATAGCGGACAGCAAAGGGTTGTTACGGTTCCGCTCGAGCCCTTGGCCATCGCAACTTTCGATGAGAAAAAAGACGCATGGGCGTGGGCTTCCGGCAAATACACGGTATCTGTTGGAGGATCATCTCGCGATTTGCCGCTGCAGGCGGAAGTCGCGCTGTATTAATCGGATTTTCGCAGCGTCGATAGATCAACCTGTATCGGGGCTGCAAATTTTTCTTGCTACGACCGGCGCTAGCGGGACGTCAGCCAGCGGCTGAAGTCTTCCGCATAGCGGTCGCTCCCATAGTGGGTCAGGTGGTTGGAGTCCTCGTAGAGCAGCTGGCCAGCCTCTGTGTAAATACATCGCGAATCCGGACAGAACCGCTCCAGTGGATCGAAAACGCGGATACTCGGATGAGCGCGTTGCAGCTTTGCGATGATCTCGCGAGACTCTGCCTGCCGGGCGTCGACCGCAGAACGCGGCAAGATGCACCCGCTCGTGTCCCGCCTCCGGTAACAGTCGCGCGGCAGGAAGGGAAATTCAGGCAAGTCGATCAGTATCACAATCTGTTTGTGGGCCTGCTCTAGGTGGGCGATGGCCTGGTCGAGTCCCGAGAAGAACGATTCGGCACGAGAGCCGCCCTGGCCGGGCGCCCCCGAGATCAAGAACTGATCCGGTCCGCCGTGGTGAATCACATGGTCCGCCGCGTAAGGCGTCGTCAGGAAATAGTTGCCGAAAAATGCGAGCACAACGGTCTTGATCTGAGGCTGCGAATCCACCCAGTCGATGACCTTGGCGGACTTCTGGCCGCAGTCGTATCCGAGGCCGCCCCTGAGATAGACTTTGATTCCATAGACGGGGGGGCAAGCCGGATTACCCAGCAGCGCCCAGCGATGCTCGTGTTCGATCCTGACGAAGCCGAAGAATTTGTCCTCGGCGTGACTATCGCCGATGAGTGCCGCGTCGGTGCCACCTTGCTCGGCGACTATGCACAGACTCAACTTGAGGCCCTGAACGAGCTGCGGATCCCGGCAGGGACCGTAACCGGGCAACGGAGAATGACGCACGACATCTGCAAGCTGTTGCAGCACGGGCCGACCGTCCAGCGGGTCGTAACGGAAACCGCAGTAGCTCACAGTGCCGACGACGAGCATCCCTGCGAGCAGGGACATAGCCTTCAATGGCAGTCGGCGGCCGCCGCGAATCGGTCGCTCGACGAATTGAAAAGTCAGCCAGGCGAAAATAATTGCCGCGCTGATCAGTGCAACACGCACGATCGCGGAGGGCGTAGCACCAATCAGGATGCGCGCGAAGGACAGCAGCACCCAATGCCACAGGTACAAAGGGTAGCTAATGATCCCGATAAATCGGCAAGGCCTGCTTGCAAGCACCGCGCTGTTGAGCCACGCATGCGGGCCTGCGGCGACGATCAGGTACGTGCCGATGGTCGGAAGGAGGGCCCAGAAACCTGGAAACGCTCTCTCTGGGCTGATACTCACCAACACGGATGCCAGCAGGACGATGCCGGTAGTCGCCAGCACGTTGTTACGCATTTCGCGTGCAGCGGTGGAGCCAGCTACCGTAATGAATGGCAACGATCGTCCGCCGAAGGTTGTGGTGTAGGCGAGGAGGCCGCCGAGCAGCAGCTCCCAGGCACGCGTCTGCGGCGAAGCGAATGCAATTTGAGTGGCAAGAAAATTGGGACCGAAAGTGTCCGTTATGTTCAGCGCGAAAGAGCTGACTGCCAGGATGGCAATGACGAGCGCGACGTTCAGACGCAGGCGCCACGCGAGCCATAGCACAACAGGCCAGGCGATGTAGAACTGCTCCTCGACCGCCAGCGACCACAGATGTTGTAGTGGCCTGGTATCCGCGTCCGTAGCGAAATAAACGTTATGGTGCCAGAGCAACCAGTTGGAAAAGAATCCCGCACTGGCAAGCACATGCCGGGCCACGTCCTGGAACTCGTCCGAGATCAGTACATACCAACCCACCGCCAAGCAGGCGGCGAGCACCAGCAACAGTGCCGGGAAAATCCTCCGGATGCGCCGCCCATAGAAGTCCAGGAAGCTGAAGCGGCGATCCCTTAGGTTGCGGAGGAGGATGCCGGTGATCAGGTAGCCGGAGATGACGAAGAAGACGTCGACCCCGACAAATCCGCCTGGAAACAGCGAGGGAAACGTGTGGAACCCGATGACGAACAACACCGCGATGGCGCGCAGTCCGTCGATATCCGTTCGATAGCCGGGATGCGCAGCCGACGGCGCATGCGTTTGCGAATTCACCAGGGATCGGTCCGTGCCCATTCAGCCAAGTCGTGCAACAGTGTACGCTGATCTGACGGGTTGATCAGTTCGTTTCCGTGCCCAAACTCAGGACAAGGGGCTCACTCCAATTCCGCGCTTGCCTTTGCTCAGAGGCTGTGCGTGCATCTGCATCGTTTCATCCAGCGCCGTGCGCAGCCAGGCACGTACGTGGCGCGCTACAAAATCAATCAGGGTCCGGGCGGCAAGCGATAAACCGCGTCTCGAGTGATACACGGCATGCAGCTTATGTGCAGGCAACAACCAGTGCGGAAGAATGTGTATCAACCGGCCATCATCAATTGCGTCTCGACACATGAGCGGCGGTAGCGCGGCGACACCGCACCCCGCGATGGCGCTTTGCTTGAGGACCCAAAGGTCCTCGGTAATGAGCCGTGGATGATGCGGCACCGAGAAACACTGCCCGCCGGAGTCGGTGAGGTTCCAAACATAGCGGCCTCTTTGTTCCGGCGGAAGTGGCCCGCCTACCGACGGCAACGGCTTTAGATCCGCAGGCCCCCGCGGCTTTCCGAAGCGTGCGAGTAGCTCCGGGCTCGCGACAAGCCGCTCTCGCTCAAACGTGAATGAGCGGATGATCAAATTCGACGATCGGATATCAGGTCCGATATACAAAGCGAAGTCATAGCCCTCGGCCGTCAACGCCGTTGCGCGATTGCTGATTTCGAGTACCACGTCAACGTTTGGATATTCCTTCATGAAGGCTGTCAGTGCCGGCTCGAGGATCACCTGTGCAAAGTTCAGCGGGCTCGATATTCGGAGTTTGCCGCTCGGCAATGTGCGCACGTCGTCGATCATGCTCGACGCTCGTTCCATTTCCTTGAGGATCACGAGGCACTGTTCGTAGTAGCGTACGCCGATGTCCGTAACCTGAAGCGTGCGGGTCGTGCGCTTGATCAGTTGTACGCCCAGCTCTTTCTCCAGCTTCGACAAATGCTGGCTCAGCATGGATTTCGCAACGCCGAGAGTTTCGCTGGCTGCAGAGAGGCTTCCGTGTTCGACGATCTTCGCGAAATAGAAAACGTTGTTTAGATCCTTCATGGGCGTGGCTTTCCTCAGTCTTCGCGTCTGCGCGCGTCTTCGGATCGTTCGCGATTAAGAACAATCTTTTCACAACTTCGTACTTCTGTACAACCAGTCAATTTGAGAGAATTCGTTCGCAGCAGAAGGGATGCCGCGTCGAGTCGTCTTGGATATTGCAATAATTACAAGGAGAGGTCGTGGACGAAGGGCGTTGGAGCGCGGTGATTGCCGCGACGATCGGCCTCGCGATCTTGGTGCTTGCGTGGGCCGTCGCACGCTCCCAATCGGTGCAGAAGGATCCGGGCAGCTCACTCCCCCCGACCAACTTCTCAGCAGACGGTAGCGTCGATCGCAGCTCGCTCCCTCGCCCAGCGCCCGGTTTTGCTCACGCCCACGTTGCATCGAATCCCCAGGCGCCGGATGCCAGAGCGGTGGGGGAAAAAACCTGCATTGCCTGTCATCAATTGGAAGCGGAACACTTTACGCACACGTTGCATTCCCTCGGACTGCATGTCGCCAATCGGTCCGATCCGACCATTCCGGTGTGTGAAGCGTGTCATGGGCCGGGGTCTGAGCACGCCGCCAAGCCCCTGCTCAAGGGACTCATCATCGGCTACACGAAGAGTTCCGGGACTCCCATCGAAACGCAGACCAAAACCTGCCTGACTTGTCACTCGGGCGGACCCCGCGATCACTGGCTGGGTTCGGTGCACCAACGCAACGATCTATCGTGCAGCGACTGCCACAATCCCATGGCCAAATTCTCGGTGGAGGGGCTGCTGGCGAGGGCATCGATCAATGACACCTGCGCCCAGTGTCACAAGGATATCCGCCTGCAATTCAACCGGCGTTCGCATATGCCGCTGCCGGAAGGGC
>Ga0210406_10005122_pt1 | contig 13830 bp, 15 predicted proteins | sample IncBWC30MmetaG_FD_155454 | JGI IMG/M metagenome (GOLD analysis project Ga0210406, IMG submission 155454) | Forest soil microbial communities from Barre Woods Harvard Forest LTER site, Petersham, Massachusetts, United States - Inc-BW-C-30-M | ecosystem: Environmental > Terrestrial > Soil >... | reverse complement strand
GCGAGGCGATTGCCGCAAAGGCGAGCGAATGGGACGACATCGTCAAGATCGGCCGCACGCATATGCAGGACGCGACGCCGCTGACGCTCGGTCAGGAATTGTCGGGCTATGCGGCGATGCTGTCCGACGACCTCGAACAGATCGAGGATGCGTTGCGGGGTGTCCACCGGCTGGCGCTCGGCGGCACTGCGGTCGGCACCGGGATCAACGCCGCGCCCGGGTTCGCGGAGGCGGTCGCCGCCGAGATCGCCAGGCTCACTGAACTACCCTTCGTCAGCGCGCCGAACAAGTTCGCCGTCCAGGGCGCGCATGATGCGCTCGTGCGATTATCCGGAACACTGCGCACGCTTGCAGTCTCGCTCTACAAAATCGGCAACGACATAAGGCTGTTGTCGTGCGGTCCCGCGCGCCAGTTTTGCCGAATTGCTGATCCCAGAGAACGACCCCGGCTCCTCGATCATGCCCGGGAAGGTCAACCCGACGCAGGCCGAAGCGCTGACAATGATTGCCGTCCAGGGTCATGGGCAACGACGTCGCGGTGGGCTTGGTCGGGGCCGGCGGCTATCTCGAGATGAATGTCTACAAGCCGGTGATGATCGCCAATATCATCCAGTCGATCACAATACTGGCCGACGGATGCACCAATTTCCGCAAGTATCTCGCTGAGTATGTCGAACGCTCGCTGATGCTGGTGACAGCGCTCGCGCCAGTCATTGGCTACGACAAGGCGTCGGCAATTGCCCATCACGCCATGGAACACGACCTGACGCTCAAAGAGGCGGCATTGCAGCTCGGATATGTCGACGAAGCGACGTTCAACCGCGCCGTCGACCCGGCGAAGATGGTCAGGCCCTCAGTCGCCACGGCGAAGTGAGCCAGTTCGGACGCCGCACCGAAATAACGCAGCACGGAGCAATCGAAATGACTGCCCAGACACCCCGATACCCCACCGGATCCGACCTGTTGCACAACCCGCGCCTCAACAAGGGGACGGCGTTCACCATGGCGGAGCGCCGCGCCTGGGGGCTTGAAGGCCTGCTGCCCCCCGCCGTGACGAGCATCGATCTGCAGGTCGCCCGCCACCATGGCGGAGCGCCGCGCCTGGGGGCTTGAAGGCCTGCTGCCCCCCCCCGCCGTGACGAGCATCGATCTGCAGGTCGCCCGCCGCCATGCCGAGATCGCCAATCTCGACAACGATCTGCTGAAGTATCTCGTGCTCTCCGACCTGCAGGCGCGGAACGAGACGCTGTTCTACACCGTGCTGATGTCGGATCCGGCGACCTACATGCCCCTCGTCTATACGCCGACGGTCGGCGAGGCGTGCCAGAAATTCGCCACATCTTCCGCCAGGGGCGCGGCGTGTATCTGCCGATCACCGCGCGGGGTCGGTTGAAGGAGCTGTTGCGCAACTGGCCCGAACCGGACGTCCGCTTCATTGTCGTCACCGACGGCGAGCGCATCCTCGGGCTGGGCGACCTCGGCGCCGGCGGGATGGGCATCCCGATCGGCAAACTCGCGCTTTGTACCGCATTGGCCGGCGTGCCCCCGCAACACTGCCTGCCGGTCGTGCTCGACGTCGGCACGAACAATGAGTCCCTGCTGGAGGACTCGCTCTATCTCGGACTGCGCCAGCACCGTCTTCGCGGCGACGAGTATATGTCCTTCGTCAACGAGTTCGTCGCCACCGTGCAGGATCTCTGGCCGAGATGCTGCGTCCAGTGGGAGGATTTCGCGAACTTCAACGCCGTCCCGATCCCGGCACGCTATCAGGACAAGATCTGCACCTTCAACGACGACATCCAGGGTACGGCCGGCACCGCATTGGCCGGCCTAACCGGCGCCTTGCGGATCACGGGCCAGAAACTCGCCGACCAACGGTTCCTGTTTCTCGGCGCCGGGTCCGCGGCGACCGGTATCGCCGAATTGATAAGCCTCGCGATGGCGCGTGAGGGCGTGGACCTGAAGGCGGCGCGGCATCGCAACGTGCTGTTCGACGTCCATGGTCTGGTTGTGATCTCGCGCGCCGATCTTGCGGACTTCCAGAAGCCGTTTGCGCAGGACCGCGCTCCGATCGCGACCTTCCTCGAAGCCGTCGAGGCCGTGCGACCGACCGCCATCATCGGCGTCAGTGCCGTGCCGAAATTGTTCACCCGGGAAGTGATCGAGGCGATGGCGAGGATCAACGACCGTCCGATCATTTTCCCGTACTCCAACCCGACCTCGCGCTCCGAATGCACGGCCGAGGAAGCGTATCGCTGGTCGGGGGGCCGGGCGGTGTTCGCCAGCGGCAGCCCATTTCCGCCCGTTGAGATCGCCGGTCGACGGTTCGTGCCGGGCCAGGGGAACAACGTGTACATCTTCCCGGCGATGGCCATGGCGGTGTTCGCCACCGAAGCGACCCGAGTGACGGAGGACATGTTCATCGTCGCCGCGCGGGCGATCGCCGACCAGGTCTCCGAGGAAGATCTCGCGGTAGGGCTCATCTACCCGCCGCACAGTGAAATTCGCGACGTGTCGCTTCGTGTCGCCGAGCGCGTCGCCACGGCCGTCTTCGACCAGGGCCTGGCATGCGTGCCGCGGCCGGACGATGTCCGGGCGCTGATCCGCGAACGCGCGTACCGCCCAGTCTACTCGGAGCAAAGCGTATGTCGAACGTCATAGGTCGTCGCCCCGATAATGACTCCCACAGTGGAGCGCAGGCGGTCGCGCGCGGCGGCTCGAGGAGGCGATGCAGGCAGCTGGCCCGCCGCTGGCTGTTCGGATTGCGTCTGTGGGCTTCGGTGTCGCTTGCGCTCTATGTCGCATTCTGGCACCGAGCGTAATATAACTCCTTGGATGCATACGGCATTTCCGGAGCTGAGGGCAGACCGGGCGCACCATCAACCTGACGACGACAGCCGCCCTTGACCCTAAGCGGCCATTTTTGCCTTAACGCCCGGTGATTAGTCTTGATAGACGATGATCGCCACTCGTCCGGGATGAGGCTCTGTCTATTGAGTCGCGGTGGGCGCCATAGGTCCCGGCATTGCCCGTTTGTGCGTCGGGAACAATTCCCAGGTCGTCTGCCGCCCAACCTGGATATCGGATATCCAATATGCGCTTGCCCTCAGCCTCCAACTGCCCGATCTCGCGCGCGAGCTCTGCTTGTCCTTCGGCGATTGGCTCAAGCTCTATCTCAATTTCAGGCATTGAGGCGTCTCCGGATTCGCCGAAACTTTAACCCGACGCCGGCCAGACGTAAGAGGGCACGCCGGCCGTTGCGCGGGTACGGCGCCTTGTGGCTTGACACTTGCGTGCAACGCGGTTCTCCGTCCACCTGCCGGGATGATACTCGATCGCGCCCCGGAGGGGCGGACATCTTTGCTGTTGGCGGGCGGCGGCCTCGCTAACGGTCTGATTGCCTACAGGCTTGCGAGGAAGCGGCCGGAGATCTCGGTGCGGCTGGTCGAAGGCGGGGACAGACTGGGCGGACGCCACACCTGGTCGTTCTTCGACACGGATGTTGGATCGGTGGGCGATTGGATCAGCGTTTTCGTCGCCAAATCCTGGAGCGCCTATGAGGTCCGTTTCCCAAAACGGCGGCGGCAGGTCGACAATTTCTACCGCAGCATCACCTCGCAGCGATTCCATCGGGTGCTGACAGCGGAACTGGGCGATCGGGTTGTCCTGAACACCCGGATCGAGACGCTCGGCCCGGACTGGGTCGATCTCGCGGACGGGCGTCGGCTGACGGCCAATCTCGTGATCGACGGGCGCGGACCGGCTGCTTCGCCCGATCTCATCCTGGGTTATCAGAAGTTTCTGGGTCAGATGGTGCAGCTCGCCGCCGAGCACGGGCTGGACGCGCCGATCATCATGGACGCGACTGTCGATCAGCTCGAAGGCTACCGCTTCCTCTATGTGCTTCCCTGGGACGCGCGCGTTCTTCTAATCGAGGACACCCGCTACACCGACGGCGCGGACCTTGACCGCGACGGCCTGCGGCGCGGCATCGCCGACTACGCGCAGAGCCGTGGTTGGACCATCGAGGCGGTGCTGGATGAGGAGGAGGGCGTGCTTCCCGTCGCGTTGGGCGGCGATATCGAAGCGCACTGGCGCCGTGCTGGGGACGCCGCCCTTTCCGGATTGCGTGCGGCGCTCTTCCATCCGACCACCGGTTACTCGCTCCCGGATGCGGTGGCCTTGGCGGACGCGATCTGCGGGCTGGCGGCCGTCGACGCGGCTTCGGTGGGGCGGCTGATCCGCGAGCGGTCGATCCGCCTGTGGCACGACCGCGCCTTTTTTCGGTTGCTCAACCGCATGTTGTTCCGGGCCGCGCGGCCCGGCGAACGTTACCGGGTGCTGGAGCGGTTCTATGGCTTGCCGGAAGCGCTGATCGGCCGATTCTACGCCGCGCGGCTCACGGGATTGGACAAGTTGCGCATCCTCAGCGGCAAACCGCCGGTGCCGGTTGGCGCCGCATTGCGCTGCATCGGTGATAAAGCGCAACCATGAGGACGGCGGCCGTCATTGGCGCGGGGTTCGGGGGCATCGCGCTCGCCATCCGCCTGCAATCGGCCGGCGTTCAGACCGTCCTTTTCGAAGCGCGCGACAAACCTGGGGGGCGCGCTTATGTCTACGAGGATGCGGGCTTTACCTTCGACGCGGGGCCCACCGTCATCACCGACCCGTCGGCGATCGAGGAGGTGTTCGCACTCTCCGGCCGAAAGCTGGCCGAATACGTCGAGCTGATGCCGGTCTCGCCGTTCTACCGGTTGGTATGGGAGGACGGCTATACCTTCGACTACGTCAACGACCAGGCCGAACTCGACCGCCAGATCGCCGCCAGGTCGCCGCGCGACGTTGCCGGCTATAGGCAGTTCGTCAGCTATTCCGAGGCGCTGCTTGAGGAAGGTTACGTGAAGCTCGGTGCGGCGCCGTTACTTGAATTCTCCAGCATGCTACGCGCCGCGCCAAAGCTGGTGCGGTTGCAGGCCTGGAAGTCAGTGTACGGCAAGGTCGCCGAGTTCATTAATGATGAGCATCTGCGCGAAGCTTTCAGTTTCCATTCGCTGCTGGTTGGCGGCAATCCGTTCACCGCCTCCTCGATCTACGCCCTGATCCATGCGCTAGAACGCCGTTGGGGCGTGTGGTTTCCGCGAGGCGGAACCGGCGCTCTCGTGCGGGGCATGGTGCGGCTGTTCGAGGATCTGGGCGGGATCTTCCGGCTCAATACCCCCATCGCCGCGATCGAGACAGCGGGGAATAAGGCTACCGGCGTCCGGCTCGCGGACGGCGACGTTCTCGCGTTTGACAGCGTGGCCAGCAATGCCGACGTGGTCCACACCTACGCCAAACTCTTGGCTGCTCATCCTCGCGGCCGGGCCTATGGCGGAAAGTTGGCGAAGAAACGCCACTCGATGTCGCTGTTCGTGATCTACTTCGGTCTTCAGCGACAACATCCGCAGCTTGCCCACCACACCGTGCTGTTCGGGCCGCGATACCGCAACTTGATCGCGGAGATATTCAAGGGGCCGGCGCTGCCTGCGGATTTCTCGCTCTATCTGCACGCCCCGTCGCGCAGCGATCCGTCGCTGGCTGCACCGGGCCACGAGGCGCTTTACGTGCTGTCGCCGGTGCCTCATTTGGGAGTGGCCGACCTCGACTGGACCGTGGTTGGGCCGGCCTATCGAGATCGGATTCTGGCCTACTTGGAGGCGCGCTGCATCCCGGGCCTGGCTGACGACTTAGTCACCAGCCGGATGTTCACGCCATTCGATTTTCGCGATGCGTTGAACGCTCATCATGGTTCGGCCTTTTCGCTTGAGCCGATCTTGACCCAAAGCGCCTGGTTTCGGGCCCACAACCGCGACGGCGTGATCGACAACCTCTACATTGTGGGTGCGGGAACGCACCCCGGAGCGGGCGTGCCGGGCGTGATCGGTTCGGCCAAGGCCACCGCCTCGCTGATGTTGGCCGAGGTGTAGGCTATTGAACGACATCGTCCTCAACGCCAGCCGCGACAGCATCCGACGCGGCTCGACCAGCTTCGCAGCCGCCGCGCGTCTGTTCGACCCGCGCGTCCGCGAAGATGCATACATGCTCTACGCTTGGTGCCGGCATTGCGACGACGAGATCGACGGTCAGGTCCGGGGCCACGGCGCGGTTGGCCTCGATTCGGTCCTGGCCGGGCGCAAGCTTGCGGAGCTGGAGGACAAGACGCGCAGCGCAATGGCCGGCGAGCCGACTGACGATACCGCCTTTGCCGCCTTCAAAAGGGTCACGCAACGACACGGCATTCCAGCCCAGCATCCGCTCGATCTGCTGCAGGGCTTCCGCATGGACGTGGAAGGGCGCACTTATCGAACGCTTCAAGACACCCTGCTCTATGCCTATCACGTCGCGGGCGTGGTCGGCGTGATGATGGCTCAAGTCATGGGCGTGCATGACATCGCCACGCTGCGCCGCGCTTCGGACCTTGGGCTGGCGCTTCAGCTCACCAATATCGCCCGCGACGTGATCGAGGACGCCAAGGTGGGCCGACTTTATCTGCCGGCCGAATGGCTGGGCGCGGTGGCGGAGCATCCGACGGTGGTCACGGACCCAGCCAACCGCGCCGTCGTGTTCGCCGCCACCGAACGTCTGCTCGTGGAGGCTGAGCACTATTACGCTTCCGCACGCTGGGGGCTCAAGGACCTGGACTTCCGGTCGGCGTGGGCGGTGGCGGCGGCCCGGGGCGTTTACCGCCAGATCGGCCTCACAGTGCGGGCCGCGGGCCCAGCCGGAATGGATCGCCGGGCCTCGACCGGCGCCTTGATCAAGACTGTGCGGGTGCTCCAAGGCGGACTCGTCGCGGCGCGGGCGGCGACCTTGGACCGCTGGGGGGCCGAACCCGACCGACCGGCCTTATGGGCGCCATTCTAAAGCCGCCGCCGCGCCTCAAACCATAGTGCCGCAAGAAATCCTGCACCTGCGAAGCTCGCGAGCACGGTCCAAGCTTCAAGCACCGTCGCGTTGACGAGTCCGCGCCACAGCACCGTTTGATAGGCTTCGATCACCCAAGTGTGCGGCGTCAACCATCCCAGCGTTTGCAGTGCCTCGGGCATCAGGAAGCGCGGCGCCATCGAGCCGCCAATCGCCGCCAGGATCAAGAATGCGAAGGTCGAAACCGGCTGCGCCTGCTCGCGCGTGTTGCACGCGGCGGCTAGCGCCAGGGCAATCCCGGCGCTAGCCGCCGCGGCGCAGACTGCAGTCGCCGACCAAGCCGCCAAGTTCGTCAGCACCGGCACGCCGTAGACTACGGCGGCGACCTGGAACAGTACGAGCGCCTGGATCACGCCCAACGCTGTCAGCCAAAGCATCCGGCCGCCCAGCAGGGGCGCGACGCCGCCAGTGCTAAGACCCAGACGCAGCCACAGCCCCGCTCGGCGCTCGTCGATCAGGCTCATCGCTCCCTGCATGGCGGTGAACATCAGGAACAGAATGCTGACCGCGCCCGCGTAATAGATCACCAGCGGGTCGCCGCCAGGCAGGACCCGCTGCGCCGCAAACGGCGGCGTCGAGGCGAGTCCGAGCGGCATTCTGGCCGAACGGCGGACCTGATCGGGTGTCAACGCCAAGAGCGGGTCAAGCCGCGCGACCTCCCGGCGAAGCATCAGCTCGGGCAGATTCTCGCCGGCGGCGGCGTTGACCTGCGCGATGAGAATCTCCCCGGCGGCTTTACGGCCGGGATGAATCAGCACCGTGGCCGGCGTGGGAGCGTCAGCCAGATCGCCGTGCAACACCAGTCCGGCATCGACCCGCCCCGATTCGATCGCATCCTCCAGGGCGGCGACGTTCGGCGACCGGGTCAGCCTTCCGCCCAACCGCCGTTGCAGGCTATAGACAAGCCGTTGGCTGTCGGCGCCGCCGATCTGGTCAACGACCCCCACCCGTATATCGAGCCGGCCGCTGGCTCCCGCGCTGAATACGGTAGCGAAGACGATGAACACCAGCGGCGGGAGCACGAAGACCAGCACGAGGCCGGCCCGGTCGCGCCACAGGCCCAGCGCCATCACCCGCACCATCACCAGGATCATGCCCCAACCGATCCGGTGGCCCAATCGATCAAGGCGTCGAGCCCTGGGGGATGCACGGCCAGCTCGCGCAACTCGACGTCAACCGAGCGCAGCGCCATTTCGATTTCGCGCGCTTGCGCCAAGGCGTCCACGACCATGCCGCTCCAGCATAACCCCTGATCGGACGCTGCCAGGCCACGCGCCGTGAGGATTGGTTCAACCGACGGCGCGGCGTCGGATAGCCGGACGACGAGCTCGGTCCGGCCGCCGAACGCCCGCGCCATCAGCTCAGTGGGACGACCCTCCACCATTAGCCGGCCAGCCTCCATGACGCCTAGGCGATCGGCCAGGACGGCAACGTCCTCGGCATTGTGGCTGATGAGCAGAATGGCGGTGCGATCGGCGCGCAATCGAGCGATCAGGCGGCGCAGGATGAGCCACGTCTCGGTGTCTAGCCCCTCCGTCGGTTCGTCCAACACCAGCAGGCGAGGCCGATGGACGATGGCCGCGGCCAAATTGGCGCGCCGACGCCAGCCACTCGACAAATTCTCCAGTCGCTCGGCCGCTCGCCCGGCGCAGACCGTCTCGTCCATGGCGCGGGCAACAGCTGAGACCCGTCTGGCGCGAGACACGCCGGCCAGCGCGGCAAAAACGTCCAGGTTCTCGGCCACGGTCAGATGGAGATAGAGCGCGATCTCGTGCGGCGCGACACCGATTTCGCGGCGGACATAGCGGTCTCGGCTCGGATCCGCACCAAGCACGCGCACCGAGCCTTCGTCGAGTGTGAGCGCCCCAATCGCCGCCTTAGCAAGAGTAGACTTACCGGCGCCATTGCGTCCGATCAGCGCGTAGACCTCGCTTTCTTTCAGCTCCAGGTCGACCTGGTCGAGGGCTGCTCGGTTTCCGTAGCGACGCGTGGCCTTGGCGAGCTGGAGGACGGCCTTCGTCTGCTCAACTGCCATAGCCTGAGTAGTGGAACAAGTTCAGCGCGTAATGTGCCAGAGGGCAGTTCGGATCACCGAAGCTTGCCAGCGCCTTATCGATCGTCTCTGCGATCGCCACGCGCGTCCGAGCCTCACCCCACAGGGTGACGAAGGTGACCCGGCCGTCATCCTTACGGACATCCTTCCCAATGGCTTCAGAGGTCGAAACGGAATCCTGCAGATCGTCCCACAGTTGGAAAGCGAGCCCCAGACGATTGGCGAATAGGCGCGCTTGCGTCTGCGCGGCCTCGTCGGCGCCTGCGATCATCGCGCCCCCGACCATGGCGGCGGCGAACAGCACACCGGTTTTTTGATGATTCAGGCTTCTGAGCGTCACTTCGTCCCGGAGGGCTTCCGGATCGCGCAAGTCGCGGAATTGGCCGGATACCAGGCCGCGAAAGCCCACCGTCTCGCTGAGCAGGGCGATCAAGGCCAGGCGTATCTTCGAATCCACCGTGGCGTCGCTCGCGATGACGCCGTACGCGTGGTTGAGCAGCGCGACTGCGGCAAGGACCGCCGTGTCCTCGCCAAAGCGGCGGTGCAGGGTCAACTTGCCCCGGCGCATCACGGCGTCGTCCATGCAGGGCAGGTCGTCAAGGACGAGTGACGCCGTATGGATCAGCTCAAGCGCACAGCCGAAATCGAGCGCTGCAAGTTCACGTCCGCCGAAATGCGCCGAGGACAGCATGGCGAGGAGGGGACGAACCCGCTTGCCCGGTCCCAGACAAATGTCGCGCACCGCGCCGGTGAGAGACTTGGGCGCCGAATTTGCCGGCGGTAGCAGTTTCTTGAGGCGTAGATCGACCCGGTCCCGCCATGCGGCCGACGCGTCCGCCAGGTCGATACTGGAGACGGAGTAGCTTTCACGCAGAACGCTTGCGATGGTCATCGCCGACAGCCCTTCCACCGGCGCCAAAACATATTCCCCATATTGGGGCGCAACTCCACCGTCGGCGCAACCTCGACGGTCGTGGCCCCGTCCAGACCAGAGCGCTGATCAGCTGCGCGCCGCGGAAAGCTTCGCCTTGAGCTCGCGAATCGGGCGGACCCACAGGAAGCCGAAAGAGACGCATCCTTCTCGGGTGATGACAGCGTGGTGGATGCGGTGGGCTTGCACACGGGCCCGCCAAAAGCTGCGCCGACCGTCTAGAGGCGCCGGAAAGCGCTGATGGACAAGGCCGTCGTGGAAGACCGCATAGCCGGCCCCATACGCCGTGATCCCCAGTCCCAGCGGCAGCCACCACGATGACAGGTTGACACCGATCCAGATGAACAAGATGGCCGGCATCGCGAAAGTCACGGCGAACAGATCGTTGAGTTCGAACACGCCATCGCGAGGTTCATGGTGGCTGCGGTGCCAGCACCACAACGCGCCATGCATGACATATCGATGCATCGCCCAGGCAAACGCCTCCATGCCGGCGAATGCGGCGAAGAAGATGACGACCTTGGCAGCGAGGGCGACCATCGGCAAAGTCTAGGCCGTTCGGGCAAGATTGCGAACTCTCAAATCTTGACCCGCCATCACGCGCCTTGATACGCAATCCTTATCTCGTTTACCGAGGCAGCCAGTTGCCATGGAAGCCGGGCGGAACCCGGTGCGGTATGTGGATGCTCGCCACGGGCGCACCCTCGAAATCACGCGCATCGATGATCACCAAATCGGTCGTCTGTTCGATCAGATTAAGGACGAGGCCGATCAGCCAGCCCTCGTCCTCGGCAGCCTCGGCATGGGCAGGGATAAAGACGAATTCGCCTGGATAACGGTGCGTCTCGAAGCTATGCACTTTCCTGACACCGGCTTGCAGATCGTGCTTAAACAGGCTGCTGGCGCCGATAAACGCCGGGTCGGCTGTTTCAGGTAGCATCATCGCATAAGCATAGCGGTAGGGCCGGCTGGACCGGCGCTCGTCGATGCGCGGAAAGTCCTGTGGATGTCGATCGATCACATCACGGCGCACGCCCCGCTCGATCGGATCGATCGTCCAGCGCTCGAACGCGCCGCGCGGTGAGTCGGTCCCATCCATATTCCCCGCGAACATAGTGTCGTAGGCGACCACGTCGAGGATCACGCCGCCATCGCCCGTGTCATAGGCATTCGCCACGTGAAAGACATAGCAGGGATCGACCTCGCACCACATCACCTCGCTGCCGGCGCCTTCGCGGGGAAGTAAGCCCACCCGAGCAGGATGAGAGGGATTCCAGCGAAACGGGAACGTGTGCCCGGCAATCAGCGCACCCATCGAAAGGGTCACCGGCAGATCGAGAATCACCGCGAAGCGGGCGGTGATCCCGCAGTCATGCATCATCGGTCCATGGCTCACCCGCACCGGCTCCTCGCGGCGCACGCGGCCGTCGGCTGTCACCACGACATGATGAATCGCGGTTGGATCCCGAGGATTATAGGCGATCGCATGCATCTCGCCGGTCAGCGGATCGAGATGCGGGTGGGCGCTGAAGGTGCCGCGCAGCGTGCCGCCAAAATCGTCATAGGCCAGCGTCCCGAGCATATCATCGAGCAGTACAGGCGTGCTCCCCGCTTCGACCAGCGCCCAGGTCTTTCCCGCGAACCCCATCACGTTGGTGTTGACGGTGTCGAAATCGCCGTGGCGGGGGCCCGGCGCCGGCGGCTCACCCAGGGCGGCGGTGATCCGGGTCGAGCGGACCCAGCGATTGCGATACCAGCGCGCGCGACCGCGCTCGATGCGAAGACCGTGGACCATGCCGTCGCCGAGGAACCAGTGGTAGCTCCTCGGATCGGCGGCGATCGGGTTCGGGCCGATGCGCAAATAGCGCCCATCGAGAGCCGGAGGGATCGAGCCGGTTACCGCCAAATCCTCGATCGTCATTTCTTTCGTCATCGGCGCATGAATTCCCGTGAGGAACGGATGCGGACCGTCTGGAGCACTCATGCGGCCGCGATTGAAGGTTGCGAGCGCCGTCACGCCCTTGCTGACAACGCTGCGGATCGCAGTTTCGACGACGCCTGTCATAGGGTCTTGCTCCAAGTGTGAATCCGCCGCCGCCGGCTCACAATCTACGGAAGCGCTCACCCAGCGCAACGCCTGTACGCCTGAGGCCGTGTACCGCTGATGCCTCCCCAGGATTAACTGACCGGTGTCGGCGCTGCGGCGACTGCAGACGCGCACGCGCTGGGGCCGGTCTCTACCCGTTCCGCGACATCAACCGCTATCTACTCAACCCAGTGTTTGGGCTGCGACCGTGAAGGTGGTTGCGGGCATTACTCGCCGAATGTCGCTCGCCGGCCCATCGGCAGTTCAGCGCCGATACCGGCCGTGCACATCGCTCGACCGCTGGAGCCGACACCACAACGCTCGCTCGCTGCTCCTGACGGCTTCGGCCCGGCATGCCCAAAGGCGGTCATTGCAAGGCTGCCCCGGCAGTGGGTGGAACGTGCTCACCGGTCCAGCACCGCGTGACGCCGGATCGCCCTAACCTAATGGCGTCCGATTTCGATCGGCGACCATTCTGACGAGCCCGCAGTGAATTGGGCTGGTATTTAATCTGGATGTCGGCGACAAAGAGAGATCATTGCGATGCAGACCGTCAAATTCAATACCGGAGATACGGATCCTCTCCGAAGGCGAGGCCCGCGATACCGTTTTTCTCATAATTGCAGGTCCGGTCGAGGTGAGAATAGGCGAAGGTGCCAAGGACAAGAGTGTCGGGAGCTTGGACGCCGATGACGTCTTTCGCCCTCACGAGTCTTTTTTTATTCCTCATCATGCTGATGAGGTATTTTTCAGTCGCTGGACTTTTTTACTTGCTCGTTTGGAAGCGCCCCCTGCGGTGGCGCGAGCGCGAGTTGAACTCAGAGAAACCGAGCAGCTCCGCGATCAGGCGCGAAATCCTGTGGTCGATTTCGGCGACCTTGATTTTTGCCGTGGCCGGCGCGTTCATGCTCGAGGGCTGGGAGCTGGGATGGACGCGGATCTACCTCGAACCTACCCGCTACGGCTGGTCTTATTTCGTGCTGGGCCCGCTGCTCTACATGGCTCTTCACGACACATATTTTTATTGGACGCATCGGCTGCTTCATCAGCCGTGGTGGTATCGCCATGCGCATTACGTTCATCACGAATCGCTGAGCCCGTCGCCGTGGGCATCGTTTTCTTTTCATCCCCTGGAGTCAGTGATCGAAGCATTGTTTATTCCCGCGCTGGTGTTCGTGGTACCGATTCATGTCGCGGGTTTACTCTTTGTGCTCACGTCGATGACGATTTTCGGCGTCATCAATCATCTCGGCTATGAAATTTATCCGCGTTTTTTGGTGGATCGGGGCGTAGGCCGCTGGTTCATTTCGGTGACTCATCACAACTGGCATCACCGGCGCTTCAGGTGCAATTATGCTTTGTACTTTCGCTTGTGGGACATTTGGATGCAGACGGACCGGTGGCCCAACGTCTCAGCTGCGAGGGACCAGCGGATGTGGGACCGGGGATCAACTCGAACGCGAGTCCCGCGAACACGGTGACGAAATAAATGCTCAGCGACCCGGGGACTGTCCCTTCGGTTTAAACGCCGCGTTATACCCTCTCGAGGCCGCCGGAATAATGTCGGGCAACAACCGGATGTGCGCACCTACCGTCGTTCTCAGCTGGAGCGAGCGGCCGTTGTGGGTCGGCTACCACGGTTTTGGAAGCGCTTAACGAGCGTCAGCTTTTGGCAGTGCGCCCTGAAGGCGCGAATCACCTGTGGAGGAAGAAGCCACCCAGAGAATTGTCGATTGATCTGGTAGCTGACGAGCGGCTCGGCCGGGTAACCGGAAGGGCCGGAGCCTCGTGACAAAG
>Ga0210406_10005121_pt1 | contig 13831 bp, 11 predicted proteins | sample IncBWC30MmetaG_FD_155454 | JGI IMG/M metagenome (GOLD analysis project Ga0210406, IMG submission 155454) | Forest soil microbial communities from Barre Woods Harvard Forest LTER site, Petersham, Massachusetts, United States - Inc-BW-C-30-M | ecosystem: Environmental > Terrestrial > Soil >... | reverse complement strand
TCGCAAACAGCCAACCGCAAACTGCAAACTGCAAACTGCAAACCGCTAACCGCTGACCCGTTCCGCTTGCTCCTTTTGCGAATTCATGGAAGATAGCGGCGCACGAGATCACCGAAGGAAAGACGCGATGCCTTTTCGTTCGCCGAAAATCACGAAGCCTGAACGATTCGCAGCACCGTCGCTAGTTTCCGCTCGTACCCCGTGGCCAGCGGAGATTCAGGGAAGAGAAAAACGTTCGGTTTTGGAGCTGCGTACTTTTCGGCTCCTGCTGCTCTGGACGATCCTGATCACTATTTTTTATCTCGGATCGTGCGGATTTCCTCGGCTATTGGACCAAATCGATGGTCAATACGCCGGCGCGGCCCGCGAAATGATCTCGCGAAACGATTGGATCGTCCCGACCCAAAACGGCATCCCGCGACTGAGAAAGCCGCCGCTGGCTTATTGGATGGAGGTCGTCTCCCTTAGGAGCCTCGGCCAAAACGAATTTGCCGCCCGCCTGCCCATTTGCCTCGCCACCTTCGCCTGGTTTGTCGCCACCGCCATGCTGGCTTATGAGTGCACTCGAGATCAACTCACGAGTTTGGCCAGCACCGTAATCCTGGCCACGTTCTTTGGCACATTTCAGTTCTCCCACCTGGTAATGCCGGAGCCGGTATTCGGATTTCTGATGACGGTGAGCTTTTGGCTCCTGGTTCGCCTGGCCAAACGATTTCCTGGAGAGAAGCTGCAACCCGAGCTTTTCTTGCTTTGGACATCAATGGCGGCAGCGGTTCTCTGCAAGGGAGTCCACGGTCTTCTGCTTCCACTTGGGGTTCTGTCCGTGGCATCGATTTTCCAGCGAACACTCCGGCCGCTCTGGCGCCGCGTCGTTTTCAGTGGAACTGGGTGGCTGATCTTTCTCGCTTTGGTCCTCCCTTGGTATTTAGCGGTCGAACACCGCTATCCCGGCTTCATTCTCGATCAGCTTGGGAACGAGCAGGCCAATATGCTAGTCAGCAGGCGATGGCCGGTGGACGGGGATCACTTAACGTTCGTCAATTTTTGGCTGGAACAATTAGTCGTATTCTTCCCGTGGACCTTGTTAATTCCTGGCGCTGCCGTTGTTTCCCTTCGAGTTCTGAGAGCGAACCCCCGGTTATCATCAGGCGCGCTTCTGCTTTTGCTTTTGTTTTTCATCTATGGGATCGCCATCTCCTTCGCGAATCTCCAGGACTACTATCTCCTGATCTGCTTCCCCGTAATCGCCATCTGGCTCGCCTGGTCTCTCAGGCAGAGGGTTCCTCCGGTGTTCTCCGCCTGGTTCCCCGGGATTTTTCTCATTCTGTTAGGGATCGGCGGCCTGGTCGTGAGCAACCTGCAGTTAACCCAGATGGTTTCTCCCGGTGACGGCGGACGGGGTGAACAACCCGCTATCAACAGTGTTGCTAGCGCCCTGGTCAATGTTGCCGGCGCTACCGGGCGCACATTGAGCACCGTTCTCCTGTTGTTCGGTATCTGCGCGATCATCGTAGGTCTTTTAATTGTTCTATTTAGGCGCCAACCGCTTGCTCCGATGATCATCCTTCCCCCATTCGTACTTCTGATCTGTTTACTTGGACTAGCCGCCGAGGTCGCCCTCCAAGATTATCTGTCTTCGGCTTCAATCGCTGCTGTGATCGAGCGTAACTCAGACGCAAACACTTTGATTGTTAGCCAAGGCGACATTAGCGATCGCACCAGTCTCTATTTCTATCTTCGGCGGCGACTCCATTGGCTCGGCGGAGAGCCTGCTCAAGAATATGCCGCTCGCCGATATGGAGAGGGAGCCGATCTTTACGTCAAAATGGCGGATGTGGCCGCAGCCTGGAACAGCCCTCGCCAGGTCTGCATCGTCCTGGATCATCACTCGCTGAATTCGCTAGCCGAGGAGCTGCAAGTCGACGCTAACACAATTCACGTGTTGGCGACCACCCCAACGGATGTGCTGGCGGTGAATAGGAAATAGCAGTGGCGATTAGACAGCCTTTAGCCGGCTGGCTAAGTGGGAAGGGCCTCGCCCGCAGGCGAAATCGCCGGAGGCGTTCGCTCACTCAAGCGTTGGGCGCGCCTTTTCAGCACCCGTTTGCCCCAGGCTATGCTCGGTTTTTCCAAGAAGTGATAGGACAGTCCCCCTAGCGGCAAAATAATCACAGCCCCGCTCAGCATGGCAAAGAACATCAGAATGGGGTTGTTCTCTATCCCCGGAAAAAAGTGTTTGTAACCTTCGCCGACCGCAACCAACAGCGGATGATGAATGAGATAGATACTGTAGCTCCAAAGGCCGGTGATGCGAAGAAATTGACCGAACCAGGATAGACGCTCGCCACCAGATTTCTTGGTCAGAATCCGAGCGAAAATGCTCACGGTGGTCAACGCAAAAAATGGAAAACAAAACTCGTGGGCAGCAAAGCCGCTCGTTGCCATGGCCGCGACAAACCATAGCCAAGGCGAAACTCTCTGAAACGGCAAAGGCTGACCCTTAAGATAAGCGTCAACCAGGTAAGCCCCGAGTGACCAGCTCCACCAATAATAAAAGGGCGAAGCAGAGATTAAAAAAGGAGGCGCGTTATACAGGTTAAAAAATAGGGCGGTAGCTACCTGCAAGGAAAATTGGATGATCCCAACAACCCAAAGCGCTTTCGCGAACGAGTAACGACGGACCAGAATCAATAAAACCGGAAACAACAAATAGAGCTGCGTCTCTACTGGGATAGTCCAAAAGGAGGCGCTGACCGCCCCCAGGTACACCGATAGGTTGTGGATGAGTAGCAGGTGGGCAGCTAGGCGGACCCAGTCTGACCAGCGAGAAAACACTATCTGCGAATAGGGAAACAACAAACCGAACACCAATAGCATCACGACGTACGGAGGATAGATCCGAAAAAATCTGCGAATGTAGAAAGCCCCCAAGTCCGGTTTCGCAGGCTGAGAATAGCTCAGGTGAATGCAAAAACCGCTAACCACAAAGAAAGCCGCGACCGCCAACCACCCGCAAGCGCGACATGGATAGAAAAAGAGAAATTCGATGACAATCGGCAGGCTTATCTTCCCTGCCAGCGTCTGGCCCAGGAATTTGACCGGATCATAAATGCCGTCGTTGAGAACACCCCTGAAGGCAAGGGTGGAATGACAGAAAAGGACCAAAAACATGGCCGCCCCTCGACACTGATCTAGAAAAACGAAATGCTGGGGTGCTCGTGTCCCGATCGACTGACCATCCTGACCCTGATTCGGCAATTTCGCCATTCGTTATCTTCTTTGGCCTCCCTCGGACTTGCTGGAGAAACTCATCCTAAACTCCGCTCCATTACTTTATCCATAGAGGGAAATTCACTCTACACGATCAGAAAGCTGGGACCGGTCCTGCTTGCGATCTTCTTATGCGAGAACGCGTCCGCGTAGCAATAAGATTCTGATGAACATGATCGGAATCGCTAAGACCCGATTCGGTGATTTTCTAAGTAGAGACTATATTTTCCATAAGTTCATAGGAGGTCGAATTCGTGAATTTCCGTACGGAGCGCGGGGATTATCGGCCGGAGAAGTTCCTCCAGCCGTGCATTTTGCCACATAGTGACCATTAGTAGAGACCAGATTTCCCAAAAGTCGGAGGAATCTCGTTAGTTTAAGAAATCGACAGCAATCAAACAGTCCCGTTCGTCTCTTACGAAGTGCTTGGGCAGAGTGCAGATCTTAACGAATTCATGCCGATTCCGGCATACGGCCAGATCATAAAATTGACTTAGCGAGCCAATGCGACGGATCCACACTTTTTATCATAACGTAATATCTATAGGTTATTGACTTCCAATAATATATCTCCATCGTCTCCTGAACTCCTGAACTCCTGAACTCCTGAACTCCTGAACTCCTGAACTCCTGAACTCCTGAACTCCTTGAACCCCTCGCCCCTCCTCCCCTTCCTTCTTCTCACCTTGGCCCCACTCCCACTCCGCGCCTGGGGCCCGCTCGGTCACACGACTATCGCTGCCATCGCGGAAAGGCATCTTTCGACTTCGACCCAAGCACACATTGCCGCTATCCTTACCCAAGGCCAGGACAGCGACTTACCTTCCATCGCCAATTGGGCGGACGAAGTTCGCGCTGCCGCCTCAGGTCACGGCTCCTTGCGGGATGACGCCGAGGCCCGCGCTTTCAATGCAAAATTCCCGACGAACGCTCTCTGGCACTTTGTCGATTTGCCACTAGGAGCCGTGGACTACCGTGAGGTTGGCGCCTTTGCCTCGCTCAACGATATCGTGCATGCCATCAAACGTTGCGTCGCTGTATTAGAGAGGGTTGAGAATCGGGCCGACGATTTCACCAAGCCGCAGGCCCTGCGTCTCTTGGTCCATTTCGTTGGCGATATCCATCAGCCATTGCACTGCGGAACTGGTTTCTACGATCTTTCAGATCTCAGTCATCCAGTCCTAATTACCGATCCAAAGCAGTGCAGCGGCAAGCCAAACGACCGGGGCGGTAACGATCTTTTCTTAGGGAACGACCCAACTCAAGAGCTTCACGCCCTGTGGGATGATGCTTTGGTCACTGCGATTCACAACTCAACTGACTACCGTTCACTGGCGGATTGGCTTGAGTCCACCCAGTCTGTGAGCCCCATGACAGGGGACTATCACACCTGGCCGGAACAATGGGCCATCGACTCGGTACAACAGGCCCAGAAAGCATATCAAAATATCGAGTTCGCTACCGCCGCTATAGATGGGCAACGGCTCCGGATCACAATCCAATTGCCATCTGGTTACATCGACAAGAACCAAGCAATCGCGGCCCAGCAACTTGCCAAAGCCGGCATTCGTCTAGCCGAGCTCCTCAATGCCATTCGCTGGCAGTAAAGCCCAGAATCGCGCTTACGTCGTCACCGGACCTCAGCTCTGACGGTTGCCAGAAGCGGGCATACTGGGGACCGATGGCGTAGACACCTGAGCTTCCAGGCTGCGCTCTCGTGATCTAACCCACTTGGTCCGGAGCCGATCAAGCGGTTGACCAACGAAAACCAGAATAAGCGTCGCGCCAATGAAAGCAAAGAGGACATTCGCCAACAGCAAAACGATTCGGATAAAGCCGTGACTATCGGTTTCGCAAAAGTGATAATACCACTCACGTGCTATCCAGTGGAAAAGGTACAGCGGATAAGCCAGATTACCGAGAAATCGATCTAAGCGAGAAGATCGCACGCGCACGTTTCTGGACACAAACGGGACCAGCAAGATCGCTCCCAGGACCCACCAGACAGAAGAGATCGGTGAGACATCGACATCCCACTTACCCTCGTACCAAATGCCAGTCCGTGTTTCTGGCCACGTAGCCAGCCAAGCGCTCCCAACCAAGAAAATCACGACTCCTGTGACAATCACAGGGCTGCGGGCAACCCAATTACTGAGCGCCAGGACTATACCAGCTACAAAGAAACCGCTAAACACCGCAAGATAGGGGGGCGCCACTGTATCGAAACCTTGCCAAAGAAGAATGCTTGGCAGCAGTAGAAGAATCGCCACGAGCGGCCAGCGCACTTTTGCCGACAGCTTTGACACCAGATAAATGGCCACGGGGGCCAGCAGATAAAACTGCATCTCGATATCCACAGACCAAGATGGAGGTATGGCTTTAATCGGGCCAGTGGAGGCCGCGATCGGAATCTGGCGCAACCACCACGCAGGGTCAGTACTAAGCGAAAGCACGTCCCTGTCATGAGTCAGCACTCCGGACCAGAAACCGAGCACGATGCAAAGGAAGAAGACGGGAGCAAGCCGCCACCACCGGCTTATCAGGAACGTAAAGTAACTATTGCGGGTTTGGACATAGCGGCTGTGCCACATTTGAGTGATCCAGTAACCGCTGAGAATAAAAAAGACGTACACCGCCCAAGAGCCAGCGCGGAACGGAAAGGAATGATGAACCACTACCACTAAGGCCAAGAACAACCGGAAACCTCCAGGACCAAGAAAACCGGAAGACCTTCCTAGATTCATTCACTTTCCTAAACCGACGATCCAGTTCCCCTTTGTAGCGCCGGGTCAAAGTCCGGATCGCGTTCCGCTGGCGGAGTAAGCCTTTGATACCACTCGGTTATCTTCACATCGGCCGCTTCTTGTATCACTTCCGGTTGGACCTGGAAACAAAATCCGGAGCCGGGCGATTATCTGCTAGAAATTTCGGCCCCGATCTGTCAGTCATTTGGACATGGTGATCCGGGTTACGGAAAGTGTCGGATCCACGGGAACCCGTCTGGGTTCGGTTTCTGTCCATCGTTAATTGTGGTTGATTTTGTGTTGTCGCAGCAATCAGCTTTCGCTGCAATAACTATATTTTTCTGAATCAAGCAGATTTTCTAGTGCTATAAGAATTGCCTGGGTTTTCTACAGTTGAGAAAATAGTACTTTTTTCTTACCCTATCGACTGAATGCCTATTCTACTGAATTCACCGATGGCCGGAAATCCAGCCTGTGACGGCAATAAGGCCTCAGTGCCTAGTTGCCGAACACTTCAGACGAGAGCGGGCGGATGATAGAACCAGAAGACAACGGCGCAGCAGATCGGTTCCGCTCTGGGTTTCTTGGCAATATCGACGGGAACGATACGAAACTGGTATCGGTAATCGTTCCTGCGTTTAACGCAGCCACGAATATTCGCCAGACGCTCGATTCCGTCCGCGTACAGACTTACCAAACCTTTGAGGTGATCGTAGTTGATGATGGTTCAGCGGACCGTACGAGCGACATCGTGGAAGAATTCGTTAGAGCGGATTCCCGGTTTCGGCTTGTTCGACAGGAGAATCGAGGAGTCGGTGATGCCCGGAACGTCGGAATACGCAGCGCTCGCGGTAAATACATAGCCCCGTTAGACGCAGATGATTTTTGGTATCCGGAGAAGCTTGAGAAGCAGGTTGCTCGGATCCAGCAATGCGGCAGCGAAACCGGTCTGGTATATTGCTGGTCCACATTTCTTGATGGGCAGGGCGACTTTGTAGACAAAGCCTATCATTTAACCGTCGAAGGTCGTTTACGTCACGCCTTCGTCATGCGTAACATTGTAGAAAACGCCAGTATTCCGTTATTCCGTACTAACGTTTTCGAAAAGGTCGGGCTTTACCTCACCCGCGACGAGCAAGGAGGAGCGCAGGGGTGTGAAGATTGGGATCTCGCAATGAGGGTTGCGGAAAACTTTAGAATTGGCTTGGTGCCAGAACGGCTGGTCGCCTACCGGTTAACCCGCAATAGCATGAGTGCGGATGCGGAAAGCATGGCGGCGTCCTTCGCCACCGTCCTTCACCGTGCACGTGAGCGGAATTGCGATTTACCTTCAGACACCTTCCGCTGGTCACGCGGGAACTTCTACCGGTACCTCGCAAATCGATGTTATTATTGGGGGCATTACCCCCGCTTCGTCCGCTATTTCAAAGATGCCACTATCGCCAATCCAGTGTTGCTGCTTGACGCCATGACCTACCGCACTTTACTGAAAAGCGTTTTTGACATCATCCTGGGTTTAATCGGGATTTCCCCCGCCGAGCGAGCCCGGGAATCCTCTGAAAGGATGGGAAAACAAGTTAACTTGCGCCGTAGGAAGAGAAACAAGATTTTTAATTTCATCTTCAATCACATCGAATCCAAGCGCTGGTCTGCCGCGCTCAACGATGAATCTTAATTGTCACGGTTGGTGATGAAGAGCTAGCCCACCTCACTGCTCGACGCAGCTGATTTCGCGACCTCGAATTATCTCAGGCTATAGTCTCGTGCGAGTTCGGGCTGTCCTTCCAGCGCAGTGAGTGTGTGACAATGGAACCTAGGTCGTATTGCGGCTGCCAAAGCAGGCGTTCCTTCAGGCGCCGATTGTCGGCTACCACCCGGTCAAGATCGCCCGTTCGCCGGGCGCCAAATGTATACGGAATCTGTCGTCCGGCTTCCCGACCAACCATGTCCAGGACCTCGAGTACAGAATATCCCCGACCGAAGCCACAATTGAGCACGTGACTAAGACCTGGCCGGGCAAATAACTCGTCCAAGGCCAGTACGTGAGCCCGGGCCAAGTCACTCACATGGATATAGTCCCGAACCCCGGTTCCGTCCGGGGTCGCAAAATCGTTACCGTAAACCATCACTTCCGATCGCTCACCCAGCGCCACTTCCACAGCGACATTGATGAGGTGAGTCGCGTTAGCGGTCGACGGTCCAGCCCGCCCTCGAGGGTCCGCCCCTGCGACGTTGAAGTAGCGCAGCGCACAGTAGTTGAACGGGTAGCTTGCAGCCACGTCAGCCAGCATGCGTTCGGTCATCAGCTTCGACCACCCGTACGGGGTCGCAGGTTGCGCCACGGAATCCTCCGATACTAGATCGAGGCTCGACGGGCCATATACCGCGGCCGTCGAGGAAAATACGAAGTGGCGTACCCGCTCCGCGACGGCGCTCTCGAGAAGCGATCGGCTCGCTGCGGTGTTGTTGCGATAGTATTTGAGGGGATCGAGGACGGACTCCGGCGCGATCGTCGAGCCGGCGAAGTGAAGGATGCCGCGCACATCGTGGTCGCGCAGAAGCTGCCTGACAAGCGCGTCGTCTTCCACGCAACCTTCCACGAAGGCGGCGCGCGGATCCACTACCCAACGGACACCGGTGACGAGATTATCCAAGACCACAACCCGGAATCCCGAATCCAGCAGCTCGAGCCCGGCGTGGCTTCCGACATAGCCGGCGCCGCCCGTGACCAGAATACAGGGCCCTCCCGCCCTATCAGGGCCCTCTTCCGGGACCGTCGCAGAACTCATTAAGAAATATAAAAGTAAAAATCTGGTCCACCCGTTTCAACCAAAGAATAAGAAATTCGGTTGCGCAGCGTTTCGGCAGGCTCTGGCGAAGTAGGATGGCACAATCACGCGCTGATAGCGCCCAACCTGACAAACAGCTCCGACGCCCGCCAGTCGCCCACGGCGATCCGCGACAGATCGTGCAGGTCGGCTCGTCGGGGATCGATAGCGGCTTCACGCGTGGAGCAGGCCCAGCGGTAACCGGCCCGCCGCACCATATCGATGGTCTCGGCGTCGCGATCGCCGTGCGGATAGGTGAACCCGTTGACAGGCACGACCGACAGCGCCTCGGCCTCCACGCGGCTCCTCTGGATCTCCTCCAGACGCGCCGCCGCCAGAAGGCTGGTGAGCGGCTGGTGGGTGCATCCGTGCGCCCCTATGGAAACGAGGTCCGAGACAAGCCTGCGAACGTCCGCAGCGCTCATCGGCAGGTCCTCGGAATTTGGGCGCGTGGCGCCGAACACCCGGCGCAACTGGGCCATGGCCGCCTCGCGGCGCTCCGGCTCACAGTCCCGCAGGGCCCGCCAAAGCGTTTGGTAGGTCGCTTCCCGAACGGTCACTGGCCGGTCCCAGGCTCGCCAGGTAACGCGCGGCTCCATCTCGGGGTCCATGGGCGGAAGATCGATCTGCAGACCGTCAGCTTCCACCATCACGCTAGCAGAAAGCAGCGCTACGCGGCACAACACCATTCGCGCCAGCTCGTCCCACCAAAACTCCTCACCCGTCCCGATCAGGCCCGTCGTGAGAAACACGGTCGCAGGAACACCGGCGGCCTCCAGGATCGGCTTAGCCTGGATAAGGTTGTCCTGGTAACCGTCGTCGAAAGTGAGCGCCACCGCATCGTGCGGCAGGTCACCGGACTGCAACCGAGCGACGAAGGCGTCCATGGACAGCAGCGTGCGGCGCGCGCACAATGCCTGTATCTGCTCGGCGAACCGCTCGGGCGACACTGAGAGGCCCCAGGGATCTACGTCAGGCGTCGCGACCCGATGATACATCAGGATCGCTGGACCACCCCTGCGGCGGAACCAGCGACGCATACGACTCACCAGTCGTCCCACCTAGGTCTCCTCCGGCTTGCGGGCACGAACCCTGACAGCAACGGGATAGGATGCATCGATACCCCCTAGCTTGCCGGCGTCGATTTCTTCAAGCACCAGGCCCTCGAGGAAACAAATCCTGCTCGCACTCCCCTTCCAGTTCACAAAGGCTAGCTGGATCACAAGGGACTCGTCTACTGGAGTACAGTCAGAAAGGCAAGTTCGAGGACGCGGATCCCTGAAACTACGACAAGCGTGAAAGCCGGTAGGACCTTTCAGATGAGGATTTAAGGGAAGCGCCCCTTCCTTAAAAATCAAGCGGTTGACGTGGTTACGTACGTATGATCGCATGCTGGATGCCGCTTGAAAGCTGGACCATCGCGACGAATTTCGCCGCCTGGGAGGAGGCCCACGCCGAGATTATCTCCGTCAAGGCGTACCGGCTGGGCTATCAGCGCCAAATCATTAGCGCTCGCAGCCGCTTGAGCTCGCGGTCATGCGTGTCCTGATAGAGCCAAGCGACTATATCCTCCGGAACATCGGCGATACAGCCATGTTGACCATTGCGCTGGAACGTCTTTCTGACCTCTGGCCCGATGCCCGGATACAAGTACTCACAGACCAGCCTGACCACATGCCGAGACCCGGCAGGAACGTCGAACCCTTGAGCTGCATTGGGCGGAGTCTGTGGTTCCATCAGCCCTGGACGGAAGAGCGCAGGAGCCGGTTCGCGCATGCTCTCTCCCCACCGCTGAATAGGGTGAGAAGGTTGTTGCGCCGGTCGTACCCCGAGCTTGCCTACCGCGCCCTATGTCGGTGGGGTGGCCTTGCTGCCGAGGAGGTCGCCCAGCTTACAGCCTTTTTCGAAGCGGTGTCCGAGGCAGACCTCCTCGTCGTGACCGGAATGGGCGGGATCACCTCGGCCTTCCCAAACTATGCCTTTGAACTCCTTGAAGTGATCCAGTGTGCTCAGCGTTTTGGTGCAAAAACCGCCTTGCTAGGGCAGGGTTTGGGACCGATCGAGAGCAAGAAGCTTAGGCGCAATACGGCCGCGACGCTGCGACGCGTCGATTTGTTGGCGCTTCGCGAGGGACGGGCAGGTTTGCCCCTTCTGCAAAGCTTAAACGTGCCGCTCACGCGCGTCATCGTGACGGGCGACGACGCCATCGAGCTCGCCTGTCGCTACGCCCGAGGCACCGTCGGTTATGGCATCGGGGTCAACTTGCGACATGCGTACTATGCCGGCGTTGAACCCCGCAATATTCAGAAGATCCGACCGGTGCTCCATCAGTTAAGTGATCGGATCGGCGCCCCCCTGATCGGTGTGCCAATCTCCCGCGTTCCAGGAGAGGAAGATGCGATCACGATCGCGGAGCTCATTCGTGACCGGGATACGGAAGCCGACGACCTATCGCGTATTCGTATGCCCAAGGATGTCGTCGTTCAGCTTCAGCAGTGTCGAGTCCTGGTAGCAGGGAGCTACCATGCCGGGGTTTTCGCGCTCTCCAGCGGCATTCCCACTGTCGCGCTGGTTAATTCACCCTACTATGTCGACAAGTTCCTTGGGCTCGCCGACATGTTTGGATCTGGATGCCAAATGGTGGGTCTTGACGAACCGCACTTCTCGGATCTTCTGACAGAGGCTGTCCTCGAGGCGTGGGCCTCCGCCAATCAAGTGCGGACGCCACTCATTGCAGCCGCGCAACGTCAGCTTGAACAGAGCCGCGCAGCTTACGCAAAATTAAAGGAGTTGCTCGGGTGATACGGCTGGGTTGGAAGTATGGAAGCTGTGGGATGGTCCTGCGCACGCTCCGCACGAGACTCTTTCGCGTTTCCGATCGCGAGCGCTGGAAGGATCTCCATAACCATGACGTTGACTGGGACGCGCGCACGCGTGCCATCGCCTCCCTCGTGCCGCCCGGTTCTCACGTCATCGAATTTGGAGCCGGCCGGCGCCAGCTCCAGCGCTGGCTGCCGGGCGACTGCTCATATACGCCGTCCGATATCGTCGATCGCGGCTCCGGCACATTGCTCTGCGACCTCAATCGACGGCCGTTGCCAACGTTGGGGCGCAAAGCCCCGCAGCAGATAGCCGTATTCAGTGGCGTAATTGAGTACGTCGTGGACTTGCCAAGCGTGCTCGCCTGGCTGGCGCCGCAGGTTGACCAGATTATCACGTCCTATAACTGCGCTCCTCCGTCTGATACCGCGGCGAAGCGGTTACGGGTTACCGCCGCGCGCCTTTCGGCAGGTTGGGTTAACGATTTTACCCAGGCAGAAATCATTGCCCGCTTCAGCGACGCCGAATTTAAACTCGTCACGATTTATGCCGTGAGCAGTGCGCAAGCCGAGCACATCTACGTCTTCTCGCGAGGGATCTGACTCTGCCGCCGACGGCAGCGCCAATCCGCACCTAGGCCTGCTTCGGCTTGCAGGCGCGAACCGTAACAATAACGGGATACGATGCGTCGAGTACCTCTAGCTTCGTGGCGTCCACCTCTTCAAGCGCCAAGCCCTCGAGGAAACAAAGCGCCGCATACACATTCCCGCGCGCCTCCACGGCGACGTTGGCAGCGCCGAAGACGTCGGCGAACATGCGCTCAGCGGCAGCCCGGGTAATCGACCAGAACCAATTTGCGCCCCACTCCCCGCGGTCAACCTGGGAAATACCCGGGCATGTCAGGAGCAGGATGCCGCCGGGCTTCAAGCCGCGGTACATTTCCGCAACGGCCGCGTGCATGTCGTAAACCAGATGCAGAGTCTGGGTGATGACCAGACAGTCGAACGCTTCCTCCGGTAGGACGCCGGGAACCGAGAGGTCGCCGACGATCGTCGCCCCCGGATTGTCCGCCGCAATGTGAAGCACGTCCTGCCGCACGATCTCTTTCCCGAAGCGGCGGCAGTAGGAATCGTCGCCAACCTCCAGAGCGCGGCCCCGAATGTCGCCGGAATGCGCCGCGAGGAACGCCTCGATGTAGTAGCGGTCCACCGGAGTTCCACGGTCAAAGCCGAAATTCGGACTGATGGGCTGCGTGCGATTGAAATCCCCGAACCGGACGTGCTTGAGAGGCGGTGGCGATCGCTGGCCCATTAGGCGTTTGAACCTGTATTTCACACCCCGCGGAAGCACCCGCTGCAGAAAACGTCTGGTCAATTGAACCACTGTCACGGTCGGTGACTCCCGCATCGCATCAGCGATGCGATATGTCATAGGACGATGCTCCCTTTTTGCCGCTTCCCCCCAAAGGCTTTCCCACAGGTAGTAAAAACGCCAACCGGCCCTCCCTCGACGCCAGGCAGCAGCGGCGCGCCCCGCGCTGTTCGGCGGCCTGTACCGCTCCAAAACGCGCTGAACCCAATGAAGCATTTCTAGGGAGTTGGAAGACATATTGTTCCCATGCCGGCGATATTCGGCGACGATTGCACGGTGATGGGCGACAGGATGAATTCGGCTCATCCGCAAATAGACGTCGTAGTCTTCGCACCGTCGAAGTGTCACGTCAAAGCCCCCTGCATCTAGAAGGCGCCCCCGGTCGAACAAGACGGTTCCATTCATCCCGATCACGTTCCCTCTTAGGAACGCGAGGTGCGGTTCAGGACCGATGTCTCGGAGTATCAACTCATTCATTGTGAGGCCAGCATCGAACTCGCGATAACCGCCGTACACGAGACCGGCGTCCGGATGGCCTGAAAAGCACTCGAGGCCGGCTTGTATCGCGCAAGGGCAGAGCCGATCATCGGCGTCCAGAAAGATGATCTTGTCGCTGACCGCAGCTCGCAATCCGGTGTTACGTGCCGCTGAAAGACCCTGGTTCGCTTGACGGATCAGACGGAGCCTGGGATAGCGAGACACCACGGCTTCAGGATGGTCGGTCGAGCCATCATCGACGACAATGATCTCGTGGGCCGGGATCGTCTGGCGAACAACGCTACGGATCGCTTCGTCTAG